>FWWL01001104.1_pt1 | contig 67192 bp, 61 predicted proteins | sample 2228331 | NCBI WGS metagenome assembly FWWL01 (sample SAMEA103939775, study PRJEB20133) | metagenome
TTCCGCCGCACAAACAGGCCGGACATATGAAAGCAACCGATCAAATCATCCCGACATAAACGCCTTGCCAAAGGGGGCGTCCACATATGAATCACAATCATAGCCGACGGAAGGAGGCGGTCGCTGTGATCAAGAACGCCCAAGCAGCGATGGGGTTCTTTCAAAAGGACAGATACATAAAGAATGCTCGATTAATCGATAAGAAATTTGAGAATAAAGGAGCTGCAGAAGTCTATCGCTACTATAAACATGCTTTTTTTGCCATCTGTGCGATCAAATCAGCTGTGTTCGTCATCTTTGTCATTCGAGCGGTAACGCCTAATGTGTAACCTCTACAGCATGACCCGCAACGTCGAGGCGATGCGCCGGCTGTTTGCGAAATTCGACGTCGCGGCTCAGGTCGTGCGGCAGCCGGGCATCTTCCCTGACTATGCCGCGCCGATCATCCGGAACGAGGGTGGTGCGCTGCCGACGCTGGCCATGACGCGTTGGGGCATGCCGTCGCCGAAATTCGCGCTCGAGGGAAAGAAGACCGATCCCGGCGTGACCAATGTCCGCAACACGGGCTCGCCACATTGGCGGCGCTGGCTCGGCGTCGAGAATCGCTGCCTCGTCCCGTTCTCCAGCTTTAGCGAGTTCAACAAGGCGGCCGGCGGCGACATCTGGTTCGCGCTCAGCGAGGATCGCCCTCTCGCCTTCTTCGCCGGCATCTGGACGCCGCAATGGACCAGCGTCCGCAAGCTCAAGGAAGGCGAGGTCTCGGCCGACCTCTACGCTTTCCTGACGACGGACCCGAACGCCGAAGTCGGCGCGATCCATCCCAAGGCGATGCCGGTGATCCTAACGACGCCGGAAGAGTGCGAGACCTGGATGACGGCGCCCTGGCCGGTCGCCGGCGAACTGCAGCGCAAGCTCCCCGACGACACCCTGACGATCGTCGCGCGAGGCGTGAAGAAGGACGGGGAGGGCGCTCGTGCGGGATGACAACCGCTACGAGCCGGCCGCGCGGCGCGAGACGGTGCTATTCCTGATCGCGTGCGGCCTCGCCGGCGTGGTCCTGGCTATGCTGTGGGAGCGGTTTGGCTGAGACACCACTCGGCGAACGACGAGAACATGCGGCGAAAGCGCGATGGCGAACCTTCTGCCAAGGCTCTGAAAAAGGCTACTGTTCGCTATCCCTTCCGGGACGCCATCGCTCCTCTGTATGGGCCCGGAACCTCGCGTCGCGCGAGGCGATGCGGCTGCCGGTCAGGGGCTGAAGACCAGCACCAGGAAGACGAAGAACACCGAAAGGTGGACCGCTCCTTCCAGCATCGTCGTGCGCGTGCCGGTGAAGGTCAGCGTCGAGAGAAGCAGCGTCATCGCCAGGATGATCATGTTGGTGGCCGAGAGCCCCAGCACCACCGGCTGGCCGGTGATCAGGCCGATCGCCAGCACGGCGGGCACCGTCAGGCCGAGCGTCGAGGCCGCCGCGCCGAGGCAAAGGTTGATGGCGCGCTGGAGCTGGTTGGCGGTGATGGCGCGCAACGCAGCGATGCATTCGGGCGTGAACACCACCATCGCGATCAGGATGCCGCCGAGCGCGACCGGCGCGCCGAGACGGGCGATGCCGAAATCGAGCACTGTCGCGAGGCTCTTGGCCAGGATCACGATCGGGAGGATGTTGGCGAGCAGCAGCGCGACATGCGTCGCGGTCGACCGACTGGTCCCGGTATGCACGGCGACCGCGACGTCTGGGGCGCCCTTTTCGCTGTCCGGCTCCTGAAAAAAGGCGCTGTGGCGGCCGGTCTGCAGGATCAGGAAAGCGCCGTAGAGCGCCAGCGTGAACAGCGAGAAGGCGATCGACTGCCCGCTCGTCAGCGTGCCGTCCGGCGTCGAGGTGGTAAAATTCGGCAGGATCAGCGGGATGACCGTCAGCGGGATTATCACCGAAAGATAGGAGCCTGCGCCCTTGAGATTGTAGCGCTGCGAGAAATGGCGCAGCCCGCCGATCAGCAGGCCGATGCCGACGACGCCGTTGAGCACGATCATCAGCACCGCAAACATCGTGTCGCGCCCGAGCGTCGGTGCGCCTTTGGCGCCGAGCATGACCGCGCTGATCAACGCGACCTCGATGATCACGATCGAGAGCGTCAGGATCAGCGTGCCGTAGGGCTCGCCGAGCCGGTGCGCCAGCTCCTCGGCCTCGTGTACGACGCCGAAGGCCGCCCAGAGGATGACGCCGAGCAGCCAGGCGAAGATCAGCGCCGACGGCAACGGTGCGCCCAACAGGCCGAGAAGGCTGTCCCCGAAGAGCTGGAATGCCAGCACGGAGGCCCAGGCGCAGGCCAGGCGGGCTAGCATCATGGTCACGCGGCGAAACTCCTTCGGCGATGGTGAGACGGGCGGGCCTTACGCGCCACCTGTCCCTCTCCTTACGCCGCCGGCCGCAGGAGGTTCAACCGCCGACGAGCTTCGCGATGACATCGGTCGCGCGATAATCCGCCGCTACGCCCTCGACGAGCATGGCGCGGCAGCGCGCATTATCGGTGCGCAGGCTCGCGATCGCCTGATAGCCCGGCGAGCGATACCACGCGCGGGCGTCGGCCATGGCCGGGAACGCGACGATCACGAGGTCGCCCGGCCAGTCGCCCTCGACGATCTCAGGCGTCGCGCCATGGACGAGGAAGCGGCCGCCATGCGGCTCCAGCGTGGCGTCGATCGCCTGGAGATAGGCGAGGATGTCCGGCCCGATCCGGACATCATCGAGATGACAGATGGCGTAGGCGGTCAAATCCGGTCTCCCAGGGACGGCGGTGTCTGCCGTTCTTGAGTAACCATGCCGGGTAGGCGCCGGCGGGTCGATTACCTGCAAGGTTACGGTTGGGACCGGGCGGGGCCGTTGACTGCGCGCCGGTCAATCGACCTTGAGCTTCTGCGCGAGCGGGCTCGCACTGTCGTCGGGCAGGGCGATCGCAACCGACTTCTCCGTCACGAGATACTGGGCGCGCGCCAGCGCCTCGAAACGGCCGCCCTTGGCGACGAGTTCGTCGAAGGAGCCCATCTCGATGACCTCGCCCTGCTCGAAGACGAGGATGCGGTCGGCATTGCGGATCGTCGCCAGCCGGTGCGCGATGACGAAGGTGGTGCGGTCCTTCATCACCTCGTCGAGCGCCTTCTGGAGCTTGACCTCGGTGGCGGCGTCGAGCGCCGAGGTCGCCTCGTCGAGGATCAGGATCGGCGGGTTCTTGAGCAAGGCGCGGGCGATCGAGAGGCGCTGGCGCTCGCCGCCCGAGAGCGTGCGGCCGCGCTCGCCGACCAGGGTGTCGAGCCCGTCGGGCTGGCGCGCCATCACCTCGGTCGCCTGCGCCCGGTCGAGCGCCTCCATCATTTCGGCGTCGGTGGCGTCGGGCTTGCCGACGGTCAGGTTCTCGCGGATAGAGCGGGCAAACAGCATCGGCTCCTGGAAGACCACGCCGATGTTCCGGCGCAGCGAGAGCAGCGAGATCTCGCGGATATCGATGCCGTCGACCCTGATCGCGCCCGATTGCGGATCGAAGGCGCGGTGCAGCAGGCCGAGCGTGGTCGACTTGCCCGAGCCGGTCGAGCCAACGATGGCGATGGTCTCGCCGGGCTTCACCGCAAAGGAGACGTCCTTCACCGCCGTGCGCTTGCCGTCATAGGAGAAGGACACGTTCTCGAAGGCCACGGCCCCGGAAAGCCGGCCCGCGTCGGGCGCGCTGGCGAGGTCGCGCACGGCCGGCAGCGTGTCCAGCACCTCGAAGAACTCGCGCATCTTCGGGGCCTGCATGAAGATGAAGTTGACGAAGGCGACGATCTGCTCCAGCCGGCCGACCAGCATGGTGGCGAAGCCCATGAAGGTGACGATCTCGCCCACCGTCGTGAGGCCCTGCATCAGGAGCCAGGCGCCGACGACGAAGATCGAAAGCACAGTCAGCGTCGCCGAGGCGCGGGTCGCGACCGTGGCGATCGCCCACCAGGACAAGACCGGAAGCTGCGCTTCGAGCAGGCTCGCAATGGTCGAGCGCAGGCCGCGCACCTCGGCCTCGATGCGGGTGAAGCTCTGGATCACCGGCACGTTGCCCAGCGCATCGGAGGCGCGCTCGGCGAGGTTGGAGTGATAGGCCTCGACATTGCTCTGCAGCCTGTCGGTCTTGCGCAGCACATAGGCCGTCAGCGAGCCGAACAGGACGACGAGGAAGATCAACAGCAGGCCTAGCTGCCAGTTCTTCCACAACGTGAAGGGCAGCAGGATGAAGAGTGCGACGAAGCTCGCGCAATGCTCGCGAAAAAAGGACAACCAGAGCGCCCACATGCCGCTGGTGCCCTCCAGCATCACCTTCAGCACGCGGCCGGAATGCGTCTGGGTGTGGTAGGCGAGCGGCAGGGTCAGCGCGTGCTCGAAGTAATTCGCCATCACCGCGAGCCTGCGGCGGTGGGCGAGCTTGTCGGAATGCAGCGCGACGAAGACGCCGGCCGCGATGTTGAACAGGCCGAAGCCGACCCAGGCCGCGATCAGGACGTTGATGTCGGACCAGGTCGGGCGCTGCCCGGCGTTCTGGGCGCTTGTGAGCCTGTCGATCAGTGCGCCGAACAGCATCGGCTCGGCGAAGGCGGCTGCCGCCAGCAGCACGTTCGCAAGCGCCAGGATCAGGCCCAGCCGCTTTTCGGGGCCGAGCTCGCCGAGCACGCGGGCATAGATCGCAAACAATGACATCGTCAGACCTTTGGCTGACGTTGAGCTTTAGCGGACATGCGCGCGCGAACAAGCCCACAGCAATGCCGCCGCCAATCGCTGCCGCGGTATCGCGCTGAAGGTCGCTGCGTCGCTGCAGCTGGACGATGCGAAGCCCTGAGCCGTCACGGCGCGACGATCAGCGCCCAGTAGACCTGGTATTTCGAGCCCGGCGCATAGGCCGAGGCGATCCCCATTCGGGTCGCGCCCGGCGTCTTCATGACGCGGTCGTGCTGGGGCGAGTCGCGCCAGCCGGAAAAGGCTTCCGCCAGCCGGCGATAGCCCGCCGAGAGATTGGCCTCCGCGCCGGGCTGCCCGCCGCGCGCCAGCCGCGCCTTGACGGCGTCGGCCTGTGCCGGCTTGTCGGCCTGAGCCATCGCGGCGGCCTCCTGCTCTGCCGCGGCCGAGAGCGCAGGATCGAGCGCGAGCGGGCGTAAGCCAGCATTCATCCGGTAGGCGGAGATAACGGCACGGGCCTCATTGGCGTCGACGCGGGCCGAAGCCGAGCCGAGATCGCGGTAGAAGGCCGGCTGGCCGGTGCGCGCCGGCTCTGCGCAACCGGCGAGATTGAGCACGGCAAGCGCGCCGGCGACGAGGGCAGGGCAGGTCATGGCGCGCGCTTTGGAACCGCGGCGGGCAGGCTTGTACCCGGGAGGCTCGTATCCGGAAGGCTTGGGCATCGCGTCATTCCTTGTTGTCGTCCTTGCCGGTGAGCTTGCTCTCGACAGGGTCTGGCGGCGGCACGGGTTCCTGTTTCGTCGGCTGGTCCGCCGTGTCCTCAGGCTCGTCTTCGGCCGCCGCCTTGCTGCGGCGCAAGGTCACCGGCTGCTTTGGGGATGCCGGCTTTCGCGCGGCGACCTCCCGCGAGACGGCGCTGGCGATGCCGGCCAGAGATTGCTCGATGCCGTCGAGCCCCTTCACCGTCATCTCGGCGCCGGCCGCGGCCGGTTCCATCTCGCTCAGGCGCTTGTGGATGACGAAGTTCAGGTCGCTTGTGACGCGGGCGACGATCTCGACGTCCCCGACGATGCAGATCAGATCGAAATCCATCGTCGTGGTTCCGAGCTTCTTGAACAGGATCGTTGGGGGCGGCTTCTGCAGCACATCGCCATGGGCGACCGCCGCGTCGGTCAGCATGCTGCGCACATCGCCGGGGTCGAGCGTGCGCGGCACCGTGATGGAGATCAGTACGCGCCCCGTGCGATCGTTGCGGACGCGGTTGCGGACGACGCCCGAGATCAGGTTCGAATTCGGCACGATCACCGAGGAGCGGTCGAAGGTGGCGATCTCGGTCGAGCGGACGTTGATCTTCTTGACGATGCCCTCGGCGTCCCCGACCACGACCTGATCGCCGACGCGGATCGGCCGCTCCCAGAGCAGGATCAGCCCCGAGACGAAGTTCGAGACCACCGATTGCAGCCCGAAGCCGATGCCGACCGAGAGCGCAGAGGCGACCAGCGTCAGCCGCTCTAGGCTCAAGCCCAGCGAGGAGATCGCGAGCGCGACGGCGGCGATGTGCCCGACATAGCCGGCCGCCGTGGTGATCGAGTTGCGCAGGCCGGTGTCGAGCTGCGTCGTCGGCAGGAACTTGTTGTCGAGCCAGCCCTGCAGCGTGCGCGTCGCGGTCAGGCCGAGCGCAAAGAGGATGCCGGCGACGAAGATCGAGGAGAGCGAGACCGTGACCCCGCCGACCTGGAAGCCGAAGAAGGCGGCCCGCAGCGAGGTGGCGAAATCGGCCGATTCCAGCCCCCAAGGCGCCAGCGCGAGCAGGAAGGCGATGATGATCAGGATGATCTTCAGCAGGCCCGTGCCGATGACCGCGATCTTGTCGAGCGTCGCGGTGCGCAGGCCGATGCCGGCCTTGAGCGTCAGCGCGAGCCTGCCCTTGCCGGTCAGGGCCCGCGACAGGCCGAGATCGACGAGCTGGTGGAACAGCACGAACAGGCAGGCGAGGATGCCGATCCAGAGAACCTGCTCGGTCAGGAAGGTGGCGAAGACCACATAGCCGACCAGCGCCGCCAGCACGATGGCGACGCCGACGAACCAGCCGAGGATGCGGATCGGCCCGAGGCTCGCGCCATCGACCGGGACATAGGGTCCAAGGCAGGCCTCTTCCTCGACCTCCTCGTCGTCGCGCAATTGATAGAGCCCGGCGATCAGGGTTAGGGCGAAGACGATGGCGAGGATGCCGCGCACCAGGATCGAGACGGCCAGCCCCGCCGCGATCGCCTGCAGCCAGGCTTCCATCACCTTGCCGACCGACATGACGAGCGCCAGCGAACTTGCGATCCAGACCACGATCCGCGCGGTCGAATCCATCACGCTGACGAGTCGGCGCTGCGGATTGCCCGGCGCGAACAGCGCGTCCGCGAGCGCCTGGACGAAGGCGAAGATGGCGAGCCCGATCACGGCGGCCCAAATCACCGGCTGGATGCGCGGCGGCAGGAGGCCCGCCGTGTTGAGCGCCGAATAGATCAGCCAGCTCGCCAGCGCCGGCGGGGCCGCACCAGCGACCAGATGGGCGAAGGCGACATAGAGGCAGCGCAGGCTGCCGGCGCCTTCGGTCGTGCCCATGCGCGCCTTGAAGCGCGGCATGTAGCGGGCGCGGGCGACATAAAGCAGCACGGCGCCGATGAAGGCGACCGCGACGAAAACGCCGCGCACGCCCGACAGCGCCTCGCCGACGACGGAGAGCCAGCCGCCGAAGATGTAGCCCGAGGCGCGCAGATCCTCGGGCAGTGTGGTCAGCGCATTGCCCCAGACATCGGGGCTCAGGATCGTCGGCCCGGCGGCGAAGAGCGCCTTGGCGAAGAGGTCGCGCCGCTTGTCGCCGATCGCCGTCTGGAGCTGCTCGGCGGCGAGCAGCGCGGCGCGCGTAATCTTCGCCGTTTCGTCGACGTCGGCGAACGCCTTCAGCCGCATCTCGCGTTCGCGCGCCACCTCCGCGCTTTCGGGCGGGGCGTTCGCGTCGGGCTTGGGGCCGAGCTGGTCGAGCCTGAGCTTGGCCTGCTCGACGCGGGGTGTCTGCTCCTCCGAGAGCTGGCGCAACTGCTCGAGCACGGGCTGGAGCCGCAGGCGCTGACGCTGCAGTTCGGCATCGGTCGCGTTGGGCGAGGCGAGCGTGGTCTCGATCTGGCCGAGCTCCGTGCGCAACGCGTCGAGCCGGGCCCGGGCCGGATTGACCTCGGCTGTCTGTGCGGACAGACCCGCGGCCGCCAGCAGGGAGCCGGCGAACAGGCAAAGCGCCATCAGCACCGAGATCATGCGGCCACTGCGGCAGGGGCGGGCGCGCGCGGGCGCGATGGGCGCAGCCATTCCGGTTCGACCTCGCTCGGGATGATTCGGCAACGGCTCGACCCTCGCCCCGGCATGGCCGGCAAGGCAAGGCGAAGAAGAAAAATGCGTCGTGACCCGCAATGCTGGAACCTTCTTGCCGATTTTCCGACGCCGACGAAAGAACCATCACATTGCTGTGAGCGCGACGGCGCCGGCAGACGCAGCGCCAGTCCTCTTCGACGACAAACGGGACCTGAACATGGCGCAAGCGCCCCAAACCAGCCCCAAATGTGAAGATCTCGCCAGTTTTCGCGGCGCGGCTTCGTCGGCCGGCCGGGTCAGCGGCGATGCTGGCCTGCCGGAGAGTTCTGCGTTTTGATCTGGTCGAAACAAAAATTGGTCGCAAGTCCGTCGGACAAGCGCGGTTCTACCGGCGAGGCGCGTCCGCACTCTCGCCGTTCTTCTCATAGCGACCCGGGAGGCTCGGCGTGGCGAAGCTCAATGTAAACGGCAAGATGATCGATATCGCGGTGGCGGACGATACCCCGCTGCTCTGGGCGATCCGCGAACAGATCGGCCTGACGGGAACGAAATATGGCTGCGGCGTCGCCCAGTGCGGGGCCTGCACGGTCCATATCGACGGCGTCGCGACACGCTCCTGCGCGCTGCCTGTCTCAGGTGTCACGCCCGAGCAGAAGATCGTGACGATCGAGGGCCTGTCGCCCGACGGCATGCATGCGATCCAGCAGGCCTGGATCAAGCACGAGGTGCCGCAATGCGGCTTCTGCCAGAGCGGCATGATCATGGCCGCCGCCGCCCTGCTGCAGGCGAACCCCAAGCCCAGCGAAGCCGACATCGCCAGCGAAATGACCAATATCTGCCGCTGCGGGACCTATAATCGGGTCAAGGCCGCCATCCTCGACGTCGCCGCCGGCGGCACGCTCGGCCGCGGCTGAAGGGAGAACGATCATGACCGTCTCGACCCAAACCACCTCCTTCCGCCCGTCCCGCCGCAGCGTGCTGGCAGGCTCCGCCGCCGCCACGGGCGCCTTCACCTTCGGCTTCGCCATTCCCTTTGGCGACGAGGCCGCCGCGCAGGCGCCCAATCCCGAGATCAACGCCTGGGTGGTGATCCAGCCCGACGACAAGGTGGTGATCCGCATCGCCCGCTCCGAGATGGGGCAGGGCACGCTGACCGGCCTCGCCCAGCTCGTTGCCGAGGAGCTGCAGTGCGACTGGTCGAAGGTGACCACCGAATATCCGACGCCCGGCCAGAACGTCGCGCGCAACCGGGTCTGGGGCAATTTCTCGACCGGCGGCAGCCGCGGCATCCGTGAGTCGCACGAGTATGTCCGCAAGGGCGGCGCGGCCGCCCGCATGATGCTGGTTCAGGCGGCAGCCAATGAGTGGAAGGTGCCGGTCAGCGAGTGCTCGGCCGAGAACGGCGTCGTCACGCACAAGGCGTCGGGCCGCTCGCTGCGCTACGGCCAGCTCGCGGCCGCCGCCACGAAGGTCGAGACGCCCAAGGACGTCCCGCTCAAGGATCCGAAGACCTGGACCATCGCCGGCAAGCCGCTGGCGAGGCTCGACACCGCCGACAAGACCAACGGCAAGAAGATCTACGGCATGGATCTGAAGCTGCCGGGCATGCTGAACGCGGCGATCAAGGACTGCCCCGTCTTCGGCGGCAAGGTGAAGAGTTTCGACGCCGCCAAGATCAAGGACATGCCGGGCGTCAAGCATGTGCTCCCGGTCGGCGACAGCGCCGTCACGGTGGTCGCCGAGACCTGGTGGCAGGCCAAGACCGCGCTCGACGCGCTGCCGATCGTCTGGGACGAGGGCCAGCACGCCAAGGTCTCCAGCGCCAGCATCGCGGAATGGCTCAAGGAGGGGCTCGACGCGCCCAACGCCGTGGTTGGCAACCAGAGCGGCGACGTGAAGGCCGCGATCGCCAACGCCGCCCGCACTGTCGAGGCCGTCTATTCGTACCCCTACCAGAACCATGCCTGCATGGAGACGATGAACGCCACGGCGCTCTACACGCCGGAGAAATGCGAGGTCTGGACGCCGACGCAGAACGGCGAGGCGGCGCTGGCCGCCGCGTCCGAGGCATCCGGCCTGCCGGTCGCCAAATGCGAGGCCTACAAGATCGACCTCGGCGGCGGCTTCGGCCGGCGCGGCGCGGTGCATGACTGGGTCCGCCAGGTCGTCGCCATCGCCAAACAGATTCCCGGTACGCCGGTGAAGCTGATCTGGTCGCGCGAGGAGGACATGCTGCATGGCCGCTTCCACCCGGTGACGCAGTGCAAGCTCACGGGCGCGCTCGACAAGGACGGCAACCTGACCGGGCTCGCCATGCGCATTTCCGGTCAGTCGATCGTGGCCGGTATTTTTCCGCAGAACATTCAGAACGGGAAGGACCCGGTCGTCTTCCAGGGGCTCAACCCGCCCGGCCCCGAGGCCTCGATCGGCTACACGATCCCGAATCTGCTGATCGACCACGCCATGCGCAACCCGCATGTGCCGCCGGGTTTTTGGCGCGGCGTGAATCTGAACCAGAACGCGATCTATCTGGAATCCTTCATGGACGAGCTGGCGCATGCAGCCGGCAAGGACCCACTGGAGTTCCGGCGCTCGCTGATGAAGGACCACCCGAAGCACCTCGCCGTGCTCAACGCCGCGGCCGAGCGCGCCGAATGGGGCAAGCCTTTGCCCGCCGGCGTCTTCCGCGGCATCTGCCAGACCATGGGCTTCGGCTCCTATGTCGCGGCCGTCGCCGAGGTCTCGGTCAGCGCGGAGGGCAAGCTCAAGATCCACCGCATCGTGGCTGCGACCGATTGCGGCCACGCCGTCAATCCGGCGCAGATCGAGCGGCAGGTCGAGGGCTCCTTCGTCTACGGCCTGTCGGCGGCGCTGCATGGCGAGATCACGATCAAGGATGGGCGCGTCGAGCAGGAGAATTTCGACACCTACCCGGTCCTGCGCATGGACGAGATGCCGAAGGTCGAGACGGTGATCGTGGCCTCGGGCGGCTTCTGGGGCGGCGTCGGCGAGCCGACGATCGCGGTCGCGGCGCCGGCCGTGCTGAACGCGATCTTCGCTGCGACCGGGAAGCGTATCCGTTCGCTGCCGCTGAAGAATGCCGATCTCAAGAAGGCGTAGCGCCTTGACGGCGAGGATGGGACGGCGCCCCATCCTCGCTGGAATGGCGCTTGCGGTCGGGCTCGGCTCGGCGGCGCTGGCGCTCGAAACCTATGAGGTCGTCGGCGACGCCATTCCGCGTCCGATCGGGGGCCTCGCAGGCGATGTCGAGCGCGGCGCAGCGGTCGTCCGTGACAGGGAGCGCGGCAACTGCCTGATCTGTCATGAGGGGGCCGATCCGTCCGAGCCTTTTCAGGGTTCGATCGGGCCACCACTGAAGGGCGTGGGGCTGAGGCTCGATGCCGGGCAGATCCGGCTTCGGCTGGTCGATGCCTCGCTGCTCAACCCGCGAACCGTGATGCCGCCCTATTTCCGGACGGAAAACCTGCATGATGTCGTCGTCGCCTATCGTGGCAGGCCGGCGCTTTCGGCACAGGAGATCGAGGATGTCGTCGTCTATCTCGCTTCGCTCAAGGACGATTGAGCCCAATCGCCGGGCGGTATTGGCAGGGGCGGCCGCGGGCCTCGCTCTCGCCGGCTTGCCCGCGCCGGGTTATGCGGCCGGCACGCCCGAACTCTCCGAGTTCGTCGCCCGCGTCACCGAGGGCGCTATCCCGCTGCGCGAGGGCGTGACGTTGGCGATCCCGCCGCTGGTCGAGAACGGCAATTCGGTCGATGTCCGCGTCGCGGTCGAAAGCCCGATGACGGAGCAGAACCATGTTCGCTGGATCCACCTGATCGCCGACAAGAACCCCTTCCCCGACATGGCGCGGCTGCATCTGGGGCCGCGCGCCGGCCGCGCCGAGATTTCGACCACATTGCGGCTGGCGCAGTCGCAAAAGGTGACGGCGGTGGCCGCGCTCAGCGACGGGCGTTTCGCGATGGCCGAGGCGGACGTCGTGGTGACGCTAAGCGCCTGCATCGACGGCGGCTGAGGAGCAAAACCATGTTCAATGCCCGCATCACCATGCCGGCCGAGGCCAAGGCCGGCGAGATCGTCGAGATCAGGGTGCTGACGCGACATCCGATGGATCGCGGCGGCCAGTCCGACGGCAAGGGCGGTACCGTGCCGCGCAAAATCCTCAACCGGCTGACCGCGACCTATGCCGGCGAGCAGATCTTCCGCTTCGACATGCATACCGGCGTCGCCGCGAACCCGTTCGTCTCCTTCACGACGCGGGCGGTCGCGACCGGCGACATCGTCTTCGAATGGCGCGAGGACGGCGGGGCGACGTACACCCGCACGGCCAGGCTCGCCGTGACGTGAGGCGGCGAGCCGCCGGGCTTGGCCTGCTTGCGCTGCTGGCGCTGCCGGCCGCCGCGCAGGTCAAGTCCGGCTCCGAGTTCCTCTCGCCGGGAATGGCCCGGCAGCAGGCCGACGAGACGCGCAATCCCGGCTTCTTCTGGGTCGAGCAGGGCGAGGAGCTGTTTTCCAGGCGGCCGCCGCAGGGAGAGGCCTGCATCGCCTGCCATGCGCAGCCGCGCCAGAGCCTGCTCGGGGCCGCGACGCGGTATCCGCAGGTCGACGCCGCCGGCGGCAAGCTGCTCAATCTTGAGGGGCGCATCGAGCAGTGCCGCGTCGAGCGTCAGGGCCAACCGGCCTTCGGCCATGAGAGCGCCGATCTCCTGGCGATGACGGCCTATATCGCCTCGCTCTCGCGCGGGCTGCCAATGAACGTTGTGACGGACGGTGCGGCGAAGCCCTTCTACGAGGCCGGAAAAACCTTCTTCGAGCGTCGGCAGGGCCAGCTCAACCTGTCCTGCCAGCAATGCCATGACGGGCTCGTCGGCCAGAAGCTGCGCGGCGACACGATCAGCCATGGCGTCGGAACCGGCTATCCGGCCTATCGGCTCGAATGGAACAATGTCGGCTCGCTGCATCGGCGTCTGCGAGCCTGCTCGCTCGGCGTGCGCGCGACGCAGTTCGATTTCGGCTCGCCGGAGTATCTGGCGCTGGAACTTTACCTGGCCGGGCGGGCGAAGGGGTTGCCGGTCGAGACGCCTGCGATCAGACGCTGACCGCGCTGTGTTTGGCCGCTATAGGCTACAGGGATGCGATTGCTCCCTGTCCTGATCAGCATTGTCCTGTGGGCTTCCGGCTCAGCCGCCGGGCCGACCGTCGAGGCGGCTTCGCCCCTTTCCGCTGCGCCGTCCCCCTTCGTGCTGAAGGATACGGAGGTCCGCACCATCCGGGCCAAGCTGCTGGAACGCGACTACGAGATCTATGTCTGGCTGCCTGATTCCTATCGCAGCCAGCCGCGAAGGCGCTTCCCGGTGCTTTACGTCACCGACGCAGACTACGCCTTTCCGCTGGTGCGCAGCATCGCGCAACGCGTCGGCAACCGGGCGCAGGGGCTGGAGGAGTTCATCCTCGTCGGACTCTCTTATGCACTCGGCGACAGCCGCGAGTTCAGCCGCCGTCGCGACTACACGCCGACTCCCCATGGCGAGAAGACGCGCGATCCGGAAGGCCGCAGGCCGCTCTTCGGCGAGGCGGAGCCCTATCGCCGCTTCCTGGCCGAGGAGTTGATGCCGTTCGTGGCGGCGACCTACCGCACCGACACCACGCGCAGCCTCTATGCCGGCCATTCCTATGGCGGGCTGTTCGGCCTGCACGTCCTGCTGACGCAGCCGTCGATGTTCTCGCATTACATCATCGGCAGCCCCTCGCTCTGGTTCGACCGGCGCGTGATGTTTGCACGAGAGCGCGCCTTCGCGGAGGCCAACCGCGATCTCGGCGCCAACGTCCTGATGGCGATCGGCTCGTTCGAGACGGTCAACCCGGCCTCCGAGGACCGTCGCTACAGTCGCAGCCTCGACATGGTCGCCGATTTCCGCGCCTTCGAGCAGGCGCTGCGCGGGCGCAACTATCCCGGCCTGAAGCTGACGACCGAGGTGATCGGCGAGGAAGATCACCTCACCGCCTTCCCGGCGATCGTCACGCGCGGGCTGCTCTGGGCCTTGCCGGCCAGCCGGCGCTGATCCGCTTCAATCCTTCTTCGGCCGCGGCTTCGTCCGATTCTCGTAGCTCGCATTGCCGAGCCCCGTGCCGATCGTCAGCACGGCCCAGTGCTTGATGTCCTGCATGGCCGGCATCTCGCTCAGGCCCTGGATCACCGCGTCGTTGTGCATCGCGATCTGCGTCTCGTGGCCGCCGATCTCCGGCGCCATCTCGCGGATCGAATCGACGAGGTTAAACCGGCTGCTCTCCCAGTTGCCCGGCAGGTTCTGCGCGCCGCGGTCGATCCGGCCATGCGGTTCGATCAGGCCGGGACAGCCGACGCCGATGAAGGGTGCGACCTTGAGCCCCGCTTTTTCCGCCTTCCGGATCTGCTCGTTCAGCATCTTGCCGAGGCGCTTGATGGCCTCCTCGCGGCTCGGCTCGTCATCGGCGTGACGCCAGAGTTCCGATTCCCAGACGCGGGCCCTGCTCAGGTCCGGCGCCTTGTCCTGGCGCAGCTCGATGATGCCGGCACGGATGTTGGAGCCGCCGATATCGACCGCGACGATGCTGTCATAGGCCCCGAAGATCCAGGGCGGCGCGAGATGGGCCGAGCCGACGAGGCCGGCCTCGTCGGGGTGGTGGCTGATCGGCACGAGATCGATCGCGACGCCGTCGGTGTGCAGGATGATGCCGGCCCGCCCGATGGCGAGTTCGCCGATGCGGCTGTCGCGAAAGCCGCCGCCGACGACGATGCGCTCGACGGCGGACCACGACTTCACCTTGACGAAGCGGCGGATCACGAAAGCCAGCGACTGGGCGAAGCCCTCGATCGCGCTCAGCACCAAGGCCGCCTCGCGGACGTCGCCCTCCCGGAGCAGCGCATCCAGTTCCTTCTTGCTGATCGCTGCTGTGTCGCCGTCCAGCGGGTCGTCACCGTTCTTGCGCAGATGCGAGCGCAGCGCGTCGAGATGGTCGATGAAGGCGCTGCGGCTGGCCTTGTCGCCGATGAAGCCGTCCTGGTCGCGGATTTCGAGATTGTAGCTGGTGACCGTGACCGAGGGCAGATCGGCTGCGCCATGAGGGCCGCGTGGGCTTTCGTCTTTGCTCGTTCTGGCTGTCGCGGCGCCCATTTTGCGTTCCCCATCCGGACATTTTGTCGATGACGAACGCTCCGGCGCATGCCGAGGTTCCGCGCCGGGCGCATGGGGCGTCTGCGCTGCGGGTGTTCTTCGCCGACCTCTGGATGGTTGACCTCTATGGCCGATCGCCGCTCCATGGCCCAGCCGGCGCGTGTCAGTGTCGTCGGGTGGGGGCGTGATGCTGGAGATGATCGTTCGGACGGTGCTGATCGGCACTGGGGCCACCCTGCTGCTCGATCTCTGGGCGCAGGCGCTGCAACGCACCATCGGCTGGCCCGCGCCGAACTGGGCGATGCCCGGCCGCTGGGTCGGCCATCTGCCGCGCGGCCGGCTCGCCCATGACGACATCGCCCTTGCCGAGCCCATTCCCAACGAGCGCACCATCGGCTGGGTCTTCCATTATGCGGTCGGCATCCTGTTCGCCGCCGTCCTCGTGGCGATCTGGGGCTTCGGCTGGGTCCGCAACCCGACCTTCGGGCCTGCGCTGATCGTCGGGCTCGTCACGGTCGGCTGCGGCTGGTTCATCCTGCAGCCGGGCATGGGCGCTGGCATCGCGGCTTCGAAGAAGCCCAATGCCAACAGGATCAGGCTGATGAACATCCTCGGCCATGTCGTCTTCGCGATCGGGCTCTATGGCACGGCGCTGCTGATCCGCTGACAGCGCCTTCCTTTGCAGACAACACAGGTATCGACCATGGCCAGCACGCTCTTCACCAACGCCTGCATCGTCGACGGCACGCAGCCGGAGCGGGCCGACCCCGTCAGCGTGCTCGTCGAGGGCGGCGTCATCCGCGAGGTGGCCAAGACCGTCTCAGCCGCCAAGGCGACGACGATCGATCTCGGCGGCCGCACGCTGATGCCGGGCCTGATCGACGCCCATGTCCATGTCGTCGCCGGCGTCGCCGATCTCGGCCTCAACGCGCGCCTGCCGGATTCGCTCGTCACCGCACGCGCCTTCGTCATCATGCGCGAGATGCTGCTGCGCGGGTTCACGACGGTGCGCGATGTCGGCGGCGCGGATTTCGGGCTTAAGCAGGCGACGGAGGAGGGGCATTTCCCGACGCCGCGCCTCGTCATCTCCGGCAAGGCGCTGAGCCAGACCGGCGGCCATGCCGATTTCCGGGGCCGCTACGACGACCGCGCAGCGGTCACCGACCGCCATCGGCTGGGCGCGCTCGGGCGCATCTGCGACGGCGAGGGCGAGGTGCGTCGCGCCGCCCGCGAGGAGATCAAAGGCGGGGCCGACTTCATCAAGATCATGGCCAATGGCGGTTGCGCCTCGCCGACGGACCCGATCCATTTCCTCGGTTTCTCCGTCGGCGAACTGGAAGCCATCGTCGAGGAGGCCGCGATGGCGGGCACCTATGTTTCGGCCCATGTCTATACGAAGGAAGCGATCCGCCGTTGCGTCGATGCCGGCGTTCATTCGCTGGAGCATTGCAACCTGATCGACGCCGATACGGCGAAGCTCGCTGCCTCACAGGGCGCGGTCGCGGTGCCGACGCTGGTGACTTACGACAAGCTCGTCAGCGACGGGCCGAAGCTGGGATTCCCGCCCGATTCCATCGCCAAGGTCGATGTCGTCCGCTCGGCCGGCATGGAGTCGCTCGCGATCATGAAGAAGGCCGGCCTGACCATGGCCTATGGCAGCGACCTGCTCGGCGACATGCACAAATACCAGTCGGAGGAGTTCGTCATTCGCGGGCGCGCCTTGCCGGCCCATGAGGTGATCGGCGCGGCCACCCATGTCGCGGCGAAGCTCCTGAAGCTCGAAGGCAAGGTCGGCGTCGTCGCGCCCGGCGCCCATGCGGACCTGATCGTCGTCGACGGCGACCCGCTGAAGGATCTGTCGCTGCTGACCCGTCAGGGCCGGCACATGTCGATCGTCATGAAGGGCGGGGCGTTCGTGAAGCGCGGCCGGCTGGTGTGAGACATCCACCCTTCGTCTTTGCGAGCGCAGCGAAGCAACCCAGGGGGCGATGCGAGACGCTGGATTGCTTCGCTGCGCTCGCAAAGACGGTGAGGGCTCGACCGAAGTCCGTCATTCTCACAGGTCGAGGATACGCGTCTCGTAGGCGTAGAGCCTGCGGAAGCCGAGGCTGCCATAGAGCGCGATCGCGACCGCGTTGGTCTGGTCGACCTGCAGATAGGCCTGTCCGCAGCCCTGCACCCTCGCCCAGGACATAAGCCCCTCGACGAGGCGGCGGCCGAGGCCGCGCCCGCGATGAGCGTCATCGACCACGATCAAGCCGATCTCGGCCATGCCGCGCTCGGCGACGCTCATGCCGTAGGCGACCGGCTGGCCGTCGAGCAGAAACGTTGCGAAAACGGCCGGCAGGCGCACCTTCCTCACGATGGCCGCGAGATGTTCGGCGTTGGTCTTGTTGCCGCTCTGGCGCGCCGCGACCCCTGCGATCCATTCGGCGCTCGGCCCGGTCTCCATCAGCAGTGCGGGGTGGAAATCCGGCGTCAAGGGCTCGAGCGGCGCGATTAGGCCGAAGGAGGCGTCCTTCAGGCGGTAGCCGCGCGCCAGCACCGCCTCGCGCGTCGCCTCCCCGGTCAGCGGGGTCAGGCGGATGCAGGGCGGCAGGCCGTCGGAGCGGTAGAGTTCCGCAATCAGGTCGAGCGTCGCCTCGTCCAGTTCCGCGCCCGCCTTGAGCGGCGTCGCGGCATTGGCGCGGCCCGAATAGCCATTGGCGAAGCGGATAACCCAGTCGCCCATCACCAGCGTCGAGACTGCGGGCCAGGCGTTGACGATGCGGCGCTCGCATTCGAGCGCAAGCGCGAGGTCGCTCTCGCCGATCGGGGTCGTCATGGGCTTCCGGCCTTTCGCGGCGTCGGCCGCCAGCCGCGCGGCGCCATCTCGAAGCCAGCAAAATCGAAGCCCGGCGCGACGGTGCAGCCGACCAGCGTCCATGCGCCGAGCGAGGTCGCGCTCTGCCACCAGCCGGCCGGCACGACGAATTGCGGGCGCTGCCCTGCGGCGAGGTCGGTTCCCAGATGATGGGCCGAGGCGTCGTGACCGTTGGGGGAGACACTGATGACGAGCGGCGCGCCGGCATAATGGTGCCAGATCTCGGCGGCGTCGACGCGGTGCCACTCCGAGGTCTCGCCGACATCGAGCAGATAATAGATAGCAGTGGAATGGCCGCGTCCTTCGGGACCGGCCGCGTCGCGAAAGGTCTCGCGGTAATGGCCGCCCTCGGGATGGGGCTTCAGTTCCAGCAGCGCGATCACTTCGGCTGCGCTCAATCCATTCAGCGAACTCATCGCGGTTCAGAAGCGGTTCTTGGCTTCGCGCAGCGCGGCAAAAACCTCACCAGCCCCCGCGCCCGGCAGGTTGACCGCCGCCGCCAGCGCCGGCTCGCCGGCCCGGAAGAACGGGTTGGTCGCCTTTTCCTCGCCGACCGTGGTCAGCGCCCAGAAGCGCCCTGCCGTCTTCGCGGCCTCCGCCTCGGCGAGCCGCGCCGCGACCGCCGGATTCGCGTTGTCCATCGCGGCGGCGAAGCGGGCGTTGGAGAGCGTGTAGTCGTGGCCGGCGATCAGCCTGACATCGTCGGGCAGGCTCATGACGCGGCTGAGCGAGGTCCACATCGCGCCCATCTGGCCGGGCTGCACCCGGCCGCAGCCCATCACGAAGACGACGTCGCCGACCAGCGCCAGCTTCGAGGCCGTGCTGGCGAAGGTCAGGTGGCCGTCGGAATGGCCTGGCGTGTGCCAGATCTCGAAGCTCGAACCGCCGAGCGAGACCCTGTCGCCATCCTTCAGGATGCGGTCGAGCGGGGCCGAGCCGGCGGCGTCTGCGGGGCCGCAGACCTTCGCGCCGGTCGCAGCCTTCAGCTCAGCGACCCCTTGCGTGTGGTCGGCATGGGCGTGGGTCACGAAGATGTCGCTGATCGTCCAGCCCTTTTCGCGCGCCGCCGCCAGAACCTGGCCGGCGTCGGGCGCATCGACCGCCGCGCAGGCCTTCGTCGCAGGGTCGAGGATCAGCGCACCGGCATTGTCGCTGAGCGTGCGGAAGATATGGATGTCGAGCATGGAGATCCTCCGGGCAGGCGGTCGGCATGGGCCGTCGGGATCCTTACTGAGGCACGACCTCGATCCGATCAAGCCTCGTCGAACTCCACGACTGCAGGCCGCCCATTGCCGTCTGCCTCTCCAGCCACACCCTTGCGCCTCGTCCCGCGCCACCACATCTTGCGCGGCCATGCCAATCGATGTCGTCGACCTGCGCGCCTTCTATGCCAGCCCGCTCGGGCATGTGGCGCGGCGTTTCGTCGGACGGGCGATGCTGCGCTTCTGGCCCGATTGCGCGAAGCAGCGCGTGCTGGGTTTAGGGTTCGCGACGCCTTATCTCTCCGTGCTCGGCGTCGGCGCGGAACGCACCATGGCCTTCATGCCGGCGGCGCAGGGCGTGGTGCATTGGCCGTCGGACGGCCTATCGGCCTCGGCACTGGTGGAGCCGACGCTGCTGCCCTTGCCGACGGCGTCGGTCGACCGCGTCGTGCTCGTGCACGCGCTGGAAGAGACCGAAAGCCCAGACGACCTGCTCGACGAGGTCTCGCGCGTGCTCTCACCCGGAGGCCGTTTGCTCGTCGTCGTGCCCAACCGGCGCGGCCTGTGGGCGCGCATGGACGGCACGCCCTTCGGCCATGGCCGCCCGTTCAGCCGCTCGCAACTGGAAGCGCTGATGCGCGGGGCGGAATTCTCGCCGGAGAACTGGAGCGAGGCGCTTTATGTGCCGCCGCTGAAGCGCCGGCTGCTGATGCGCTCGGCCGCCGCCTGGGAGCGGGTTGGGGCGGGCTTGTCGCTGCCCTTCGCGGGCGTGCATGTGATCGACGCGACCAAGCAGTTCTACCGCCGCATCCCGCTCAGGGCGACGCGGCGCAGCTTCGCCTTCCGGCCCATCCTGCTGCCGCAGCCCTCCGCCGCGCCCCGTCACGCAACCGAGGCGGACAAGCCGCCGCCGGGTTGACAAGTGCGGTTTCGCGCGGCCAAGGTCCGCCGCTTTTCGGCAACCCGGTCCGCCCTCATGCCAACCCTGCCGGCCCACCCGGCGCGGACCCCGAACTGGATCACGATGCGAAGCTATCTGGATTTCGAGAAGCCGGTCGCCGAAGTCGAGGCGAAGGCTGACGAGTTGCGCGCGCTGGAGGCCAAGGGCGAGGGCTATTCGCTGGCCGAGGAGATCGGCAAGCTCGACGCAAAAGCGAGCCAGGCGCTCAAGGATCTCTACGCCCAGCTTTCGCCCTGGCAGAAGACGCTGGTCGCGCGCCATCCGCAGCGGCCCCATTTCAAGGATTACTGCGCCGCCCTGATCACGGAGTTCACGCCGCTGGCCGGCGACCGCGCCTTCGGGGAGGACGAGGCGATCGTCGGCGGGTTCGGGCGGTTCCGGGGCGAGGCAGTCTGCGTCATCGGCCAGGAGAAGGGCGATTCGACCGAGACCCGGATCCGGCACAATTTCGGCATGCCCAAGCCCGAAGGCTACCGCAAGGCGGTGCGCCTGATGGAACTGGCCGACCGCTTCGGGCTCCCCGTTCTGAGCTTCATCGACACCGCCGGCGCCTATCCCGGCATCGAAGCCGAAGAGCGCGGCCAGGCCGAGGCGATCGCGCGCTCGACCGAGGCGTGCCTCGGCCTGCGCACGCCCAGCGTCGCGCTCGTCATCGGCGAGGGCGGCTCGGGCGGCGCGATCGCGATCGCCGCCGCCTCGAAGGTCATGATGCTGGAGCACGCGATCTATTCCGTGATCTCGCCGGAAGGCGCGGCCTCGATCCTGTGGCGCGACACCGGCCGCGCGCAGGATGCGGCGACCGGCATGAAGATCACGGCGCAGGACCTGCTCAAATTCGGGATCATCGACCGGATCATCACAGAGCCCGTTGGCGGCGCGCATCGCGATCCGCAGGCGGCGCTGGCCCGTGCCGGCGATGCGCTGGCCTCTTCCCTGGCCGATTTCGCGGGGATGAGCGGCGACGACATCGTCAGCCGCCGCGCCGAGAAGTTCCTCGCGATCGGGCGAAGTCTGTGACCATGGTCGTGATCGCGCCGGTTAGCGCTTTCTTGACCATGTAGCCATGTCAAAAGCCATTGTGGTAAGGAACGCTCAAGGCTAACGCTTCTACAAGAGTCGCAACGGCATAATTTAGCCGTCTTGCACCGCCAGAGGTCGCAGCTTCGGCTGGCCGTTCGATGGGATCGACGACGTGGTATCCAGGAACTCGGCATTCAAGCAACTCGCGGTCGTGGCTTTTGTTGCATTGACCCTCGGCGCCTGCGAGGAGGATCGCTATCGCGGCTCCGCCCGGCATCACATTCCGATCCCCTCCGCCACCTACACGCTGATGTCCGAGAAGGGCATGAGCAAGGATCAGCCGATCCTGATCCGCTCCTACAAGAAGGAGTCGGAGCTCGAAATCTGGAAGCGCAAGGCCACCGGCGAATACGCGCTGTTGAAGACCTATCCGATGTGCCGCTGGTCGGGTCAGCTCGGCCCGAAGATCCGCGAGGGCGACCGGATGGCGCCGGAGGGCTTCTACGCCATCAGCCCGGCGCAGATGAACCCGAACTCGTCCTTCTACGTCTCGTTCAACATGGGCTATCCCAACGCCTATGATCGCTCCTATGGCCGCACCGGCGCGCATCTGATGGTGCATGGCGCCTGCTCCTCGGCCGGTTGCTATTCGATGACCGACGACCAGATGGGCGAGATCTACGCGCTGGTGCGCGAGGCCCATAATGGCGGGCAGAAGAGCGTGCAGATGCAGGCGCTGCCGTTCCGGATGACGCCGGAGAATCTCGCCAAGCACCGGATGGACCCCAACATCGCCTTCTGGAAGAACCTGAAGGAGGGCGCGGACTATTTCGAGGTCGCCCGCGACGAGCCGCAGGTTTCGGTGGCGGGCGGACGTTACGTCTTCAACCGCGACGCCAGCGGCCAGACGCTCGCCAGCCCATCGGTGGTCGAGGCCGTGCAGCGCAAGCGCCAGCAGGACGAGACGCAGGTCGCGGCGCTGGTCGCCAAGGGCACGCCGGCGGTCAAGCTGATCTATGACGATGGCGACAGCCATTCCTCATTCAAGCGCGCGCTGGCGGCAAATGGCTCGGATTCGCTGAACCGCAGCGCTGCCTGGGGCTCGCGCGATGTCGGCGTCAGCCGGCCGGACGCGATCAGCACCGGCCCGCGCGTCGTCGTGCTCGACAACAGCGGCAAGGCCCGCACCACCGTCCGGGCCGAATCGGCCGATAACGAGGCTGTGCTTGCCGCCGTCGCCGCCGCTGCCGAACCCGCAAAGGTCGAAGCGAGCAAGCCCGAGCCCGCCAGGCCGGCTGTCGCCTCGGCCGCAAGCCAGGTCGCCAAAGTGTCGCCGGGTGCGGCGCAGGCGGCTCCGGTCGCCGTTGCCCAGCCCGAGGCCGCGCAGCCTGAGACGAGCGCGCCTTTCTATCAGCGCGCTCTCAGCTTCGTTCCGCTGATCGGCGGCGGTTCGCAACCGCAGCCTGCTGTGTCCGCTCCGGTCGCATCCGTCGTGCCGTCTTCTCCGACCAGCATCCTGGCTCCGTTGCCGCCGCGGCGTGCCGACGGGTTGCGCACGACCCGGCTCGACCAGCCGGCCGCCGCCTATGCGAGCCAGCCAGCGACACGCTGATAGGTTGAGCGATCGGTCGTCGCGCGCGCGGGCGTGACGCAAATGCAACATATCCCTGCTTTGTCGGCCGCGCCTGTTTCGGGGGCATGAAAACTCGGTCCGATAGACCTTTTTGCCTATTCTCTGGGCGATCTGCAAAAAACCTGTTCTTGCCGATTTTGGTCTTTGGCCGGCTTCATCATGGCGAAAGCGCGGCGATCTTCGCGCGGATTCGGTCATGTCACGGAGCTGAAGATGGCTTTTGAATTGTCCCGTTCGTCGGTTGCCGGCCTTGCTGTTTCGCTGAGCGTTCTCGCAGGCGCGGCCCAGGCCTCCGATCTGCCGAGCCGCAAGGGCGCGCCGATCGCTCCGCTGCCGCCAGCCATCACGTGGATCGACGCTGCGATCAGCGTCAAGGCGCTGACGGACTACAATTTCCGCGGCATCTCGCAGACCGACCGCAAGCCCGCCATCCAGGGCTCCGTCGAACTGCAATTCTACAACAACCTGTTCTATGTCGGCGTCTTCGGCTCCAATGTCGATCTGGCGACGAGCCCTCCCGCCGAGATCGACTTCTTCGCCGGCATCAGGCCGAAATTCGGCCCGGTCACCTTCGATATCGGCGTGATCCAGTATTACTACCCTGGCGAAAAGCAGTTCATCGACAATCTCGGCGTGTTCTGGACGCCGAAGAACACCGACTACACCGAAGCCGTCGGCAAGGTGAGCTATTCGAACGACATGTTCACAGTCGGCGCGAACGTCTTCTATGCCTGGGACTGGCTCGGGGTCGGCGCGAGCGCGACCTACGCCTCGGTTACGGCCAAGGTGAACATTCCGCAGGTCGAGGGCCTCGCGATTTCCGGCGAGCTCGGCCATTACTGGCTCGGGCGGACGAACCTCGCCATCTGGTCGACCAACCCGCCGACCAACCTGCCCGACTACGCCTACTGGAATGTCGGCCTCTCCTACACCTATAAGAACCTGACCGCCGACATCCGCTATCACGACACCAACCTGTCGAAGACCGATTGCTTCCTGTTGACGGCCGACCCGCGCGGCGTCGCGCGCGGCAATGCCGGCGGCCGCTTCTCGTCGAACTGGTGCAACCCCTCCGTGGTCGCCTCGCTGTCCTTCGACATCACGGCGAGCAGCATCGGCATCTTCGCGCCGACGTAAGCGCGGCATTCCACGCGTCAATCGACGAGGGCCGCTCTCCGGAGCGGCCCTTTCGCGTTTCGGAAACGTCGCGCCTCAGCTTTCCAGCGCCTTGGCGACGCGGCGCATCATCGCGCCGACGAGATCGCATTCGGCGTCGCTCAGCACCTCCATCATCGCCTCGATCCGCGCGACATGGATCGCCATGGCCTTGCGGGTCAGAGCCTCGCCGTCGGGCGTCAGCCAGAGCCTTCTGACCCGGCGATCTGTCTCGTCGCCCTGGCGCAGGATCAACTCGCGGCGCTCCAGCTCGGGCAGCAGCATGCTCATGGCGCTGCGGCCGACGAAGAGCTTTTCCGCCAGCGCCTGCTGCGTCAGCCCCGGCGCATGGAAGATGTTGGCCAGTACGTCGTAATGCGCAAGCTGGATGCCGAGCGGCGCCAGAGCCTCGGTGAAGGCCTTCTTCCAAAGCGCGTGGACACGCGCCACCGCGATCCAGTTGTGGAAGCGCGGCAGGTCCCAGGGCAGGCGCTGCGCCTGCGGCTGCGTGGCCGATTCAGCCCCTTGCTTTTTGTTCATGGTTGAACATACTTGTTCAGCATTGAACGAAATCGAGGTTTCGCCATGTCTGGTGCCGCACTCCGTCTGTTCCGGCCGCTGGTCGGGGTCACGAGTCTGATTGCGCCGGGGCCCGTCGGCCGCCTTGCCTTCAGGGCTTTCTGTACGCCCCCGCGCCAAAAGCAGGAAAACGCCAATCGCAACCCTGCCGTCAAGTCCGCCTCAGCGCGACTGGCTGGAGGGCGGCCCATCGCGATCCCGTTTCCCTGCGGCTCGGTCGCGGCCTATGTCTTCGAGGCGGCGACGCCAGCCGTTCCGCCGGCGCAAACACGGACCGTCATCCTCGTGCATGGCTGGAGCGGCCGAGCCGCCTACATGACCGCCTTCGTGGCGCCGCTGGTCGAGGCGGGTTTTCGCGTCGTCGCCTTCGACCTCCCCGCGCATGGAGAATCGACCGGCAGCGAGCTCAACATCCCGATCGGCGTCGCGAGCCTTACGGCCGTCGCGCGGGCCTTCGCGCCGGTCCATGCGCTGGTGACGCATTCCTTCGGCGGTTCGATCGCGCTTGCCGCGCTCGCCGGCACGGTGCCGGGCCAGTCGCGCGTCAAGGCGGACAAGCTCGCCATGATCGCCGCACCGTCCTCGATGGCAGGCGTCACGCGCCGCTTCGGTTCCACGATCGGGCTTGGCGCGCGTGGCCAACGGGCGCTGGAGCGCCGCATCCATGTCGTCGCAGGCGCGCCGGTCGAAGCGTTCGAGGGCCGCGCGCAACTGGCTGCGCTGCGGCTGCCGACACTGGTGCTGCATTGCCGGGACGATCGTGAACTGGGGCTGGAGAACGCGCAGGACCTGGCGGCGGCGGGCGATTTCGTCCGGCTGGAGACGCTGGCCGGGCTCGGCCACCGCCGCATCCTGCAGGGGAAGGCGGCGATCCGCGCGGTGGCGGATTTTGTTGTCGGGTAGAGGGCCACTTTCGTCATACCCGGCCTTGTGCCGAGCATGACGGCAGAGCTCAGACCCAGCCCATCAGTTCCCTCTGCACCACCTCGGTGATGGCGCGCATGCCCTCCTCGGAGTCGTTCAGGCAGGGCAGATAGGCGAAGTGCTCGCCGCCATGTTCGAGGAAGATCTCGCGGTTTTCCACGTCGAGCTCTTCCAGAGTCTCAAGGCAGTCGGCCGAGAAGCCGGGCGCGACGATGGCGAGCGATTTCGTGCCGGCCTCGGCCAGCGCCTTGACGGTCTCGTCGGTATAGGGCTGCAGCCATTCGGCCGGGCCGAAGCGCGACTGGAAGGTGAGCTTGAAGCGCTCCGGCGGCAGGCCGAGTTCCTCGCGCAGCAACCGCCAGGTCTTGGCGCACTGGCAGTGATAGGGGTCGCCCTTGAGCAGGTATTCCTTCGGCATGCCGTGGAAGGAGCAGAGGATCACCTCGGGTTCGAAATCGAGCTTCGCCAGTTCGCCGCGCATCGAATCGGCCAGCGCCCGGATATAGACCGGGTCGTCGTGATAGGGCGGCGCGACGCGCACCGCAGGCTGCCAGCGCATCTCCATCAGCGCCCGAAATGCCTGGTCGCAGGCCGTCGCCGAAGTCGGCGCGGCATATTGCGGATAGAGCGGCACGAGCAGGATGCGGTCGCAGCCCTGCGCCAGCAGCGCGTCTAGCCGGCTCTTCACGTCGGGGAAGCCGTAGCGCATCGCCCAGTCGAAGACGACGCGCTCTCCGGTCAGGGGTTTGAGCCGCGCCTCGAGCTGTTCGGTCTGCGAGCGGGTGATGGTCTTGAGCGGGCCCTCGTCGCGCTCGTTGTTCCAGATCGAGGCGTAGTCCTTGCCCTTCTTGCCCGGGCGCAGTGTCAGGATGACGAGGTTCAGCAACGGCCACCAGATCCAGCGCGACGTCTCGATGACGCGGCGGTCGGACAGGAACTCCTTGAGATAGGCGCGCATCGGCCAGTATGAGGTGCCCTCCGGCGTGCCGAGATTCATCAGCAGAACGCCGATGCGCCCGGCCCTGACCGGCGGGTGGTCGGATGGCAGCTTCACGGCGCGCATGTCCGTGGCCGGCTTGGTCTCGACTGTCATGGTGTCAGGGTTCCTTTCCCCGTGATTTAGACGAGTTCCGGGTTTCGTCCAGTCATTGCGCGCCCATGCGGCGGGGGTGCGACATCGCATGACGGGGCCGCAAACAGCCATGCTCCGGGCTGGTCATCGCAGCACGGCTCTTGCTAGTCTGTAGCGGTTCTCGAAAAGAAGGTTCGCCCGATGAGCAAGCTCACACGCCGAAATGCGCTTGGCGTCATCGCCGCGCCGGCCGCGCTCGCCGCCACCGCACCCGTGGCGGTCGCCCAGACGCCGGCGCCGGCTTTCACGCTGCTGCTGGTCAACGACATCTACAAGATGAGCGACGACAAGGGCAAAGGCGGTTTCGCGCGCGCGGCCGGCATCGCGAAGGCCGAACGCGCCAAGGGCGTGCCGCTGCTGTTTTGCCATGCCGGCGACTGCTACTCGCCCTCGCTGATGTCGGGCTTCGACCAGGGCGCGCATATTGTCGCGATGCAGAACAAGATGGGCATCGACGTCTTCGTGCCAGGCAATCACGAGTTCGATTTCGGCAAGGCGAACTATCTCAAGCTGACCGCCGCGCAAAGCTACCCGACCTTCGCCGCGAATCTGCGCGACGCTGCGGGCCAGCCTTTGCCCGGTCACAAGGACTCGGCCATTTTCGAACTGGGTCCGGTCAAGGTCGGCGTCATCGGCACGACCTTCGACCCGACGCCGCAGCTCTCCAATCCCGGTGACCTGAAATTCTCCTCGACCATGGAGGCGCTGCGGCGCGAGGCGCGGGCGCTGAAGACGCAAGGGGCAGACATCCTTGTCGCCGTGGTCCATGCCGACCGCGCGACCGACAACGAGATCGTGCGTTCGCGCGTCGTCGACATCCTGCTGACCGGCCACGACCACGACCTCGCCATCGCCTATGACGGCAAGGTGGTGATGGTGGAGTCCAACGAGGAGGGCAATTACGTCACCGCGATCGATATCGCCGTCACTGTGACAGGCGAGGGAGCGGCCCGTCGCGTCGCCTGGACGCCAACCTTCCGCGTCAATGATTCCAGAGCGGCGACGCCCGATCCGGAGGTTGTCGCGATCGTGAAGGGCTATGAGGCGGAGCTTTCCAAGGAACTCGACATCGACGTCGCGACGCTGGCCGCACCGCTCGATTCGCGCACCGGCGTGATCCGGACTCAGGAGAGCGCGATCGGCAACCTGATCGCCGACGCGATCAGGGCCTCGACGGGCGCGCAGCTTGCGATCACCAATGCCGGCGGCATCCGCGCCAACAAGCAATATGCCGCTGGCCAGAAGCTGACGCGGCGCGACATGCTGAGCGAACTGCCCTTCGGCAACGCGACCGTGATGGTCGAGATCACCGGCAAGGACGTCAAGGACGCGCTCGAGAACGGCCTGCGCGACGCGCCGCAGGGCGCGGGGCGCTTCCCGGTCGTCTCCGGCCTCGCATTCGAGGCCGATCTGAAGCAGCCGCAGGGCTCGCGCGTCACGGCGGTGACGGTCGATGGCAAGCCGATCGACATGGCCGGCAAATACACCGTCGCCTCGAACAATTTCATGCTGGAGGGCGGCGACGGCTACACCGCGCTCGGCCGCGGCAGGACGCTGATCGGCCTGACCGACGGCAAGCTGATGGCCAACGAGGTCATGGTCTATCTGCGCAAGCTCGGCACGGTCGATGCCAAGGTCGAAGGGCGGGCCGTGCTGAAGTGAAGGCTCGCCGCGCGTGGGCGGCCGCTACCGGAAGGCGCTCGAGGCCTTCCTCGCCTCGCCGGCTGCTGCGGGCTGGCGCGAGCTTGGGGTCTTCGCCGACGGCGCGGCGGCGCGGGCGGCGGACGCCGTCGATGCCGATGCTGCAAGCGGCGCGGTCGTCGCGCCATCTCCCGAACAAGCCTTTGCCGCGCTGTCGTTGACGCCACTGGAGAGCGTCCGCGTCGTCATTCTCGGACAGGACCCCTATCCGACGCCGGGCAACGCCAACGGGCTCGCCTTCTCCTATGTCGGCGGGCCGCGCCTGCCAAAGTCGCTGGTCAACATCTATCGCGAACTGGCTGACGATCTCGGCCGCCCAGTCCTGCGCGATGGCGATCTGTCGGACTGGGCCCGCGATGGCGTGCTGCTGCTCAACACCGCGCTGACCGTGCGCGAGGGGGCGAGCCAGGCCGGGTCGCATCTGCGGCTGGGCTGGGGCGCGGTGACGGATGCGGTGATCGCGCATGTCTCACGGAGCCGGCCCCATGTCGTCTTCATTCTCTGGGGCAATCCTGCTCAAGCGAAGCGGGCGCTGATCGACGAGAGCAAGCATCTGGTGATCTCGAGCCCGCACCCCTCGCCGCTCTCGGCGCATCGTGGATTTTTCGGGTCGAAGCCGTTTTCGGAAGCGAATGCGTGGTTGGCGGGTAGGGGTGAAGACGAGATCGCCTGGTGAGTCCGGCACGAGGAACCCCCTCCTTGAAGGAGAGGGGTTCTTCCAGTGCCCCCTTCGGATAGGCCGCTCTCACCCCACCGGCCGCTCGTCGGCGATGACCTTGCCGTCATTGGGCAGCGCGCCGAGCGGCAGGACTTCCACCCGGCCCTTCAGCTTGGTGACCTGCTGCAAAGTGGACGAGACCGCGTCGATCAGGCCTGCCGGTTCGGCATAGATCTCGGCGCGCAAGGTCATGGTGTCGACTTCGTCCGCTCGGCCGACGACGAGCCGCAGTTTGGCGATCTCGGCATGGCGGCGGGCGATCTCGGCGACCTGTTCGGGCCGCACGAACATGCCCTTGATCTTGGCGGTCTGGTCGGCGCGGCCCATCCAGCCCCTGATCCGGCTGTTGGTGCGCCCGCAGGCGCTGAGGCCCGGCATGATCGCGGTGAGATCGCCGACGGCGAGCCTGATCTGGGGATGGTGCGGATCGAGATTGGTGACGACGATCTCGCCGACCTCGCCCTCGGCGACGGGATCGCCCGTGCCAGGGCGGACGATCTCGACGATCAGGTTCTCGTTCAAGACGAGCCCTTCGCGCGCCGACGTCTCATAGGCGATGACGCCGACATCGGCTGTTGCATAGAGCTGGAAAGCGTCGACGCCGCGCTCACGCACCCAGGCCTGCAGCGAGGGGGGGAAGGCCGCGCCCGAGACGACCGCGCGCCTGATGCAGGAGATGTCGACGCCACGCGCCTGCGCGGCCTCGATCAGAATCTTGAGGAAATCGGGCGTGCCCGCATAGCAGGAGGGACGATAGGCGGCGATCACCTCCATCTGCTGCTCGGTATTGCCGGGGCCGGCCGGAATGACGGCGCAGCCGAGCGCGCGGGCGGCCGAATCCATGATGAAGCCGCCGGGAGTCAGGTGGTAGCCGAAGGTGTTGAGCACCACGTCCCCGGCGCGGAAGCCGGCGGCATAAAGCCCGCGCGCCGCGCCCCAGGGGTCGCTGCCCGTGCCTTCCGGCTCGAAGATCGGGCCGGGCGAGGTGAAGAGCCGGCCGAACGAGCCAAGCGATGCCGAGACGAAGCCGCCGAAGGGCAAAGCCTGCTTCTGCAGCGCCGGCATGTCGGCCTTGCGCAGGATCGGCAGCGTCGCGAGCGCCTTGCGGTCGATGATGGCGGCCGGATCGATGCCACCGAGATGAGCGGCATAACCCGGCGTCGCCAGTGCGGCGGCCAGCACCGCCGGCAGGCGGGTGAACAGGTCGGTTTCGCGCGCCTGCGGCGAAAGGGTTTCGCGCTCGTCGTGGTGCTCGCTCATCTGTCCTGTCCTTGAGACGCCGCGGTGGGGCGGCTTCAGCGGATGATGCGCAGGATGCGCAAAAAGTTCAGGAGCCCGATCAGGGCCCCGGCGACATAGGTGAAGGCGGCGGCGCGCAGCACGCCGCGCGCGGCTGGCAGGTCGGTCTCCGCGAGATAGCCGTCGCCGGCCAGGATCGGCAGCGCCTTGCCGAAGCTGGCGTCGAGCTCCAGCGGCAGCGTCACCAGATGCACGACGAGGCCGATGCCGAGCAGCGCGATGGCGAGCCCGAACTGGACCAGTCCGACCATCGGCGCGCGCGTGACGATGGCGACGAGCGGCGCGGTCAGCAGGATCGCCATGGCGATCTTGTCGAAGACCGACAGGAAGCGCGCCAGAGCGGTGCGCCAGGCGAACAATGCGCTGCCCTGCGCATGCTGGATCGCATGGGCCACCTCATGGGCAGCGACCGCGACCGCCGTGATCGAACGGCCGTCATGGTTTTCCGTCGACAGTCGCACGGCGCGGGCGTCCGGGTCGTAATGATCGCCGGCCGGGGTGGTCTCGACCGTCACGGCCTGAAGCTGGTAGCGGTCGAGCAGGTGGCGCGCCAGTTCGCCGCCGGTGCCCGGCAGATCGGGCCGTGGCGCGGCATGTCGGCCCATCTCGCGCCGGACCCAGGCCTGCGGCCCGAAGATCAGCAGGATCGCCAGCAGCGCGATCGCGAAGAACAGCACCGGCACCGGACCTGCTCCAAGCGCGGCGTCAGGACAGCCAGCGCTTGCGGCGCTTGTAGCTCTTGACCTCGCGGAACGACTTCTTGTCGCCGTCGGAGACGCCGAGATAGAATTCCTTCACGTCCTCGTTCTCGCGCAGCATCGAGGCCTCGCCGTCCATGACGATGCGGCCGGTCTCCATGATGTAGCCGTATGTGGCGTAGCGCAGCGCCATGTTGGTGTTCTGCTCGGCGACGAGGAAAGACACGTCCTCGTCGGCGTTGAGCCGGCGGACGATCTCAAAGATTTCCTCGACGATCTGCGGCGCGAGCCCCATGGACGGCTCGTCGAGCAGGATCATCTTGGGCTTCGACATCATGGCGCGGCCGACGGCGCACATCTGCTGCTCGCCGCCCGATGTGTAGCCGGCCTGCGCATTGCGGCGCTGTTTCAGACGCGGAAAGAGCTCGTAGATCTTTTCGAGATCGCGCTTGATGGCGGCGTTGCCGTCGCGGCGGGTGAAGGCCCCGGTCAGCAGGTTTTCCTCGATCGAGAGATGGCCGAAACAGTGCCGCCCCTCCATCACCTGGATGCAGCCGCGCCGCACCAGTTCGCTCGGCGACATGCGGTCGACCCGCTCGCCCTCGAACACGATCGAGCCCTTGGTGACCTCGCCGCGCTCGGCCTTGAGCAGGTTCGAGATCGCCTTCAGCGTCGTGGTCTTGCCGGCGCCGTTGGCCCCGAGAATCGCGACGATGCCCTTGCGCGGAACATGCAGCGAGACGCCCTTCAGCACGAGGATGACGTGATCGTAGATCACCTCGATGTTGTTCAGCGACAGGATGTTGTCGCTGGCGGGCGCGGTGGTCGAAGTCTTGTCGAGGGTCGCGGTGGACATGGCGTTTTCCCGGCAGTGGGCAGTGGGCAGTCGGCAGTCGGGTAGGCAGCCGGGGTTCCGACTGCCTACTGCCGATTGCCGACTGCCTCAGCTCAGGACGACTTCTCGCAGGCTTCCGCGCGCTTGGGCCAGCCGGTATTCTTCTCGGCATAGTCCTTGGCTGCGGCCTCGATCAGCGGGCGGACCTCCTCCTTGAGAGGCTCCATCCAGTCGCCCTTCTGGGTCCATTTCGTCCCGTCCCACTCGGCGACATAAGCCTTGTTGTGGCCGGAATGGTCGGCGCAGGCGATCTTCACCGCATTGGCGAAGCCGGCCATGCCGAGTTCCTTGAGCCGCGCCTCGGTGATGTTCAGCGTCTCGAGGCCGCGCCGGACATCCTCGCCGGTGACGACCTTCTTGCCGCTGATCTTTTGGGCATTGGCGATCGCCTCGGCCACCAGCATCGAGTTGTAGACGCCGCGGTTGTAGAGGTTCTCGCCGACCTTCTCCTTCGGGGCCAGGCTCTTACCCTTGTCCACGACATGCTTGAGGATGTCCTGGATCACCGGGAAGTTCGAGCCGGCCGCGTTGAAGTTCAGCGACTTGTAGCCCTTGGCCTCCGGTCCGCCGGCACGCGCGTCGTCATCGCCGCCGGCCCACCAGACGCCGACCAGCTTGGCGATCGGGAAGCCGTTCTTGATCGCCTCCTTGACCGCGGTCGGGTTCATCGCGCCCCAGCCCTGGTTGTAGAGATAATCGGGCCGATCGCGCCGGATCGAGAGCCAGAGCGAACCCTGGTTCTGCATGTCGGCTGCGGCGACGGGATAGAGCTTGACCTCGAAGCCGTATTTCTTGGCCAGCGCCTCCAGAACCGGGATCGGCTCCTTGCCGTAGGGTGCGTCGAGATGGATCAGGCCGAGCTTCTTGCCCTTGAGCTTGTCCATGCCGCCGAGCTCGTTGGCCATATGGCGGACCATGATCGAGGCGCCGTCCCAGTAGGTCAGCGGCGGGATGAAGACCCAGGGAAACTGGCCGCCATCGGCCGAGGCCGAGAGGCCATAGGCCATCGACAGGATCGGGATCTTGTCGATATGCGCGCGCGGAATCGCCGCGAGCGTGGCGCCGGTCGACCATGGCGAATAGATCACCGTGTTCTTCGACTTGGCCTGTTCGTAGCACTCGATCGACTTCTTGGTGTCGTAGCCGGTCTCGCATTCCTCGAAGTTGATCTTCACGCCGCCGATGCCGCCGTCGCGCTCGTTCAGCATGGTGAAATAGTCGCGCATGCCGTCGCCGATCGGCGTGCCGGAGCCGGAGAAGGGCCCGGTCCTGTAGGCGTTGTTGGCGACGTAGATCGAATCCTGCGCCATGGCGGGCGAGACGAGCGCGCTGCCGGCGAGAAGCGCGCCCAGCGCCGCTCCCTTCATGATCGTGGTCTTCTTCATCTTGCTTCCTCCGTGGTTGTTTTCCGGTGCGGCGCAGCCGTCGCTCCGTCTCCCTTGCCCGCCGCTTTGCAAATGCCAGCGACAGGTCGTTTCTTGGGCCGCTCTCAATAGGGGAAGGGCCAAGTCCGCAACTTCTGCTTCCCGATCTGCCAGAGCCGCGCGAGGCCGTGCGGCTCCACGATCAGGAAGACGATGATCAGCGCGCCAACGAGCATGAAGGTGACATGCTCGGCGGTCGCGCCCGCCAGCGGAATGCCGATCGCCGGCAGTCCGAACTTCATGATGGTCGGCAGGCTGGCGATGAAGGCCGCGCCGAAGAAGGAGCCGATCAGCGAGCCGAGCCCCCCGATGATGATCATGAACAGGATGTTGAAGGAGAGCCGGATCGAGAACACGTCGGCCGCCTCGGCGGTGCCGTACCAGAGGAAAATCATCATCGCGCCGGCGACGCCGCAATAGAAGGACGAGACCGCGAAGGCGAGCAGCTTGGCGTTGAGCAGCTTGATGCCCATCAGTTCGGCGGCGATGTCCATGTCGCGCACCGCCATCCAGGAGCGGCCGAGCCTGCCGTGGACGAGGTTGGAGGCAAACCAGGTCAGCACCACGACGAGCACGAGGCAGACGAAGTAGCGCGTTTCCGGGCTGGCCGTCGCGCCGGTGATCGGGATACCGAAGACGCTGCGCAGCGGCACCTCGATGGCGCCCGATGCGTTGTAGTTGAACAGCCACGGCACGCGCACGAAGGCCCATTGCAGGAAGAACTGCGCGGCCAGCGTCGCGACCGCGAGGTAAAAGCCCTTGATGCGCAGCGAGGGCAGCCCGAAGAGCACGCCGATGGCAGCCGAGAACAGCCCCGACACCAGGATCAGGACGATGATGTTCACGTTGGGGAAGATTGTCGTCATCTTGTAGCAGGCATAGGCTCCGACGCCCATGAAGGCGGCCGTGCCCAGCGAGATCAGCCCGGTATAGCCGGTCAGGATGTTGAGCCCGATCGCGGCCAGCGAGAACACCAGGAACGGGATCATCACGGTCGTCGTGAAGAAGTCGTTGCCGATCAGCGGCACGCCGATGAAGGCGAGCGCGAGGATGACGGCGATGCCGATCCGGTCCTGCCAGATCGGGAACACCGCCATGTCGGCGGAATAGCTCGTCTTGTATTGGCCGGCTTCGCGGTAGAACACGGGCTCAAGCCTCTCAGATGCGTTCGATGATCTTGTCGCCGAACAGGCCCTGCGGCCGGAACAGCAGGAAACCAAGGGCGATGAAATAGGCCAGCCAGCTCTCAATGCCGCCGCCGATCAGCGGGCCCCAGTAGAACTCGCCGACTTTCTCGCCGATGCCGATGATCAAGCCGCCGACGATGGCGCCGGGGATCGAGGTGAAACCGCCCAGGATCAGCACCGGAAGCGCCTTCAGCGCCACGATCTCGAGCGCGAAGGACACGTCCGAGCGCGCGCCCCACATGATGCCGGTGATCAGCGCGACGATGCCCGCGGTAAACCAGACGATGACCCAGATCTGGTTCAGCGAGATGCCGACCGAGAGCGCCGCCTTGTGGCTGTCGGCCACCGCCCGTAAGGCCCTGCCGATGCGGGTGTACTGGAAGAAGAGCGCGAGCGCGGCGATCATGATCGAGGCGATGACCGCCGCCGCGATATCGATCTTCTGCAGCGAGACGCGCCCGCCGAGGATGTTCAGGTCGATCGCCCCCCTGGGGAGGTACAGCTGCTCCGCGATCATCTGCTTGGGATTGCCGCCAAAAACGGATTCGCCGAAGCCGATCAGGAAATAGGTGATCCCGAAGGTCGCCATGAACAGGATGATGTCGGGCTGGTTGACCAGCGGGCGCAGCACCACGCGCTCGATCGTCACCGCCAGCACGAACATGACGCCGAGCGTCAGGATCACGGCGAGGAAGGCCGGCACGCCCTTCTCGTGAAGGCCCACAAGCGTCAACGCCGCAAACACCACCATAATGCCCTGCGCGAAGTTGAACACGCCCGACGCCTTGAAAATCAGCACGAAACCGAGCGCGATCAGCGCGTAGAGCACGCCGGTGACGAGCCCTTCCCAGATCGTCTGCACGAACAGATCGGGCAGCTCGACCATCTGGACGAAGGGGTCGATCAGGATCTTGTAGGCGGTGCCCGAGCCGTCGAGCCGCGCGGCGAGCATGGCGGCCGCGACGATCGCTGCCAGGATCAGGCCGGCCTTGACCCAGCCATTGGCGAGGAGGTTTGGGGCGGGACGCAGGGTGGCATCGCTCATGAGCCTTGTCCTTCAAGCACCGCCCGAGCCACCGTGGTGTGTTTCTGAACGACAGCCATCAGTGCGCCACTCCCAGATAGGCGTCGATGACCTTCTGGTCGGCCTTGACCTCGGCGGGCGTACCGTCGGCGATCTTGCGGCCGTATTCGAGCACGACGACGCGGTCGGAGAGGTCCATCACCACGCCCATGTCGTGCTCGATCAGGGCGATGGTGGTGCCGAATTCGCTGTTCACGTCGAGGATGAAGCGGCACATATCCTCCTTCTCCTCGAGATTCATGCCCGCCATCGGCTCGTCGAGCAGCAAGAGTTCCGGCTCCATGGCGAGGGCGCGGCCGAGTTCCACCCGCTTCTGCAGGCCATAGGGCAGCTTGCCGACGGGCAGCTTGCGGATGTGCTGGATCTGCAGGAAGTCGATGATGTCCTCGACGACCTTGCGGTGCTCGATCTCTTCCGTCATCGCCGGGCCATGGCGCAGGGCCTGCCAGAAGAAGTTCTTGTGCATCTTCAGGGTGCGGCCGGTCATGATGTTGTCGAGCGTCGACATGCCTTTGAACAAGGCGACGTTCTGGAACGTGCGAGCGATGCCGTCTGCCGCCGCCTGATGCGGCTTCACGCGCGGGCGGCGGACGCCCTTATAGGTAATCTGGCCTTCCTGCGGATGGTAGAAGCCGTTGATGCAGTTCAGCATCGAGGTCTTGCCGGCGCCGTTGGGGCCGATGATGGCGCGCACCTCGCCCTTGCGGATGTCGAAGGAGACGTCCGTGATAGCCTTCACGCCGCCAAATCGCAGCGAGATATTCTCGACGGCGAGCAACACCTCGCCCTTCTTCGTCTCGGCCTTGGGCGCGATCGGTTCGCCGGTCAGGTTCATGGCTGTCGCGTTCATGCCGCCCTCGCCGGGGTTGGCGCGGTCGCCGGATAGGTCTTGGCGTCGCGCACCTTGACGTTGGCCGAGATCACGCCCTTGCGGCCATCCTCGAAAGTGACCTCGGTCGAGATCGCGGCGATCTGCGAGCCGTCATAGAGCGCGTTGACGAGTGGCGCGTAGCGCTCGGCGATGAAGCCGCGCCTGACCTTCTGGGTCCGGGTCAGCTCGCCGTCGTCGGCGTCGAGTTCCTTGTGCAGGATGAGGAAGCGCCGGATCTGCGCCCCGCCCATCAGCGGCTCGGCCGCCAGCGAGCGGTTCACCTCGTCGACATGCTTCGCGATCATGTCGTAGACGAGTTCGTGGCCGGCCAGTTCCTGATAGGAGGCGTAGACGACGTTGTTGCGTTCGGCCCAGTTGCCGACGGCCGCCAGGTCGATGTTCAGCGCCACGGTCGCATAGTCGCGGCCCTGGCCGAAGGCGACGACCTCCTTGATATTGGGATAAAACTTCAGCTTGTTCTCGATGTATTTCGGCGGGAACAGGTCGCCGTTCGAGAGCTTGCCGACATCCTTGGCGCGGTCGATGATCTTGAGATGTCCGCTCTCGTCGAAGAAGCCGGCGTCGCCGGAGCGGACGAAGCCGTCGGCCGTCATCGTCTCGGCGGTCTTTTCCGGGTCCTTGTAGTACCCGCCGAAGATCGAGGGCGAGCGGTAGAGCACCTCGCCATTGTCGTCGATCCGGATCTCGACCAGCGGCGCGGGCTTGCCGACCGTGTCGGCCTTGATCTCGCCATCGGGCTGCATGGTGACGTAGACGCCGGCTTCGGTCTGGCCGTAGAGCTGCTTCAGGTTGACGCCGATCGAACGGTAGAACCTGAACAGCTCAGGCCCGATCGCCTCGCCCGCCGTGTAGCCGACCTTGATGTTGCTCAGGCCGAACCGGTTGCGCAGCGGCGCGTAGATCAGCAGATCGCCGAGCTTGTAGAGCAGGCGGGCGCCCAGCGGCACGCTCTCGCCGTTGAGGATCTTCTCGCCATGGGTCTTGGCGACGCCGAGGAAATAGTGGAACAAGCGGCGCATCAGCGGGCCGGCGTCCTCCATCCGCACCATGGTCAGCGTCAGCATGGTCTCGAAGACGCGCGGCGGGGCAAAGGCATAGGTGGTGCCGACCTCGCGGCGGTCGTCGATGACGGTCTCCGGCCCTTCCGGGCAGTTGACGCAGAAGCCGGCGATGATGGCCTGAGCATAGGAGAAGACATGATCGCCGACCCAGGCGATCGGCAGATAGGCGATGATCTCGTCGCGCTCGGTCAGGCCGTCGAACTGGCAGCCGATCTCGGCGGCGGTGATGACGTTGAAATGGCTGAGCATGACGCCTTTGGGCCGGCCTGTGGTGCCCGAGGTGTAGAGGATGATGCCGAGGTCGGAGCCCGAGCCTGCCTGCATCTCGCGCTCCAGCGCCTCGCTCGCCTCCGGGCTCGCCTTCAGCGCGGCGGCGCCCGCCGCGATGACGCTGCCGATCTCGTGCAGCTTGCCATGGTCGTAGTCGCGCAGGCCCCTGGGCTCGTCATAGAGCATGTGGCGCAGATTCGGCAGGCGATCGGCAATGGAGAGAATCTTGTCGACCTGCTCCTGGTCCTGCACGCAGGCGAAGACCGCCTCGGCATGGTCGAGCACATAGGCCATCTCGTCGGCGACGCTGTCGGCATAGACCGGCACCGGGATCGCGCCGAGCCACTGGGCGGCGGCCATCGACCAGTAGAGTCTGGGCCGGTTGTAGCCGATGATCGCGACCTTCTCGCCGCGCTTCAGCCCGAGATCGGCAAGACCCTTGGCGTAGGAGCGGACCTGATCGGCGACCTCAGCCCAGGTCCAGGACTGCCAGATGCCGAGATCCTTGTGGCGGAACGCAGGCCGCGCGCCGCGCTCGCGCGCATTGCGCAGCAGCAGCTTCGGAAAGGTATCCGCCTGGCCGGCGCTGACGCTTGCCACGATCCTCGATCTCCACCCTGTCCGACCGCGATTCTGTCGCAGTCATTATCCGGGCCGCTCCGGGCCCTTTTCTTCATGCAAGCCTTGCAGCCGCCCATCATCTTCGCAAGGGGGGACTTGACAGACAACTCGCCATTTGGTCGCTATTGTCTTGCAGAGGTCTGCATGGGCGTTTTTGCACGCGATTGTGACTGGGCCGGCGCACCCTCCGCGCCGATGCCAATCCCGTCATTGTGAGCGCAGCGAAGCAATCCAGCGTATCGCGCAACCCTCTGGATTGCTTCGCTGCGCTCGCAATGACGGCAAGGCGCTCAGCCCTCGTAGCGCGCGAGCCGCTCCAGATCCCTGATCGTCACGCTGCCATGGCCGACCTCGAGCAGGCCCAGTGCCTCCAGCTTCGCCAGCCCCTGATTGGCCATCTGCCGCGACATGCCCGCCAGCAGTCCGAGTTCTTCCTGCGAGACGACGAGCGTGCGATCCTGGCCGGGATAGAGCGTCGGGTTGAACAGCCAGGCGAGATTGCGCGCCAGCCGCGCCGTCGCATCGAGTGTGCGGTCGGTCTCGGCGATGGCGATGAACTGGGCCAGGCGCTCGTTGAACTGATGGACGAGGAAGCGGTTGAAGGCTGCTGAATGCTCGAACAGCCACATGAAGGTCGAGCGCCGCATCAAAGCGAGCCTTGTCTCGCGCAGCGCGACGAGTTCGTAGCGGCGCGGCTCGGCCTTGATCACCGTCCCCTCGCCGAACCACGCGCCTGAGCGCATGCCCGCCAGCGTCGCCGATTTTCCGGTCTTCGAGGTCGTCGACATCTTGACCAGCCCCTCGGCGACCCCGGTCCAGGATTCGAGCCTGTCCCCGACATGGCAGATATTGCTGCCCTTACCATAGGTCTTCAGGCTGATTCCGCGCCGCGCCTCGTCGAACTCAGGCTGCGTCAGGTCGCGCGACCAGGCGGCAATGGCGCGCAGTTCGTCGGGGGCGATCAAGTGAGGGTGCGTCCTGAGGGCGGGTCTTCGTGCCAGTATGAGGCGCGCGACCGGAAACTCAAAGAAGGCCATTTGGCAACACGAGTATCCACGTCTTCGGCGTAGGGCTCGACGAGCGAAGATGTTGATGGTCGGGACAAGCCCGACCATGACGGCGATGGCGAATTGTGTTCCCTACTCCGCTGCTTTCGGCATCGCCAGAGCCGCCGCCGAACCATCGCGCAACCTCGCCAACAGTTCCGTCTCCTCGGCCTTGGCCGCCTTGAGATGGCGCTCCTTGACGTGGCCGAAGCCGCGGATCTTTTCGGGGATCGCGGCGAGCGCAACGCAGAGCGCGTGGGTCTCCGGCGTCAGCTTGGCGATGATCTCACCCAGCAACGCCTCGTAATCGGCGATCAGTTGCCGTTCGGTCTTGCGTTCATGGGTGTAGCCGAAGACGTCGAAGGCGGTCCCGCGCAGGCCCTTGAGCTTCGCCAGCAGGCCAAAGGCCGACATCATCCACGGGCCGAACGTCATCTTGCGCGGCTCGCCGGTGACGGGATCGACCTTGGTCAGCAGCGGCGGGGCGAGGTTGAACTCGTAGCGGAGCTTTTCGCCCGATGCGCTGGTCGGCTCGAAGGTCGCCTCGACCTGTTTCTGGAACGAGCCGTCGGCATAAAGACGGGCGACCTCGTATTCGTCCTTATAGGCCATCAGCTTGAAGAGGTAGCGCGCGACGGTTTCCGACAGCGTGGTCTGGCCGGGCAGCACAGCCGCTTCCTTCGCCTGCACGCGGGCGACGAGATGGCGGTATCGCGCAGCATAGGCCGCGTTCTGATAGGCGGTCAGGAACGTCACGCGGCGCGCGATGATCTCGTCGAGCGTCTCCGAGAGGTGGCGCGCCTGCGTCGGCGCCTTGGCTTGCGCCAACGCCGCGACCAGAGCCTCGGGCTGATGCGCGGCGCGCCGGCCGAGCTCGAAGGCTTGGCTGTTCATCGCCACGGCCTCGCCGTTGAGCTCGATCGCGCGCAGCAGCGCCTCGCGCGACAGCGGCACGCCGCCGAACTGCCAGGCGTAGCCGAGCATGAACATGTTGGCGGCGATGGCGTTGCCGGTGAAGGCGACGGCCGCGGCCGTAGCATCGACGAAATGGGTCTGTTCGCGCCCGCCGGCCGAGAGGATGGCGCGCTTGAGCCGTTCGGTCGGCAGCGAGAAATCGGCGTTGCGGGTGAAGTCGCCGCCCAGGCTCTCGGCTGTGTTGACGACGACGGTTGAGCCAGCGGGCTTGATCGCGCCCAGCACCTTCTTCGAGCCGGTGACGGCAAGGTCGCAGCCGAGCACGAGATCGGCCTGGCCGGCCGAGACGCGGATGGCGTGGATGTCTTCGGGCGTCGGGGCCAGCTTGACGTGGCTGAAGACCGCACCGCCCTTCTGGGCGAGGCCGGCCATGTCGATCATGCCGCAGCCCTTGCCTTCGAGATGAGCGGCCATGCCGAGGATCGCGCCGATGGTGACGACGCCGGTGCCGCCGACGCCGGTGACGATCACGGCATAGCTCTTCGTCAACGCCGGGATGACGGGCTCAGGCAGATCTCCCGATCCGAAGCCGCCGGCGTCGAGCCGGCGTGGAACCGCCTTCTTCGGCCGCGCGCCATGCACGGTGACGAAGGAGGGGCAGAAGCCCTTGATGCAGGAGAAATCCTTGTTGCAGTTCGACTGGTCGATCTGGCGCTTGCGGCCGAATTCGGTCTCCAGCGGCTGCACCGAGACGCAGTTCGACTTGACGCCGCAATCGCCGCAGCCTTCGCAGACGAGTTCGTTGACGATGACGCGCTTGTCGGGGTCGGGATAGGTGCCGCGCTTGCGGCGGCGGCGCTTCTCGGTGGCGCAGGTCTGGTCGTAGAGCAGGAGCGAGACGCCTTGCACATCGCGGAGCTCGCGCTGGACGGCGTCGAGATCGTCGCGATGATGGATCGTCGTGCCGGGCGGCCACACCGTGCCGGAGGGGTATTTGTCGGGTTCGTCGGTGACGACGGCGATGCGCTGCACGCCCTCTCCGGCGATCTGGCGGGCCATCTGGTCCGGGGTCAGATGTCCTTCGGCCTGCTGCCCGCCGGTCATGGCGACGGCGTCGTTGTAAAGCAGCTTGTAGGTGATGTTGACGCCGGCCGCGACCGCCCAGCGGATCGCGAGCGATCCGGAATGCGTGTAGGTGCCGTCGCCGAGATTCTGGAAGACGTGCTTTCGTGTCGAGAACGGCGCCTCGCCGACCCAGTTCGCGCCCTCGCCGCCCATCTGGGTGAAGCCGGTGGTGTCGCGGTCCATCCACTGCACCATGTAGTGGCAGCCGATGCCGGCATAGGCGCGCGAGCCCTTGGGCACGACGGTCGAGGTGCTGTGCGGGCAGCCCGAGCAGTAATAGGGCGTGCGCCTGGCGACTTCCTGCGCTTCGGCGAGGCGGCCTTGCGCACGCGCGATCTCCTCCAGCCGCGCCCGCAAATCAGGGTCATCCTGGTACTGCAGCAGCCTGCTGCCCAGCGCGATGGCGACGTCGTTAGGATCCAGCGCGCCATGGACCGGGAACAGCCACTCGCCGTTCTCGTCCTTCTTTCCGATGACCATGGGCTGCTGGGCCGCGCCGTAAAGCTCCTCGCGAACCTGCACTTCGATCAGCGAGCGCTTTTCCTCGACGACCATGACGAGGTCGAGGCCTTCGACGAAGCTCTTCAACTCGGAGGGATCGATCGGCCAGGGGCAGGCGACCTTGAACAGGCGAAGGCCGAGATCGTTGGCGCGGACCTCGTCGATGCCGAGATCCTCAAACGCCTGGCGCACATCGAGATAGGATTTGCCGACTGTGATGATGCCGATGCGTGGCTGCCTGCCGCCCGAGGTGATGGTCTGGTTGAGTTTGTTGGCGCGCAGATAGGCCAGCATGGCGGCGCGCTTGTGGATGTGCAGCCGCTTCTCCTGCTCGAGGAAATCGAGTTCACGGCGGATGCTCAACCCCCCCGGCGGCATCTCGAAATCATCGGGGATGATGATCTTCACCCGCTCGGGGTCGCCGTCGACCGATGCGGTCGATTCGATGTTGTCCTTGACGCATTTGATGCCGACCCAGACCGAGGCGAAGCGCGACAGCGCCAGCCCGTGCAGGGAATAATCCATGATCTCCTGCACGCCGGCGGGGTTCAGGATCGGCATCATCCGGTCGACAAAGACGAACTCGGTCTGGTGGGCGTTGGTCGAGCTCTCGGCGGTGTGGTCGTCGCCCATCAGGCAGATCACGCCACCATGGGGCGAGGTGCCGGCCATGTTGCCGTGGCGGAAGACGTCGCCGCTGCGGTCGACGCCGGGGCCCTTGCCGTACCAGAGCGCGAAGACGCCGTCATATTTGCCCTCGCCCTGAAGCTCGGCCTGCTGCGTGCCCCAGACGGCGGTCGCCGCAAGGTCCTCGTTGAGGCCGGGCGTGAAGACGATGTCGGAGCCCTTGAGGTGCTTCGTGGCGCGGGCGAGCTGCTGGTCGAGCCCGCCCAGCGGGGAGCCGCGATAGCCCGAGACGAAGCCTGCCGTGTTGAGGCCGGCACGCCGGTCGCGCTCCTTCTGCACCATCAGCATGCGGGTGATGGCTTGAGTGCCGGTGAGGAAGATGCGGTGCTTGCCGAGATCGTATTTGTCGTCGAGCGCGACCTCGCGCAGGCCGTTGGGGCGGGCCTGCCCGTCCGAAGTGGAATGGTCCAGATTCTCGGCCATGGCCGACCTCCCTCGATCGTCCCGTTCACAAGATATGGGGCCGGTTGATCCAGCCTCCAAGCACATTGCGATTTATGTCAGTATTGCTGACATATTTGAAGTGGCTGGTCAATCAGGCTGGCATCGTTCCAGACTGTTCGGCATGAGCGACCCATGCCGCGATTTGGCCTGTTTTGCAGAGGATGGATTTCGGAGTGGCGTCGCACCTGTGACGCGGGGTTTACGCGGTGTTAACCATGCTGTTCCCAGCCTGCACGCTCAGAAAAGGAATGCGACCGTGACGCGACGCGCCATCCTGCAGGCCCTGTTTGGGTTGATCGCCGCGGGCCTGTGGCTGTCCGGCCCGGCGCAGGCCCATCCCCACGTCTTCGTCTCGGCGAAGGCCGAAGTTCTCTATGGGCCGGACGGCGCGGTCAGGGCGCTGCGGCACGTCTGGAGCTTCGACGAAGCCTATTCGGCCTTCATCACCCAGGGGCTCGACAAGAACGGCGACGGCAAGCTGTCAGGCGACGAACTGGCCGAACTCGCCAGGGTCAACATGGAATCGCTGCCCGAGGTCGGCTTCTTCACCGTGGCGAAGGCCAATGGCAGGCCGCAGGAATTCGCCATGCCCACCGAGGCCGGGCTGGTCTTCGAGAACAGGATCCTGACGCTGACCTACACGCTGCCGCTGAAGGTCCCGGCCCAGGCCAACCGCTCCTTCGGGCTGGAAATCGGCGATCCGACCTATTTCGTCGCCTTCGACATCGTCGATGCTCCAGATGCCGTAATGGCGCGCGACGCGCCGAAAGGCTGCATCGTGCGGGTGCAGCGACCGCCCAAGCTCGCGGCCGACGTCCAGCAGAAGCTGGCGCAGGAGGACATCACCGCGACGCCCGATATGAGCGGCTATCAGGTCACGACCCGCGCGCTGGTGGCATGTCCCTGAGCGCCTCGGGGCCGGCACTGCACTGGCCGTCGCTGTCGCGCCGGCTGATCGTCGCGGCGCTGGCCCTGGCGTTCATAGCCGCGCTGCTCGCCGGGCTTGGCGCACTGATCGCGATCTGGAGCCCGCCGCCGCCTCCGCCGCCTCGCAATCCCTTCGGCGGGGCGCTGCCGCGCGAGGCTTTGCCGGTGACGACCGGCCTCTTCGGTATGCTGCTGGCGTGGCAGTCGCAGTTCTACCGCGAGATGACCGCGACGCTGAAAGCGGTCGCGCAGACACCGGCCGCTTTGTGGGGGCTTCTGCTGCTCGGCTTCGGCTACGGCGTCTTCCATGCCGCCGGCCCCGGCCACGGCAAGGCGGTGATCTCGGCCTATATCGTCGCCGACGATCGCAGCCTGTGGCGCGGGCTGGTTTTGAGTTTTGCGGCGGCGATGTTGCAGGCACTGGTCGCCATCGCGGTGGTTCTTGCGCTGAGGCTCGCCTTGAACGCCACGGCCGGCACGATGAGCGCAACCACGCGGACGATCGAGCAGGTGAGCTTCGCGCTCGTGGCGCTGGTGGGCCTCTGGGTGGTCTGGCGCAAGGCCGGAGGGCTGCTGGCTCTGGGCAGGGGCGCGCAGGCGCATGATGCGGCCTGCGACCATGTCCACATGCCGGGACCGGACGAGATGGCGCGGCTCGCCGGCTGGCGCGAGATGGCGGGCGTGGTCGTCGCGGCGGGGCTGCGGCCCTGCGCCGGTGCGCTGATCATCCTCGTCTTTTCCGCCTCGCAGGGCCTGCTCTGGGCCGGCATCGCCGCGACTTTCGCGATGGCGCTGGGCACGGCGCTGACCACGGGCGCGCTGGCTGCTCTGGCCGTCTTCTTCAAATTCCTGGCGCTCAGGCTGGCCGGCGGCGGCTCACTGCGGGCGGCCCGGATCATCGCCGCCGGGGAACTGCTCGCTGGCGCTTTCGTCGCGGTTCTTGGGCTGGCGCTGTTTCTGGGCCTCTGGGCCAGCGGGCAAGGCAGCTAGCGCGCCCGGCCCGACCCGACACGCTTGACATGTATGTTATGTTATACTGTAACGAAATAGAGCGCTGCGCCTGACGGCGTCGCCCGCGCCGGACACGCTCCGGATCGTAGCAGGAGAGATCCAATCTCCAATGAGATGCGACATTCTGTCTTGCGCCGCAGCATCGCGCATGCTCCCTTCGGGGCGTCGGTTCCCGAGAGGGATCAAAAGGGAATCCGGTGAGCGCGCGCAGGCGCACGAGTCCGGAGCTGCCCCCGCAACTGTCAGCGGCGAGCGACGTTCGATCATGCCACTGGGCTTGCCCGGGAAGGCCGAACGAAGCCTCGACCCGCGAGCCAGGAGACCTGCCGACATCGTGAAGCAGATCAACCGGGCGGGGTGCCCCGGAAGGAGTTTCGATGACGGTCGCTCTCTTGCGCGCATGTTTCGCGCTTTCGGAACCGAACGACGCCGCAGCGCCGGACGCCTCCCCCATGTGGAAGGCCGGTGACGGATGCCCTGTCGATACATCTCCGCCCTAGGCCCTGATCGGGTCGGTCTCGTCGTTGGTTCGCGCGGTCCCCGGCCGCCGCAATCGCGCGCGACTGCCCAACATGCATGCGTGCCCGTTGCGCAGCTTTGAACGCCTTTCGATCGTCTGCCGGAGAACCGTCCCGTGATGTCCTCGACCCCGTCCCGTCGCCTCGTGCTCGCGGTCGCACTTGCCACGCCGCTATTTGCGCCGCCCGCATTTGCCCATACGGCAGAGCCCGTCCTGCGCGTGGCCGCCCCATGGGAATACACCTCCAACGAGCCCTCCGACACCGGTTACATCCTGACCCGCATGGGCGTCGGCGAGACGCTGGTTCAGGTCGAACCGGAAGGGCAGCTCGTCGGTGGCGTCGCTGCGAACTGGACCGTTTCCGAGGACAGGCTGACCTGGCGCTTTTCCCTGCGGCCGGCCGCGACCTTCCATGACGGCAGCCCGGTCACGGCCGAGGCGGTCGCGGCGAGCCTGAAGCGGGCGTTCGCCGGCGAGAGCCTGTCGGCCGTGCCGCTCGACGGCGTCTCGGTCGATGGCTCCGACGTGCTGATCAGGACCAGGACGCCGTTCAGCGTGCTGCCGGCCTTCCTGTGCGACTATGCCTCGATCATCCTCGCGCCGTCGTCCTATGGCCCGGATGGCAAGGTCGCAAAAATCGTCGCGACCGGGCCATACAGGCTGGTTTCGATCGACGGCAAGACGTCGCTGGAGCTGGAGCGCTTCGAGGGCTATGCGCGCCAGAAGCCGGTTATCGCCAGGGCGCGTTATACGGCCGTCGTCAATGGCGATACCCGCGCCAACATCGCCATCGCGGGCGATGCCGACCTCGTCTACACGCTTGCGCCCACGGCTGCCGCGCGCATCAACGCGGCCGGGCAGACGAAGGTCGAAAGCCTGACGATTCCCCGCTCGCGGGTGTTGTTCTTCGATAGCGGCCTGCCGCAATTCTCCGATGTCCGCGTCCGGCGCGCCATCGCTCTTGCGGTCGATCGCGCCGGAATCGCCAGGGCGATCCTGCGCCATCCCGAATCGGCTGCGACCCAACTGTTGCCTCCCGTGATGACAGGCTGGCATCGCGCCGACCTGCCCGTTCTCGCCTATGATCCCGCGGCCGCACGGGCCCTGCTCGATCAGGCGGGCTGGTTTGCGGGCGTGGACGGCATCCGCGCCAAAGACGGCGTTCGCCTCGCAGCCAAACTGATCACGCTGGCGAACCGGCCCGAACTGCCGGTGATGGCCTCGGCGATCCAGGCGCAGCTACGCCAGATCGGCATGGACATCGCGATCGAGGTCGGACCCGGCAATTCCGTGCCCGCCGCCATCAAGGACGGCACCATGCAGTTCACGCTAGTCTCGCGCACCTATGTCAACGTACCCGAGACGATCGCGACCCTCATTCCCGACTTCACCCGCGAACGCTCGAACTGGGGCAGCGTTCGGTGGAGCGCACGCGATGCGATGAGGACGTTGACCGACGCCTATCTCGTCAGCTTCGACGAGGCTGAAAAGGACCGGCTGCGCGGCGCGATGATGCGGATGCTGCACGAGGAGATGCCGGCGGTCCCGGTGTCCTGGACCGAGCATACGGTCGCTGTATCGAGCCGGCTCAGGAATGTGGCGGTCGACCCTTACGAGATGCGCTATCTCATCGAGCGGATGGACTGGAAGTGAGCTTTTCAACCAAGAACCCTGCCGTTCGAAGCCCAGCCGCAGGCATCGGCCTGCGGCTGGCGGCGACGGGCCTCTTCGCCCTGATGTCGCTCTGCGTCAGGCTGGCGTCGTTCGAGGCGCCGGTCGGGCAGATCGTGTTCTGGCGCAGTGCGGTCGCGCTCGTTCCGATCGTGCTCTATCTCGCATGGAGCGGCGAGTTCCCCGGTGCGTTGCGCACGCAGCGCCCGCTCGGCCATCTCAAGCGCAGCCTGTTCGGCTGCGTCGCCATGGTGTTCTCCTTCATCTCGCTGGCGCATCTGCCGCTGGCGAATGCAACGGCGCTCTCCTTCCTAGCGCCGCTGCTGGTCGTGCCGCTCGCCGTGCTCTCGCTCGGCGAGCGCGCGGGCTTTATTGTCGTCGGCGGCTCGCTGCTGGGCTTCCTCGGTGTCGGGTTGATGCTTACGCCGGCCCTGCAGGGACCGACGCTCGATCGCGGCACGCTGATCGGGGTCGGCGCCGGGCTTGCCATGGCGCTGACGACGGCCGCCGCGAAGGTCCAGATCAAGGCGCTGACCGCCACGGAAAAGCCGGGCGCGATCGCCTTCTATTTCGCGCTGGTCTGCGCCCTGGCCGGGCTCTGCAGCCTGCCGTTCGGCTGGGTGTCCGCCGAGGGAAAGGCCCTGCTCGCTTTGATCGGCTCGGGCCTGTTCGGAGGGCTCGCGCATATCGCCATGACGGAGGCCGTGGCGCGCGCCCCGGTCTCGGTGCTGGCTCCGTTCGAATATACGGCGATGCTCTGGGCGCTGCTCTTCGACCTCGCGATCTTTGCGGTCATGCCGCAGCCGCTTGGCCTGCTCGGCGCGTTGATGATCGTGGCGGCGGCCGCGCTCGTCGCCTTCGCCGACAGGATCGGGCCATGGCTCGGGCGCGCCACGAGGCCCGCCGCATGAGGTGCGTCCTCGCGCTTATGGGGCCGCGCCTGACGCAGGCGGCATTGACAGCCTGGCTGCTGGCGAGCCTTTGCTTTGCCTTCGTTCATGCGCTGCCGGGCGACACCGCCTTGCGCATCGCTGCCGCCCGAGTCGGCGACGATCGGGTCACGGCCGAGCTCGCCGACCGGATCCGCCGCGAAGAGGGGCTCGATCGCCCGCTCCTTCAGCAATACGGCACATGGCTGCGCCGTATCGCGACCGGCGATCTCGGCCATTCGCTGGTGACGCGAAAGCCCGTCTGGCAGGAGATCGCCTATCACGGCCGCTTCACGTTGGCGCTCGGCGCGCTCGGCTGGCTGTTGTCCTATCTCATCGCGCTGCCGCTGGGGATCGCCTGCGGCTTCCGGCCGGGCGGATGGCTCGACCGCATCACCAACGGCGCCGCAGTGGCGCTGGCGGCGATGCCGAGCTTCCTCGTCGGCATCGGCCTGATCTCGGTCTTCGCGCTCAGCCTTCGCTGGCTGCCGCCGGCGGGTTTCCGTACGGCCGGGCACATGGTCTTGCCGGCGCTGACGCTGGCGCTGGGGCTGGCCGCCTTCTCTGTGCGGATCATCCGCAACGCGGTCGTCGAGGTGCGAAGCGCTTTCTACATGACATTCGCGCAGATCAGGGGCCGCTCGGCCGGACAGGCCTTCGCGCATCACGGGGTGCGCAACGCCGCGATCCCGGTCGCGACGTTCGCCGCCCTGCAGTTCGCCTATCTGGTCGATGGCTTCGTCGTGGTCGAGACGCTGTTCGCCTATCCGGGGCTGGGCGAACTCTTGGTCAAGGCGCTGGTCGCCCGCGACGTGCCGGTGATCATGGGGGCCGGCCTCGTGATCGGGCTGCTCTACGCCGCCGTCAATCTGTGCGCCGATCTTGCCTGCGTCGCGCTCGACCCGCGCCACGATGCGAGGCGTGCGGCATGAGCGTGATCCTCGATCTGCCCCTGCGAAAGCCATCCTCGCGACTGGCGCTGCCGCTCATCCTGCTCGGGCTCGTCGCCGCACTCGCCATTCTCGGTCCCGTGCTTATCCCGCACGACCCGATCGCGCAGCAGCTGATGCGCGCTCTCGAAGGTCCGAGCCTCGACCACCTGCTCGGAACCGACCATGTCGGCCGCGACGTCGCCGCCCGCCTTGTCCATGGCGCGGCGCGCTCGCTCGGGCTGGCGCTGTCCTGCGTCACGGTGGCGACCGGTATCGGCCTGCTGCTCGGGCTCGTCGCGGCTTATGCCGGACGCTGGGCCGACATCGCCATCATGCGGCTGTCGGACCTGATGCTGGCTTTTCCGGGCATCCTGCTCGCGCTGCTGATCGCCGGGTTCATGGGCGGCGGCATCCTGCCGATGCTGATCGGCATCAAGCTGACGCTGTGGCCGCAATTTGCCCGGATGGCGCGCGCCATCGCGCTGGGCGAACTGGCGCAACCCCATGTCGAGGCCGCCCGCCTCGCCGGCTTCCCGGCCCACACCATCCTGATCCGTCATGTCCTGCCCGCCGTGCTGCGCCAGACCACGACGCTGGCGACTTTGGGCTTGGGCGCCGCGATCATGTCGATCTCGGCGCTCGGCTTCCTGGGTCTCGGCCTGCAGCCGCCTGCGCCGGAATGGGGCGCGATGATCAGCGAGATGCTGCCGACCATGTCCGAGGCCCCTGTGCAGATGGCCGCGCCGTGTCTTGCGATCTTCGTCTCCGTGCTGGGCGCGACGCTGCTGGGACAGGCGCTCGCGGAAACACGTCACGAGGAGGCGACCCGATGAGGGCGCCGGCGCTGGTTCTCTCCGGGCTGATCATCCGCGACCCAGCCGGCGTCGCCGTCGTCGGTCCGCTGAATCTGGCAGTTCCCGCCGCCGGCACCCTCGTTCTGATCGGCGAAAGCGGCAGCGGCAAGAGCCTGATCGCGCAGGCGGTGATGGGCCTGCTGCCGCCGGGTTTTTCTGCGAGCGGCACGATCGCGGTCAATGGGCGCGAGCCGGTCGAGGCGGGGCAGGCGGGTCTGCTCAGGCTGTTCTGGTCGCACGAGACCATGCTGCTGCCGCAGGAGCCGCGCAAAGCGCTGGACCCGACGATGCGGATCGCCCGGCAAATCGCCAGTCGCGATGCCGTGATGGCTCCCGACGCCGCGCTTGCCGCGGTCGGGCTCGGGCCGGAGGTCGCGCAGGCCTATCCGGTTACGCTGTCGGGCGGCATGGCGCAGCGCGTGCTGGTCGCCGCTGCTTTGGTCGGGCGCGCGCCGCTGCTGATCGCCGACGAGCCGACCAAGGGGCTGGACGCCGCCCGCCTCGACCAGACGCGGGCGCTGCTGGCCTCGCTGACCGAGAGCGGCCGGGCTCTGCTGGTCATCACGCACGACATCGCGCTGGCGCGGGCGCTCGGCGGCGCGGTTGCCGTGCTGCACGACGGTCAGGTCGTCGAAAGCGGCGCGAGCGCGGACGTGTTCGCCACGCCGCGCCATGCCTATACCCGCGCCTGGCTCGATGCCGACCCGGCCGGCTGGCGGCGGCATCTGTGCTGCTGCGGCATGAACGAGCCTGTCCTCGCCGCGCACGGCCTGCGTTTCGGCTTTCGCGGCCGGCCGCCCTTGTTCGATGGTCTCGACCTCCACGTCCCGCGCGGCGGCGTGCTGGCGGTCACCGGCCCGAGCGGTTGCGGCAAGACCACGCTTGGCAACATCCTGCTCGGTCTCCAGAGGCCACAGGGAGGAACCGTGTCCTGGCAGGGCGTCGACCCCTATCGCGATGCCGCTGCCGCCAAGGCCGCGCGGCGGCGCTACCAGAAGCTCCATCAGGATCCGGCCAGCGTGTTCCTGCCCGGCCGGGCGCTCGGACGGCAGTTCGCCGATCTGGCGGAGGTCGTCGCGGGACTTTCGCCGGACCGCGAGCTGCCGCCCCTGCTGGAGCGGCTCAAGCTCGATGCGCGGCTGCTCGCGCGCCGGCCGGGCGAAGTCTCGGGCGGCGAGGCGCAGCGGCTGGCGCTGGCGCGCATCCTGCTGATGAAGCCCGACCTGATCGTCGCCGACGAGCCGACCTCGCGGCTCGATCCGCTGGTCCAGCGCCAGACCATGGCGCTGCTGCGAGAGATCGTCGCCGATCGCGGGCTCGGCCTTGTCCTGATCGGCCATGACCGGGCGCTGCTGGCCGCGGCCGCCGACGAGACGCTGGACCTTTCGCGGTTCAGCTCGGCTTGATGCCGGCCTCCGCGACGACGCGGTTGGCGCGTTCCTGCTCGGCCTCGATGAAGCGGACGAAGCTCGCTGCATCCTCGGTCACCGGCTCGGCTCCGAGCGCGGTCAGCTTGTCGATCATCTCGCGCTCTTTCGAAGCCGCCTGCACGGCGGCGTTGACGCGCTGGACCGTGTCGGCCGAAAGCCCCTTCGGTCCCCAGAGCCCGTACCAGAGCGTAAAGTCGAGGTTGGGCAAGCCGAGTTCGCCGGCTGTCGGCACATTGGGCAACCGCGCGCTGCGCTGCGCGCCCATGATCGCGAAGGCGCGGATCGTGCCGTCGGTGATGTAGGACACCGCCGAGCCCAGCGGGGCGACCATCAGCGGCACCTGCCCGGCGAGCACGTCGGTCATCGCAGGCGCGGTGCCGCGATAATTGACCAGCGCGGTGGCGGTCCCGGTGCGGCGCTTGAAGCTCTCGGTCGCGAGATGGCCCATGCTGCCGAGCGCGGAATTGGCGAAGGGAAAGGCCTCTGGCCGCGCCTTCATCGCCGCGATCAGTTCGGGCAGCGTCGTGGGCGTCTTCGCGGCCGAGCCGATCAGCACCATCGGCGAGGTGGCGAAGCGCGAGACCGGCGTGAAATCCGCCAGCGGATCGTAGGGCACATGGGTCATGACGTGCTTGGCCATGATGTGGATGTCGGCATTGGTCAGATAGGTCGCGCCGTCGGGCGCGGCTTTCGCGACCTCGGCCGCGCCCAGTGTATTGCTGGCGCCGGCCTTGTTCTCGACAACCCACGATTCGTCCAGCGCGGGCGCGATGCGCTGGGCATAGAGCCGGCCGATCACGTCGATCGCCCCGCCGGGCGCGGCCGGGACGATCAGCTTGACGATTCTCTTCTGCGCGAAGGCGGCGCGGGGCGCGAGCGCGGTGGCGGTAAGCCCGAGTGCGAGCGTTCGTCGGGTGAGCATCATATCGGTTTCCCTCCGGTTCGGCCGCCTTGCCGGCGGCTCTCGGTTCGTGCGGTCGCGGTTGGCCGGCAGCTCAGGCGTTGCCGCGATCCTGCCGGAACAGGTCGAGCTTTTCCTGGATCGGGCGGTCGGAATAGGAGAACAGCACGGCCTCCTCATCGGCCTCGTGCTCCACCCATTGCCAGCTCGGTACGACGAAGACGTCCTTGGGGCCCCATTCCAGCACCGTCTCGCCGATGCGCGAGCGGCCATGGCCCTCGACGGGTGTGAACACGGTGGCGTCCGTCGAACGATAGCGTGAGGTCTTGAAGCCCTTCGGCAGAAGCTGGATGAAGGTGCCCATGGTCGGCATGGCATAGTCGCCGGTCACCGGATTGGTGTAGCGCAGCTTCAGGCCGTGGCAGGCGTCCCACTCGGCCTGGCGCTTCATCGTGTCCAGCGCATCGCGCGTTGCGCGATAGGGGTAGTTGAAGATCGGCGATGATTTGCTGGCGCGCTTCATGTCGACCGGCAGCAGGTTGTGGCCATAGCGGGCGAAGGAATCGCCCTCAGGCCGCGTCACCGCCTGTTCGTCCTGCTTCAGCCCCTCGGCGAAGGAGGCGTCGAGGAACTGCACCACGGGAATGTCGAGCCCGTCCATCCAGAACATCGGCTCCGACGACTCGTTGCCGTGGTCGTGCCAGGCCATGGCCGGGGTGGTGACGAAATCGCCCGGCTCCATCATGGTGCGCTCGCCGTCGACGGCGGTGTGGGCGCCCTTGCCCTCCATGACGAAGCGCAAAGCCGACTGCGAGTGGCGGTGGGCAGGCGCGACCTCGCCCGGCAGCACGAGCTGGACGCCGCAATAGAGCGAGGTCGTGATCTTCGACTGGCCGCGCAGGCCCGGATTCTCCAGGATCAGAACGCGGCGCTCGGCCTCCTTGGCGGTGATGAGGCCGCCGGCCTCGAGCATGTAGTTCCGGATCGCATCGAACTTCCAAGCCGCCGGGCGGCAGGGGCTCTTCGGCTCGGGCGTGATCAGCGCGCCCATCACCGTCCAAAGCGCGGTGAGGTTCTCACCGTCGATCTTCTCGTAGAAGGCCTGACGCTCCGGCGTCTGCTGGACCGCGTGCTCCATCGGATGTTCTCCCTGACGGGGCGCTGGACGCGCCCGCTTCCGGTACCGGTTCGGCCTCTAGACCGATTAGACCGTATGCTTATTGACAGCATACAGCCTGTCTGGCACCCGTCAATTGCGACAAGAACAGCGGACCAACCGCAGCCGGATCAGGGACGGGACCAAGGCGATGAAGCTCCACGGCTATTTCCGCAGCGCGGCGGCCTATCGCGTGCGGATCGCGCTCAATCTGAAGGGCCTCACCGTCGCGCATGTGCCGCATCACCTGCGGCTGGGCGAGCAGCGCGCGCCGGCCTATCTCGCGCTCAATCCGCAGGGGCTGGTGCCGGCGCTGGAACTCGACGACGGATCGGTGCTGACCCAGTCGCTCGCCATCGTCGAATGGCTAGACGAGACGCATCCCGAGCCGGCGCTGCTGCCGGCCGACGCGCTCGCGCGTGCGAAGGTGCGCGCTTTCGCGCAGGCGTTGGCCTGCGACACGCATCCGATCCAGAACCTGAAGGTCCTGAACCGGCTGCGCGGGCTCGGCCTGTCCGAGGATGCCGTGACGGGGTGGGCCGGCGAGGTCAATGCCGAGGGGCTTGCCGCCTGCGAGGCGCTGGTCGCTGGCAATCCCGGGCCGTTCTGCTTCGGCGACAGGCCGGGGCTTGCCGACATCTGCCTCGTGCCGCAACTCGGCAATGCGCGGCGCTTCAAGGTCGATGTGTCAGCCTATCCGCGCCTGCTCGCGGCGGAAGCCGCCTGCAAGGCGCTGCCGGCCTTTGCGGATGCCGCGCCCGAGCGGCAGCCTGATGCGGAATGACGCCATGTCGATGAAACAGGTCTATGGCAAGCCGGGCCACCTGATCCGCCGGGCGCAGCAGATCGCGGTGGCGATCTTCATCGAGGAATGCGCCGCCTTCGACATCACGCCGGTGCAGTATGCGGCGCTGGTCGCGATCCGCGAGAATCCCGGCATCGATGCGACGCGGCTTTCGGCGCTGGTCGCCTTCGACCGCTCGACGCTCGGCAATGTGCTGGAGCGGCTGGAGACCAAGGGCGTGGTGAAACGCCGGGCCGGCAAGGAGGACCGTCGGGTCAAGGCACTGGCGTTGACGCAAGTCGGGCAGGAGCTTCTGACGGCGGTGGAGCCCGCCGTGGAACGGGCGCAGGCGCGCATCCTCGCGCCGCTAGCCCCGGCCGATCAGGCGACGCTGATGGCGCTGCTAGGCCAGCTCGTCGAGCTCAACAACGAATCGTCGCGCGTGCCGCTGCGGCTGGTCGCGAGCCAGTCATGAGCGCCTCGGCCGACACGCTGACGCGCGATCTGCCGATTCTCGTCGCGGGCGGCGGGATCGGCGGGCTCGCCACGGCGCTGGGCCTCGCCCGAAAGGGCTTTCCCGTCACCGTGCTGGAAAAGGCCCCGGCGCTGGGCGAGATCGGGGCCGGCATCCAGCTCGGTCCCAACGCCTTCCACGCCTTCGACCAGCTCGGGATCGGCGAGCAGGCGCGGGGCATGGCGGTCTACATCGATCAGCTCCGGCTGATGGATGCGCTGACCGCCGATGAGATCACGCATATCGATCTCGGCGAGGCTTTTCGTACCCGCTTCGGCAACCCTTATGCGGTCGTGCATCGCGGCGACCTGCATGGCGTCTTCCTGCGCGCCTGCATCGAACATCCCGCGATCAGCCTGCGGACCTCGGCCGAAGTAATGCGGGCCGAGCAGGACGGCGCGTCGGTTCAGGCCGTGCTTGCGTCGGGCGAGCGCGTCTCCGGCTCGCTGTTGGTCGCAGCCGACGGGCTCTGGTCGAATTTGCGCAGGCAGGTGGTGGGCGATGGTCCGCCGCGCGTCTCCGGCCACACCACCTATCGCTCGGTGATCCCCACCGAACAGATGCCCGAAGACCTGCGCTGGAACGCGGCGACGCTCTGGGCCGGGCCGAAATGCCATATCGTGCATTATCCCCTGTCCGGCTGGAAAACCTTCAACCTCGTCGTGACCTGTCACAACGACGCGCCCGAGCCCGTCGCCGGCAAATCCGTCTCCGAGGACGAGGTCCGCATAGGCTTCGCGCATGTCCATGAGCGCGCCCGCTCGATCATCAGCCATGGCCGCGACTGGAAGCTCTGGGTGCTGTGCGACCGCGACCCGGTCGAGCGCTGGGTCGATGGCCGCGTCGTCCTGCTCGGCGACGCCGCCCATCCGATGATGCAGTATTTCGCGCAGGGCGCCTGCATGGCGCTGGAGGACGCGGTCTGCCTATCCCACCATCTCTCGACGATGGACGATATCGACGCCGCGTTGGAGCGCTACCGCTTGCAGCGCGTGGTGCGCACGGCCCGCGTCCAGCTCCAGTCGCGCCAGATCGGCGAGCACATCTATCATCCGGCTGGCGCGCATGCGCTCGTCCGTAACGAGATCATGCGGTCCAAGAGTTCGGCCGAGTTCTACGAGACCTTGGCCTGGCTCTATGGCGGAACCGGGCTCGCGGCCTGAACGAGAGAGGATCATCGCCATGTGTGCCCAGTCAGACAGCGAGGCAGCCGCGGTTTCGGTCGCCGCATCCGACAGCGGCCGGGCCTGCCCTCCGGCGAACCCCGAACTGATCGCCGATCTCGTGGTCGCCAACCAGATCCTGTTCGACCAGGGCGTGGTCGACGGCTTCGGCCATGTCAGCGCGCGGCATGATGCCGATCCGGACCTGTTCCTGCTGGCGCGCAACATGGCGCCGGGGCAGGTGACGGCCGAGGACATCGTCACCTTCACCCATGACGGCGACCCGCTCGACGCAAACGGCCGGCGCGTCTATCTCGAACGCTTCATCCATGGCTCGATCTACCGGGCGCGGCCTGACGTCATGGCGGTGATCCATAGCCATTCGCACGCCATCGTGCCGCTCAGCGTCTCCAGGCAGACGCGGCTGCGCGCTGTCTTCCACATGGCCGGCTTCATCGGCCAGTGCGCGCCGGTCTTCGAAATCCGCGACACCGCCGGCGACGCCACCGACCTGCTGATCTCGAGCGATGCGCTCGGCCGCGCACTGGCGCAGACGCTCGGCGACGGCACCATCGTGCTGATGCGCGGCCATGGCTCGACGGTCGTCGCCGACAGCGTGCCGCGCGCGGTCTACCGGGCGATCTATGCCGAGCTGAATGCGCGCTACCAGACCGAGGCGATGCGGATGGGCGAGATCACCTATCTCACAGAGGGCGAGAGCGCTGCGACCATGGTCAGCATCGAGGGCCAGATCAAGCGGCCATGGGATCTCTGGAAGGCACAGGCCGCGGCCAAGCGCGCCTGATGACAACACGATAAAAAAGGCGGGCCGCTCGCGCGACCCGCCGTCATTTTGTCTACGAAGCTGAGCCTCAATTCTTCTTCGGCGGGCTCGCCGGCCAGGACTTGATCAGCGTGTCGTAGTCGATCGTCTCGCCCTTGGGCTTCTCATTGGCGAGCTTGGCCTGCGGCGCGATGTTGCCGTCGGCCTTGGCCTTGTCGATCCAGGCCTGCGCGGTCGTCCTTGGATTGAGCTTCGGCCCGCAATCGCCCTGCACGCCGGAGCGCTCAAGCCGCTCCAGCACGGCGTCCTGCGCCGCGGCGAGGGAATCCATCGCCGCCTGCGGGGTTTTCGCGCCCGAGGAGGCGTCGCCGATGTTCTGCCACCAGAGCTGCGCAAGGCGCGGATAGTCCGGGACGTTGTTGCCGGTCGGGGTCCACTGCACGCGCGCCGGCGAGCGGTAGAACTCGATCAGCCCGCCGAGCTTGGGCGCGCGCTCGGTGAAGCTCTTGTCCCAGATGTCGCTTTCGCGCACGAAGGTGAGGCCGACATGGCTCTTCTTCAGGCTCACCGTCTTGGAGACGATGAACTGGAGATAGAGCCAGGCCGCCTTGCGTTTCTCGACCGGGGTCGAGTTCAGCAGTGTGGCGGAACCGGCATCCTGGTAGCCGAGCTTCATGCCGTCCTTCCAGTAGGCGCCCTTGGGCGAAGGGGCCATGCGCCATTTCGGCTGGCCGTCCGCCGTGGTGATCGGCAGGTTGGGCTTGACCATGTCGGCGGTGAAGGCGGTGTACCAGAACATCTGCTGGGCGATCGCGCCTTGCGCCGGCATCGGGCCGGATTCGCCGAAGGTCATGCCTTGCGCCTGCGGAGGAGCGAATTTCTTCAGCCAGTCGACATATTTGGTGATCGAGTAGACCGCGGCCGCGCCATTGGTATCGCCGCCGCGCTCGACCGAGGAGCCGGTGGTGCGGCAACCCTCCATGCGCAGGCCCCATTCGTCGACCGGCTTGCCGTTGGGGATGCCCCTGTCGCCGTTCCCGGCCATGGAGAGCCAGGCGTCGGTGAAGCGCCAGCCGAGCGAGGGATCTTTCTTGCCGTAGTCCATGTGGCCATAGACCTTGGTCCCGTCGATCTCCTTGACGTCGTTGGTGAAGAACTCGGCGATGTCCTCATAGGCCGACCAGTTCACCGGCACGCCGAGGTCGTAGCCGTATTTGGCCTTGAACTTCTCCTTCAGATCGGCGCGCTGGAACCAGTCGTAGCGGAACCAATAGAGGTTCGCGAATTGCTGGACCGGGAGCTGATAGAGCTTGCCGTCCGGCGCCGTGCCGAAGGATTTTCCGATGAAGTCGTCGAGATCGAGGCCGGGGAAGGTCACGGCCTTGCCCTCGCCCGCCATCCAGTCGGTCAGATTGGTCGCCTGCTTGTAGCGGAAATGCGTGCCGATCAGGTCGGAATCGTTGATCCAGCCGTCATAGACATTGCGGCCGGACTGCATCTGCGTCTGCAGCTTCTCGACCACGTCGCCTTCCTGGATCAGATCGTGCTTGAGCTTGATGCCGGTGATCTCCGAGAAGGCCTTGGCCAGCGTGTTGGCCTCGTATTCATGGGTGGTGATCGTCTCCGAGACGATGTTGATCTCCATGCCGCGGAAGGGTTCGGCGGCCTTGATCAGCCATTCCATCTCCTTGAGCTGCTCTTCCTTGGAGAGCGTCGAGGGCTGGAATTCGCTGTCGATCCAGCGCCTGGCGGCGTTGATGTCGGCGAAGGCGGGCGCGGCGCAAAGCACGAGGCCGAGCGCGGTGGCGGCAAGCATGCGTGTTTTTTTCATCGTTTCCTCCGGGTGATGAGCATCATTGCCGGGCCTTGGCGGCCTCTTCTTGCGGGGGCGTGGTCACGCTCCCCGGGGACGAACTCAGACGAAGCGGAACACCGCCGCCGCGTAGAGGAGAGAGAGGCCCGAGCCCCACCAGAGATCGGCCCCGGTGAGACCGAGCCAGGCGAGGTGGATGAAGGCTGAACCGAGCAGGCTGAGGAACAGCCGGTCGCCGCGGGTGGTCGGGATGCCGAGCACGCCGACGCGCTCGATTTCGGGCCGCCAGATGGCCAGCCCCGTCATCAATAGGAGCAGGCTCAGGATTCCGGCGAAGAACAGCCCGGTCTGCGGCGTCCAGGCCATCCAGGCGAAATTGGCGGCGAGATCGGCCATCGTCAGACCCTCCCCAGGGCGAAGCCCTTGGCGATGTAGTTGCGGACGAACCAGATCACGAGCACGCCCGGCACCAATGTCAGCACGCCGGCGGCCGCGAGCAGGCCCCAATCCATGCCTGCCGCCGAGACGGTGCGCGTCATCGTGGCGGCGATCGGCTTGGCGTTGACGGTTGTCAGCGTGCGGGCGAGCAAAAGCTCGACCCACGAGAACATGAAGCAGAAGAACGCCGTGACGCCGATGCCGTTGGCGATGATCGGCATGAAGATCTTCGCGAAGAAGCGCGGGAAGGAGTAGCCGTCGAGATAGGCCGTCTCGTCGATTTCGCGCGGCACTCCCGACATGAAGCCTTCGAGGATCCAAACCGCGAGCGGCACGTTGAACAGGCAATGCGCCAGCGCCACGGCCCAGGGCGTGTCGAACAGTCCGATCGCCGAATAGAGATTGAAAAAAGGCAAGGCGAAGATCGCCGGCGGGGCCATCCGGTTCGAGAGCAGCCAGAAGAACAGGTGCTTGTCGCCGAGGAAGCGGTAGCGCGAGAAGGCATAGGCCGCCGGCAGCGCGAGGCAAATCGACAGCACGGTGTTGATCGCGACATAGGTCAGCGAGTTGACGTAGCCCATGTACCAGGACGCGTCGGTGAAGATCGTGCGGTAATTGGCGAAGGTGATCTGCTGCGGCCAGAGCGTCATGCCCGAGGTGATCTCGGCATTGGTCTTCAGGCTCATGACGACGAGCCAGTAGATCGGCAGCATCAGGAACAGCAGGTAGAGCGCAAGCGTGACCGCGCCGCCATTGATGCGGAAGCCGGAGCGGGCGCGCGGCATCGCGGTGGCGGATGTCGCGGTCGAGATCATCCCGGCGCTCATGACGCGGCTCCCTCTTTATGCCGCTCGACGTCGAGATTGGTCATCACCGTGTAAAACACCCAGCACACCGCCAGGATGACGAGGTTGTAGGCGATCGACATGGCGGCGGCCTTGCCGAGGTCGAACTGGCCGAGCGCGAGCTTGACCAACTCGATCGAGAGGAAGGTCGTCGAATTGCCCGGACCGCCGCCGGTGACGACGAAGGGTTCGGTGTAGATCATGAACGAGTCCATGAAGCGCAGCAGCACGGCGATGATCAGCACGCGCCGCATCTTGGGGAGCTGGATGAAGCGGAACACCGCCCACCGGCTCGCGCCGTCAATGCGCGCGGCCTGATAATAGGCGTCTGGGATGGATTTCAGCCCGGCGTAGCAGAGCAGCGCGACGAGCGAGGTCCAGTGCCAGACATCCATCGCCACGATCGTCACCCAGGCGGCGATCGGGTCCGAGACGTAGTTGTAGGGAATACCGAGCTTGTTCACCGTGTAGCCGAGCAGGCCGATATCGCCGCGCGCGAAGACCTGCCAGATCGTGCCGACCACGTTCCACGGCACGAGCAGCGGCATCGCCATCAGCACCAGCGTGGCGGCGACCTTCCAGCCCTCGCGCGGCATGGCGAGCGCCACCGCGATGCCGAGCGGCACCTCGATCGCCAGGATGATGCCCGAGAAGGCGAGGTTGCGGCCGAGCGAGGATAGAACGCGCCCGCCGAGATCGGTCGAGGGGTCGAGCAGCTCCTTGAACCAACCGGTCCCGTTCCAGAAGAACTGGTTGTTGCCGAAGGTGTCCTGGACCGAATAGTTCACCACCGTCATCAGCGGGATCACCGCCGAGAAGGCGACGATCGCCAGCACCGGCAGCACCAAGAGCCAGGCGCGGTTGTCATAGGGGCGATCCATCAGGCCCTCCCGCTCAGGCGCTGGCCGTCGGCGTAGACATGGATATGGCCGGGCTGGAGGATCAGCCCGGCGTGATCGCCGATGCCGTCCAGCCCATCGGGCACGCCGGCAGCGAAAGCGTGGTCGCCGAGGCGCAGGCGGGCGAGCCGAGCGCGGCCGAAATCGTCGATGCGCTCGACCCTGACGGGGAGGCCCTCGCCGGCCGGCGCGAGCGTCGCGAATTCCGGCCTGACGCCGATCTCGATGCGCTGGCCGGCCGGCGGGTCGTAGCTCAGCGGAAGGTCTATGGTCTGGCCTGCGACGCGCGCGCGGTTGCCCTCGACCGTCGCGGGCACGACGTTCATGCCCGGCGAGCCGATGAAATAGCCGACGAAGGTATGCGCCGGACGCTCGAACAACTCGTCGGGCTGGCCTGCCTGCACGACGCGCCCGTCATGCATCACGACGACCGTGTCGGCGAAGGTCAGCGCCTCCGTCTGGTCGTGGGTGACGTAGATCATCGTGACGTCGAGCTGGCGGTGCAGCGCCTTGAGCTTCGAGCGCAACTCCCACTTCAACGCCGGATCGATCACCGTCAGCGGCTCGTCGAACAGGATCGCGGCGACGTCGGGCCGCACCAGCCCGCGCCCGAGCGAGATCTTCTGCTTGGCGTCGGCGGTGAGGCCCCGCGCCTTGCGGCCAAGCGAGGAGGTCAGCTCCAGCAGGCTCGCGATCTCGCGGACCCGGGCCTCGACGGCCTTGCCCTCCATGCCGCGGTTGCGCAGCGGAAAGGCGAGGTTCTCGTAGACCGTCATCGTGTCGTAGACGACCGGGAACTGGAAGACCTGGGCGATGTTGCGTCGCTCGGTCGGCAGATGCGTGACGTCGCGGCCGTCGAAGGCGACGCGGCCATGCGACGGGATCAGCAGGCCCGAGATGATGTTGAGCAGCGTGGTCTTGCCGCAACCCGACGGGCCGAGCAGCGCATAGGCGCCGCCCTGCCGCCAGGTCAGGGTCATCGGCTTGAGCGCGAAGTCGACCGGGGCGCTCGCCTCTGGCTTGTAGGAGTGGGCAAGGTCTGTGAGTTCGATGCGGGCCATCTGCCTTCTCCTCACGCCGCCGACAGGAAGGCTGGCGCATGCGCCAGCGCGCCGTCCGCCTCGAAGACGAAGACGCGTGCCGGATCGACATGCACCGTGACGGCCGAACCCGGCGCGAGCTCATGGACGCCCTGCACCAGCGCGACCCAGTTCGCGTCGCCGCAGGCGACATGGACGAAGCTCTCCGAACCGGTGATCTCGGAGACCGTGACTGTCGCCTCGAAGGGCAGGCTCGCAGGCGAGACCGGCCGCAGCGCGAGATGATGGGCGCGAAAGCCGAGTTGGTAGTCGCCGTCGGCGAGCCCTGCGAGTGCCCCCGTCGCCGGCGCACTCTCGCCGCCGGGCAGCAGGATCATGGCGCCGCGCTTGGCGACCGGCAGGAGGTTGAGCGGCGGATCCGAGAAGATGCGCGCCGTGTTCAGGTCGTGCGGGCGGCGGTAGACCTCGGCGCTGCGGCCAAACTGCGTCACGCGGCCCTGCCAGAGCGTCGCCGTGTAGTCGCCGAGCAGCAGCGCCTCCTGCGGCTCGGTCGTGGCGTAGACAACGGCCGCGTTCGAGCCGCGCACGATCCGGGGCAGTTCCTCGCGCAGTTCTTCGCGTAGTTTATAGTCGAGATTGGCCAGCGGCTCGTCGAGCAGGACGAGATCGGCTCCCTTGATCAAAGCGCGCGCCATGGCGGTGCGCTGCTGCTGGCCGCCCGACAAGGTGAGCGGCAGCCGCTCGAGATAGGGTTCGAGCTTCATCACGGCCGCCATGGCGGCGACTTTGGCCGCGATCTCCGACTTCGGCAGCCCTTTGACCCGCAGCGGCGAGGCGATGTTCTCGAACACGGTCATGTTCGGGTAGTTGATGAACTGCTGATAGACCATGGCGACGGAGCGCTCGCGCACAGCCATGCCCGTGACATCGGTTTCGTCGGTGCCTTGCGTCGCCAGCACGCGGCCGGAGCTCGGCCGGTCGAGCCCCGCCATCAGCCGCATCAGCGAGGTCTTGCCGGCGAGCGTCGCGCCGAGCAGCACGGTCATCGTGCCGGGCTCGAGCCTGAGACTTGTCTCGTGGATATGGGTGACGGCCCCAACATCGCGCCTGACCCTATCGAGAACGAGACCCATCGCGTCCTCCCTCAGGCGCTTTGCATGGCGGCCGGCGCGGCCTGCGCCAGCATGAAGTCGTCGAGGCTCTGCCGCTCCTCGACGGTGAGCCGCAGCCCGAGCTTGCTTCGTCGCCAGAGCACGTCGTCGGCGTGGCGCGCCCATTCCGATGCGATCAGATAGGCGACCTCGCGCTCGTAGAGATCAGCCCCGAAATGGCGGCCGAGATCGGCGGCGCTTTGCGCGCCGGCCAGCAATTTGCGAACCTTCGTGCCATAGGCCCGCACGAGCCGGGTCGCTGTCTTGCGCGCGAGCCAAGGGTAGGCGGAGGCGATCTCGCCGACCAGCGCCTCGAAGCCGGTCACCGGGAAATCGCCGCCGGGCAGCGTGCCGTTCTTCGTCCAGTCCGGCTGCCTCGCCCAGCCGGCATGGGGGGAGAGCTTCTCGATCGCGGCCTCGGCGAGGCGGCGATAGGTCGTGATCTTGCCGCCGAAGACCGAGAGCAGCGGGGCTTCGCCCGAGGGCGCATCCAGCGTCAGCACATAGTCGCGCGTCGCTTCCTGTGCCTTCGAGGCGCCGTCGTCATAAAGCGGGCGCACGCCGGAATAGGTCCAGACGACATGGTCGGGCGTGATCGGCTCGCGGAAATACTCGCTCGCCGCCGCGCAGAGATAGGCGATCTCGTCTGTGGTCGCCGCAGCCTTGGCCGGGTCGCCCTGGTAGTCGCGGTCGGTCGTGCCGATCAGGGTGAAGTCGCGCTCATAGGGAATGGCGAAGACGATGCGGCCGTCGGCGTTCTGGAAAATGTAGCAGCGCTCATGCTCGAACAGCTTGCGGACCACGATATGGCTGCCCTGGACCATGCGCACAGCGGCCTTCGTGTTCGAGCGGACGACGCCGCCGAGCACATCGCCGACCCAAGGACCGGCGGCGTTGACAAGCGCCTTCGCGGTGACCGTGCTCCGGCCGGCCGCGTCCTCGGTCGTGACATGCCAGAGGCCGTCGGCGCGGTCGGCGGCGACGACTTTCGTGCGGGTGCGGATCTGCGCGCCGCGCGCCGCGGCGTCGGCCGCGTTGAGGACGACGAGGCGCGAATCCTCGACCCAGCAATCGGAGTATTCGAACGCCGTCGTATCCTGTCCCTTGAGCGGCCTGCCGGCGGCGTCCTGGCTCAGGTTCAGCGTGCGCGTGGCGGGGAGCAGCTTGCGGCCGCCGATATGGTCGTAGAGGAACAGGCCGAGCCGCAGCAGCCAGGCCGGGCGCAAGCCCTTGTGATGCGGCAGTACGAAGCGCAGCGGCCAGACGATGTGCGGCGCCATCGCCCAGAGCACCTCGCGCTCCATCAGCGCCTCGCGCACCAGCCTGAATTCGTAATGCTCCAGATAGCGCAGGCCACCATGGATCAGCTTGGTCGAGGCCGAGGAGGTCGCGCTGGCGAGGTCGTTCTGCTCGAACAGCACGACGGAGGCGCTGCGCCCCGCCGCATCGCGGGCGATGCCACAGCCGTTGACGCCGCCGCCGATGATGGCGAGGTCGAAGGGCATGGCTGTGCTGTGACCGACGCTGCTCAAGGACGCTTCCCATAGCGGCGTCGCTAGCGCGCGCCGATTTCGTTTGATTTATGTTTGAAGGCTAGATCGGCGAAAAACCGAAAGCAAGAGATGGAATGCGAAAATCGACCGATGGCTGCGCGGCCCCGTCTGGCTACTGTCTACGCCTTCAGCCCGGCCCGCCGACCTCGACGAGCTGAATCGCCTCGTTCTTGCAGAGGGTGCGCAAGGCGGGCGAGGCCAGCGCATCGGTGACGAAGACATCGACATCGGCGAGGTCTCCGATCCGGATCGGCGCGGCCCGCGTCAGTTTGAGCTGGTCGGCGACCAGCATGACCTGGCGGGCATTGTCGATAATCGCCCGCGAAACCCGGACCTCGCGAATGTCGAAATCGAGCAGCGCGCCGTCCTCGTCGATGGCGGATGCGCCGATCACGGCATAGTCGACCTTGAACTGCTTGATGAAATCGACCGCCGTCGAGCCGATCAGCGCGCCGTCCGAGCGCCGCACCGGCCCGCCTGCGACGATCACCTCGATCTTGGGCTGGCGGTAGAGCAAGGTCGCGACATTGAGGTTGTTGGTGATGACCAGCAGCCCCTCGTGCTGCATCAGGGCGCGCGCCACCTCTTCGGTGGTGGTGCCGATATTGATGAAGAGCGAGGCGTTGTTGGGGATCAGCCGCGCCGCCGCCTCGCCGATCGCGCGCTTTTCCGCCTGGGCGATGAAGCGACGCGCCTCATAGGCGACATTTTCGACGCCGGACGCGATGATCGCTCCGCCATGGACGCGGGTCATCAGCCGGCGCTCGCAGAGCTCGTTCAGATCCTTGCGGATCGTCTGTGGGCTCACCTCGAAATGGGCGGCGAGATCGTCGACGCCGACCTTACCCTGAGCGCGGGCGAGCGTCAGGATGTCGCCCTGCCTGGGCGTGCTGAACTGATCCACGGCGGTCTGCGTTCCCTCTCGTGGTTGCGGAGCGGTTTCGGTTTCGCATCGAACCACGTCTTGCATGAAGGGTGAAGCTGGCATCCGACTGATGCGGGCGCGCCGCGCGCTTGCGATCCGGCCACCGGAGGTGTTTCGTTGCGTCACCAAGCCACGCGTTGGAGGAGACCATGGCGGAAGATGTCGCGGCGCTGACGCGCCGGGTGGCCGCGCTCGAAGCGTCCCTCAAGGCTTTGGTCGACGCCATCACCATCAATGCCGGCGGGATCACCATCAACACGCCGGGCTCGCTCGTCCTCGCGGCGCAAGGCCAGATGACGGTGGCGTCCCGCGGGAGCCTGACGGTCACGGCCGACGGCAACCTGCTCGTCTCGGGCAACCGCGCCGAGATCCGCTCGGGCGGCGCGCTCGCCATCAACAGCAGCCAGACCACCATCACCGCATCGGGCCAGTTGAATCTGGTGGCGGGAGCGACGGCCGACATCACGGTCGGCGGCGTGCTGTCGATTCTGAGCGGGGCTAACCTTGCCGTCTCGGCCGGCTCGGCGATGGCCGTGAATGTGGGCAACCGGCTCGCGCTGAACGTCGGCATCGATGTCAGCCTGCGCGCCGGCCGCAACCTCAATGTGATTGCGGCTCAGGACATGAGCATCGAGGCGCGCGGCTTAAAGCTCAAGACCACGGCGGCCGCCGAAGTCGCCAGCCGCTCGATCACCCTCGCAGCCACGGACTCGGTGACGATCCAGAGCGGCAGCGGCTCCCTGGCCATGAAGAAGGACGGCACGATCGCCATCAAAGGCAAGGACGTCTCGATCACCGCCAGCGGGGTCATCAACGCGAAGGCGAGCGGCAACGTCACCATCAAGGGATCGAAAGTCGCGCAGAACTGAGGAGCCGCGAACGGCTTCGCCGCTCGGCCCGGTCAGGGCTCGCGGACCACGCGCAGCCCGTTGGTGTAGAAGCGCACATTCGACTCGTATTTGAAGCGCGCCGCCGAGCGCAGATAGCGCGGGTCGTTGTTGAAGGAGCCGCCGCGCAGCACGCGCTCGCGGCAGCCCGGCGTGGCGAAGGCCGAGCCGTCGCGCGGTTTGGCGCGGTAATTGTCGGCCCAGCAATCGGCGACCCATTCGGCGGCGTTGCCGGCCATGTCGTGCAGTCCCAGAGCGTTGGGCGGAAACTGTCCGACGGGCGCGGCCTGACGGCGCGGCTGCGGATTGCAGCCATTGCAATTGGCCTTGTCGACCTCGACGGCTCGTCCCCATGGGTAGCTCGTGGTGGAGCCGGCCCGGGCGGCAAATTCCCATTCGCTTTCGGTCGGCAGCCGGTAGCGCTTCCCGGTCCTGACCGAGAGCCAGGCGGCATAGGCGTTGGCGTCGTCCCAGTGGATGTCGGTGACCGGGCGCTCGCCGCGGCCGGCCCCGCGATCATTGGGCCGGTGCTGGCAGCCGCCCTGATCGACGCAGGCGTCCCATTGCGCGAAGGTGACCTCGTTGACGCCGATGTAGAAGGCCGATTTCAGCGTCACCGGATGGACGGGCTTCTCGAACTCGAACATCTCGTTCGAGCCCATCTCGAAACTGCCGGCAGGCACCAGCGCCATCTCAGGGCAGTCGGCGCAGTCGCGCAGCGTCCGGGCCGTGGAGACCGGGGCCGGGGGCGTCGCCGCGACAGGGGCTGCCGGCGCGGGCGTCGCGGCTGGAGGCGCGGCCG
>FWWL01001105.1_pt1 | contig 67031 bp, 61 predicted proteins | sample 2228331 | NCBI WGS metagenome assembly FWWL01 (sample SAMEA103939775, study PRJEB20133) | metagenome
GAAAAGACGGAGAGGGATAAGGCTGAGATACTTGCAAAACTTTATGAAAAGGCAACTGAGTTATATGAAAAGACAGAGCGAGATAAAACAGAGATACTATCAAAACTTTATGAAAAGACAGAGCGAGATAAGACGGAGTTATTAGAGAAGATTTCTAATCTTTATGCTAAGACGGAAAAAGACAAAACGGAGATAATCACAAGGCTTATTAGATGGATGATTGGACTGCTTGTTGGTTTTTCAACCATTATCATAACAGCCATATGGGCAATACTTTCATTTGCTTTAAAATAAGTGATGGCGTATGTACAAGTGTGAGTGTGTGGAAACATTAGAGGCGATATATAAAGACTTTTTAATGACATGCTAAATAATAACAAAAAATCAAAAAAATCAAGAGGTGAGGTTGAGGAAAAAGAACTTGCTTTCCGGGAAGCCGATTAATCGCAAGCCTATTGAGCCTGATATAAGGGTCACAAAACTTGTTGATGAATATTTCCAAGCCTATAATGCAGGCAGACTCAGAGAGGCTTGTCAGTTATTTGTTGAAAAAATGCTTGAAGATGATGTAACAATTGGAATGAGTTTGACGGGGGCGTTGACACCAGCTGGACTTGGTGGAAGTTGTGTGGTTCCGCTAATAAAGGCTGGCTTTGTAGATTGGATCGTTTCCACAGGTGCAAATCTTTATCATGATATTCACTTTTCTATCGGCTATAAACTTCATCGTGGGACACCATTTGTTGACGATAGGGTTCTTCGAAAGGAGGGGGTGATAAGAATTTATGATATTTTGTTTGATTATGAAGTTTTGCTTTCAACGGATAGGTTTATAAGGGAGGTTTTAAAACAACCTGAATTTCAGAAGGAGATGGGCACAGCGGAATTTCATTATTTGCTTGGAAAATATGTTTATGAGAGGGAAAAAGCACTCGGGATTAAAAATATGAGCATTCTTTCTGCAGCGTATAAGTACGGTGTTCCAGTTTATGTTTCCTCTCCCGGGGATAGTTCGATAGGGATGAATCTTGCGGCGATGGCTTTAAATGGTTACGGTGTAAAAATAGATATAACAAGGGATGTGAATGAAACTGCGGGTATTGTTTATTGGGCAAAGTCAACAGGTGGTAAAAGTGCGGTATTGATATTTGGTGGAGGTTCGCCCAAAAACTTTTTGCTTCAGACCGAGCCCCAAATTCAGGAAGTCCTTGGAATAGATGAAAAAGGGCATGATTATTTCCTTCAAATTACAGATGCAAGACCGGACACCGGCGGTCTTTCTGGAGCAACACCTTCCGAGGCTGTAAGTTGGGGCAAAGTTGACCCAGATAAATTGCCTGATGCAGTTGTATGTTATACCGATTCAACGATTGCTATGCCAATTCTTGTCTCATACGCACTCGCGAAGAGAAAACCAAGAAAGCACAAAAATCTTTATCATAAACTTGATGAACTTGTTGAAAATTTAAAAAGGTCACATTTAAAAGCGATTTCTAAAGGTAAAGTTAAACTTTAAATTCCAAACCAAATTAAAAACTTAAAAAACGGAGGTAAAAATGCATCACAGATTTCAGCAACTCCAGGAATTCGTTAATTCATTAGAGGACGATTTCAGAAAATTCTATGAGAAAGGTGTGATGTCAGCGGGAACGCGTTTAAGGAAAAAGATGCAAGAGTTGAGAAAACTGGCGCAGGAGATAAGGGTTGAGATACAGCAGATAAAGCAGGAAAAGAAAGGCGTGAAGAAAGAAGCAAGCCCTGAAACTAAGTCCGAATCCGAGACAACAGAATAATTTACTTAAACAAGTATTATTTGCGTTATCTCAGGAGGACAGTTTAATCTCAAGGGCAATCCAACAACGCCTATCCCTCGCGTTACATAGAGATGAGATTCACCGATTTTGTAATGACCTGCTACAAATTTTGATACAAGAGAGGCTGGAGCAATGTAGGAGTCATCAATTTTTGCGAAGACTATTTGTCCGCCGTGAGTATGTCCGGACACAGTTAATTGAATTTGATATCTTGCAAATCTTGGGAAGTCGTAGGGTTTGTGAGAAAGGAGGATTTTAACTTTTTCGCTATCGATATTCTTTGTCGCTTTATCGAGATCAGCACCATACCGGAGATCATCGATTCCAATTATAAAAATTTCCTTCCCGTTGATTTCGATTTTTTCGCTTTCGTTTCGCAAAACCCTTATCCCATTTTCTTCGATTATTTTTGCTATCCTTTGCGGTTGCCTCGTAAAAAACTCATGATTTCCTAATGACGCAAAGATTCCATATTTTGCTTTAAGATTTTTAAAAACGTTTATAAACGGATAGATTTCCTCCAAGTCTGATGTTATGAAATCGCCCGGCAAAAGAATTAGATCAGGTTTTAATGAGTTTAACGCTTCCATGTATTGAAACATATCTTCTTCGGTCATGAAAATTCCAGAGTGTATATCGCTAATTAATCCAATTGTCAGCCCGCGAATTTCATCGGGCAAGTTTCTAATTCTTATTTTCACCCTTTCAATTTTATAATCATTTCTTTTTATTGTTCCAACGGTTGATCCAGCAACTGCGTAAACGGAAAGTGTAGTTAAAGCGATGCGCATAAATTTACGTCTTGATTCGTCAAACTTTTTCTCTTGTCCCTTTGGAAAGATTTTCATCACTGTTGAAAAAACTTTACCAAGCATCATCATAAGGAAAATAAATATAGTCGTTCCATACCAGATCGAGTAGGGGTAGAGCAAAAGCGGGTTTGATGGTTCAATTGGTATTTGTACTTTAAAAACTCTGCCGGTGAAAATTAAAATTGCGGGTAGATTAAAGATTATAAAAATGGGTAAAATTAGTTTTGAGAGTTTGTTAAGTTTCGTTGATCTTTTTATGTAAAGATTTAATTTTCGATAAATGTAAATTTGCACAGTAGCCATAAAAGCAAGGATAAACAAGGCAAAAGCGAGCATAGCGTTGCTTGTTTTTATTTGAGTTAATTGAAATTTAAAAAACTTGCATTCTTTTTAAAAATTTTTTATATTTTTTTGTGAATGGGCAGGTAGCTCAGTCGGTAGAGCAACGGCCTGAAAAGCCGTGTGTCCGCGGTTCGATTCCGCGCCTGCCCACTTTTTATTTTAACGGGGAAATTGTTTTATTCCCTTTTTTTGATTAAATTTTTTGTGCAATTATAAAACTACGCTATATTATGAGCGTAAAGGTTCAAGAAATATCTTTCTGGTATAACCACGAGCCCGTTCTTAGAGATATAAGTTTTGATGTTGAACAAGGTGAGTTCGTGAGCTTAATCGGTCCAAATGGGGCAGGGAAAACAACTTTACTTAAAATTTTAAATCGACTTCTCATCCCACAAAAGGGCAAGGTTTTTATTTTCAATCGCAATTTAAATTCCTACTCAAGAAAGGAAATAGCCCAGATAATTGGGTTTGTCCCTCAGGATAATGTTTTTATGTTTCCGTATACAGTGATGGAAGTTGTATTAATGGGAAGGACGCCGTATTTGAAAGGAATTGGATTTGAAAGTAAGAAAGACATTGAAATTGCTCTTGAAGTGATGGATTTAACAAAAACTGAACATCTTGCTGATAAACCAGTAACATCTCTTTCATTTGGGGAGAGACAAAGGGTTTTAATTGCACGGGCACTTGCACAACAGCCAAAGATAATCCTACTTGACGAGCCTAATGCACATCTTGATATTTCTCACCAAATTGAAATCTTTGCACTCCTTAAAACACTCACCAAAGAGAAAAATGTTACGATCATTTCTGTGTCTCATGATTTAAATCTTATCGCATCGTATAGCGACAGAGTTATACTTCTTTCAAATGGTCAAATTTATTCTATCGGTAAACCCGATGTCGTACTGACAAGGGAGAATATAAAAGATGTCTATGGGGTGGATGTGCTTATTGATTCAAATCCAGCAAATGGAAAACTTAGAGTTACACTTTTGCCCGACAAAATCGGGCATTTTTCGGATAAACTCAAAACAAAAAGGAGAGAAAACCTATGAATGTATTTGAACTTGCCCAAAAGCATGGGCATGAGCAAGTAGTGTATTGCTATGACGATTCAACTGGATTAAAAGCGATAATCGCAATTCATAATACCGTGCTTGGTCCAGCGCTTGGCGGAGTCAGAATGTGGAAATATGAGAAAGAAGAGGATGCGTTATACGATGTACTTCGTTTGTCAAAGGCTATGACTTATAAAGCGGCGGTTGCTGGACTTAATCTTGGCGGTGGGAAGGCGGTTATAATTGGCGACCCCCAAACTCAAAGAAATGAAGCCTTGTTCAGAGCTTTCGGCAGGTTTGTGCAAAGTTTAGGGGGAAGATATATAACTGCAGAAGATGTTGGAACGGATGAAAAAGTTATGGAATGGATCTATGCTGAAACGAAATATGTAACTGGCATACCTGAATCGCTCGGTGGAAGCGGAAACCCTGCGCCTGTGACAGCTTATGGAGTTTATGTTGGAATCAAAGCAAGCGTAAAAGAAGTTTATGGAAATGAATCACTTGCGGGGAAAAAGATCGCAATTCAAGGCGCTGGACAAGTTGGAAGATTTTTATGTCAGCACCTTGCAAAAGATGGGGCGAAGATTTATATAACCGATATCATACCGGAAAAGGTTAAAATGTGTGTTGAGGAATATAAAGCTGAATTTGTTGAGCCAGATAAAATTTATGATGTCGATGCTGATATATTTGCACCCTGTGCGCTTGGTGGAATCGTAAATGATGATACAATTCCGAGATTTAAATTTAAAATAATTGCAGGTGGTGCAAATAACCAACTTCTTGATGAAGATAAACATGGGAAGATGCTTATGGAACGAGGCATTCTTTATGCACCTGACTATGTCATAAACGCAGGTGGATTGATAAATGTTGGAAGAGAAGTTGAAGGCTATAGCAAGGAACATGCGATGAAAAAGGCGGAAGGAATTTATGATACTTTGATGAGAGTTTTTGAAGTTTCAAAGAAAGAAAATATCCCAACACATATTGCATCCGCGAGGATCGCTGAAGAAAGAATTATGAACGCTTTGAGAATTAAGAAAATCTCTGTTGACTTTACAAGGCACTACGGAATAATGAGTAGACATCCATAAAAAGAACGGGGCGACCCATAGGGTCGCCCGCTTTCAAAACTAAATGGGAAGTTTACATAGAAGAAAGAATACCAAATATCGAGCAAGGTGGAGTGGTTTATAGGAGAAGAATAATTCGCGAAAGGGTTTTGCAAATGCTCTATGCTTATGAATTGTCTGGGAATTCGCCCGAATTTATACTTTCTGATCTTTTCGTTGAATTTCAATCTGATAAAGATGGCTATGAATTTGGGAAATCTTTGTTTTTGAAAGTAATTGAACACTCCAATGAACTTGACGATATGATAGCAAAGAAAATAAGGAACTGGGAAGTTGAAAGACTTGCTTTGATTGATAGAATTGTCCTTCGCATGGGAATTTGTGAGTTAAAGTATTTCCCAGAGATACCACCTAAAGTTAGCATAAACGAAGCGATAGAACTTGCGAAAAAATTTAGCACGGAAAGAAGCGGTAAATTTGTGAATGGTGTCCTCGATGCAATTTACAATGAACTTAAAGAAACTGGTCAACTATTTAAGCAAGGACGCGGTTTGATCGATAAAAGTTTGAGAAAGGAAGGGGATTGAGCGTGAGCGATAGATTTAAAATTTTCATTTGGACACTTTTCGATTTTGCGAATACATCTTTTTCAGTTTTAATTTTAACCACAGCGTATTCGGTTTATTTCAGAGAAGTTGTGACAGGGAATTCTCAAATTGGGGATCTACTTTGGGGCGTCGCTTTCAGCATATCGATGCTCATTGTTGCTTTTATATCCCCGTTTCTTGGAGCCATAGCAGACCATAGCTCAAACAAAAAGTTTTTTCTCCTTATTTTTACATTTCTTTGCATAACTTCAACGGGATTAATGTTTTTCGTTGAAAGTGGAGATGTTTTCCTTGGAATGATTTTGCTCATACTCGCAAATATTGGATTTGAGGGCGGACTTGTTTTTTACGATGCTTTTCTGCCTGAGATAACAAGCGAAAGAAGTTACGGTAGAGTTTCAGGTTACGGTTTTGCGATGGGATATGTTGGATCGTTTATTTCTCTACTTGTTGCCTATCCCTTTTTGAAGGGGGAATTTACTCCGGAAAATATGTTTAATGTTCGATTTAGTTTCGTTGTTGCATCGCTTTTCTTTCTCTTTTTCTCTTTCCCGTTTTTCATCGTGATAAAGGAAAGAAAAACGGATCCGCTGGGGAGAGGGGTTTCTTATTTTTTTAAAATTGGCATAGAACGTGTGAAGTCAACATTTAAAAACGCGACGAAATATAAAAACATTGGGAAATTTTTGCTTTCATATTTTATCTATGCGGATGGAATAAACACCGTTATAATTTTCGCGTCAATCTTTGCAAGGCACACATTAAATTTTTCGCTCACCGAGATATTAACTTTTTTCTTATCGGTTCAATCAACCGCGATTCTTGGCTCTGTCATCTTTGGGATAATTGCGGATAGCATCGGGCAAAAGAAGACTTTAAGTATAACATTATTTTTGTGGATTGTAACTTCAGTTGGGGCTTATTTTTGCACCGATAAGTTAAGTTTTTACGTCATTGGTTTCATCGCTGGTTTGGCGATGGGTTCGTCGCAGTCAACGAGTAGAAGTTTGATGTCGAGGATAATTCCGCAAGATAAGAAAACGGAATTTTTCGGTTTTTACTCATTCTTTGGAAAGTCATCCGCTATCCTTGGTCCATTTGTATTTGGTTTGGTTTCGTCTTTAACGGGGAGCCAAAGGCTTGCGGTTGTGTCCGTTGCTCTTTTCTTCATCGCAGGTTTGATCCTTTTGCAGAGGGTTAGAGAGGAAAAATTTGTCGGGTGAATTAATCGGATATCTCACCAATTATGAATGGGCTTTCGTTCAAGGATTTTAACTCGCTAAGAATTTTATCTGAATCGTTTTTATCAACGATCAAAACAATCCCAACTCCGAGATTAAAAGTTTTTCTCATATCTTCCTCCGGAACATTGCCAACTTTTTGAATCAGATCGAAAATTGGCGGTCTTTCCCATGCGTTCCAATCGATTTTAATTTTGAGATTTTGAGGCACAACTCTTTTTGTATTTCCAATTATTCCTCCGCCCGTTATATGAGACATCGCGTGGATTTCGAATTTGTCAAGGATTTTTAAAATTGGCTTTAGATAAGAGCGATGAATTTTTAAAAGTTCTTCCGCTAAAGTTAAGTTAAGTTCAGGTATAAATTCGTCAATTTTAAATTTTTCAAGAAGAACCATCCTCGCGAGTGAATATCCATTGGTGTGTAATCCATTTGATGGGAGAGCGATTAAAATATCACCGGGCTTTACTTTGTCACCTTTTATAATTTTTTCTTTGTCTACAATTCCAATGATCACGCCTGCAATGTCGTATTCGCCTTCATTATAAAAACCGGGCATCTCCGCAGTTTCTCCTCCAATGAGAGCGCATTCATTTTCTTTACATGCTTTTGCAATTCCGGATATTACCTGTTCAGCTACTTCTGGATTCAATTTCGCAGTGGCGAAGTAATCGAGAAAAAACAAAGGTTTTGCACCGCAAACGAGGATGTCATTAACGCAATGATTTACAAGGTCTTGTCCCACCGTATCGTGTTTATTTGCGAGGAATGCTATTTTCAACTTCGTTCCAACGCCATCAATGCTTGAGACGAGAACAGGATGTTTATATTCTTCAAATTTTGCGTCAAAAAATGCTCCGAAAAGCCCAATATCAGTTAAAACGCGCTGATTAAAAGTTTTTCTCGCAAGTGGTTTAATTTTCTCGACAAGTTTCTCGGCAAGATCAATATCAACGCCCGCGTCTTTATAGGTTTTCATCTTTGGTTTAATTCTTTTTTATAAATTAAAAACCCGACCCTTTTGGGTCGGGGAAGATTGGAATTTACAGCCCAAATCTCTCGTAGTTGATTCTAATATATTGTTGCCACTTTTCAGGTACCTCAGCCTCTGGAAAGATTGCCTCAACTGGGCATTCCGGTTGACATGCTCCGCAATCGATGCATTCCTGAGGATGAATGTAAAGTTGCATCTTCTTTTCTCTCATCTCTTTGAGATGCTCTTCATTCGTGACATCGTATCCCTCTGGACCATAGATGCAGTTTACGGGGCAAACTTGGACACAGGCGGTGTCGCAAACTCCAACGCAGGGTTCAGCGATGATGTACGCCATGGAAATTCTCCTAATTTTGTTTTAAAGTTTTACGATGAAAATTTAAAAATGAAAAAGTTTCAAAAAATTGACTTTTGTCAAATTCTATTGCGATTTTATCTCCGTCCAAAATCTATCCAAAAGTTTTGTGACCATGCCAAGATCTCTCAGAAGTTCAAAATTTTCAAGCATTTTATCATCCGGATATCGCCATTTTGTGAGATATTTAGGGTTGATAAGTTTTTTCGCTGAGTCGTTTGTTGTAGCATAGCCGGAAAATTCGCTGACCCTTGCTCCTATCTCAGGTTTTAAAAGAAAGTTTATAAATATGTGAGCGTTTTCGATGTTTTCCGCTGTTTTTGGAATTGCAAGATTATCGATCCAAAGTGTTCCCCCTTCTTTCGGAAGGACATAAACGATATTTGTGTCTGTCTCTGAAGCCCTCACAAGTTGCCCACTCCATCCATGTGCAATCCAAACATCACCAGATAAAATCGCTTGATCAAATCCAGAACTGTTGTATTGTTTTACGAGCCTTTTTTGCTTCATTAAAAGTTCCTTTGCTTTTAATAAAACAGTTGTATCGGTTTCATTTATTGAATGTCCCAGTAATTTTAAAGCAACTGCAAAACATTCCCTCATATCGTCGAGCATTAAAATTTTGCCACCGTATTTTTCATCAAAAAGCACTTGCCATGAGTTTGGGATCTCGCCAAGTTTGTCTTTTCTATATGCAAAACCAGTCGTCCCCCAAAAGAACGGAATCGAGAAGTTATTTCCCGGGTCAAATTCAAGGTTTAAAAATTTTTTGTTAATATTTTTTAAATTTGGAATTTTTGATTTGTCGATTTTCTGAAGAAGATTTTGTTTTATAAGAATTTGAACCATATAATCCGAGGGAACGACGACATCGTATTTGCTTACCCCTGTTTGTAATTTTTCAAGCAGTGCCTCGTTTGAATCATAGGTATCAAGATTAACCTTTATCCCGGTTTCATTTTCAAATTTTTCAATCACATCTGGAGGTAAATAATCAGACCAGATGTAAACATTGACCCCATTTTTACTTCCACCGCATGAAGCAAGGATAAATGAAATGACGATTAAAAAAAGTTTGCTCCTCATTTTGCGCTCATAAGTTTTTGTGATAAAATTATTGCAGTTACGGTTAATAAAAGCATTATCGTTGATATAGCATTTATCTCGGGGGTGACACTTGTTCGAACCATTGAATAAATTTGAAGTGGTAGAGTGGTAGAAGAAACCCCAGCTACGAATGAGGTTATTAAATAATCATCGATTGAAAGTGTGAAAACAATAAGCGACGATGAAATTATCGCTGGTAAAAGAAGCGGAATTGTCACCCTTCTTAAGACCTCAAATTCATTTGCGCCCAAGTCAAGGGCGGATTCCTCTATTTCCTTTTCAATGTTTTGAAGTCTTGCTAAAACGATCAAAATTACATAGGATATGCTGAAAACAACATGAGAGATTATCACTGTTGTAAATCCAAGCGTTATCTTTACAAAACCAAAGAAGCTCAACAACGCACCAGCAAGGACGATCTCCGGAATTATTATGGGAAGGTAAATCAAGAGTTTGAAGCTTTCTTTAAGTTTAAACTCAAGTTTTCTTAATGCGATAGCCCCAAGGGTTCCAAATATCGTTGATATAAAAGTTGAGGCAAGTGCAATTATTACGCTATTTTTGAGCGAGTTTAGTAGAAATTTATTTTTCAGAAGTTTGCCATACCATTCAAATGTAAAACCTTCCCAAATCGTTGTCCATCTTGATTTGTTAAAAGAAAGGAGGATTAAAACAAGGATAGGTAAATACAGGAAAAAGTAAACGCTCGCGATATAAATTTTAAAAAATAGTCCCTTTGCTTTTCCTTTCATTTCTGATTGTGTTTAACTGTTTCATCGATCCAGTTTAAGTAAGAGTCGGAGCCTTCAATTATCGGCAAAGCAATTATTTCTGGCACAGTGTATTTATGTAGTTCCTTCACGCGCCTTACAAGTTCAGGGAATACATCTTTTTTCGTTTTGATTATAATTAAAGATTCAAAGTCATCCTCGATGTTGCCCTGCCAAAAATAGATCGAGTTGACCCTTTCGACTATGTTACAGCAAGCTGCGAGTTTTTCCTCTACGAGCGTTTTGGATATTTTCCGGGCTTCGATGACATTTGGCGTTGTTATAAATACGACTACATAGTCGGTCATCCGCGCTGGTGATTTAGTTTTTGAAATAAGATATTGAACAAATTTGATAAGTTCAAGTTTTTTATGTTTAATTTGCATTTAATTCGAAAAAGCGTTAAATTTTATTTAGATTAAATTTAAAATGAGATAAAAATGGCGAGTGCAAAATTAGTCGAAAAGATTCGCAAAGATTTCACCAATTACTTAAAGCGCGATAATCTCAGGGCGACTGAGCAAAGATACGAGGTGCTTAATGCGATACTTGAGACGGAAGGACATTTCGGCGCGGAGGATTTGTTTGTGAAGATGAAAAATCAAGGTAAGAAGGTCTCGAGGGCGACGGTTTATAACACGCTTGAGCTTTTATTTAAACTTGGCGTTGTATCAAGACATAAGGTTGGGAATGTGTTTGTTTACGAGAGGGCTTTTGGGAGAGCGCACCACGACCATTTGATATGTGTAAATTGTGGATCGATAATAGAATTTGTGAGCGATGAAATTGAGAAAATACAAGACGAGATTTGTAGAAAGTATAAGTTTAAGCCAATCAGGCATACGCATCAAATCTTTGGACTTTGTGCGAAATGCGCGGAAAAAGAAAAGTGACAGATGAAATTATGAGACTAAATGATGTCGAGCCGGGAACAGAGGTTGAAATATGTGAACTGCCATCTGGGACGATAAAGGCTCACTTTGTTCGCCTTGGGATAACCGAGGGGACAAAAGTTAAATGTGCACATAAATTACCCGGTGGAACTGTTGTGATATCAAAGCGACATCAGGAGATCGCGGTTGGAAGCAACATAGCGAAAAAAATTCTTGTTAAAAAAATTTGAGAAATTTTTATGCATTCACATCAACAAATGGAAATAAAAACCGCAAAGAAAACGAAAAAGCTCGTACTAGCTGGAAATCCAAATGTTGGAAAATCGATCTTTTTCAACTACCTAACGGGACTCTATGTAGAGGTTTCAAATTACCCGGGGACAACGGTGGAAATTTTAAAGGGGAAATACAAAGATTTTATCGTTTATGATACGCCCGGGGTCTATGGGCTATCCTCGTTTAATGATGAAGAAAAAATCGCAAAGAACATAATCATTGAAGCAGATGTAATTTTAAATGTTGTTGATGCGGTTAACCTCGAAAGAGACCTTTTCTTGACAATTCAACTTATAGATTCTGGGAAGCCCGTTGTCGTCGCATTGAATATGATGGATGAAGCGGAAAAGAAAAAGATCAAAATAAATGTTGAAAAACTTTCCAAACTACTTGGGGTTCCTGTAATTCCAACTGTCGCAGTGAAACAAATTGGATTTAAGGAAGTCGTTGAAGCAATAGAAAATGTGACCGGAACTGGAAATAGAGATAAAAGAGTTTCCGAGAAAATTTCAAATCTTGCGAAAAAATTTGGAGTAAGTGAAATAGAGGCTTTATTGATACTTGAAGGAGATGCGGAAATACTCGATAGATATAAATCGAAGTTCGATGGTGAATTGTATACCTACGATGAGAGGGAAAAGATTTACATCGAGCGAAGAAATAGGGTAAATCAGATTGTCGCAGAAGCTGTAAGCATCGATACCGTTGGTGGAAGAGTTTCAAGTTTTATCGGGAGGATCGCAATTCATCCGATTTTTGGTTTGCTTTTTATAGTTGTTGTCCTTTATCTTGCTTATCTTCTTGTTGGTAAATTGATATCCCAAGAACTTGTCAATTTCACGGAGAATAAAATCGGGAAGGAGCTTTACGAATATAACTTAAGAAAGTTGGTTGGAAATTATTTCCCGGTCGATGTGAAAGTTAGCGTCATTGATGAGAATGAAGAAGTTATTGAAGAACGGAGTTTTACTTTTGAGCGCGGGTTTAAAAATTCGACGGATATTTTTAATCAAATGTTAGAATTTACAAAGGGTAAAAATGTTGAATATGAGTTTAATTTCAAGAACCCGGTTCTCGTCATACTTTTTGGTGAGTTTGGTGTTTTAACTATGACGGTAAGATATCTTTTGTTTTTGCTTTTGCCTCTTGTCATTGGGTTTTATCTTATGCTTGCCATCCTTGAAGATAGCGGTTATCTCCCACGGCTTGCAACATTTGTAGACAGATTGATGAATTATATTGGTTTAAATGGCAAAGCTGTTATCCCTATGATACTCGGTTTTGGATGCGTTACGATGGCAACCATCACGACTCGACTTTTATCGACGACAAGAGAAAAAAGGATTATGACCGCGATTTTGCAAATCACAATTCCATGCTCAGCTCAACTTGCTGTGATAACAACGCTTCTTATGAGAGCCGGATTCGAAGCAACTTTGATATATATTTTGGTTATGTCCACTGTTTTCGTTACAATTGGATTAATCCTGAATAAAATTTTGCCCGGTGAAGCAACGCCTCTTCTCATAGATTTGCCTCCGATGCGAATTCCAAGACTTGAAAATCTTGTTAGAAAAACGGGAATGAGAACTTTTTATTTTATAAAAGAAGCGGGGATGTGGTTTTTCGTTGGGGCTTTTGTTGTAGGATTTATGCAGGTTACTGGTTTACTTGATAAATGGATTCAATTTCTCTCTCCCTTGACCGTTGGTTGGTTACAATTGCCGGATGAAGCATCAAGGGCTTTTATAATGGGAGTGGTTAGAAGAGATTTTGGCGCTGCTGGCTTTTATTCGCTTGATTTAAGTGCAATGCAAACCGTTGTAGGTCTTGTCACGATCACACTTTTTGTTCCCTGCATCGCTTCGCTTATGGTTATGTTAAAGGAGAGAGGGGTATTTGAAGGATTGGTAATATGGGCTTCAAGTTGGGTGATAGCCTTTACAGTTGGCGGGATCGTGTCGCAGATTTTGATTTAAACACCTCTGGTTTCGGGAGACCAGATATATTTATGCATTTGAAGTTGAAATCTAACGGGGATTTTATCCTCAAGTATCCATCCCACAAGTGTAACGGGTTCAATTTCACCGAAGACAGGTGAAAATAAAACGGTTCCAACTTTTTCAGGAAGATTAAATTTTTTTATCACTTCCTTAGCCCATTCGTAGTCTGTTCTATCCTTTATGACAAATTTCACTTCGTCTTTTTTGCTGAGGTAGTTTATGTTTTCCCATCTATTTTTATGAGCCATTTTGCTACCCGGACATTTAATATCCATAATTATATGAACTCGCGGATCAACTTTGCTTATATCTCTGTGTCCCCCCGTTTCAAGTAGCACGGTGAAATTTTCGTCGCAAAGTCTTTTCATCAATTTCAATGAATTTTCTTGTAAAAGTGGTTCTCCACCTGTGACCTCGACAAGTTTGCAATTGTATGATTTAACTTTTTCGATTATTTCATCGATCGTCATTTCTGTTCCCTCATAAAATGCATATTGAGTGTCGCACCAAACACATCTCAGATCGCAATAAGTCAGCCTTACAAAAACACAAGGCAATCCCGCCCAACTCGATTCACCTTGAATGCTGAAAAAGATTTCATTTACAACGAGTGTATTTTCTTTATTTATTCTTTTCATGGCTCTTGGTAAATAGCCGAGTATTTTTCCGTTTCCCAAATTTCGACGAGTTCGATTTCAATTTCGTTGTCTTTATATTCTGAAAGTTTTAATTTAAGTTCGTCATAGAAAAACTTTGCCAAATTCTCCGCTGTTGGTTGAACTTTGTTAAATGGTGGTATATCGTTTAAATGATAGTGGTCGAGTTTATCGACAACTTCGTTTAAAATTTTCGAAAGTTTTTTGAAATCAATTGCCATTCCAAATTCATCGAGGTTTTTCGTTTTGACCACGACTTTAACATTCCAATTATGCCCATGAAGGCGACCGCATTCACCGGGATAATCTCTTATTATGTGGGAAGCGGAGAATCTTTTTTGAACTGAAATTTTATACATAGCTTTGTGCGATTATCTTTTTAATATCTTTATCTCTGCCAAAAATCAACAATTCATCACCTTCTTCGATTCCAATATCGGGGTCGGGGACACCGATTGATTTTTTCTTTCTTATGATTGTCACAAGTAGAACGTTATAATTTTTTCTGAGTTCAAGTTCACGGATCGTTTTTCCTATAAAATTATTCGGTGCTTTTATCCATGCTATTTCGTAGTCTTTTTCAATTTCAAAAAATTCGATGAAGCCATCACTTAAGAGCAATTTTGAAAGTCGCTTTGCCACATCTTCCTCCGGCGAGATTATGTCTTCTTCTCTTATACCTATGCTTTTCAAAATTTTTCTGTGGATTTCTTCCGTCGCTTTTGCAATTATTCGTTTCGTCCCAAGTTCCTTGAGCAACATACAGGTTAATAGCAACGCCTCGAAATTTTCACCAATTGTAACGACGACCGCATCCATGTCCTTTATTCCAAATCTTTCAAGTTCTCTTACATCTGTGCTATCAAGTTTCACTGCTGTTATGTTTGGATGATTTATCTCGTTAATTTTTTCTTCGCTTATATCGATCGCGAGAACTTCTGCGTCCATTTCCGCAAGGTCAAGAGCAAGATTTTTTCCGAATGTTCCAAGTCCTATAACGGCGATTTTTTTCATTATGTTACGAGGACGTTTTCTTTTTGAAATTCATAATTTCTTTTTTCAACTTTTCCAAGAAGTGCAAACGAAAATGCAAGGGGTCCAATTCTGCCGATAAACATCGTTATAATGATAATCAACTTTCCAAAATTTGTCAAATTAGATGTTATCCCTCTGCTAAGCCCAACGGTTCCAAATGCAGAGACAACCTCAAATGAAATGTCTAACAAACTCAAATTTTTCTCCGTCATCGTCAGGACGAATATAAAAGTCGTTATGAAAAGAATCGATAACAGTGCGGATGCGAACGCTCTCGTTACGCTTTCTTCGTTCACCTGTTTGCGAAAGATTTCGACTCTTTCTTTTCCGGTTACAATTGCGATAATTTTTAGAATGACAAGAGCAAACGATGTCGTCTTTATTCCACCACCGGTTGAGCTTGGAGATGCACCTATCCACATAAAAAGCATAATAAAAAGCGATGTAGCGATTCCGATTTTTGAGATGTCCAATGTATTAAAGCCGGCTGTTCGAGGTGTAACTGCTTGAAAGAAAGAATGGAAAATTTTATGGATTAAGAGTTCGCCCTTCAAAGTGTTGTTAAATTCAAGTGTGAAAAAGAGAATCGTTCCGGAGATTATTAAGAGCAAAGTCGTCGAAAGTGTGAGTTTTGAGTGAAGGGTTAAAACAATTGTTTGTGGCGGTATCTTTTGCTTTAAAAATTTTATTTTTCTTAGCGCTTTTAAAAGCGGTTTTTCAATAAGTTCGGTCAAAACGAAGAAGCCAAGCCCACCAAGTATGAAAAGCGTCGCAATTGTAAAAACAGAAGGTATGTTGTTTTTTATTTCCACCAAATTATTTGAAAATATCGAAAATCCAGCATTGCAGAATGCAGAAACAGAGTGAAAAATGGCACAAAAGATTTTATCTGATTTATTTTCGAAGATTGAATCAGGAAGGAAGTTGTAAAGCGCAATTGCGCCGACCGCTTCAATTGAAAAAGTTAAAAAGAGAATCCTGATTATAGTTGAATGTATCTTTGAAAGATTTTTCTCGCTGAAAATTTCACTTAGGGAAATTCTTTCCTTTATTCCAACTCCACCACCTAAAAGCAGAGCGAAAAATGTCGTGAATGTCATTATTCCAAGACCACCAAGTTGAATTAAAATCAAAATGATCAATTGTCCAAACCTTGTGAAATAGGTTCCCGTATCAACCACGATTAAACCTGTAACACAAACCGCACTTGTTGCGGTGAAAAGAGCATCGATTAGTGAAATTCCGTTGTAAGTTGTCTTTGGTAGAAGTAACAAGATAGTTCCAGTTAAAATTAAAAATAGAAAACTTAAAGCAAGCGCTCGCGTTGGATGAATTGATTTTAAAATTATTCGTTGGCTATATCTTACTGTCTTTAAAGATATGTCAAGTATCAAATAGATTTGAACGGAAGCGATGTAAATTCTAACAAGCGTTTGGATATCAAAGCGTGGTTCATAAGCGTAAAAGAAAAGGAAGCCAATGCTTTGAACTATGATTAAAAATGTAAGCAGGAACTCGATCCATTTCCTACGTAAATAATCAAAAGGTTTGGGGTTTATCACCAACTTTGAAAAGTTGAAGAAAACGAAGTAAAAAATCACAAGCGAGTTAAATTGATGAATTATTCGCTTTGTAAAATCGCTGATGTAAAATCCATATTCAACTAAAAGTGATACTATGACCAGGCTAGCTAAAAATAGCATTAACCTGTCAAGGGTTTGGGAGAACTTTTGTAGCCAGGTTTGGGTTTCCACTTGTGGCAATTTTACAAGTCAGATTTGTTTGACAGCGCGGAGATGGCAAGGTAGGCGAGGAGAGAGGAGCCAAATTTCATGGCTTCCTCGTTAATTGTGAATTTTGAACTATGTATATCATGCTTTGAGTTTTTGCTTCCAGCGCCTAACCAAATAAAACAGCCGGGGACCTTTTGAAGATAATAAGCGAAATCTTCTGCACCCATGACTGGTCTTGCTTCGAAAACTTTATTTTTTCCAAGCAGTTCGATCGCTTTTTCTCTTGCAAATTTTGTCGCTTCAGGGTCATTGATTAGAACTGGATAACCTTTGCTAATTTTGACTTCGCAATCCGCTCCATAAGTTGAAGCAATACCTCGCGCGACTCTTTCTATCAATTCCCATGCCTTCTTTCTCCATTCTTCGTTCATTGTTCGTAACGTCCCTGATATTGTGGCTTCGTCTGGGATTATATTTGTAGCTGTGCCTGCGTGGATTGAGCCGATAGTTAATACTCTTGGTTCGATCGGGTCGAAGAATCTACTTGTTATTTTTTGAAGTGCTAAAACTATTTCAGATGCGATTACAACTGGATCGATTGTAAAATGGGGGCGGGCTCCATGCCCGCCTTTGCCTTTGATTTTGATATAGATTTCATCAGAGGACGCCATAAGGGGTCCTTCTTTGATGAAAACTTTTCCCGGCTCAGCATCAGGTCGAACGTGTAAACCAAAGATAAGATCAACCCTTGGATTGTCCAGTACACCATCTTTTATCATTAAACTTGCTCCGCCGGGATTCTTTTCTTCGCTTGGTTGAAAAATAAATTTTACAATTCCACTAAATTGCTCTTTAAGTTCGCTTAAAATCATAGCAGAGCCCAGAACCATCGCTGTGTGCGAATCATGTCCACAAGCATGCATCTTGCCGGGGACTTTTGAAGCGTAGGGTAAATTTGTTTGTTCTTGGATTGGTAGGGCGTCCATATCTGCGCGAAGAGCGACGACTTTGGCTTTGCCATCCCCTTTGGATTTTCCCTCGATGATTCCAACTACACCTGTCTTTGCGATGCCAACCTCAACTTTTAAATTGAGCGATTTTAAAGTTTGAGCTATAAGTTTTGAAGTTTTATATTCCTCAAAAGCAAGTTCTGGGTATTGATGAATTCTCCTTCTTATCGAAACCATCCGTGGAAAGAACTTATCCGCAAGATGAAAAATTTTATCTCGAACAGATTGATTCATTTTTTGGTTTTTTTCGATTTCTTTTTCGCTCCAGATGTATTGTTTGCTTTTGTTTCCGTTTTTTCTTCAGCGCTGGTTGAAGCTGGGGCTACTGATTCGCTATATGTAGATATGGGTTCATTTAGGCTAAGGTATGGATTGACGACTTTTTTCTTTTTTAGTTCTCTTGCGCGAGTAACCTCATACATTATTAGGGCGCCCGCAACAGAAGCGTTTAAAGATTCAACCTTACCATACATCGGAATCTTCACAAGAAAATCGCATTTTTGCTTTGTTAAAAATCTTAAGCCTCTACCTTCATTTCCAATGACAATCGCAATTGGCATTGTATAATCAATCTCATAATAATATCTTGATGCGTTTGCGTCAGCTCCAACGATCCAGATCCCTTTTTCTTTAAGTTCATCAAGAGTTTGTGCAAGATTTGTAACTTTTGCGATTCCCACATGTGCAACTGCCCCTGCGGATGCTCTCGCAACGGTTGAGTTTATAATTGCAGAGTGATATTTTGTTGTGATGACCCCATGAACCCCAGCACATTCAGCGGTTCTTAAAAGTGCGCCAAGGTTTTGTGGATCAACAATTTCATCGAGAATTAGAATAAATGGTGGTTCATTTTTTTCTTTTGCGACATTTAAGATGTCGTCAACGCTTATATACTTAGCTTCGGTTATTACTGCTATCACTCCTTGAGTTGCGATGTCACTTGCAAGTTCGCGAAATCTTTGCTTATTTAGTTCAACAAATGGGACGCCTTTTTTGCGCGCCAAGTTTTTAATTTTATCAATTTGGCTTCCTCTTATTCCGTGTAGAAGATAAATTTTTTCAATCATTGTGCTCTGCGATTTCAGAGCTTCTATTACGGGTTGTCGCCCAGCTATTAACCTTGGTTTGCTTTCCTCTTCCATCTGTGGTTCTGTTGCTTGGATGTTTTCCCTTTCCATTTGCATCTTTCTATCCCGTTCTATTTTGTTTTAAAAAGAAATGATGATTAAACTCTGTCTAAAAATTTGACGACGCGATTTTTAAAATGGTTCTGTTATCCCATATCGCTTTAATTTAAGATACAAAGTTTTTAAACTTATTCCAAGAATTTCTGCTGTTTTTGACTTGTTCCAATTGTTTGCTTTCAAAACGTTCTCTATGTGGATCTTTTCAAGTTCTGCAAGAGATAGTGAGTTAACAGGTTTTTTGATAAGTTTTGCGTAGTAATCTTCTTTTAGTTCTGGTTTTAATGCCAAATCTTCTGGCTTTATTATATCTTCCCTTGCAAGTATTGCTGCACGTTCAACGACATTTTCGAGTTCTCGTATATTCCCGGGCCAGTCATAATCCATTAAAATTTTCAATGCTTCGGGGCTTATTTTCTTTTTTCCACGGGTTTTCTTTTTCAAAAAATATTCAACAAATAACGGTATATCTTCTTTCCTTTCCCTAAGCGCGGGAAGACGTATCGTTACGACATTTAATCGATATAAAAGATCTTCTCTGAAGTTTCCTTTTCTTACTTCTTCGTTTAAATCTTTATTGGTTGCAGAAATTATTCTGACATCGACTTTTAAAATGCTATTTCCGCCAACCCTTCTAAATTCACCCGTTTCGATAAATCTTAAAAGTTTTGGTTGAACATACTGGCTTAGATCACCAACCTCATCGAGGAATAAAGTCCCGCCATTTGCAATTTCCACAAGCCCTGGCTTTGATGTATAAGCATCGGTGAAAGCTCCTTTTTCATGACCGAACAATTCTGATTCGATCAGTGTGTCTGGAATCGCTGCACAATTTATTGCAACAAATGGTTTATCTTTTCTTAAACTGTTTTTGTGTATGAGTCGAGCTATGACCTCTTTCCCTGTTCCGCTTTCACCATAGATTAAAACTGTTGCATCTGTTTTTGCAACTTTAGCTACGATATCAAGAACATCTTTAAAAACTTTGCTTTGCCCAATCACTTCATCATCTTGGAAAAGTCGTGATATTTCCTTCTGCATCAAAGTGTTTTGAATTTTTAATCTGCGTTTTTCAAGCGCATTTTGGATTGAGACCAAAAGTTCGTCAAAATTATACGGCTTCGTTATAAAATCAAACGCACCAAGTTTTATCGTCTCAACTGCAAGTTTTATGTCGCCATATGCAGTTATCATTATAACTTCTGTATCGGGGGAATGTTCTTTTATAAATTTCAGAACATCAATCCCTGATATTCTCGGCATTTTTATATCGAGAAGTACGAGGTCGTAAATTTTGCTTTGAATTTTATTCATCGCTTGGGCACCATCGGTTACAATATCAACATCAAACAACCCGGTTGAGAGCAATTCATCTCTTAATAATTCGCATAGATATTGCTCATCATCAACAACAAGTATTTTGGGCTTATCGTTCATCTTTGCTTTCTTTCTTTTGTGGTTCAGATAGGTCGAGCATTTTTAACTTTCCAACATACGGAACAATTTGATCGCTTTTCAATTCTCTGAGTTTTAGAATCGTCTGCTCAATTCTATCCGTGTTTTCTTTGATTATCTTTATGTATGTTCTTATATCTGGTGGGAGATCTTTTTTAAGTAAAATGTTAGCGGCAAGTTTTATCGCAGCAAGTGGATTGTTGACCTCGTGTGAGACGGTGATGACTATCTCTTGGATTGCTTCGATTTTTTGTTTTTGCTCGCCCCTGTCTTTTTCAATTTGCTTTTTTAGGTTTTCCCTTTCGACGACGCTTGTAATTATCATAGGTAAAAGAGGTCCTATGACATCTTCTTTGATGTAATATTCCACAGCCCCAAGTTTCAATGCTTCAATTACAACTGATTCACTTTCCGTTGAACCGCTCAGCATTATCACAGGTATATCTACCCCCCTTGATTTGAGAATTTTAAGGGCATCGATCCCGTACATTTCTGGCAGATAATAGTCCAGAAGAATTAAGTTATAACCGTTGCTTTCAGAGGAAATTTTCTCAAGCCCATTCATCACGGTTTCAGCCCAATCAACTTTGAAGGAATAATTTCTGTATGAGTTTAGATAATATTTTATCAAACCCGCAACGCTTGGGTCATCGTCGATTAAAAGAACTCTTATCTCATTTTTTCCCATAACATTATGACTTTTGATTTATCGTTGTTTATAAAAGCTAATCGCTGGAAAGCGGTATCAAGTTGGACACAGTTTATCGGCTTTTTATCGACCTTTTTATGTTTTTTCCAATTTTTCTTTGTGCTTTTTGCTCGCATGTTTTTACCCATTTGCGGTTAAGTTCAATTAATAATACAAATTTTTGTATTTAAAAGCAAGAACATGGTGGGAAAAGCTCGTGATGAGTTTGATTTTTTAAATTTTACAAATTAAATTTTTTTGGCAAATAAAATAAAAATCGGTTTGCTATGAATCCATTAAACGAAATCATCGTCCGCACCTTGCCTTTAGTCCCAAAAAGAATTGTTCGTCATTTCGCAAGTCGGTACATCGCGGGGGAAAAACTTGAGGATGCCATCACAGTAGTGAGAAAATTAAACCAACAGGGTAAATTAGCAACGATCGACGTCCTTGGGGAAAACATAACCAATGAAAAGGAAGCAATCGAAGCTCTAAAGATCTACAAACAGGTTCTAGATGTGATAAAAGAGTTTAACTTGGACTCAGACCTTTCAATCAAGCTGACACAACTTGGGTTAAAACTTGATTTTGATTTTTGCTATGCGAATGTTGAGGAGTTGGTAAAACATGCGAAAAAATATGAAAATATTGTCGAAATCGATATGGAAGATTCTTCAACTACCGACGCAACGATAGAGATTTATCGAAAGCTGAAGTCAAAGTTTGATAATGTTGGGCTTGCAATTCAAGCGTATTTAAAAAGAAGCGAAAATGATATAAAATCGCTTCTCCCGTTAAAACCCAGAATCAGACTATGTAAGGGGATTTACATCGAACCAAAAACCATCGCTTTTAAAAGCAGGGAATTGATAAGATATAATTTTAAAAATCTTTTGAACATACTTCTTCAAAGCGATGCTTATACCTGCATCGCCACACATGACGATGTGTTGATAAACGAGGCATATCGTTTGATAAAAGAATACGATTTGGACAATAGCAGGTTTGAGTTTCAAATGTTGCTCGGCGTTCGCCCAGAGATAGGGAATAAAATCATCGCAGACGGTTATAAATTGAGAATTTATGTGCCTTTTGGAGAAAAGTGGTATGCATATTCGATGAGAAGGTTCAGGGAAAATCCACAGATAGCAGGTTATGTCTTCAAGGCAATTTTTATGAAAAATTCATTTTAAAAATTTATGGAGGTGAAAAAACATGGCGGAAGTTTTAAATCAAGTCGTTGAATTCGATGTAAAAAAAATTAAAGCGCCTCGTGGAAACACATTAACTTGTAAAGGTTGGGCGCAGGAAGCTGCCCTGAGAATGCTTATGAATAATCTTGACCCAGAAGTTGCGGAAAAACCGGAGGAATTGATCGTCTACGGTGGAACTGGAAAAGCAGCGAGAAATTGGGAATGTTTCCACGCCATTGTTAAAAGTTTGAAAGAACTTGAAAATGATGAGACGCTTTTAATTCAATCTGGCAAACCTGTTGGGATTTTCAAAACTCACGAATTTGCTCCTCGCGTTTTAATTTCAAATGCAATGATAGTTCCTGCTTGGGCTACTTGGGATGAATTTAGGAGGCTTGAGGCTCTTGGGCTTACGATGTATGGGCAAATGACAGCGGGAAGTTGGATTTACATTGGGACACAGGGGATTTTGCAAGGAACTTATGAAACGTTCGCTGCATGTGCAGATAAATACTTTGGTGGAACTCTTGCAGGGAGATTTTTGCTGACATCTGGACTTGGGGGAATGGGCGGAGCTCAACCACTTGCTGCGACAATGAATGGCGCTGCATTTCTCGGTGTCGAGGTTGATAGAAACAGGATCGAAAGACGACTTAAAACTGGTTATCTTAATGTGATGACGGACAATCTTGATGAAGCACTTGAAATCGTTTTGAAAGCAAAAGAGAAAAAAGAAGCCATCTCCGTTGGTTTAGTTGGAAACGCTGCGGATATTTTGCCGGAAATTTTGAGAAGGGGAATAATTCCAGATATCGTAACGGATCAAACTTCCGCTCACGATACTTTGAACGGTTATGTTCCAAACGGTATTCCATATGAAGAGGCTCTTGAACTTCGTAAAAAGGATCCACAAAAATATATTCAAATGGCGAAACGTTCGATAGTTGAGCATGTGAAGGCGATGCTTGAGTTTAAGAGAAGAGGTGCGGTTGTTTTCGATTATGGAAATAATATTCGAGGTGAAGCATACGCAAATGGTGTTAAAGATGCTTTTGAAATACCGGGTTTTGTTCACGAATTCATCCGTCCTCTTTTCTGTGAAGGTAGGGGACCATTTAGATGGGTAGCGTTGAGCGGAGATCCAGAAGATATTTATGCAACTGATGAAGCAGTGATGAAAACATTTCCTGAAAATAAATCTCTGGTCCGATGGATTCAAAAAGCTCAAAAGCATGTGAAGTTTCAGGGATTGCCAGCAAGAATTTGTTGGCTTGGTTATGGCGAAAGAGCAAAGATGGGGAAGATATTTAATGAAATGGTCAGAACAGGCGAAGTTAAAGCACCAATTGTAATAGGACGTGACCATCTTGACACCGGCTCAGTTGCTTCTCCAAATCGCGAAACCGAAAAGATGAAAGACGGAAGTGATGCAATTGCTGATTGGCCGATTTTGAATGCACTTTTAAATGCTGTTGCCGGAGCAAGTTGGGTCGCGGTTCACCATGGCGGAGGGGTTGGAATTGGGCTTTCAATTCATGCTGGTATGGTCGTCGTTGCTGATGGAACAAAGGAAATGGAAATTCGACTTGAAAGGGTTTTAACAACGGACCCAGGGCTTGGAATCGTTCGCCATGCTGATGCAGGATATGAAAAAGCAATTGAAGTAGCCAAAAAACACGGAATTAAAATACCGATGCTAAAATAACTTTTTTGTCTTTTCCCAAATTTTGTCCATCTCTTCGAGCGTTGCGGTATATACGCTTTTGCCCTGTGATTTTAATTCGCTTTCAATATATTGAAATCTGCGGATAAATTTATCGATAGTTTTATTAAGAGCGCTTTCGGGATTTACATTTAAAAATCTGGAGTAATTAACAATTGCAAATATTAAATCCCCAATCTCTTCTTCTATTTTTTGTTGTTCTTTTGCCTCGACCGCTTTCTTCAATTCCGCAATTTCCTCTTCAACCTTTCTCCAAACATCAGCAGGATTTGACCAATCAAACCCAACATTCGATGCCTTCTCTTGAACACGATAGGCTTTTATCAATGCAGGTAATGATTTCGGTATCCCAGAAATAGCGGATTCACGGTTTGTCTCTAATTGTTTTAGCCTCTCCCAGTTATTTTTTACTTCTTTCGCAGTATTAACTTTTACATCACCAAAAACATGCGGATGCCTGTAAATTAATTTCTCCTTAATCTCTCTTATTACATCTTCAAGCGTAAATTTGTTTTCCTCCTCAGCCATAATTGAATGCATTACAACATGGAGAAGTAAATCCCCAAGTTCTTTCTTTAACTCATCAAAGTTATCATTATCTATTGCCTCGACCGTTTCATAGGCTTCTTCAATTAGATTGTGTCGTATCGATTTATGTGTTTGTTCTCTGTCCCAGGGACATTCCTTCCTTAACTTTCGAACTACTTGGACGAATTCATTAAACAATTCATCATTTCTATTCATCCTTCTGCTCCTTTTTTTCGTTTGATTTTCCACCGTTCATCGCATTGTATTTGTCATACGCCTCGATTATATCCTTTACAAGTCGATGCCTCACGACATCATTTTTATCAAGATATACAAATGCAATTCCCTCAATCCCCTTCAAAATATCTTGTATCTCAACAAGTCCAGATGTTGTTTTTGATGGCAAATCTATCTGTGTTATATCACCAGTAATTATCGCTTTTGAATTAACCCCAAGTCGAGTGAGAAACATCTTCATCTGCAAACTTGTTGCATTCTGAGCTTCGTCGAGTATTACAAATGCGTTGCTTAGAGTTCTACCGCGCATATAAGCAAGTGGAATGATCTCGATTATCCTTTTGTCGAAGTAAGATTTTAACTTATCTGATGGAAGCATATCGTCAAGCGCGTCGTATAAAGGTCTGAGGTATGGATCGATTTTCTCTCTCAAATCACCCGGCAGGAACCCAAGGCTTTCACCAGCTTCAACAGCGGGTCTACATAAAACAATTTTATTTACTTCATTATTTTTTAAACTTGCCACCGCCATAGCGACAGCAAGATACGTTTTCCCAGTCCCAGCCGGTCCAATGACGAAGACGATATCATTTTTCTTCACCTGACGATAGTATTCAAGTTGCCCCGGGGTTTTCGCCCTTATCGGACCATTTTTTGTGAAAAGTATTATTGAATCAAAGTCATCCTCGATTCGCTTTTTTCTCTTGTGTGTTGTATGGACGCTATCCTCGCTATCGAGTTTGACGAGATCAATAATTATGTTTATGTCGTTTTCCGTTAGATGTCCATTTTTATTTAAGATAAAAATAAGTTCCTTGAAAACGCGCTCGACTTTTTCCACCTCTTCTTTTTCACCTTTGAGGATTAGGTTATCCCCGCGGACAGTTATTCCTGCATCGAAATTTTTTTCAATTAAGTGGAGGTTAGTATCGTTATAGCCGAGAAGGGCAAGCGTGTTGATTCCTGAAAGCTTGATTTTTCTTTCTACCATAATTTTTGTAACTGTTTTTCCTCCGATTTTGTTTTTCCTTCTTACAAAGAAAACTAAAAATTTTTAAAATAGTTCCAAAAATAAAACCCCCTGAAACTGTCGAAAATAGACAGCCAGGGGGTTATAAGGGCACAAAAACCGGCAACCTTAAACTTCTCACATACCACCACCAGCGGCTTTTTCAGCTTTCTTTCGGTAATAACTATTCGCTGCTCTTTTTTCTTCTTTGGTCAGCTCTGCTTTTGGTGGAATTTTCAGAACCCAGCCGGGATAGATCAAATCTGGATCTTTAATCTTATCCCTATTTGCTACATAAATCTTGGGCCACAAGAACGGATTATCATAAATCGTCGGTTTCTTTGCGATGTTCCACAGACAATCGCGATCTTTTTTCCAAGTTCCGACGGTATAAGTAACTTCTTTGACTATAGCCTCAGCGACGAGAACTTGTCCCTCTTTTGTTTTAACTAGAGCTTTAACGGTATTATTTAAATTATCAACCTGTGACTCAAATCCCATAACCTTGTCATAAAACTCTGATAGAGCAACTCTCTTGTCAGATTTCAATGCTTGATAGTCATTATAGAGTTTTTCGACCTCCGCTCTCCTTTCATACAGCTCCTCATTTGAAAGTCGTGAAAGTTCATTTAATTTCCTTTCAAAGTCAACAACTTTTAATCTGTATTCATCTACACCTTCTGGCGTAGTTCCAACGAGGGCATAAATTTCATCTTGGGTCTTTTTAATTTGAGCATCTTTTTCAGCGGACTGTGCTTTCAAAGCAGAAATTTCGTTGTTTAACGCATCAAGCCTCGCTCTCAATTCATCTCTCTTGGCTGTCCAGGAAGCCATCTCCTTTTGCCAATCTTCATATTTCATTCTAACTCTTTCCTGAGCAAAAGCAGTTATAACGAAGATTGAAAGCAATAAAATTATTATGAAATTTCTTCTCATCTTTTACTCCGAGTTTTATTTTGTTTTGTTACTTTATCTGCTGGAGACGTTGCTGAACCTTTGCTTTCTCCGCCTCTAACTCTTGCAATTTCTTGTCTTTCTGCGATATTTCATTCTGTAGCGCTGCCTTCTCTTGTTCCTTCGCTTTAATTTCTTTCTCAAGCTGTTCCACCTCAGCTTTTAAATTATTCAGTTGTTGAATTTCCTGTTCCTTAGCATACCTTGTACAACCAGCGATGAAAAGAAGGAATGAAAAAACTAACAGAAATGAGGTGATTTTCTTCATCGTCGAGACTCCAATTTTTATTTTAGTTTTCAAGGGAAATATAATAAAATTTTGTTTATTTGTCAAGCGTTATCCGCTCTGATACCGCATTTATAATTATCTCTGCGGTTGCAAGGTTCGTGGCGAGGGGGATGTTATACACATCGCAGACTCGCATCAGAGTTTTGATATCGGGATCATGTGGATGTGGCTCAAGCGGGTCATGGAGAAATATCACAGCGTCGCATTTTCCTTTCACGACGAGCGCCGCTATTTCAACATCACCACCGTATGGACCGGAATGATATGCCCTTATTTTTAACCCGGTTTTCTCTCTTACAAGTTTTGCGGTTGTTCCCGTTCCTATAAGATTGAATTTTTCAAGTTTTTCTTTATTTTGTGTAGCAAATGCAACCATATCCGCTTTTTTTCTGTCGTGGGCTATTAAAGCTAAAGTTTTCTGTTTCATTTTGTTTTCTTCTTTTTTAGGAAAATAAGCCAAATTGGAAGTTCGATAAGTGTTGCTACTGAAATTACGATAGTGTCATGGATTGCTTGTAATCTAAGCGTCATCTCCTCTTTGCTTTCTAATAAGAGCATCTGTGCGACAAATCCACCAACTTGCAAGGAAACAAAAAACAGAACAAATAAAAAAACAAGGATGAGAAGGCTCGATTTAATTCCAGCGCTTTTATATTGCCTATAACCAAGAATTATAAACGCAAATGTGTGAACCATATATAGTATTACATTTATAAGGCCAAGTATTTCTTCAAGTTGCATTTTTAAACTTTTTATTTTTGAAATTAACTTCGCAATGGAAGAACGACATCGTCTATTCCATTTAAGCCAATTGGACTTAGCGTTAAAAACGGCTCTCCATATTTTCTACCAATCATTTCCCCAAAAAATCGAGCTCTTGCAATAAGATATTCCTTGAAATCAGGGGTGCTTAAAAGAGTTTCCCTTGCTTTGAGATTTATCTCTGGATTGAAAAATTGAGATTTGTAACACTCTATAACTTTTAACTTTTTCTCGAAAACATCGGTGATGTCAATGATCAAATTTGGTACAAATTGTTGATAAAAGTATTGAACGTAAAAGAAAATCTTCTTTGGTCGATGGGGCTCTTGAACTTTGCCGTTTAACTTAGTTTTGAACTTTACAAGCCCGGATAAATACCAAGCCTCTCGAACAAGTTTGCTCGTGTTTTCATGGTCAGGATGTCTTTCAATCCAATATGGAGCGAAAATTATCTCGGGCTTATACTTTCGAAATAACTTTATCAATTCTATCTTGTTTTTCATGTTCACTTCTATTTTCCCATCTGGAAGTTTGAGATTTTCTCTTAATGTTACTCCCATAAGTTTTGCTGCTTCTTTCGCTTCTTTTTCTCTCGTTTTCTTATCGCCGCGAGTTGCAAGTTCACCTTGAGTTAAATCAATTATACCAACGGGATAATTTTTCTGTGTGAGTTTTATTATCGTTCCGCTACAACTTAGTTCTATGTCATCTGGATGAGCTGCGATTGCAAGGGCGTAAAGTTTCATTTCCTTTCGGGCATTTTGTTATAGGATGGTAAACTTTGCGGAGATTCTGTGCGTGTTGCCAAGTTCAGAGTTAAATTTTGCGAATGAGTAATCTATATCAAGCCGATTTAGTTTTATCCCCGTCCCAAGTGTAAGTTCCTTATTTTCCGTAAACCCAGCCCTTATCGCAACTATCTCTTTGAATGTATATTCCCCACCGATGTTGAAATCAGCGCTTATAAACTTCGTTCCCAAAAGTGCGGTTTTATTCCTTCCCTCAAATCTTAAAATGATGTCAATTGCGGGTATAAATTTCCCCCATAAAATTTCAAATTCCCTGCTTATTCCTGTGACAACCGATGGAGTTATAAGTTCATTTCTTCCGGTATTCCATGAAATTAATGTCGAGGTTCCATCTTTTAAAATAGCTCCGATCGAGAAATCCATAACTTTATATTTAACCCCGAAATCAAAACCGATCCCAATTCCGGTATTTTTTTCGATCTTTCTATAAATGAATTTAACATTTCCACCGATTGAAAGTTTTTCGTTTGAATTTTTTGCAAATGAAATTATAGTCACCCAATCAGAAGATGAGACATAAGAAAATTTGCTCGGGTCAAGTCGATCAACATCCGGGTCAAAAACGAGGTTTTCGTTGTTATCGATAAATTCGTTTCCGGTAAAAGGTATGTCGTCAACCCCAATCCTTATTATTGATATCCCAAGTGAATAAAAATTTATAGGTTTAAAAGCAAGCCCAACATAGTCGTAGTTTACAATTCCAGCAAATCTTTCGTCGTGCATTAAAATTATTTGAGTGTTTGAGATCTGGGCAAGACCTGCTGGGTTCCAATAGCCTGCTGTGACATCGTTTGCGACGCTTGTAAACGCCCCGCCCATTCCCAAGGCTCTTCCTCCAACTCCAATTGCGAGGAAATCACCCGCATATTTTGCGAACTTGAAACTGCTTGAAAATGAAATGGAGATCGAAAAAACAACAGCGAAAATAACTTTATTAATCAATTGGTTTAGCGCCAAGATTTTCGATAAGCGATTTGACAAAGGGAGAGTCATTCATTAGTTTTTTTAATTTTAAATCCGGGCTGTATTGTAAAATTTCTTCCCTTAACTTTTCAACATCGCTAAGCGTAACATCAACCTCAAGTTCGACATTGCATATCTCTTTTATTTTCGTTATTAAAAAGCCCCTGTTTTTCTTTATCCATTCGAGATAAATTTCCCCTGGGGTTCCAATTTTTAACTTCGTCTCTTTTAATTCGATCGGATAAGACAACTTTAAAGCAGAGTAAAGATTAAGATTATGTTTTTCCGATTCTTTTATGAGCATATCCCATTTTTCTCGGATTAAATTTAAAATCTTCTCGGGTTCTTTGATCTCATTATTTTTTTCGGTGAGATTCGTCGATGGCTTTGCTTTGTAACTAGAGAGTGGGTCCTCGAAGATAAACTCTGTTTTTAAAACTACATCATTATTTTTCTTTGCTGGTATGTCAATTTTATTTCCCCCTTTCGGGGGTTCATTAAAATTTCCGGAATCAAGTTTTTTTTCGATTTCTTCAATTTTTGAAAGCAGATCTTGAATTTTTATAGTGCTATCAATGTTTGCAAGTTGGGCAAGAACCATTTCAAGTTTTAATCTCGGTTGAGGTGACCATTTTATAGATACTTCTGCGTCGTTTACAATTTTAAGCATCCTTAAAACATCAAGTTCGTTGAAATTTTTTGCCTCTTCAAGATATCGGTTTTTGTAATATTCCGTCGCTTCGATTAATTCGCTTGATTTTGTTGTTATCGCAACTAAGAAATTACGCAAATGCTCTGATAATCCGCTTAAAAATTCCTGAAAATCATAGCCTTGCTTAACTATCTCATCAACAAGTTCAAAACCAGCGCGCATATTTCTTTCTTTGATTATGTCCGTAACCCTAAAGAAAATTTCCTGATCAATTATGTTTAGTGCCTTGAGCACATCATCAAATTGGATCTTGTCTCCGCAAAATGAAACGATCTGATCGAATATGCTAAGGGCATCCCTTAAAGAACCGTTCGCCTTTTTTGCGATCGTAAATAGAGAATCTTGATCAATTTGAATTTTATCTTGTTGAGCGATGAGGCTGAGACGCTCGATTATCTTTTGTATCTCGATTCGTCTAAAATCAAACCTTTGACACCTTGATAAAATCGTTGGAGGAACTCTATGTGGCTCCGTCGTTGCGAAGATGAAGAGAATATGCGATGGGGGTTCTTCGAGAGTTTTCAAAAGGGCATTAAAAGCTTCCTTGGTTAGCATATGAACTTCGTCGATGATGTAAACTTTATATTTCGCTTTCGTCGGTGTGTATCTAACGGATTCGCGCAGATCTCTTATTTCATCGATTCCCCTATTTGATGCGCCGTCTATTTCAAGAACGTCGATACTTCTTCCGTTGGAAATTTCGACGCACATTTCGCATTCGTTACATGGTTCGTAGTCCTGAGGGTTAAGGCAGTTTATGGCTTTTGCGAGGATTCGAGCGACTGTTGTTTTTCCAACCCCGCGTGGTCCAGCGAAGATGTAAGCATGGGCAACGCGCCCAAGTTTTAGGGAATTTAAAAGCGTTGCTGTAACATGCTCCTGACCAACGACTTCGCTAAATTTTGTCGGTCTCCATTTCCTTGCGGTTACAAGGTAAACCATCTTATGCGACTCTCTTTAATTTATTTTGAAACAATATAATAAAAATCAAAAAATTGAGCAATCCTTTCTAAAGCGGGGTAGTGTTGATAAATTAAAAGGATTTTTGTATTTTTTTAAAAACAGTTTCTATATAAGGGTGAAACTTAGCGAGTGTAATAATAGAAAACTTAGCGAGAGTTGAAATTGAAAGTCTTGCTCTCCTATCTTTTGATAATTGCGAACCTTTCTTTTGCTCAACAAATATATTTTTCAAAATTCGGTTATGATGATTTGACTCTTTATGGTCCAACTCCAACCACGACCTTGTTCTTAAAGGTTGGGTGGGATGTGGACTCGTCTAAAAGTTATTTGGTTTTGAAAGTTGAACCTTCGCCTGTTTTAAATTTCAATAATTCTTTCATATCTATTTACATTTGGGACAAACCTGTCCTCACCGTTAAATTACCGAAAACACAAGGTGAAATTTTAATTCCGCTTGGAAAATTTACCTTTGCTTCATCTGAGTTTCTTAAAGTGGGGATAAAAGCTTCCCTTTTTATAAGTGATGATAGGTGCAAGGATATTGAAACGGGTGGGTTATGGATAAAGGTTTTAAAAGATTCTTATGTTTATATAAAACGTTTGCAGGTAAAGCATCCTGAGATCAAAATTTACAATTATTTCAGTTTACCTTTGGATCAAACTTTAATCGTCCTTCCATCTACGCTTTCAACTACGGAGCTTGAAGGTGCTGTTTGGATTTATTCTTTGCTAAAATTAAAATTCAATGTTGAAAATATCTCTTTTCAGACTTTTTCGGGTATACCTGACACAGTTAAGAATTTGCTCAGTGTCGCTCTTTTTGATAAAATCCCACAAGTTTATAGGACTAATTTAGAAGGAAAATTTCTAAAATCGGATGGCTTGATTTACATCTATACCGGGGAAATTAATGGTATTGAGAGAAATATCTTGTTTGTCACTGGTTTTAGTGAGGAAGGGTTGAGAAAGGCGATCAACGTTTTTTTGACTTCGGATTTGCTTAACACAGCTTTTGATTCATTTCTTTTAGTTAGAGATGCGCGAAGACTTGAGCAAAAGATGCCATTGTCCGCGCCATTTAGGATTTCATTTAAAGAACTTGGTTTTTCGAGCACAGAAGTTAGAGGGATTGGTTCTTTGAGGAGCAATATATTTTTTAGTCTTTCAAAACTTGGTTTTTCCCCAAGTTCGATAACGGTGAACATATCTGCGACTCATTATCCAATTTCAGAATCTATGGGTAGGGCTTTTGTAAATATATTTTTCAATAACAACTTGATTGAAAGCAAGAAACTTGGTGAAGATGGAAAACTAAATTATAAGTTTTCTGTGAATAGATTCTCGCTTACAAAGTTAAACAATCTTTCAATTGAGTTTGTCTATTACCCATCCCCGGAAGAATGTAGAAATAGAGTTGTTAACTTTTTCTGTCAAATCGATGAGAATAACTCATATATCGAGGTTGATGATCTCTTTAAACCAGAATATTTAGATTTCACTTATTTTCCCGATATGTTTTCAGAGGGCGAAACGTTTTGCATTGTCGAGCCGAATATAAGTTTACTTAAATTAGAAGCGCTTGCGAGGATTGTTTATTTGGTTAATTCAGAGTTAAGAGAGATTAACTTTTATCCCAAAATCATAACTACAAATCAAGTTGATGGAGAAATCTTATCCAATAACATAATTGCGATCGTTGATCCTAATAATGGATTGATAGACAAATTAGAAGGAATAGTTGCTCACCTTAAAAATAGATTTAGGGTGATAAGCGAGCCCACTGGTAGGGTGTTGTATGTCTTATGGGATACGAGTTCGGTTGGGATAGCACAAGTTTTTTACGGTAGGAACAAAAATGCCTTCCTTCTTTTAACGGGACTTGGCGTCAACCGGGATTCCTTGGTTTGGAAAACTGCTTTAGCACTTGAACAAAGGATAACGACTTTGAAGGGAAATCTTGGGATCGTTGATTTAACTGGAAAAGAATATTTCTTTCGGGTTTCTCCGGGCGCATTAAAAGTTAGATATCCGGGTGAGAAAACTTTTCTTGATTATTTCCGAGAGTATAAAGTTTTTGTAATTATTGCTTTATGGTTTTTGTTTTTGTCTTTGGTGATTTATATATTTTTCAGAGGGAAAGCCCATGCGGGTAAAGTAATGCAAAAATAGAAATGGAAGCTTTAATTGGCAAATACACGCTTAGAGATGTTTTACTTAACAGAAAAATTATAAGTGAAAGGGATGCCGATGAAATTGAAAAATTAAAAAGTGAAACTGCCTGGTCGTTTGTGAAAATTTGTTTGGTCTATGGCTTTGTGAGCAGAAAAAAGTTGAAAGAGGTATTTGAGGAACTTGGATATAAGATGGTGGATATTAAAAGGGGAAAAATCGATGCAAAGGTTGTTTCTTATCTTAGCATGCTTGTGATGGAGCAATATCTTGGCGTTCCATTGAGAAAGGAGGGGAACAAAGTTATAGTGGCGATGACAGATCCGTTGGATTTTGAATTCATTGAGATGGTAAGGCGCATTTTTAAGTCAGATGTTGAGGTGATTTTTGCGATGGATGTAGATATAATTTGGGTTTTGAATAAATACCTTGGTCAGCCGTTTTGCAGAATTGCAATTTATAATCTTTTGTGGAATGACCCGGATAAATCTGCTGTTTTGACTTTCACACCTTCACAAATAATCATTATGGCTATTCTTGTTTTGTTGTATCTTATTTTCTTTTCTATCGATCCACTTTTGGCTATTGTGACGGTGATCGTGTTGGTAAGTTTTGGCTATTTGATTTCGATTTTGTTCAAGTTTTTGCTTACGCTTGTTGGCTCAAGATATGAGATACAGGAAACCATAACTTTTGAAGAAATTCAAGCGCTTGACGAAAAAGATTTGCCAGTTTATACCGTCTTATTGCCCGTCTATAGAGAGCCGAAAGTGATAAGTAGGCTTGTTGAAAGTATATCCAAATTGGATTATCCAAAATTTAAACTTGATGTAAAACTTTTGCTCGAGGAAGATGATTTTGAAACGATAAATGCTGTACGAGAACTTGATTTTCCAGCAATATTTGAACCACTTGTTGTTCCTTATGGGGAGCCAAAAACAAAGCCAAAGGCTTGCGACTACGGTTTGATTTTCGCAAGGGGAGAATATTTGACAATTTATGACGCCGAGGATGTTCCCGACACCGATCAACTTAAAAAAGTTGTCGCATTTTTCAAGAAACTCCCAGAAGATGTCATATGTATCCAATGTGCGCTAAATTATTATAACGCTGACGAGAATTTGCTCACTCGAATGTTTACTCTTGAATATTCATATTGGTTTGATTATATGCTGCCCGGGCTTGACCGGCTTGGTTTGCCGATTCCATTGGGTGGGACAAGCAATCATTTTAGAAAAGCTAAACTTGAGGAGCTTGCGGGTTGGGATCCATTTAATGTTACAGAAGATGCTGACCTTGGGCTTAGGGCTTATGCAAAAGGTTATAAAGTTGCAGTGTTAACTTCAACAACATATGAGGAAGCGAACAAAGCAATTAGAAATTGGATAAGGCAAAGATCGCGTTGGGTTAAAGGTTACATTCAAACTTATCTTGTTCATATGAGACACCCGATCGAGCTAATAAAAAAGATTGGTTTAAAAGGTTTTCTTGGATTCCAACTTTTTATCGGTGGGACCCCTCTGGTTTTTCTCGTGAATCCAATTCTTTGGCTTATTTTCATATTTTGGCTTATAACAAAATCAGAGATAGTTAGAATATTTTTCCCTGATTGGGTTATGTACATTTCACTTTTTAATCTTTTGTTTGGGAATGGCATTGTGATTTATATGAATATGATGTCTGTTTTTAGACGGAAGTTATACACTCTTCTCCCTTTTGCTCTTTTGAATCCGCTTTATTGGATTTTGCATTCGATTGCAGCTTACAAGGCTTTATGGCAGTTGATAACAAATCCGTTTTATTGGGAGAAAACAGAGCATGGCATAAGTGAAGTTTTCAAAAAAGAACACAGGAAAAAATGAGGTTTGTAGGTGTAATTTTATTAGCTTTGCTTACTTTTTACTTTTATTTCTCAATCGCATTACTTGTAAATAGCAATGGATATCAGCATCCCGAGGGAATTTTTCTCACTGAGAAAGGTCTTCTTGTTTTGAAGGGCAATCCACCGAGGCTTGAAAATATTGGTTTTATCTATCCACCTTTGCCTTTTTATGTCCTGTTTCCATTTATATTTCTTGTTCCAACAGCGTCGCCGTTTCTTGCGTCTTCGTTTATGATGTTTGTATTGGTTTTATTCATCGGATATCGCCTTGTGAAATATAAGACGGAATTTATTTTGTTTTTGTTATTCGTAGCGCATCTGCTTTTAAATCCAACGATAATATACGCCGGTTCATCTGGTGGAAGTTTACATCTATATTTAGCTTTTCTGGTGATATTTTACATCTTTATCTTTGAGCATTACTTGAAACCGATAAGTTTTTACCTGGCGCTTGCCGGGACATTTCTTGGACTCCTTGTTTTGATAAGATATGAGATCATCTTTGTTTTGCCCGGTCTGTTCTTTGCCACGATATTTTTATCGATTGAAACAACGCTTGGTAAAGAGGCAAATTATAGAGAATTTTTTAGACTTATCGTTCAATTGCCCGCATACCGTAAGACATTCATAAGGAAAACCATATCGATGTATCTGATGCTTTTTATTCCACCGATTTTTGCATTTGCATCGTGGATATATATGAACTGGCTTTTTACATCGAATCCATTTTTCTTCCTCGATAGCCCTCACACTTACTTCAGAACATTGAAAACTTATGTGGTTTTTAATACAAGGCTCCTTGAACTTAGGGGAGACCTTTTAAAAAGTTTTCTCGAGGTAATAAAAATTGTTTTTATGGTTTCTCCAACTTTCTTTTTTGTGCTTTTTCTTTTTAGGCGAAGGTTATTTCATTTGTTAGCATTGCTTTCTCCAATCTTAGGTTTAGTGATTTCTGCGTATTTTGGTTTGTCGCTTTTGAATATCGATTTCTTTGCTCCATTTGTGATGCTTTCTTTCGTTGGTTTGCTTTGGGCAGTTTATGGGGGCGAGGTTAAAAATTTCAGGCTTGTAACTTTTATATACAGTGTTTTATTTTTATTATCGAGTTGGTTTTCGATTAAACTGTTTCAAAATTCTAATTATCCTGAGGAAAAATTGTTCGTTGAGGCATTGTTCAAGGGCAAAGTGGAGCCAATTTTTAAGGATGAAATAAAAGTTGCCAACTTTTTGAGGGAGACCATAAAACCGGGCGAAATAGTTTTGGTCGATGATGCAAATGGGTATCCAATTGTGGTGTTTTACGGTGAGCCTAAAAATTTTATCTTGCCCTATCAATATGAGTTTTATTCTGCTGTTCAAACGCCCGAGGTTTACGCGGATTATATTCTTGTTTACAATCCCGATACATTTGAAGGGACAAGGGATGCGCTAAATGTAACGCACAAAAGTTTATTTCATCAAGGTAGGCATGAACTTGTGTTGATTTACGATTCTAAAAAATGGAGAATTTTTCGATCAGATTCCAAATTTAAAATTAAACAAACAGTGGAAACAAAAGGGTAGTGGGCTTGAAGTTTAAGGTTGTTTACATATCTGTGATAATATTTGTTTTGCTTGTTATTCTTTCGCAAGTTAAAGTTGATTTATCAATTAAAACATTGGGCAGGCTATATCCTGTTAGAACATGGTTTTTGATAAGAGGTGCTAATGGTGAGGTTATCGCAAGTTTGCATGATTATGAATGTGGCGTCGTCAATTCGTATGAAGTTGCGCAGGTTATACGAGGCGATATTTTTAAGTTCAAGTTAAATACGATAGGAAATTTTGTAAGGGTGGGTGATACAATTGGATTTTTTTATTCCAATGAAATTGAATATCAACTCGCTCGGCTTAAGGGTTTGTTGAATGTTGAAAAAGCAACACTTAAATTTTATATGACTGGTGAAAAAGAAGCGATAATTGAACAGGCGCGTAAAAGGTTAGAGGGAGCCAGAGAACAAATGGAAGCCCAAAGAAAAATTTTTGAAAGAGCCAAGGCATTATATGAAAAAAATTTAATTTCAGCTCAGGAATTTGAATTAGCCCAGACAACTCTTAAAGTTTATGAAGCAAATGTTAAAATAGCGGAAGCGGAACTTCAAAGTGTTATGACTGGGGCAAAGGAAGAACAAATTAAATTAATTGAGGCGAACATAAAGGCAATTCAAGAGCAAATAAACGTGCTTGAAAAGAGGATAAAAAGTTCCGTGCTTACATCACCAATTTCTGGAGTTATATCAGGCTATTTCTCGCGAGATACTATCTTAGCGATAATGGATACATCTAAATTTATAGTGCTTTTTCCAGTTAAATTAATTGATATCCCAGACGTTAAACCCGGTCATATGGTAGTTATAAAAAATCGTGAAATTTTAACAGCGACCGTAAAAGGTTCACATAATAGAGTGGAAATTTTGAACGGGGAACAGGTAGTTTTTTACATTGCTGAGAGCAAAGATAAACCTGTGAATCTAAAGCCCGGGGCGATCGTAAATTGCCTTGTTAAACCCGGTAAGGTAAACTTAGTGGAGTTTGTAACAAAGTTTATCAAAACAGGGCTTAAGCTGTGAAAAGATTTGAATTCAAATATATAGCTCCGTTCGATATGATTGACTCAATTAGAGAGTATGTTTTGAATTTTGTTGAACCTGACAGCTATGCGGGCAATTCTTTTGAATACACTGTGAGGAGCATTTATTTTGATACTTATGACTTTGATTTTTACAACGATAAAGTTGAGGGCTTGGATATAAGAAAAAAAGTGAGAGTTAGGGGTTATAACCAGGCTAAGGATGAAAATGAGATCATATTTATTGAAGTAAAGAAAAAGTTTGTAATGAGCATAGAGAAGAAAAGGGCACCTGTTTTATTCAAAGATGTTGAGAATTTGTTTTCATCCGGGGATCTCGAAAGATATGTGATTAGCGATTTGAAAGGATTTGAAAATTCAATTGTGGATGCCAGAGAATTTCTTTATAATCTTTACAGTAAGAACTTGACGCCGAAGGTACTTGTTGTTTACGAGAGAGAGGCATATCGTGATAAAAAATTTGGAGAGTTTAGGATTACATTTGATAAAAATCTCAGAAGTTGGATTTATCCAAACATTAAGGAGCTATTCATTGAAAAAGATGTTGTTTATTCATACCCAGATAGTTTTATCATTGAGGCTAAATTTCACGTGGATTTACCATTGTGGTTTAAATTTATGATTGATAAATTTTCATTGAAGCAAATCTCATTTTCAAAATATGTTATTTGCGCGGATTCTCATGGCATTGCTAACTATAAGAACAAAAAATTAGTTTGAAGATGTTGCAGGAGCTTCAAAACATATTCGTTTTTGATCTGACCTTTGAGAGGATTTTAATCGCTCTTGTCGTATCTTTGGTTTGCGGATTCATTGTTTCTGTATTTTACAAATTAAGTTATAAAGGCACGAGTTATCCGGGAACTATGACGAGTTCTCTTATAGCGCTTTCGATGATAACATCTGTTGTGATTATGGTTATAGGGAACAATCTTGCTCGGGCTTTTGGTTTAGTTGGGGCTATGTCAATAATAAGGTTTCGAACTGCTATAAAGGATACACAAGATATAGTTTTTATATTTTTTGCGCTTGCGGTTGGTATGGCGGCAGGGGTTGAACTTTATGGTTTGGCATTTGTGGGTAGCGTTTTCATAGGTTTTGTAATATATGTTCTTTCTAAAATTAGTTATGGGATTCCGAGGCGAAAGGATTTTCTCGTCCAGTTTGTATTAGATTCTAAAGTCCATGACGATTCGTATTTAAAAATTTTTGATGAATTTTGTGAAAAATATCAACCCGTGGATATCAAATCGTCCGGCGATGCTCTAAGGCTTTCGTATTTTGTTAGACTTAGACAGAAAGATAAAGCAATGAACTTCGTTCAAAAACTCCGCTCGTTTGAAGGTATATCTCAGGTTAACATCTTCTTTGAAGAAGGAGAATTTTAAAAGAAAGGGGGGAGAAAAAATGAAGAAAAAAATTATAATTTTGCTTGCAATTGCGGTTTTAACCGCGAATTCTCAAGTGAGAGAATTTTTCATTTACATCAATCCGGATAGTTTGAACCTTCTTTACTCAAGAAGCATTTGGGACAAAACTTATATACCTATTAGATTTGTCTACGGTGGGCAGGAACGTTCTGGAGGAATAAGATTCAAAGGGCATACAAGTAGATATTATCCGAAGAAACCGTTTAGAATAAGATTTAAAAAGGGACAAGAACTTGATGGATACCGAAATCTTGGGTTAAACGCGATGTATACGGATAAATCTTTTATGCGAGAGAAAATCAGCTTCGACCTTTTCAGAAAAATTGGAGCGATTGGACCTGAAACATATTATGCCAATCTTTACATCAACAACAAAAATTATGGGCTTTATCTATTTGTTGAAAGAATTGACGACACATTTGAACTTAATCCGGAGAAATATGGTTTCAATCGAGGTGGAAGTATGTATGAGCCGGATGATGTTGTACGTTGTGGAGATCTTTTTATACCTTCCGACACTATGAATTATTATCGTTGCTACATTAAAAAATTCCCGGCGGACAGCAACTATTCTGACCTTATTCAACTAATTTATCAACTCAATTCAACTCCTGTTGAGAACTTCCATATCCTTATCGATAGCCTATTTTATGGGGATTGTGTTTTAAAGTGGCTTCTTGTAAATGCTTTGACAAGCATGGGAGATACATATAACAAAAATTATTATCTCTATCGTGATTCCGTTTTAAATAAGTGGGTTGTGATACCTTGGGACTATGATCTATCATTAGGCAGAAATGGTGACCCAAATCTACCTTATCCACTTAACATTTTAAGCGATAAATTTACTTACCATTATCCGCCTGACTTGACAGGTCCAGACAATCCTTTGAAGTCAAAGTTTTTCGGAAACCAGATATTGCGTCAAAGATTTAGTGGAAAACTTGATTCACTTTTGAGATACGAATTTAATGAACAGAAGATGTATCCATACATTGATTCGTTGAAAGCTTTGATAAAGAATTATGTTTATATGGATAATTTCAAATGGGGGACGAATGAAGAATTTGACGAACAAGTCGAGGCTCTAAAGTATTTTGTCACCGCCAGGAGGCTTTATCTTTACAAATGGCTTTCAAATTATTGGCCTGGGGAAATAAATCAAGCCACATTGAAAATTACGGGCGTGGATACGGTTTATCATTTTGTTGATAAACTTGGGCGACTACTTGCAAGCATTTGGCTTTACGAAGCAAATGGACTTGATAGCCTTAAAGTTGAGGTTTATCCTGATAGCATCTTTCAATGGTTACCACAAGAGGTTATTCCGGACAAGTTTGTGAAAAGGTTTTATAAAATTACACCCTATCCGCAAAACGCAAAATTTAAATTCAAGTTAAGGGTTGAATATATAGATGAAAACTTAATGTTAACAGAGGTTGGAAACGGAATTATTGATGAGAGATTGCTTCAACTTCATTATTATGATGGTAATTCTTGGCATAAGCTTAATACAAGGGTTAATGCTCATGCGAACACATTGACGGTTGATACGCTTACAGATGAGATGGTAAATGGTAAAATTCTTAGTGCGTTTTTGCCGGTGGAGTATAATTTGAGATGGCAAAAGATCAACTCTTGGACTTGGAATAAACTCCATAAGGTTAAGTTTTATGATGATAGACTTGGTTATATCGTTGGTGAAACAAGCACAATTTTCGTAACAACTGATGGCGGTTTAACTTGGCGTAATTTTACTGTGTGGAGAGAAATTCCGTTTAAAGATATTGATTTTAGCGATTCAACGGTTTTTATGGTTGGGGAGCAGGGGTTAGTTTATAAATCGAGAGTTGGAGATACGATTTGGACCGAAGTTTCTCTTGGGACGAAAGCTGATTTTAAACGTGTTGAGTTTTACAATCGGTCAAAGTATGGGGTTATATTTGCGCCGAGTTCAGGATTTTTCTTCACTGCGGATGGAGGAAATGTTTGGAAATGGTTTAATTGGGCTGGGAATGATATAACAATGGCTGATACGAATATACTTTATGTGGCTGAGAAAAATGGAATGGCAAAGTTAAGGATCAACGGTGATAGCATCTTGGTAGAACATATTTATGTTGATACGCTTGATTTTGACTTTATAAGGTATAGAGAAGGAAGGTTAATTTTGGCTGGGAATGGTAAAATTTATGTTTTCAATTCGGATACGCATTTTGTCAACGATCTTGGCTTTAAAATAAACGACGCAGAATTTATCGATACCTTACGCTTTTTCATAGCCGGTGGAGGCGGAAATATCTTTTATTCGAAGGACGGTGGAAAAACATGGCATAAACAGCCAGCGGGGGTAACTTTAGATATTTATTCAATTGATTTCGTTGATAGTTTGCGTGGATGGGCAACTGGAATTTTCGGGCTTATGCTATCAACAGATGCGGGCGGAATTACATTTATTCGTCCAAGGACATCATCTTTACCGGGGAAACTTGTTCTTTATCAAAATTATCCGAATCCATTTAACATCTCAACCACTATTCAATTTGAAATCCCTTACAGCGACTATATCACAATTGAAGTTTATGATGTTTTGGGGAGAAAGGTTAGGACATTATACTCGGGTTATGTTGAAGCAGGTCAACATGTTTTAAGATTTGATGCAGAAAATATCGCAAGCGGTGTTTATTTCTATGTTCTAAAATCAAGCAAAGTTTTATCTGTTAAGAAAATGGTCTTGATAAAATGAAAAAGTATATCTTCGCTTTGATTTTGGTTTTACATGATTTGTTGTTTGGTGGAGCTTGGACCAGGAAAGCGGGTGAAATTTTATTGATCCCGTATTATTATTTTTATCAGGCGGAAAATTATTATGATGTTAACTGGAAAATAAAGGGGTTCGATAATGGGGGATATTTCGATTCAAATCGGTTTGGATTGTATTTGGAATATGGTTTAACGAACAGGTTAAATTTTATTGGCAATGTAGCGTTTGTTTTACATCGATGGATCGATGATTTTAACTACAAAAGTAGCTCTGGGTTTGGTGATGTTGAGATTGGATTTAAGTTTAAAATTTTTGAAACTGGGATTATCTCAAGCATTCAATTTACGGGCGTAATTCCAGCTTATTCAGTTGATAAAGAACCGATCCTTGGCTTTGGAAGATATGCGGGCGAGGTAAGGTTTCTTTTTTCAGGTGGAATTAGGTTTATCAATTTTGACTCGTATTTTAACCTTGAAGCCAGTTTTAGAAAATTTCAAAAAGATGTGGCTTCGCAGGTTAGATTCCAAGTTTTGTACGGGGTTCATTTAAGTAAAAATTTGCAAGGCATAGTTCAAATCGATGGCGTTAATTCAATAGGTGAGGGTAGTTTTTCGACAAAATTTAATCCATCAATTGAAACAGATTATGTTGAGGGTAGATTAAGCGTGTCAATGGCGTATAAGTTTGCTAGTAAAGCTTGGATTAACACTGGTTTTTATCATAATTTATATGGTAAAAAAATTGGGGTTGGGAAGGGATTTTTTGTAGGGATGTGGATCGAGATTTGACTTCAAAATGGCGGTTTGTTTTTTATTTTATGTTAGCTTAAATTTTCGAAAACTAAACATAAGGAGATTTGAAATGAAGAAATCATATTTTCACATCGTTCTCTTTTTTATATTTTGTTCACAAATTTTTTCTCAACAAGTTACGTTGAGATTTCAACCTGAAAAAGGGGAGGTTTTAAATTACTTTCTTTTAAGCGATGGGACGGTGATACAATCAGCGATGGGAATGGAACAGGTTATGAATTCTAAAACTGAAACAAAATATTCATATTTCATCCAAGATGTCTCGCCGAAAGGGGATGTTGAAATTATCATTTCCATTGATACAATTAAGACGAATGTAAAGTCTCAGTTACCCCCGCTTGATACGACATTTATTATTCCTCTTGGTTTAAAGTTTAAGCAAACGTTAGATAAATATGGAAAAGTTTTGAACTTTGAAACAATTGAAATGAAAGAGTTGCAACTGCCGGGCGGGGTAAGCAGAAGAATTGACAAGAGAAGTTATGCTCATCCTGTTGTTTTTCCCGAAAAGAATATTTCTCCGGGCGAGGAATGGACTTTTTCTTACACGGATACCAGCGCAACCGAGGATGGGAAAGTTGTTTCTAAAACATCTGGGAAGTATACTTTTAAAGGGGTGGAAGATAAAAACGGGATAAAATGTGCAAAGTTGGCTGTTGATGCGAATATTTCAGTTTCTGGGCAGGGAGTAATTCAAGGGATGAATTATGGTCTTGAAGGAGAAGGGAAAAATATCGGTACTTTATGGATTGATTTAAAGAGCGGAACCTTGGTTCATATGGAAACAGATACGGAGATGGAAATGGCAATGGGAATCTCTGGGCAAGTTGAAATGACAATGCCTATGACGCAAAAGTTTAAGACCATTATCAGTTTATCGAGATGAATTTAAAATGTATCTTGCGGTTCGTATATCGTCAGTTATAATTCCGTCGACCCCAATTTCTATCATTTTTTTGATATCTGCTGGTTTATTCACTGTGTAAACGAAGATCTTAAAACCTGCTTCGTGGATTTTTTTTACAAGTTTCGGGGTGGTGAATTTGAAGTTGTGAATGAAGACGATCGCGCCGAGATTTTCAAGTGTTTTGATAGGGTTAAAGTAAACAGGGTAGTGATATAAAAATCCTGTTGGAATTTGAATTTTTAATTTTTTTATTTTTCGCAGAACCCTCGGATCGAACGAGCTTATTAAAACTTTTTCTTCCATATCAAGTTCGTAAATAGTTGCGATAACTTTTTCTGTAATTTTGATGGATGAGCTTTTTATTTCAATGTTGACTGGAATTTTTCCGCCGATAAATTTTAATGCTTCCTCGAGCGTTGGAATTTTTTCACCTTTGTATTTTAGGTCAAACCAGCTTCCTGCATCGAGTTCGCGCAGTGTCCAGAGATAGAAATTTTTTACCTTTCCTGTTCCGTTTGTTGTTCTATCAACTTTCGTATCATGAATAACTACAGGAGTTCCATCTCTCGTGGTTTGAACATCAAGTTCGATCATATCAGCTTTTGAGCGGATTGCGGATTTGAAAGCTGAAAGAGTATTCTCTGGGGCGATCGCAGAAAATCCACGGTGAGCGATGATCAGCGGTGAATTAGATTTGAAAAATTTTTCAACTATTTCCATTTGGCTCACCGCAGGACCTCAAGATAAATTGTTTTTAAATAAAGTGTCTCCGGCATTTGCAAAATCCATGGATGATCTTCCGGTTGAAAGGTCACATCGATAACCCTTAATTTTTTTCCCGTATCGCTACTTGCAAATCTTATCGCTTCTTGGAGTATGTCTAATGAGATATGATATGCGCAGGAAGAAACGACAAGTTTCCCACCCAGAGGAAGCATTTTAAGTGAATTTAAAATCAATTTGTGAAAAGCCCATTTGACACCTTCGGCTCCTTTTTTCGTCTTTGTCATTGCAGGTGGGTCAATTATGATTAAATCAAATTTTTCACCTGAATTAGCCATAGATTCAACTGTTTCAAATGCATCGGCGGTCAAAAAAGTTGTTTTATCTTTTAAATTATTAAGTTTTGCGTTTTCTCTTGCGAGATCCGTTGCACTTCTATCTGAATCAACTCCAATTACATTTGCCCCGGCATTTGCGCAGTATATGCTAAAAGCCCCTGAATAGCAGAAAAGGTCAAGGACTCTGCTTCCTTTTTGAACCAAGTCTTTAACCTTTTTTCTGTTGTCCCGTTGGTCGAGATAAAATCCGGTCTTTTGTCCATGGTGTAGGTCAACCAAAAATCTTAAACCATTTTCCTGTATCTCAACATATCTTGGCACATGTCCATAAAGTTCACCGGAGCTTATTTCAAGTCCCTCTTCTTTTCTTGATTCCATATCGCTTCGCTCGTAAATCCCTGCTACTTTGACAAGTTCGCTTAGTATTGATGCTATTTCATGTTTGAAGTTTTCTATTCCAGCGGTTCTCGATTGAAGAACGAGATAATTATCGAATTTATCAACGATTAGCCCAGGGATTTCATCTGCTTCTGCGTGGATTAGGCGAATTGCGTTGGATTTAATTTTAATTTTTTTTCTTCTGTTTATTGCTTCGGTAATCCTTTTTTTGAAAAATTTTGCGTCAATTTTCTCGTCATCTCGGGTTAGGACTCTTGCGACTATATGTGACTTTGGATTGAAAAATGCTTTTCCGAGAAATTCTCCGCTTGAGCTTTTGAGGTTGACGATTTGAACAGGTTCGTTTTTCAATTCTTCGAAATTTTCAACTTCATCCTTGAAGACCCAGAGGTAGAAGTTTTTAATCTTTTTCTCTTTTCCCTTTTTAAGTTGGATATCCATGCAAATTTGATTTTTCAGCGTTAGTTTAATATATTTAATACAAAATTCGGGGCGTAGCGCAGATGGTTAGCGCGCTTGCCTTGGGAGCAAGAGGTCCCCGGTTCGAGTCCGGGCGCCCCGACATTTAAATTTATCTTTTCTTTATCAATCCATCAATTGAAATCCCCTCACCGCCTTTGAATAAAAATAAAAGCGCAATAAGAAAATATAACCCACCAAGTTCAATTCTCATATCCGTTGTGAGATGTCTATAAAGCACAACTGCCATATTTATCAAAATCAGCAATGCGCTATATCTTGTCAAAAATCCAACTGCAAGCAATATACCACACACAAACTCCGCAAATGTTGAAAGCAAAGCAAATATCACCGGTGCGGGAAATCCTATATTTGAAACTAAATTTATGAAGCGCCATTCCTTTCCTTCGACGAGATAACCAAATGCGCCTGTAACCTTACCAAGCCCGTGAAAATAAGCAAGCATAAGCCCAGATGCGAAACGAAGCAAGGATAGAGCAATGTTTGATAACTTCGCCATTTTTATTCTCCTTTTTTATCAAAAGATAAAACTTTCAAAAATAAATTTCAACCTCGTGGACTTTTTCGTCCTTGCAAATTGGCAGTATGTTTGAGTTCAACGGTTGCCCGTCAAATTTTATTTCTTTGCGACCCACGCGTTTAAGTCTAATGTCGTAGTTACAATCTCTAAATTTTCTTTTGATTTTAACTTCAGACCAACTTTTTGGGAAGGCGGGTTCATTTATGTGAAGTCCTTGATAATCCGGTTTTATCCCGCAGATATATTCAATGAAAGCTTTAAACATCCAGGCTGATGAACTTGTAAGCCATGAGAAAGAAGCCTCTCCGAAATGGGGTGAGTCTTTACCACAGATATATTGTGGGTAAACAAAGGGCTCCGCTTTATAACGCGGATTATTTAAAAATTTTATCGGCAATGTTTTTGTAAAAATTTCAAACGCCTTGTCCTCAAAAACATCTTGCATAAGCGAAAACGCCATTATAGCCCAAGCGTTTGTTTGCATAAAGAAACTCGCGTTCTCTTTTTCACCAGCGATAAATTTTGTAATTATCCCCAATTTATCATTTGGTTTGGTATAAGCGGGATCGAGTAGCAGAAAACCATATGCTGATTCTAAAAATTTAATCGCGGAGTTTAAGCATTTAATTTTTCTCTCTTTATCGCATGCGTCGCTTAACACAGCCCATACCTGCGGTTCCAAATAAATTTTTCCTTCGCTTGAAAAATAACTTCCAATTCTTTCTCCATCATCTGTGATTGCTCTTATGAACCATCCATCTCCTTCAAGTTTTTTATACTCTTCCCAGCAGTATTGATTGATAGAGTTTTTAAGGTTTTCTTTCTCTATTTTGTAGTTTTCCGCTTCGATTTTCAGGAATTCATTTAATTTAATCCATTCGTTCAGTGTGTAAAGCAAAAGCATGCTTGCAAGTGTCGATTCGCCTTTACCATTTATGCCGGCAGAGTTTAGCGCATCGTTCCAATCACCACGGCGCAATAGGACAAGACCATGGGTTTCACGAAGATTTAAAACGAAATCGATCGCTTTTTTAATGTGGGAATAAATCGGCTCTGAATCATCGCAATCGTAATATTTTATGCTTTGGTTTAAAAATTCGAAATCACCGGTTTCTTTTAGATATTCAAAAGTTGCTATGCAAAGCCAAAGAGGATCATCGGATTGTTCTGATGGTTTTGCGAAGTTATCTATTGGATTGAAGTTGTGACATGTGTTTCCGTTTTTAAATTGAAACTTGAAAAGGTAAAGAAGTTTTTCTTTGCAGATTGCTGAATCAATAGGCAAGATTCCGAGAATTGATTGAAGTGCATCCCGATAACCAACCGATTCAAACCCAAAGACATAGTTACTTGCTGGGTATCTGTGCCAGTGGAAGCAGATCCAGTTTTGATACTTATTCCAGGAGTTTATGAAAAAGTTTATTTCTTCGTCGGGTGTGTTAATTTCTATGTTTTTGCCTAAAAGATTGTCTCGGAAAAATTCGATTGTTTTATTGAGATCATCTTTCGCAGAATAAATATCTATTTTGGGGTTGGTTCTCTCGTTTAAAACGCCAAGCCCGATGACTATTTCCTTTTCTTCGTCTTTTTCGATCGTCAAATCATGTTGAAAAGCAAAGATCGCTTCTCTACCAAGTGCAATGGATTCAAAGCACCATCCTTCTTTTACCGCCTGGGGTAACTCAACCGTTCCATTCCCAATAAATGCCGATTTTAAACAATCAAACGATTCTGGTTTTGGGTCCGAGGAAAAGAAAACTGTTTTATTGTCCCAGGTGGTTTTTGTAGCATATAAAATTTTCTCTTTAACCCATGCTCTTACAAAAAGTTCATACGCATATGGATCGAGAATTGAAGATTGTAAATTCCCAAGTGAAAGTTCAACTGCGGAGAAAATTTTTAGATGTCTTTTTTCATCCGCGAGGTTTCTAATTTTTATCAACCAATATTCAAGATCTTTATCAGGCGGGACGAAATATGTTGTTTCAGTGTGGATTTGGTTTTTAAGCGTCTCAATCTTTAAATAACCCAAGCCGAAGCGAGTAACCCATCTGTCAAAATTATATATTTTAGGAGCGTTTAAGCACCATGCCTCTTCTGTTTCGATATCTTTGATATAAACGAAGCGTGAGAGTTGAGAATTAAGTTTTGGAGCCCATTTAATTATTGAATTAAAGATCGGATGTTCGATGAAGCTATGTCCTTCTCCGTTATAAAGGACTAAGGCTGTATATCGCCCGTTGGTTAATATAGTCGACCAATTGGATGGGGGGATATCCATGTGGATTATTTCGCCTTTTTGGAAGTCCACCTTGGTCTTCATTCTTTCAGCAGTTGCAATTTTTTGTGAATATATTTAAATTTGTTTAAAGTTTATTAATAAATTTTGAAAATTAGCGGGAGATTTCAAATAATTTGTTCTGAAAAATGCCTGTAAAAATTGGCTTTGAAAAGCGACGAAGAACAAGTATAGCGTTGGTTTTAATTTACATTTTATCCACAATTTTCGCTTCAAATTTTATCGCTTTTCTGTCCGCATGGGTTTACGGTATTGGGGAAATTGACATTTTTTATTTTGTCGTACCAACAACAGTTGGTGTAATTCTCGGGTTTATACTTTTTGTATTAAAGTTTAGAATCGATGAAAAGGTAGCCAATGTGGAGAGATTTTGGGAGAGCATTTTTCAATCCTCGGCAAATGGGGTAATCTTTACTGATTTAACAGGCAAGATAGAATATGCTAACAGTTATGCGTTGAATTTCCATGGCTATACGCTTGACGAGCTAAGGGAATTTTATATCTTTGATCTTGTCACATCTGATTTTATTGAGATAGTTCGTGAATATATTAAAGACATAATCGAGAACAAGGTTCAAGAGGTTTTAGAGGTTGGTTTTTTGGCGAAAGGTGGCGCGGTAAAATACGCTCAGTTAAGTGGGAAACTGGTGAAGTATGGTGATTTGGAATTAATTCAATTTGTTGAGATTGACATCACTGAAAAAAGAAGATTCGAAGATGAATTAATCGAAGCGGAGAGGAAATACAGGGAACTTTTTGAAAATGCGGTTATAGGGGTTTACAGATCAACACCTGATGGGAAAATCATCGATGTAAATCCAGCGTTTGTGAGGATGTTCGGGGCAAAGGATAAATATGAAATTATGCAGAAAAATGCTTCGGAATTTTATCCAAACCCGGAGGATAGATTAAAGTTCGTGCGAGCGCTTGAGGTTTTTGATTCTGTTTCCAATTTTGAGAATAAATTAAAACGACTTGACGGCAAGGAGATATATGTTCGTGAATATGTGAGAGCGGTGAAGGATCCCGCTGGAAATGTTTTATATTATGAAGGGATGATCGAAGATATAACTGAGCAAAAGGCTTGGGAGGAGCGACTTAAAGAGTCGGAAGCAAAATATAGAACTTTAGTTGAAAGTTCGCTTGTTGGGACATACATTTTTCAGGATGGAAGATTTAAATTTGTAAGTGGGCAATTGGCTTCAATTTTAGGGTTTAAGAGTTCGGAAATTCTTGACACAAGGGCGATACTTGAATTTGTTCACCCGGACGATAAGCGAAGGGTTATGGAGATGTTTGCGGAAAATATCAGGGGGAAGTTACCTGTTGCAAACTTTTCGTTCAGGATAATTAAAAAGAGTGGTGAAGTTGCATGGGTTGAGGTTCTCAACAATCTCATCACCTATGATGGTAAGCCAGCGCTTCTTGGGACGATGCTCGATATAACAGATAGAGTAAAAGCGGAACAAAGAAATAGAATTTTATCAAATCTATTGCTAAATCTCAACGATGCAGTTGTAATCACCGACGAGCAAGCAAACATCCTTGAGGTCAACGATGCTTTTTGTAAGATAACCGGTTATTCAAAAGAAGAAGTTATAGGCAAGAATCCGAGGATTTTAAAATCCGGTTATCAAGACAGTGAGTTTTACAAAAATATGTGGGAATCGATTTTAACCAAAGGATATTGGTCGGGGGAAATAATTAACAAGAGAAAAAATGGCGAGATATATTTTGCTTTTCTCTCAATTTCTTCAGTTAAAGATGAAGTTCACGGGGTTACATATTATCTGGGGATTCAAAGCGATATAACCGAGAAGAAGAAAATCGAGGAGCAGTTAAGATATCAAGCAAATCTTCTTGAAAATGTGAACGACGCAATTATTGCGGCTGATCTTAATTTTAAAGTAACATCGTGGAATAAAGCTGCAGAAAAGATGTACGGCTATAAAGCTGAGGAAGTTATTGGGAAAGAGATCGCTGAAGTCATAAAGATTGAGGTTCCAAATTTAACTCGCGAGGAACTTAGGAAAATAATTCAAGAAAGGGGTTTTTGGCAAGGCGAAGCGATACATTATAATAGGTTTGGCGAAAAAATTTATGTCAGTTCAGCTATATCTGTAGTCAAAGATTCGCAGGGCAAACCAATCGGAACCGTTGGTATAAATCGCGATATAACGGAGCAGAAGAAGGCTGAAGAGAAGTTGAAATTATACGCAGAGCAACTTGAAATCGCTAACGCACAACTTCAAGAATTAAACAAACTTAAAAGCGAGTTCCTTGCCAATACCTCACACGAATTGAGGACGCCGTTGAATTCAATTATTGGATTTTTGAACCTTATAAAAGATGGGTTGTATGAAAATCATGAAGAGATGATGAAATTTGTAGATAACGCTTTGATGAGCGCAAAACATCTTTTAGGTATAATAAACGATATTCTTGACATCGCAAAAATAGAAGCGGGGAAACTTGAACTTAACATCGAAGACGTTGAGGTTTCGGAGTTGCTCAGCGAGGTTTGGACATTATCCCATGTTCAGGCGGAACAAAAGAAACTTGAATATAAAATTATCTATCCAGAGAAGCAGATTTTCATAAAGGGTGACAGAAACAGATTGAAACAAGTTCTTTTGAATTTGGTTGGAAATTCGATAAAGTTTACTCATAAGGGTGGGATAACGATTAAGGCAGAAATTCTTGAGGATAAAGGATTTTGTCAATTTACGATTTCAGATACAGGCATAGGAATATCAAAAGATAAACAAGCGAAACTTTTCCAAAAATTTGTTCAAGCAGATGGAACGATGACGAGAAAATACGGTGGCACTGGACTTGGTCTCGCGATTACGAAAAGTTTGGTTGAATTAATGGGTGGGACGATCGAACTCTATAGCGAGGGCGAGGGAAAGGGGACAACGGTCACATTTACAATTCCGCTTTCGGAAATTTCTTACGATGAAAAAGTTGAAATCGAGCAGGGGAAAATTTATGGAGAGGCTGGTTTGTTGATCCTTGCTGTTGATGACGATGTTAGATTTGCTGATTTTTTGAAAACTTTTCTCGTTAAAAATTCATTTAGATTTGCTTGGGCTAATAATGCAGAGGATGGGTGGAACTATATTTTGGAACTAAAACCCGATATTTTGATAGTTGATTATGCGATGCCACACAAAGCTTCAGCAGTGATAAAGAACGGTTTTGATCTTGTCCTTAAGGTTTATGATACTCCTGAGTTGAGGTACATACCGATAATAATTTTAACTGGTCATCCGAAGAAAATTAGTGAACTTTTAAAACTATCGTTTATCAATCTTAATCCTAACATCATTGAGAAACCTGTTGACCCGGGTTATCTTTTGAGTTTATTGAGTCAATTTGTTAAAGGTAAAGATGAATTGCATATCTTGCTTGCAGATGACGATGCCAATATTGAGCTTTATTTTAGAAAGATTCTCCCTCCACAATATAAAATTGATTATGTCAAAAACGGAAGGGAAGCGATTGAGAAGGTGAAAAGTTTTAATTACGATTTGCTATTGTTGGATCTTATGATGCCAGAGGTTAATGGCTATGATGTTATAAGAGAGCTGAGGTTAAATAAACTTGCCCCAGAATTGCCAATTCTTGTCATAACAAACTATCCCGAACCAACGACACCTGAGGAAAGGGAGTTGCTTTCGAAAAGTATGGGTATAATTGTGGTCGATAAAGGTGAACTTAATTCCGAGCCGAGAAAGTTGATCGATTTAATAAATGAACAAGTTAAAACAAAGAAAAACTAAATTGATGCCTCATATCCTCGTAGTAGAAGATGATGTTTTAACCGCTCAGCTTTTAGAAATAGTTTTAAAGCGAAAGGGAGGATTCGAGGTAACTGTCACAGACGATGGAGAAAAAATTATGGAGATTTTGAATTCTGGTAAAGTTGATTTAATCATTATGGATGTTTCCCTTTCCAATACATTTGTAAATGGAGCTCAAGTCGATGGGCTTAAACTTTCAAGGATGATAAAGGAAAATGAATCTACCTCAAAAATTCCGATCATACTTGCAACTGCCCATGCGATGCGTGGTGATGCGGAGAGATTTCTTGAAGAAAGCAAAGCGGATGATTACATCGCCAAGCCAATCGCGGACCACGATTCATTTATTAAAAAAATCAGAGGTTACTTGAAAAGTGAATGAGAAAGGGAAGGTTTTAATCGTGGATGACGATATAAATTATGCGGAAATTTTAAGGCGGGTCATCGCAAAAGATGGTTATGAAATTAAGATTGCTTATGATGGAGTTCAGGGATTTGAACAAACAGTTGAGTGGAAGCCAGATATTATCCTTGTCGATTGGATGATGCCGGTGATGTCCGGAATTGAACTTGTCAAAAAGATTAAAGAGCATCCGGAGTTAAAGTTTTGTTATGTGATTATGCTTACCGCAAGAGTTGAAACAGAAGATAAGATAACGGGGCTTGAATCTGGGGCTGATGATTTTATAACGAAGCCAGTTGATTTCGCAGAGCTTTTGGCGAGGATAAGAGTTGGTTTCAGGATCAGAAAGCTTCAATCTGAAATTGCCGAACTTCAGCACGAATCAGCTCTTCTTGAAATGGCAAGAACGCTCGGGCATGAGATCAATAATCCTCTTAATATAATCTATCTTGCGATCGAACTGGTAAATCGTTCGTTGAAAGAGGGCGACGTTGAGAAAGTTAAAGAGAATTTGAACAGGATTTATCAGGCGTCTGAAAGGATAAAAAACATAGTCAATAAACTCACCACACTGCAAAAACCCACCTTTAAAAATTATGTAGATGGCAAACGAATGCTTGACCTTGGGGAATAACCCTTTCAAAATTTCCAAGTTTATTTGTAATTTTTACAGGCAAATGTTTATGTAATCCCACAAAATTTCAATTCTTTTTCGAATTTAGTGGGGCTATCGTGTATTGGCACATTAGTTGAAGTTAATATCTTGTGAGATTTAAACTTAAAGTTTTGTCAGATGTCGATTATCTGCAAAATAATTGTTTATTCCAATGATGAAAGTTTTTGCGCAAGGATTAAGGAAATTTTAAACGGCGAGAGATATGCGGTGAAGGTAGTGAGTTTGTTTACAGATGTGATCGAGTCGCTCCAAAAAGAATTGTTCGATGTTGTCATTATAGATTCGGGAAGCCTAAAAGAAGTTTATAGTTTGTTGAGGATATTTGACAACATTTTGCTTGGGATGCCGATAATTGTTGCGAGCTCAGATGAAGAAGGTTTGAGAGTTGAAGAAGGTGTTAATTCGAGGTTTTATTTTTTTAACAAGTTCTCGGGGGATGACGAATGGAAAAGCGTCATTAAAGTAGTTGTAAACGAAAACTATATAGTAACAAGTAGGGTCGATCTGAAATGATTTCGATTTTAATTCAAAACATAATTTTTGCCATTTTTATCGTAGGGCTTGGGTTTGTGATTAAAATTTTTAGTGGAAGATTTAAAGGGCTGGTAAACATACTTATTGGGGTGATTTTGCTTTGGTTTGCTTCGATATTGAATATCATATTTGGTTTTGATTTGTTTTCTTTCTTTATTCTCATCCTCGGGGTTGCGGTTAACTTGCATGGTTTGGTCTTGCTTTCGAGGGAATTAAAAGTTAAAGGATTGGGCGTAGATTCAGTTGAATCTGCGATGAACTCGATAGTTAAAAGGGTTGGAGCGAAGATGGGTTTGATTTTTTCCGTTTCTGTCGAGAGTAAAGGTTTTAATTGTATTTATAATGTTGGCGATATCGATGATGGGACGATGATGATAAGCATCCCTATAGAGGGTGAGGGCGGGATTATCGGTTATATCATTTTATACGGAGATAAACCGTTCGCTGAGTTTAATAGGAAAAACTTTGAAACGGAACTTGGCGTCATAAAACTTTGGGTTGAAAATCATAGGTTAAATGAGAAAATCAAGTCGCTAGAAAAAGAGAATGAGATTCTAAAGGTGGAAGTTGAAAAAATGAAAAAAGATTTGTTCAAATATATTCATTTCGTCGCTCACGAGTTGAAGAAACCATTGACAGGGATAATCGGGTTTTCGGAAATTTTAAGGGATGAATTTAAAAATTTGTCTGAAGATAATGTGCTCGAGTTTATTGGGAATATAAAGCAGGCTGGTGAAGGGATGTTAAAAACGATCGAATGTTTGCAAAAAATATCTGAGATAAAACTTGGAGAATTTAAATTAAATCTTGAAAGATTTAATCTTGTTGACGAGATAAACAAGGTCATAGGTCGCGTAAAAAAGGAAATGGATGAGAAAAATCTGAGCGTAGTTTTAAGTGTTTCAGAGAATTTAGAGATCGAAGCAGATAGGGAAAAGTTCACAGAGGTAGTTTATCAATTACTTTCAAATGTCATTAAACTTTCGCATGAAAATTTGACGATTAAGATATCCGCTTGTGAAATAGATGATTGGATTGAATTAAGCGTAGAAAACGTAGAGTTTAACCATAGGGCAAAGTTTAACTCGAAAGCATTTGGGCTTAGTTTTGAAATTATCGATCTTCTTGTTAAATTACATTATGGAAAAGTTAGCGTTGAAGATGATTACGATAAAGGTACGAAATTTAGAGTTTTGTTTCCATTGAAAAGGGAAAAGAAGAGCGAATCTCGTGATGATTATAGGGTTGAAGTGCTCAGAGATTAGTTAAACGCCTTTTCCTCATGGCTTCCTCCAAACTACGAGGGTCGGGGCGAAAGCTCCGCCCTTTTTTATTTAAAATTTTCATCAACGATTTTTCGGATCACTTTAATGTGTTCTGGTGTCGTTCCACAACAGCCACCTATTATGTTGACGTTAAGTTCGATGAGTTTTTCAACATTTTGTTTTATTTTCTCGGGTGTATCTGGGTAAAGTAATTCATTGTTAACTTGTTTCGGAATCCCTGCGCTTGGTTGGATGATCAACGGGGTTTCTTTTGTAAGCGATTTAAATTGTTTTGCTATCTCAACCATTTCATCGAATCCATTCCCGCAATTTGCCCCGATTATCTCTGCGCCTAAATTAAGCATCTCTTTAACCGCCGTTTTAAAATCGACGCCAGAGAAAGTTTGAATTCCATTTTTTGTAATTTGAAAGCTCATCGTTATCGCAACCGGAAGATTTGTTTCTCCTCGTGCAACTTCGAATGCTATTTTCAATTCTTCGAGCCTCGTCATCGTTTCGATTAAAATTATATCTACTTTTCCATCTCTTAAACCTGAAACTTGTTCATATAGATAATCGCGTATCTTTTTAAATTCATCCTGATTTGGCTTTAATCCCGTTGCTCCAACGCTTCCAAATAGGATTTTATCTTTGGGTTTAACTTTGTTTGCGATTTGTGCTGACAGTTTGCTTAATTCGTAAATTGTAATCTTGTTGATGTAGTTCTTTTTCAGTTTTGTGTGAATTATCCCGAAAGAGTTTGTCGTTATGATATCTGCGCCAGCGTTTATATAATCCAAGTGCAGTTGCTCTACAATTTCTGGATTTGTGATGTTTAAAATTTCAGGAATTTTTTCACTTGAACGTTTTATAAGTTCTGTTCCAATTGCTCCGTCGCTTACGAGGGGTTTACCCTGGGTAAGGTTAAGCATAGTTTATCTATCAAACTTGCAATTTGGGTTGAAGCGTTGAACAATATCCTTTCCGCATTTTTCATCGCAAATGTCTCCTTCATTCCAACATCGGTCATGCTGAAGATAGCGCTTAAATCAAGCGAACTCATAAGTTCAAGTGGTTCGCCTTCGACTCTTCCAACGATTGCTATTACTGGGATGTTTTGTTTGTTTGCTCTTTCAACGATGCCTTTCAATGCTTTACCATATTTAACTTGTGAATCAATTTTACCTTCGCCAGTTATGATCAAGTTTGCATTTTTAATTTTCTCATCGAATGAGACAAGGTCGAGGAAAAGGGAGATTCCTCTTTCGATTTTTGCATTGCAGAAAGCCACAAGCCCGGCAGAAAGTCCTCCAGCTGCGCCCGCGCCGGGCAAATTTTCTATGTCGATGTTGTATTTTTCTTTTACAACCTCAGCAAGTCTTTTCAACGCTTTGTCTAATTTTGGCAAATCTTTTTTTGATGCGCCTTTTTGAGGTGCATATGTAAATGAAGCTCCCTCGGGTCCACAAAGCGGATTCAAAACATCGACTGCTACTCTAAACTTGACATTTTTAATTTTATCGTAAACTTCGGAATCGTCGATTTTTTTAAGTTTGAGAAGATTTATTCCACCTTGTTTTAGGATTTTTCCATTTTCATCTAAGAATTTATAGCCAAGTGCGGAAGCCATTCCCATTCCACCGTCGTTTGTTGCGCTTCCGCCAACACCGATTATTATTTCTCTTGCTCCAAGTTCAATTGCTTTTTTTATCAATTCGCCAACGCCGTAGGTTGTCGTTATCTTTGGGTTTCTTTTATTTTTTGGAACAAGCGTTAAACCACTTGCGGAAGCCATTTCGATTATTGCGGTATCCTCTTTCATTAAAAACTTTGCTTTCACCTTTTGACCGGGCAGTGGACCGGAGACGATTGTTTCTATCGTTTCACCGCCAATTGAAAATTGAATCGCATCCACGAAACCTTCGCCACCATCTGAGACGGGTATTTTTACTATCTCAAAGTTTGGTGAAACTTTTTCAAAACCATTTGCGATTGCTTGCGTCGCTTGAATTGAGGTGAGTGAGCCTTTGAATGAGTCAGGCGCGATTACTATTTTCATTTTTTGCTTTGTTTCCTGTTTTTGAAGATCTTCGCAGAAAGAATTATAGCTGACTCCATACTTTTTTCGTCTGCAATTAATTTCCCAGCGATATCGTAAGCTGTTCCATGGTCAGGGGAAGTTCTAATTAAATTTAGTCCCGCGGAGAAATTGACACTTCGGTAAAAATCGAGAATTTTAACAGGAATTAAACCTTGGTCGTGATACATTGAAAGAACAGCGTCATAGTTTTTGTATCCACCTTCGCCAAAGAAACCATCCGCTGGAAATGGTCCGTCAATAGCATAACCTTTATTCAAAAATTTTTTAATAACAGGTTTAATTATTCTTTTCTCCTCATCTCCGAGCAATCCATCTTCACCAGCGTGAGGGTTTAAACCAAGTATGGCAATTGATGGTGAAGTTATGGCGAAATCAAATTTTAAAGAGGCGATTAAAATTTCAATTTTTTCTGTTAGCAATTTCTTCGAAAGAACTTTGCTAACTTTATGAAGTGGAATATGGATTGTAACAAGGGCAAGTTTAATTTTATCGTTTATAAACATCATCAGATATCGTTTAGAATTCGAAAGTTTTGCGATCATTTCGGTTTGACCTGGAAAATTAAAACCAGCGAGGTTGAGCGCTTTCTTTGACACTGGTGCAGTGCAGATTGCATCTGCTTTACCATTTAAACAAAGTTCAACCGCAAGTTCTATCGATTCGCCCGCGATCTTGCCGGAAGTTTTGGTTGGTTTTCCAAAGTTAATTTCAAAATTTTTAAAGTTTTTCATCGGATAAACATTTAAAGCGTCCTCATCAAAATCATCCTCATTTTGCATAATGTGGAATTTTATCTTCAAAAGTTCGCTGTAGAGTTCGACTATTTTGATTGGGGTTAAAAGAAATGGTTGACATTTTGATGTCACGCTTTTTTTAATCATTGATTTAATTGCGACTTCTGGACCAATTCCGTTTATATCCCCAACTGTTATCGCGATTTTAGGGAGCATAGGGTTCAACGGAGGTTAATTTAAATGAGCCATATTGATCCGTGAAAACAAATTTTCTTCCTATCACTTCGTAATACCAAATTTCTTCCGTTGGTTTTCCTGGGGTATACTTTCGCTCGATTTTCGTTGGATCTCCATAAAGAATATAAATTTTCCCTCTATCTGTTCTCGCACCATCTCTATCTCTCATCGTTGTAAAATTTAAATACGCATAATCGACCCTGCGATAATATTCAGCCATTAACTCGTTATAAATTGTGTTCGGAGTTGGGTCTTTCTTAGCCCAGAACTCTTTAAATTTTTGCAACCTCGCTTGAGGGGTGCCAAATCTCAACTTTGCCATTTCATCTGGTGTGGTGATGTATTCAAGTATTTCGATCGCATAGTCGAGATTTTGAAGTGAAAAGGGCATATCGAGCCATTCAACTGTGAATTTTTTCGTAAATGTTTTCGAGATTTGATTGTTGAGAGAATCTTTGAATTTTATGGCGAGCGAGAGTTCATATTCTCCGAGGTCGAGTGAATCTCCCTTGACTGGAATCAGGAGTGAGTAATAATTTTGTGGGGAAGATGGGACTAAAAGATAGGTAAAAATTGTGTCGCCGGGGTTTTCTCTAAATATAAATTGCTTATCATTTTTTATCCCTTCCGCATCGATCGTTTCATTTAATATTACTCTTTTCTTCCCAAACTCTGGGAAATAGGTTAGGGTGTACTCAACTTCGCTTGGTTTATCGCTGAATTGAATGTAGGCTGTAAAGCCTTTTCCGAAGTTAACCCTGTTTCCAATGTTTGTTGGAATTAAAACTGTTGTATCCCGTCTTTCTTCTCTTTCTTGAATTATCACAAGATCCGACATCTCGAAAGAGTTTGGCTTCAAAGGTTTTAAATTGATGTTTCTTTCTCTTTTAAAAGTTTGATTTGAGTGCTCATCTTCAAATATCAATGTCAGGCGATAACTTCCCGGGCTTAGGTCGAATCGAAGATTTCCCTGCGTGTAAATATCTTTTGAGGTCGTCTCCTCATATTTATCTGTGCCTCTAAAGCCTCTAAATATCTTTCTCGCGATGGATTTTCCATCCTTTTCGAAGATTTCAACGCTGACTGTAAAACTTGCGGTGTATGTTGGAGAGCTGAGAGGATTTTTGATGAACGAAAGCAATGCGTTTGCAACTCGAAAATTTATATCAACTCTACTTTTTGTGGTGTCCTCACTTATAAGGTTTATCACCTCAAAAAAGAAAAGCTTTCCAAGTTCTCTATCGGTGGTGGAGAAGAAGGGACGGAATAGGGGTATTTGTGCACTCGATGTCGAGGTTAAAATCAAAATTGCCAAAAGAAGTTTTTTCACATTAAACCTCCACGTGATTTTTCAGAATTAATTTAATTATATAGACTTGAAAATTCAATTTTGGGTTTAAACTTTTGCTTTGGAATTAATTTTTCATCAGCAGATAAATTGCGAATATCGCGGTAACTTCAAAGATTACAAGTGTTACCCCTGCAACTTTATCGTAGGTTTTAACGGCGTTAAGTTTCTCTGGGTCGCCGGATTGAAGATATTCGTTATAGAGTTTGTCCGCTTGCGTTTTAAAATAAATTGAGATGATCCCACTTGTCAAACTTATTCCTGCAATTGGCAGAACTACATTTAATTTATTCCTCGGCTCAGTTCTTAGTTCTGTTTCAGCTCCATTTTTCGGGCTTAGGTTGATCTCAATCCTTTGAGTTTTTCCGTCAATAAGGATTTCAACTTCGTTATATCCCTTTTTAGCAATTTTTATTTTTTTCCCAAGCAAATCTTTCATTTTGAAAATTGATGGTGTCATTCCGATGATTGAATCCCCAAGCAGTATATTTGCTGAGAAAGGAATCGAATTTATCTTGATAAACTTTTCGAAAGTTATGAAAAGATTTAATGTGTCGTTTTCTTTTATCTCTATTTTTTGAACGACGTCTCGCTCGAGCCAATCTGTCGGCTCAGGATTTTTTACTTTTAAAGTGTATGTTCCTAATTTGACTTTGAAATTTGAAATTGGGGTTGAACCAATTAGTATCGAGTCAATGTAGACGACCGCACCTTTGATTTCGGAGTCTATGTTCAAAACTCCATATTTATCTTGTCCGATTAAATTTATAGAACTTATCAAAATTGCAAGAAGAAGAAATTTCATTCTATTTTGTTGTTTGTGTTTTAAAAGCATAGACGAACCTATCTTCGCTTGCAACGAACAAAAAGTTTTTCCACACGATCGGACTTGATTTTATCCTTCCGCGAGTTTCATAATTCCAAAGCAAATTTCCATTGACAATGTCAAGGGCGTAGACATTTTTATCAAGCGAACCGAAGAAGACGGTTTTATTCGAAACCACCGGCGCAGAATTTATTATACTCTTTGCTGAAAATTCCCATACGATTTTTCCATTCTCCTTGTTCAACGCGAAAAATTTGCCAGACGCTGTTCCGAAGAAAACGAGCGAATCTTTGATTGAGCAACCTCCGTAAATTTTTGAACCAGAGTTAAAACTCCACTCAAGTTTTCCATTTTTTAAATTTAAAGCGTAAAAAATCCCATTTAGCGAACCGAAGAAAACTTTTCCATCTGATATCGAAACAGGTGCAAAAATAGCCGAACCTGCGTTAAATTTCCATACTAAAGCCCCGGATTTAAAATCAACACAATATAGGTTTCCATCGTCACATCCAAAAACTACAAATTCTCCATCGGACGCAGGGGAAGAGCGAACTGGTTTGGGAGTTTTGAATTCCCATATTTTTTCAGGTATGTCGTAATTTATTTTGTAGTTTATTACCGAGCCTTCAAGTGTAGGGACGATGACATTGTTGTCCAAAAGCAATAAAGATGCTTCGATTGCTCCAATTTTTTCTTCCCATAGAATTTCACCAAGGTTTAAATCAATTGATTGTAGCGTATTTTTACCGTGAGCGTTCGGGATTATGAGTTTATTTTTGTAAAGCGCAGGTGTTCCAGAGACAGCGGATTCAGTTCCAATTACACCGATTTTTTTGCCTGTTTCTATATCGACGAGATGAATTTCTTCTCCAAGCGTTCCGATGAATAAAATTCCATCTGCGACGAGCATTGGGCTGTGTGAAAATCCCGCACCAGCGTTATAAGTCCAGGCAAGTTGAAATGGTGGAGAAACATTGAAATATGCGGCATTCAAATTTTTGGGTGAGTTTCCGTATTGAATCCAGTTAAATTCACCAAGTATTATGTTTTTCTCAAGTTTAAACGAAGTGCATGAGGCTAATATCAAAGCGAGGACGATTATGATTTTTTTCATTTGCGGTTTTTAAAATCTTTTTAAAAATCCCATCCAAAGAAGAATTGATGGAAGAGCGTTTTTTGTATCTTCGAGAAGTTGTTTTCGATCCTTTTTCCGACATCGTATCTTAACACGAGAACACCGCCGATGTTAAATCTAATTCCAAAGCCAAAACTTCCCAAGGTTTCGGTATATTTATTGTCCCATGCGTTGCCCATATCGAAGAAGAGCGCACCTCTTATCGAGCCTATGAATATTCCACCGAACGGGAATTTGATATCGAATTTATCGATAAACGGGAAACGCAACTCTTGACTTGTAAGCCAAAGTTTTTTGCCCCTTATTGACCATCGCTCATATCCACGCAGGTCCCAACTTCCGCCCATAAACCATCTCCTTGCTTCCTTTCCTTCGTTATAAAAAAGCATCAATCTAACCGCATACGCTGATCTCGTCGAAAGTCTAAAGTAGTGTCTATAATCGAAGATCAAAGTGTAATAATTTACATTTGAAAATTGTATATCCGTTGTGTATGCAAGGGTTATGTTGAATCTTTTTCCATCAATTGGTCCAGTTGGCGACCATAGGGAGTTATCAAAGATGTAAGATATCGAATTTGAAAGAAGCATCGCTTTTCTTTCCCCCACACCGAAGAGAATTTCTTTATCAGATCTATTCAGCATTATGGTTGATTCAATCCTTCTAAAGACCGAGATCGGATAGCTTAGGGCGAAGTATCCACCGTAGGCTTTTTCATAATAGAAAAGGTCGGGGTCGGTTAAATCGTATCTTCTCCCGGCGAAGTGGAAGATTCCGTATGCGAAGTTTGTTCGTTTGCTAAGCGAAACGCGGGATATGGCGATGTTGAAACTTTTTAAAATTTCATCTTTTGATTGGGCTGTGTTATAAATCAGGAAATAATATCTTTCATTTCCGAGCAAGTCGCTAAGTGCAATCGCTGCACCTCCAACGGTTCCAAAGATTGGATCAGTTGATATCTGACTTTGTGCGATGTCCAAGTCGTATTTACCACGGTAAGTGACGGTATTTATGTTTTCAAATCCTCTGATCGCTGGTGTATCCCAGTGTATTTTGTCGATTTCGTTTAAATTTATCTTTTGAGTAAAGTTTGGTTTTTCGATTTTTTCCTTTACATCTTCGATCATCCTGATTTGGAATTTTAACTTTTCAAGGGCAATGAAAATTATTTTCCCATCGTCCGTCCAAGCGGGGTCAAATGCAGCAGTTGTAAGATTTGTGATTTGTTTTATCTCTATTTCGTTTGGATGATTTAAGTTGTTCGTTCCATCAAGTTCCGCTAAAAATTTTTTCTGTGAAAGATCAAGTATCCAAATGTTTTGCGTCCCATCTATATCTGCGATAAAGGCAAGGAATTTACCATCGGGTGACCAAGACGGTGACATACATGAAAAATCGCCGTAAATCAGATATTCGATCTTGTCCTCGTTCAAATCGTAAAGAAAGATATTATACTTTCCATCTGTTCCGAATTTTGTCCTGTCCGAAGTAAATGCAATTTTATCATCTTTCGGTGACCAAGCGACCTCTCTATCGTCGTAATAATCGTTTGTTAGTTTTTTTAGATTTTTGGTTTTAAGGTCGAAGATATATAAATCGCTGTATCCAGATTTATCAATCGCTGTGAGTGCGAGTTCATCTCCGTCTGGTGAAAAGGACAATGAAGTTATCATCACAAGCGAGTTGAACTGAAACATATCGATTATTTTTTCGCTTTTAAGATCGTAGATATGAATTGCGTCGTGGTCTCCTGCTTTAGTTATGAAAGCAAGTTTTCCGTTTTTTACATCTATTTTTGTTTTAAATGGGTGGAATGCTTCGAGTTTGTCTGATCTCTCTCCCTCGATCACAACTTTTGGCTTATGATTTGTCCCAAGTTCGATTTTGTAGATATTGGTATAGCCGGTTATGTTTCCGATAAAGTAGATCTCGTTTTTACCTTCATTTTTATAAAAGACGGGTTTCATATTGAAACCTTCAACAAATATCGGCTTTGTTACTGCGCTTGGTGGGTCGTTGTATTTTAGAAGTGGATAGTATTTTTTCTTAAGGTGATAGAGCCATTCTTCATCGAATTGTTTGTAATTTTTCCCGATAGTTAGTTCAAAAACTTTTTCAAATGAACTCGCCTTCCAGAAGTTTTCGAAGAAAAGCAGAATTTTTTCTTCACCGTATTTCTGTGCAATATATTCAAGGATGTTTTGCCCTTCTTTATACATTAAAAATGTCCCGAGGATTCTATCCATCTCTGATAGTGGAACTATGTAGTCGTTTAAGACCGCATCTCTTAAGAGCATTTCACCTTGGTTATCCCATTTCGTCGACCAGTATTCTGCAAGTCCTTCTGTGAACCAAAGTGGGGGCATTTTCTCGGTCGGCTGTCGATGATCTTTTAAAACGCGTTGGGTTTTATGAAGCGTGAAGACATGCACGAGTTCGTGTTTTATGACATGTTTAAATTGATAAATTGAGCCATCGAAAGGAATCACAACTCTTCCTTTTATGAATTCAAAAAATCCGCCGACCCCTTCCGGAATTATGCCGGGAGTTGTGTTAGTTTGCTGAAAATATAGATGTGAACTGTAGAAGACCAAGGGTATCTTGTTTAGGATATTTATGTTGAATTTTTCTTGAAGTTCTGCATAGGCTTCCTCAGCAAAGTAAGCCCCGCGTTCAGCTAAATCTTTCATCTCGGGATGATAATATATATCGAAATGTTCGGTTTTGAGGACATTCCATTGAAACTCTGTATATTGAACTTTGTTTCTGCCAAAGTAATACCACTGCGCAAGGCAGGAGGAGTAGATAAGCAATAAAAACCCAAGGGTCGCTACTTTTCTCATAACGCATGGGATTTTTGTTTAAACCTTTTTCAAATTTATAAACGCTGAAATAATTAGTCAAGTTCGCAATTTCCCTAAAAATAAAGTGCGGGTGTATGCGGGATTTTTTGGGATTTGCCCCGGCACGAGGTATGTTTTAACGCTTTATTATTTCTCACACATATACTCACACATACACCGATGTGCATTGAATAGATGCTTTAGGGGATGATACCGATTGAAAAAGTTGAAGAGTTATAACATAGTCACATAGACTTACGTCGTGTATTTTAAGCCTCGTTAGTCGAAAGGTTAATAGCAAATGCTTCTTGATTAGTTTCGCACCTACGGTGCTATTTTTAAATGATTTATAATTTTAACTATTGACATTTCGCTCCTATCGGAGCTCATATTTTCACTTCACCAAAACCATTTTCTTTACATCTCTAAATCTACCCGCTTCAAGAACGTAAAAGTAAACCCCGCTTGACAAATTACTTGCGTTGAATTTAACCTTATACCTTCCTCCATCAAGTTCTTCATTAACAAGTTTTTCTACTTCTCTTCCCAAAACATCATAAACAACAAGCCTCACATAACTTCTCTCTGGCAAATCAAACTCAATTGTTGTAGTCGGGTTAAATGGATTTGGATAGTTTTGATAAAGTTCAAATTTTGTTGGTATCTCTTTTGATTTCTCTTCAACTTTCACTGGTATTATAACAACTCCACCCTCTCTATATACCGCAAGCCCCCAACTTGTTCCAATCCATTTATTACCATACTGGTCTATGGCTATTGAACGAACATAATTACTTGGCAAACCAGAATTAGAACTGTTATAAACAGTCCAATTTATCCCGTCAAACTTTGCAAGTCCTCCTCCATATGTCCCAATCCATTTATTTCCCTGCTGGTCTATGGCGATTGAATAAACACGATTACTTGGCAAACCAGAATTAGATGTGTTATAAACAAACCAATTTACTCCATCAAACTTTGCAAGTCCTCCTCCATATGTCCCAATCCACTTGTTACCATGCTGGTCTATGGCAATTGAAAGAACCCTATTATCAGGCAAACCAGAATTAGATGTATCATAAACAATCCAATTTACTCCATCAAACTTTGCAAGCCCTCCACCTGTCCCAATCCATTTGTTCCCCTGCTGGTCTATGGATATTGCGTTAATCCTATTATTTAGCAAACCAGAATTAGAAGTGTCATAAACAGTCCAATTTATTCCGTCAAACTTTGCAAGTCCTCCAAACAATGTTCCAATCCACCTGTTCCCCTGCTGGTCTATGGCGATTGAACGGACAAGATTATCAGGCAAACCAGAATTAATAGTGTAATAAACAGTCCATCTTACCCCATCAAACTTTGCAAGTCCTCCACCTGTCCCAATCCACTTATTCCCCTGCTGGTCTATGGCTATTGAAAGAACCAAATCATCAGGCAAACCAGAATTATATTCATTATAAACAGTCCAATTTACACCGTCAAACTTTGCAAGCCCTCCTCCATCTGTTCCAATCCAAATGTTTCCCTGCTGGTCTATGGTGATTGTTTGAACTCTATTATCAAGCAAACCAGAATTAGATGTGTTATAAACAAACCAATTCACTCCATCAAACTTTGCAAGCCCTCCTCTCCATGTCCCAATCCACTTGTTTCCCTGCTGGTCTATGGCAATTGTTTGAACATAATTACTTGGCAAACCAGAATTAGATGTGTTATAAACAGTCCAACTTATCCCATCAAACTTTGCAACTCCTCCTAAATAAGTCCCAATCCATTTGTTCCCCTGCTGGTCTATGGCAATTGATTGAACATCATTATTTGGCAAACCAGAATTAGATGTGCTATAAACAGTCCAATTCACTCCATCAAACTTTGCAAGCCCTCCTCCATATGTTCCAATCCACTTGTTTGCTTGCTGGTCTATGGCTATTGCTTCAACAAAATCACTTGGCAAACCAGAATTAGATGTGTTATAAACAAACCAATTTACTCCATCAAACTTTGCAAGTCCTCCTCCCCATGTCCCAATCCACTTGTTTGCTTGCTGGTCTATGGCTATTGCTTCAACAAAATCACTTGGCAAACCAGAATTAGATGTGTTATAAACAAACCAATTTACTCCATCAAACTTTGCAAGTCCTCCTCCACTTGTTCCAATCCACTTGTTCCCCTGCTGGTCTATAGCAATTGAAAGAACATAATTATCAGGCAAACCAGAATTGGCTTTGTTAAAAAATTGCATTTGACCAGTTATCTTATCAAGCTTTACAAGCCCAACCCATGTCCCAACCCAAATGTAATCCCCTTCCTCTGCAAGTGAAAGAACATTCTTCCCACTTGTGTAGTTTATCCATTCTGGATTTTGTGAGAAAAGATTTGAAGTTAAAATGAGAGCAAGCGAAAATAAAATAGCCTTGCCCCTCATTTTATCCTCCATGATTTTATTTCTTTGCCTCTGGCTAAAATATAAAACATAAATTTTGAAAAGTCAATTGGTAGAAGAGCAATTG
>FWWL01001106.1_pt1 | contig 67005 bp, 58 predicted proteins | sample 2228331 | NCBI WGS metagenome assembly FWWL01 (sample SAMEA103939775, study PRJEB20133) | metagenome
CGTCGGCGGGGCTGTCGAAGGGCGCCACGGCCCACCCGGCGCCGGCGGCGGCGAGGGTGGCGGCGACACGTGCGGCACCGATCTCGCGGGCGCGGCCCTCGGCCCGCAGGCTGGCGGCCGGGAGCAGGGTGGAGAACATCGCGGTGTGGTTGGTCGCGAAGCCGAGGATGGCCAGCCACGTGAGCCCGACGAAGCCCGGGAAGGCCCACGGGTAGAGCGGCGTCCGGGTGAGGGTCAGCAGCGCCGCGCACCCCACGAAGGTGGCCGCGCAGATCCCGGTCCACACCACGGCGAAGCGGGGGCTCAGCGGGCCCTTGGCCACCTCCTGGTAGACGAGGCGCCGCGCGGAGAGGCCCAGGACGGTCACCGGGCCGAGGATCGTGAAGGCCATCCGCGCCGCGGAGGCGTCACCGACCTCGCCCTGCGCCTGGACCAGGGCCAGGGCGGCGACGAGCGGGACGCCGGCCAGGACCGCGTCCAGCAGCAGGGGCAGGCACTCGCGGGCGTCGGCGCGCAGCACGCGGGCCCCGCGGACCAGTCGCGGCAGGCCGCCGGCCAGCGCCACCCAGGCGGGGAGGCCGACCGCCCACCAGACCAGCGACCACCACTCCTCCCGACCGATCAGCGCCCACAGCACGAGCACGGACGTGGTCTGCAGCGCGAGGACGGCGAGGTCGGCGCGGAGGAACCGACGGCCCTCGTCGTAGCACCGGGTGAAGCGCTGGAAGTCGTAGGCGACGTACGGCGCGAGGGTGAGCGAGGCCAGGACGAGCGGCAGGCTGCCCAGCGCCGCGGCGACGCCGAGCTGGACCAGGCACACCGTCGCTGCGAGCACTCCGGCGGAGTGGGTCCCGTCGGTGAGCGTCCGGCGTCCGATGACGACGCGCTCGGTCCCGATGGCCTGACCGAGGCCGATCACGAACATCCCGCTGGTCACCCACACGGCGTAGTCGTCGAAGTCGGCGCGCGGCAGGGTCAGGGCGAAGACGGCCATCTGCAGGACGGTGCTGATCGAGTTCAGTGCCTGCACGAGGATGACCGCCGAGCTCTTGCCCACCCGGCCGGTCCCGCTGCTGACCTCAGCCATGGTTGCTACCTTTCCTCGACCGCGCCGCCCGGGCGCCGCACGACAGCCGGAGGAGACATGCTCTCGCCCCGCCGACCCTGGCGCCGCCGGGCGCTCGACCGGCTGGTCGGGCTCGCCGACCTGGTCGTCCCCGCCGGCCGTGTGGTGGTGCTGCACTCCTCGCCCGACCTGGACGACAGCACCGTAGCCCTGCTGCGGGGTCGTCCGCCTGCTGTTCCGGCGCTCGTCCTCGCGGAGGAGCCCGCGAGCGCGCGTGCCCGGGTCGCAGCCCTGGGCCTGGAGGTGGAGGTCGTCCCGCGGCGATCGCGCCGCGGACTGCTGGCCTACCTCCGCGCCCCGGTGACGGTGACGACCCACGGCGTCCTGGGTGCCCGCCCGCGGCGACGCGGCAAGCAGGTGGTGGGCCTGTGGCACGGGGAGTTCGGCAAGCGGATCGGCACCTTCGTGGGCGAGGCTCCCCGCCACTTCGACTGGGTCCCCGTCTCCAGCGAGCTCTCCCGTCAGCTGCGCACGGCCGAGTTCGCCCTGGACCCGGCCCTCGTCCACGTGGTCGGGGCGCCGCGCCAGGCGCTGCTGGGCGACGGCACGGGGGTCCGGGCCCGGGCAGACCTGGTGGGCCCCCAGGTCGTGGTGGCCCCGACGTACCGGACCGTGGTGCGGGGCATGAGCCGCTCCGACGGCGACCTCGGGCGCGTCGACGCCGAGTCGCCGTGGACGTGGCCGGAGATGACCGCGCTCCTCGACCGGCACGGTGCGACGCTCTGGCTGCGGCCGCACCCGGCGGCGGACCAGGAGGTGCCGGCCGCTGGACGGGTGCGCTCGGCCCGCAACGAGGACCTCGAGCGGCTCGGGCTCACGTTCTACGAGCTCCTCGCGGCCGCCGACTGCCTGGTGACCGACTACTCCTCGATCTGGGTGGACCAGCTCGTCTGCGACACCCCGATCATCGGGTTCTGCCCGGACCTGGCGGACTACCGGCGGTCCCGCGGCCTGGCGCTGGAGCCGTACGAGCACTGGTTCCCGGGGCCTGTCCTGGCGCGTGGCGAGGACCTGGTCGCCGAGGTGGCCCGGGTGCTGGAGGGGGCCGACGGTCACCGCGAGCACCGTGCACGGGTGCGCGCGCTGCTGGTGGGTGCCGGCACCGGGGACCCCGTGGCCGCCACGTGGCAGGCGGTCACCGCACGGTGTGCGCGGCCGCGTCCCTGATCACCGCGACCGTCTCCCGCGCCGTGCGGTCCCAGCTGAAGTGCGCGGCGCGGTCGTGCCCGCGTCGGACCAGCTCGGCGCGGAGCGCAGGGTCGTCGAGGACGGACTCCGCGGCGGCCACGATGGTGTCCACGTCGTGGGGGTCGCAGTAGACGGCGGCGTCCGCGCACCGCTCGCGCAGTGCCGGGATGTCGGAGACGACCACCGGGCAGCCCCGGGCCATGGCCTCCACCGGAGGCAGGCCGGAGGCCTCGTGGAAGGAGGGGAAGAGCATCAGCTGCGCTGCGCGGTAGTGCGCGTCGAGCGACGCGTCGTCGACCGCGCCGGCGAAGACCGTCCGCTCGTCTGCCTCGTCGACCTCGACCGCGGAGTACGCCGCGGCGCCGGCGCCGATGAAGACGGCTCGCAGGCCGGCTCGCTGCTCGAGCAGCCGCCGGACGGTGGCGAGGACGCCGTCGACGTTCTTGCGGTGGTTGAGCGCCCCGACGTACAGCACGAAGGGCCCCGACGGGGGCCGCGGGTCGCCGGCAGTCGTCTGCGGCTCGGGCGGGCGGCTGCCGTTGGCGACCGCGACCAGGCGGTGGCCGGTCGCGGGGAAGTGCTCCAGCATCCGGGCGCGCTCGGCCTCCGAGACGGTGACGACCCGCTCGGCGCGACGCATCACCTGGGGGACCAGCACCTCGTAGACCCGGCGGAAGGCCGGGCTGACGGTCTCGGGGTGGTAGCGGAAGGCGAGGTCGTGGACGGTCGTCACGACCGGGGTCCGGCCTCGCAGGGTCAGGAGCGGAGCGACGTTGCCCGGGCAGAAGAGGAGGTCGTGCTCCTTGGCGGCGCGGGGGAGCTCGAGCTGCTCCCAGGCGTGGCCGGAGAGCCGGCCCACCCGCTGCACGGCGAGGTGCCGGTAGGGCGGTGGCTCGACGCCGCGGGGGACGAGGAGGGTGACCTCGAGGTCGTGGACGTGCTGCTCGGCGCGTGCGAGCGCCGCGTCGAGGGCCGCGCACAGCTCGCGCGCGTAGCGCTGCACGCCCGAGAGGGGCTGGGCCAGGAAGCGGCCGTCGATGGCCAGGCGCACGCTCAGGACCCCACGAGCTGGCGTCGGACCGTCTCGGCGATGTCCTCCATGCCCCGCGGCACCGGGTGCCAGGGCGCGGCACCGGAGCGTGCCGGGTCGACGCCGGTGATCCACGGCCGCGCGGAGCACACGTGGTGCTCCGCGCTCGAGGCACGCAGGTCCACGAAGCGCACCCCGGCGTTGTCGGCGGCCGCGCGCAGGCCCTCGACGACCGCGTCGACCACCTGCGCCGCCCAGACGACGTCGCCCGCGGCGAAGGGCAGCTGGTCGCAGGAGCCGGCGCTCGGGAAGATCGAGGGGTAGCCCACGACGACCACCTGGGCCTGCGGCGCGCGCTGGCGGATGGTGCGGACGATGGCGGCGACCCGGGACGCCAGGCGGTCGGTCTGCCGCTGGAGGGCGTCGGCGTCGGAGCCCGCGAGCGCGTCGCGGCAGGGCGACCCGGTCGGGTCCTCCTTCGCGACCTGGGGGCAGGTCGTCACGATGCTGTTGAACACGCTCTCGTCGTTGCCGCCGATGCTCACCGTGACCAGGTCGGTCTCGCGGCTGAGCGCCTCGATCTGGGGCGGCACCGGGACGCCGTCGGGCCGGACCTGGTCGGCGGTGATGTCCAGGGTCCTGGCCCCCGAGCAGGTCACGTCGGTGAAGCTGGCCACCGCCAGGCGTTCGGCCAGCAGTGAGGGGTAGTTGTTGCTGGAGCGGCGGCAGGAGGAGTCGACCTGGACCGGCAGGCCGGGGCCAGCGCTGTAGGAGTCACCCATCGCCACGTAGTCGATGTCGCTGAGCTGCTCGGCGGCCAGCGGCGCGGTGGGGTCGGCGACCTGGGCCGCGATCGCGTCCGCGGCGTCCTCGCGCAGGAAGCGCTCCAGGAGCAGCGTCCCCGCCCCGAGGAGTGCGGCCATGAGCACCACGAGGGCGGTCACGAAGCCGACGGTGCGCAGGGTCTCCTTGCGCGGGTTGGCACGGACGCGACTACGCGGCACCGCGGGTACCTCCTGGTTGCACGAGCCCACCCGACGGTGGGGACGCGGGCGGATGAGGGGGATGTTGACACGCAGAGCAACGACGGGGGCCCCGCTCGGTGACGGCGCACCAGGTTTCGGCAGTGTGACGCGCAGAGCCCGGGCATGAAATCTCCGGGTCTCACCCGTCCGATCCGCAGAACGGCTCGCCAAGGGGGCCTCGACTGTGGTTCCCTTTACCCCGTCCACACCTATCTTCCGGTGCTCCGGCGCCACATGGGGAGTCTCAGAATGAAGAAGCTCATCGTCGCGATCGTCGCGGCATTTATGATGTCCTTCGCCGGCACCGCTGCCCACGCCGCGTACGAGCCGACGACCGACACCGACGTCCAGGCCGTCACCAAGAAGGGCAAGCCGGAGCCGGGCGAGAAGAAGCGCATCGTCGTCAAGCCCCGCGTGCAGGGCGACGCGGTCCAGTGCACCGGCCGCATCGTGGTGATCTACAAGTCCGGCAAGACTGTCGTCCGCCAGCGCGACAAGGTGGTGGGCAACCGGGTCGCCTTCAACGGTCGGGTCCCCAGCACCACCACGAGGATCGTGTTCCTCTACCAGCGTGGCAAGCAGGACCCCTGCGACAAGTCGAAGTCGGTCGTCCGGCTCTGACCCCCTGACGCACTCGCGGCCCCCGTCCCTCGGACGGGGGCCGCGCTGCGTCCGGACTGCTCGTCGATCTGCCGCTCATCCTCGATAGGGTCCCGCCATGCCGCGCCGCCGCCTCGTCCTGCGGGTCCTCGGGGGCCTCGCGCTCGTCGTCGTGGTGCTCGGTGCGCTCGTGGGGTGGCGGGCGCTGCAGGTCAACGACGCGCTCCAGCAGGCCGTGCGCGACGCCGAGACGCTCCAGACCAGCCTGGAGTCCGGCGAGCAGGCCGACATCGACGCGGCGCTCGCGCAGCTGCAGAGCAGCGCCGGAGAGGCGGCAGACCTGACCGGCGGTCTGGTCTGGTCACTGGCGACCCTCCCGCCGTACGTCGGTGACGACGCCTCGGGGGTGCGCACCGCGGCCCGGGTCGTCTCCGACCTCGCCGAGGACGGCATCGGCCCGCTGGCCGAGAGCGCCACCGAGCTCGACCGCCTGCTGCCCCGCGAGGGCCGCATCGACGTCGAGGCGGTGCGCGACCTGCAGGCTCCGATCGACACCGCGGCCGCTGCCCTGGCCGCTGCGCGGGCCGACCTGGCCGCCGAGGACAGCTCCGGCTTCGTCGACCGCTTCCGCGTGAAGTACCGCGAGCTCGCCTCGCTGGTCGGTGACGCCGCGCAGGCGATGGACTCCGCCCAGGTCACCGTCGGGCTGCTGCCCGAGCTGCTGGGGCAGGACGGTCCTCGCAACTACCTGCTGGTCTTCCAGAACAACGCCGAGATCCGAGCCACCGGCGGTCTGCCCGGTGCGATGTCGGTGCTCGAGGTCGACGACGGTGCGATCGCGCTGGGCCGCCAGGACTCGGCGGCCGCCTTCGGCGAGCGAGCCACCCCGGTGCTGCCGCTGACCGACGACGAGGTGGAGGTCTACAGCGAGAAGCTCGGAACCTTCATGCTCGACGCCAACTTCACCCCCGACTGGCCGCGGGCGGCCGAGCTGATCCGGGCGCGCTGGGAGGAGGTGCACCCCGAGCGGCTCGACGGGGTGCTGACCCTCGACACCATCGCGGTGTCCTACCTGCTGGGTGCCACCGGCCCCGTCGATGTCGGGCCCTACACGCTGACCGCGGAGAACACGGTCGACACCCTGCTCAACCAGGCCTACGTCGACATCCCTGCCCCGGCCGACCAGGACGCGTTCTTCCGGCTCGTGGCCAAGACCGTCTTCGACCGGATCTCAGGCGGCCAGGTCGGTGCCCCGCGAGAGCTGCTGCGCGCGCTCGTGCGCGCCGGAGACGAGGGCCGGGTGGCGGTCCACCTGACCGACGAGGCCGAGCAGGAGCAGATCGCCGCGCGCCGGGTGGCCTCCGCGACCCGGGACGCCGACGGCGTCGCCCAGGGCATCGACGTCACGCTGCTCGACGGGACCGCTTCCAAGATGTCCTACTACCTCGACTACCGCACGCGCGCCGCGGTCACCAGCTGCACCGGCGACATCGCCCGGGTGCGGGTCTCGACCACGTTGGTCTCCGATCCCCCGGCCAACCCGGAGAACCTGCCGGGCTACATCACCGGTGGCGCGAACGTCAGCACCGAGCCCGGCGAGCAGCTGGTGCAGGTACGGATCCTGACCCCCTCCGAGGGCAGGATCCGCGGGTTCACGATCCGCGGCAAGAAGTTCGGCCCACGCCGGCTCTTCCTCGACGACCGGCAGGTGAGCACGGCGTTCCTGCTGCTGGAGCCCGACCAGCCCGCGGACGTGGTGTGGACCGTGGACGTGCCGGTGCGCCAGGACACCATCCCGGTGCGGGTCACGCCGGGCATCGAGCCGCGGGACTACTCCAGCACCCTCCGCGCCTGCTGAGCGGTCGGCACCGGGCGGGCTGCACCGCGCCATCGGACCCACCGTCGATCGAGGTGCGAGGGGCGTCCGAGCGTGAACGTCGGTCGAGGTGCGAGGTGCGTCAGCGACGAGCCACGAGACCCCGACCTGCGCCCCCTCAGTCGGTGTGCTGGGCCTTCCGGCTGCGCCGGCCCCTGCCCCGGGCGGCCGCCGGGGCCTGCTCGGGCGCGTAGCCGTACCCGTAGCCGTAGCCATACCCGTAGCCACCGCTGCGCCGCCTCGTGGGCGTCATGTTGAGGATGACCCCGACCAGTTCGGCGTCGACCTGGGCCAGCCGGTCCTGGGCCTGGACCAGCTGCTCCTTGGTGGTCTTGCCGTGGGCGGCGACGACGATGGCGCCGTCGGCCTGCACCGAGAGCAGGGCCGCGTCGGTGACCGGCAGCAGCGGCGGGGCGTCGATGATGATCGTGTCGAAGCGCTGCTTGGCCCGGGCGAGCATGTCGGCCATCGCCTTGGACTGCAGCAGCTCGGCCGGGTTCGGCGGCACCGCGCCGCTGCCGAGCACCGACAGGCCGGAGCCCGAGTGCTCCTGCAGGGCGTCCTCGAAGGCCACGCGGTTGACCAGCACGGTCGTGACGCCGATGGAGTTGTCGAGGCCGAGGGCGAGCGAGGCCTTGGGGCGGCGCAGGTCGCACTCGACGAGCAGCGTCTTCTGGCCGGCCTGGGCCAGGGTGATGGCGAGGTTGACCGCGGTGGTGGTCTTGCCCTCCCCGGGCAGGGCCGAGGTGACCACGAAGACCTTGGTGGCGGCGTCGACGTCGACGAACTGCAGGTTGGTGCGCAGCACCCGGAAGGCCTCGACCCGGGGCGCGTGCGAGGCCAGGGAGGTGACGAGGGGCTCGCTGCGGATGGAGGCGTCGTAGCCGATGGTCCCGAGCAGGGGCACCTCGGTCGCCTCGCGCAGGTCGTCGGGGGACTTGATGGTGGTGTCGAGCAGCTCGCGCAGCACCGCGACACCGAAGCCGAGCAGCAGGCCGAGCACGATGGCCAGGCCCAGGTTGCGCACCGGCTGCGGGGCGACCGGGGTGGTGGGCAGCGAGGCGGAGTCGACGATGCTGGCGCGGATCAGCGGCTCGCTGGCGCCGGGCGGGGTCTCGAGCTGGCGGATCAGGTCGCTCAGGGCCGTCGCGTACGCCTGCGTGAGGGCCTGGGCCATGGCGGGGGAGGGGTCGGTCACCGAGAGGTCGATGATCACCGTCTCGGGGACCACGGTCGCCTCCACGGCCTCGAGGAGCTCGCCGGTGGTCATCGCCGCGTCCAGGTCGTCGATGACCACGTCGGCCAGCTCGCGGCTCTTGCCGACCAGGTCGGCGTACGACGTCACGCGCTGCTGGGAGAACTGCGCCCCGGTGAACGCATCGCCCACCGACTCGCCGCTGTTGGAGGAGGTGGTGGAGACGAAGACCCGGGCCGTCGACTGGTACTGCGGGGTCGAGGTGAAGGTCCACGCCGCTGCGGCGCCGACGACGAGCAGGGTCAGCGTGGCGATGAGCATCCACCGACGTCGGAGGATGCGCAGGTAGTCCCGCAGTTCCACAGGTGCTCCGTTCGGTTCCGCCGCCCCGTGAGACGGCGGGGCTCGGCTGCGAGAACCTTAACGGAGCCGGATGACGCCGCTGTGTCGCCGCCAGCCCCGGTGGTCGACAGCGACGAGACCGCCCGTTGGTTGAGGTGTGAGCGAAGCCAGTTACGAAACCCAGCGGCCCGCAAACCAATCTCAGGCCGAGGCCACCTCGGCCCGCCCGTAGTCGTCCTCGAGCCGGCAGATGTCGTCCTCGCCCGTGTACGCCCCGAGCTGCACCTCGACGATGACCAGCAGCTCGTCGTGGGCGTTGGTGATCCGGTGCGCCTGCCCGACCTCGACGAAGATCGACTCGCCCACCCCCGCGACGACGACCTCGCCGTCGATGACCGCGGTGCACGTCCCCTTGGCGACCACCCAGCTCTCGGCACGGTGCTCGTGGGTCTGGTAGCTCAGCCGCTGGTGCGGCCGCACGACGATGCGCTTGACCTTGAAGCCCTCGCCCTCGTCGAGGACCTGCCACTCGCCCCAGGGTCGGATGTCGAAGTCGTGCACGGCCCACGCTCCTGCTCTCGGAGTGGGACCGCCCCCCGCGAGTCCCTGTCGTCGACCCTAGGAGCGCAGATCCACAGCAGGGTGCGAGTTGGCCCTCACCTCAGCAACAAGTCAGCGACGGCGCAGCCCGGCGATCGCCGGCCGCACGTCGGCGAGGTAGACGAACGCTGCGATGGTGAACACGATGTTGAGCAGCCCCAGCGGTCCGCCGAGCAGCAGCTGCACGACGACGCCGAGGCCCAGGATCAGGCTCCACGCCGTCTTGGTGAGCTTCCCGGCCGCCTCGTACTCCTCGTTGGAGTGGGTGAGCGCGTTGACGAACGCGAAGATCTTCACCACGAGGAGCACGAAGGTCACCACGAGGTAGAAGTTCAGGTCCAGCGTCCGCACGTCCAGCACACGACGACTCTATCGGGACGCTCCCACCTGATCGTCGCCGCTGGCCGAGGGACAGCCTTCTCGTGGGTCGAGGGGCGAGCGAAGCGAGCCACGAGACCTCCATCGCTGGTCGAGGTGCGAGCGAAGCGAGCCACGAGACCTCAGAACGCCGCGCGGACCTCACCGACGGGCGCCCCACCACCGAACAGCACGTGCTCACCCGTACGCCGCACCGCCTCCGTGTCCACCCCAGCCATCCCCAGCACGCCCGACCGCTCCAGCGCCGCCGCCATGACCACAGGCCGCGCCCGCGCACCCCCGTCGTCGATCTTCAGCGCGAAGGCCCGCCCGTCCGGCAGCGCGACCGCGTAGCACGCCTCCGCCCCCGCCTTGCCGATCGCGCCTGGGATGGCCTGGAGAAGGGTCAGCTCGTCCCGCGTGGATCCCGACACCAGCCCCGGGTGCGCCCGGATCGCCTCGGCCACCCGCGCCTCCGCCCCGGACGATGCGACCGCCAGGGCCCGGAACGCCCGCGCCAGCCCGGTCAGCGACGCCGACAGCAAAGGCGCTCCGCACCCGTCGACGGCGACGGTGCTCACCGGCTCCCCGATCAGCCGTGTGAACGTCGCCAGGATCGCCTGTTGCAGCGGGTGCGTGGGGGCGAGGTACGTCGCGGTGTCCCACCCGTTCACCACGCAGGTGGCCAGCATCGCGGCGTGCTTGCCCGAGCAGTTCATGAAGCGCCGCGACGCCGACGCCCCCGACCGCAGCGCCTCGTCCCGGACCGCGTCGATCATCGGCCAGTCCACCGGGCACTGCAGGTCGTCGTCGGTCAGCCCGACGCCGGCCAGGATGCGGCCCACGGCCTCGAGGTGCATCGCCTCTCCCGAGTGCGACGCGCAGGCCATGGCCAGCAGGTCGGGGGGCAGGTCGAGGCCCGTCTCGACCATGGCGACGGCCTGGAGCGGCTTGTTGCACGAGCGCGGCAGCACGGGGGAGTCGACGTCGCCGACCGCCCACTCGACCGACCCGCCGGGCGCCAGCGCCACCACCGACCCGTGGTGCCGCCCCTCGGCGAAGCCAGAGCGCACGACCTCGGCCACGACCTGTGCAGATGCCATGCCCGCGAACCTAACGTCGCGCCCGGCACCGCGGGAAACACGACTACTTCTGTCAAGATACGTCGGTGAGCGACACCCCCGCTGTGCCCCAGCACTGCCCCACGCCCCGCGAGCTCGACGACCTCGAGCTCCTCTCGACCGGCGCCCTGGCACCCATCACGAGGTTCCGCATCGATGGTCGAGGTGCGAGCGAAGCGAGCCACGAGACCCTCGCCGCCGTCGTGACCTTGACGCTCCCCGACAAGGTCCGGGCCCAGGCCGAGCAGGCCGGCGCGGTGGAGCTGGTCGACCCCGAAGGCCTCCCGCTCGCCCGAGTGACGGTGCCGGGCGGCGAGGTCGAGCCCCTCACCCACGCCCAGTACGGACCCTTCCGCGAGCTCTACCTCACCCCTGCCCAGGCCCGCGAGCAGCACGCCGGCCGCACCTGGGTCCCGGTCACCGACGCCCTGACGGCCGCGCAGGTGGAGCAGGTCCGTGCCCTGGGGCCGGTCGTGCTGGTCGCGTTGGTCGGCACCGGCACCACCGACCTCTCCTCGGTCGCGCTCATCCGCGCGACCCGCCTCGTCGCCCAGACCCTCCCCGACGCTGCGGTCGTCGCGGTGCCGCTCGCCGCCCACGACGACCCGGAGGCCGACCACGGGCTTGGCGTCCAGGTCCTGGCGACGTACGCCGGCGACGACCCGGTCGTCGCGCTGGCCGACGACCCCGACGGCGACTACGCCCCGGAGGCCGCCGACGTCGTGGCGACCGACCGCCCCGCGCCCGACGAGCAGGGTCTGGTGCTCTTCTTCACCGGGCTCTCGGGCAGCGGCAAGTCCACGCTGGCGCGGGCACTGATGGACAAGATCCTCGAGCAGGGCACGCGCACCATCACCAGTCTCGACGGCGACGTGGTGCGGCGGAACCTGTCGGCCGGACTCACCTTCTCCAAGGCCGACCGCGAGACCAACATCCGCCGGATCGGCTGGGTCGCCGCCGAGATCTCCCGCCACGGCGGCCTGGCGGTGGTCAGCCCGATCGCCCCGTTCGACGAGACCCGCCAGCAGGTGCGTGCGATGGTTGACGAGGCCGGAGGTGCCTTCTTCCTCGTCCACGTCGCGACCCCGCTGGAGGAGTGCGAGCGCCGCGACCGCAAGGGCCTCTACGCCAAGGCGCGCCGCGGCGAGATCCCCGAGTTCACCGGCATCTCCAGTCCCTACGAGGTGCCCACGGACGCCGACGTCGTCGTCGACACCACCGGCCGCACCATCTCCGACGCCCTCGAGGACGTCATCCAGGCCCTGAAGCAGTCCGGCTACCTCGACCTCACGGCCCCGGCAGCCGAGCCCAGCGATGGTCGAGGTGCGAGCGAAGCGAGCCACGAGACCCAGCCGTCCGAGCTCGAGCGCACCATCGACTCCATCACGGGTTCGGAGGTCCGCACCTCGCAGGACGACCTGTCCGATGGTCGAGGTGCAGCAATGCCCTCTTCCGCCGGTCGAGGTGCGAGCGAAGCGAGCCACGAGACCCCCGACCCCCTCCACGTCCTCTTCGTCTGCACCGCCAACATCTGCCGCAGCCCCTTCATGGAGGTCACGGCCCGCCACCTGGCCGGCCAGGACGCAGAGATCGAGTTCCGCTCGGCCGGCACCCACGGCTGGACCGACCACCCGATGAACCCCGACATGGTCGTCACCCTCGAGCCCCGCGGCATCACCGGCCACGAGGAGTTCCGCTCCCGCCCGTTGACCAAGGCCGAGCTGGACTGGGCCGACGTGGTGCTCACGGCCGAGGCCGACCACCGCCAGTTCATCCTCGACGACCACCCGGCGCTCTTCCGCAAGGTCTTCACCCTGGGCCAGTTCGTGGAGTCGCTCGGCGGTCACGACGACCTCCACGGACGCGACCTGCTCGAGGCCGTGGGCTCCCAGCGCAGCGCCGCCTCGCCGGACCTCGACGTGGCCGACCCCTACCGCCGCGGCGCTGAGGCCTCGGAGGCCGCCGCCGCGCACATCGAGCAGCTCCTCCGCGCGGCCCTGGCCGCGCTCATCGGCACCGAGAGCAAGGACCCCGCCTGATGGACCTCCTCACCCTCACCGCGCTCTCGATCGTCGTCGCCGGTTTCGCCGTCGGCGTGGTCGTCGGCCTCACCGGCATGGGCGGCGGCGCGCTGATGACTCCCGCGCTGATCTTCCTCGGCGTGGGCGGTGGGTCGGCAGCCACCATCGTGGCCGCCGACCTCACGGCCGCCGCGGTCTACAAGACCGGCGGAGCGGTGGTCCACGCCAAGGAGGGCTCGCCCAACCTCAAGCTGGCTATGTGGCTGATCATCGGTTCGGTCCCGATGGCCTTCGCCGGTCCGTACGCCGTCAAGGCGTTCACCACCGACGCCGACGAGCTCGACCGGGTGCTGAAGCTGAGCATCGGCTTCGCGCTGCTCTTCGCCGCCGCGACCTACGCTGCACGGCTGTACATCAACCTGCGCCGCGTCCGCTCCGGCGGCGACCCCGGCGACCCCGACCCGCCGGTCCGCCCCATCCCGACGCTGCTCGTCGGCATGCTCGGCGGTCTCCTGGTCGGCGTCACCAGCGTCGGCTCGGGCTCGGTCATCATGATCGCCCTGCTGATGCTCTACCCCGGGCTCTCGGCGGTGAAGCTGGTCGGCACCGACCTGGTGCAGGCGGTCCCGCTGGTGCTGGCGGCCGCGGTCGCCAACATCGCGATCCATGGACTGGACTGGGAGATCACCCTTCCACTCATCGCCGGTTCGGTCCCGGGCACCCTCATCGGCGCCCGGATCGCGCCGCGCGTCCCGCAGTCCTACATCCGCCGCGGCATCGTGGTGGTGCTGACCATGTCCGGTGTCGCGCTGCTCGACAAGGCCGGCTGGGCTCCGCTGGGCCGCGAGGAGACCTACCCGGTGCTCATCGGCCTGGTCGGCCTCGCCGTGCTCCTGCTGCTGCCCATCGTGTGGGGCTTCCTGCGCAAGGAGCAGGGCCTGCCTTTCATGGGGGCGCCGACGGTCAGCGAGCTCGACACCTGGAACTACGCCGGTCCGCGCCGCGCCAAGAAGGCTGACCTGCAGGACTCGCAGACGAAGGAGTGACCGGGCATCATCTGCCGCGGACACCGATGGCCGGGAGGTCGGCGTGAGCAAGCCCAGAGTGCTGGTGATCGGGCTCAACTACGCCCCCGAGCGCACGGGCATCGCGCCCTACACCGCTGGCATGGCGGTCGGACTGTCCGAGGACTTCGACGTCGAGGTCCTGACGGTCCATCCGCACTACCCGGAGTGGAGCGTCGCCGAGGGCTACGGGGGCTGGCGCCGTCGAGAGGTGATCGACGGCGTCCGCGTCCATCGGGTGAAGCACTACGTCCCGCACGACCCCACCGGCGTCACCCGCATCCTCAGTGAGGCGTCCTACGCCGCCAGGGCCCTCGCGCCCGGGGTGAGGCGGCCCGATGTCATCGTCGCTGTCAGCCCCGCGCTCGCCCCGGTCGCGTCGGCGCTGAGGCTGGGGCGCCGGTGGCGGGTGCCGGTGGGCGTGGTGGTCCAGGACCTCTACAGCAAGGCCCTGTCGGAGCTCGAGCTGTTGGGTGGCCGCCTCGACCGCCCGGCGCACCAGCTCGAGCGGTCGCTGCTGCGCCGCTGCGACGGTGTCGTCTCCATCCACCAGGCCATGGCGGATGTGATGGTCCGTGACTACGGCGTGCCGCGGGAGCGGATCGAGGTCATCCCCAACTGGACCCACGTCTCCCCGCCGTCCGGTGACCGGGAGGTACGCCGCAAGGAGCTGGGCTGGGACGACGACGTCCTGACCGTCGTCCACGCGGGCAACATGGGCGCCAAGCAGGGTCTGGATCACCTCATCCCCGTGGGCAAGATGATCGACGACCGCTCCCTCCCGGTGCGGATCGTGCTGATCGGCAACGGCGGCAACCGAGATGCCCTCGAGAGCGCGGCCTCGGACATCGAGTCGCTGCAGTTCATGGACGCACTCCCGGGTGGGTCCTTCATGGAGACGCTCGCCGCCGCTGACGCCCTCCTGCTCCACGAGAGGCCTGGGCTGAAGGAGATGTGCGTCCCGTCGAAGCTCACCTCCTACTTCGCTGCGGCACGCCCGGTCCTGGCCGTGACCTCACTGGAGAGCGCGGCCGCCCGCGAGGTGCGAGCGAGCAGAGCAGGCATCGTGGTCCGCGCCGGCGACGCAGAAGCGCTGCTGGATGGACTGGGCCGGCTGGCGGATGCCCCTCGCGACGCCTGGGGCGCAGACGGGCTCGATTACGCCCGTCGGACCCTGGACGAGACCACCGCCCTGGGTCGCTACCGCGCCTGGCTCTTGTCGCTGCTGTCGTCGGGGAATCGCTGACCGACCACCGTCGCGTCGGCGGCGCCGAAGATCGCGTTGGCCGGCACGTCGGCCCGGACGACGGTGTTGGGCAGGATCAGCGCGCTCTCACCGAGCGTGACACCTCCGAGCACCACGGCGCGTGAGGTCACCCAGGCGCCGTTCTGGATCTCGACTGGCCGCGTCTTCAGCGCCATGTCGGTGCGGAAGGCGTGGGTGCCGGTGGTGACGAAGCTGCCCTGACTGATGACGACGTCGGACCCGATCACCAGCCGGTCCTGGTTGTGCAGCCAGACGTCCTCGCCGAGCCAGGACCGGTCGCCGACCTCCAGCTTCCAGGGAAAGCGCACCCGCAGACCCGGACGTGCGATCACGCCGGAGCCGATGCGCGCACCGAAGAATCGGAGGGTGGCCACCCGTAGGCGTGAGCTGAGCTGGAGCGAGCTGCGCACCAGCAGCGGCTCGACCAGCGCCCAGGCGAGCACCCAGAGGAGACCGCGGTCCCAGGCCTCCCGTGACCCAGGAGCCTCGGCCAGGTTGATGGGTGGGCGCACGACCCGAGGCTAGTCGCGTCCGTAGAGATCGCGGGTGTAGACCCGATTCTCCACGTCGTCGAGCTCCTCGGCCCGCCGGTTGGCGACGATCACGTCGCTGCGCCTCTTGAACTCCTCGAGGTCACGCACCACCTCGGAGCCGAAGAACGAATCGTCGTCCAGCGTCGGCTCGTGGACGAGCACCTCGACGCCCTTGGCCTTGATCCGCTTCATCACGCCTTGGATGGAGGACATCCGGAAGTTGTCCGAGCCCTCCTTCATCACGAGGCGGTAGATGCCGACCGTCGACGGGCGGCGGCGGAGGATGTCGTCGGCCACGAAGTCCTTGCGCGTGGTGTTGGCGGCGACGATCGCGCTGATCAGGTTCTGGGGGACGTCCTGGTAGTTCGCCTGCAGCTGCCGGGTGTCCTTCGGCAGGCAGTAGCCCCCGTAGCCGAAGCTGGGGTTGTTGTAGTGCAAGCCGATGCGGGGGTCCAGCCCCACGCCCTCGATGATCTGCGCCGAGGACAGCCCGTGGCGAGCGGCGTAGGTGTCGAGCTCGTTAAAGTAGGCCACCCGCAGCGCGAGGTAGGTGTTGGCGAAGAGCTTGATCGCTTCCGCCTCGGCGGAGTCGGTGAGCAGGACCGGGATGTCGCTGTCGAGCGCACCTTCGACCATGAGGTCGGCGAACCGCTTGCCGTCCTCGCCTCGATCGCCGACCACGATCCTGGAGGGGTGGAGGTTGTCGTGCAGGGCACGACCTTCTCGCAGGAACTCGGGACTGAAGATGATGTGCGCCCCGAGGTGATCCCCGCGCATGCGAGCCGTGAACCCCACAGGAATCGTGGACTTGATGACGATGACCGCGGTCGGGTTGACCCGGCGCACCTCTGCGATCACCGACTCCACTGAAGAGGTGTTGAAGTGGTTGGTCTCCGGGTCGTAGTCGGTGGGAGTGGCGATGAGCACGAACCTCGCGCCGGAGTACGCCGCAGCGGCATCCGTCGTCGCGGTCAGGTCGAGCGGCTTGGTCGCGAGGTAGTCCTCCAACTCGGCGTCGACCAAGGGGCAGGCCCGTCGGTTGACCGCCTCGGCACGCGCGGGGTCCACGTCGACAGCCCACAGCTCGTGCCGCTGGGCCAGGAGTACGGCGTTCGAAAGGCCCACGTAGCCCAGGCCCGCGACGGCAATCTTCACTGGGACAGACTAGGAGCCTCAGATGTCAGCCGTGTGACCGCCGATCAGCGGGCGTACTCCTGCTCGAGGGAGTCTGCGACAGCGTCGAGGGAGAAGAAGTTCTCCACATCGGAGACAGCGCTCTGCGACATCTCCTCCCATCTCTCCTCGGAGAGCAGTGACAGGACCGAAGCGGCCAGGGCCATGGCGTCAGTTCCCGTCACTTCCGCACTCGCCCGATCGGCCAGCTCACGCGAGATGCCCGTCTCCGTGGTGATGACGGTCGGCAGTCCGTGTGCCATCGCCTCCAGGACGGACATGGGGAACGGTTCGTCAACGCTGGGGAGCACGTACACCTGCGCAGCGCTCAGCACGTCGCTGACGAGATGGGGCGCTACGGCACCGCGGTACGTGACGCTCTGCTCGAGACCGAGCCGGGCGATCTCCTGCCGCACGGTCGACGCTTCTCCTTCGTCCGCGCCGACCAGGACGAAGGAGCTCCCCGGACGCTCGGCCTCGACCAGAGCCGCCATCCGGACGAACTCGACCGGTCGCTTGCGCGGGTGGAGGCGCGCGAGGAACAACACGGTGCCGGGGTCTCGCCATCGAGCGCGCCGGTCTGGACGAGTGACGCCGTTACGGATGCGGACCAAGCGGGTCTGGGGCGCCATGGCACGCAAGTCTTCGGCCTCACCCTCCGTCAGGGCGAGCACTGACGATGCCCGCCGGAGTACTCGTCGCGTCAGCAGGCGGTCCAGCAGGCGCGCGCTGACACGATGATCCGCGCGGATCATGCCGTGCGGTTGCAGGACAGACCTCACTCGTCCGACTGTGCACACTGCCGCTGGAAGCTGGACGAGATCTCGGGCGGCGTGGAAGTGGACGGTGTCCAGATCCTTGAGGTGGCGCCACAGGTCCCACCAGAGAGACGGGGCCAGAAGACCAGCGAAGCCCAGTCCAGGCAGCCGCAGCACCCGGTGGAGGCGGACCTGCACGCCAGGGACCGTGAGCTCCGCCTCTCCGTCCCAGCCTGCGAAGAGGGTGACGTCGTGGCCGCGGGCCGCCAGTGCCTGACACTGGGCCACCGCGACGGCGACCGGCCCTCCGTAGCTGCCATCGGACGACACGTAGGTGAGCACGTGGGCGATGCGCATGCCAGGACGCTACTGCGCCCGGGCGGCAGCGACATGTCCGCTGCCGATCGGGAGCGGTGGTGCTGGCGCTCGGCCCCTCCATGACTACGATGAGGCCTGCTTCCCAGAGGAGAGGTCCTATTCGCATGCCCGACACCCACGTCGACTACCGGCTGAGTCAGCTTGACCAGCTGGAGGCGGAGTCGATCCACATCTTCCGCGAGGTCGCGGCCGAGTTCGAGAAGCCGGTGCTGATGTTCAGTGGCGGCAAGGACTCGATCGTCATGCTCCGCCTGGCGGAGAAGGCCTTCTACCCGGCGAAGATCCCCTTCCCGATCCTGCAGGTCGACACCGGCCTGGACTTCCCCGAGGTGATGGAGACCCGTGACAACTGGGTCAACCGCCTCGGCGTCCAGCTCGTGGTCGCCAGCATCGACGACGCCATCGCCAACGGCGTGGTGGTCGACGACGGCAAGACCTCGCGCAACCGCCTGCAGATCGGCACGCTGCTCAACGCGATCGAGGAGAACGGCTTCACGGCCGCGTTCGGTGGCGGCCGCCGTGACGAGGAGAAGGCCCGCGCCAAGGAGCGCGTCTACTCCCACCGCGACGAGTTCGGCCAGTGGGACCCGAAGAACCAGCGCCCCGAGCTGTGGAGCCTCTACAACGGCCGCATTCACGAGGGCGAGCACATGCGGATCTTCCCGATCTCGAACTGGACCGAGCTCGATGTCTGGTCCTACATCGCTCGCGAGGGCATCGAGATCCCCAACATCTACTTCGCCCACCAGCGCCGGGTCTTCGAGCGCGGCGGGATGCTGATGACCGAGACGCCGCTGAACCCGTGCAAGGACGGCGAGGTCGCTGAGGAGCGCACTGTCCGCTTCCGCACCTGCGGCGATATCACCCTCACCGGCTGCGTGGAGTCCACGGCCAGCACGGTGGAGGAGATTATCGAGGAGATTGCCATCGCCCGCGTCACTGAGCGTGGCGCCACCCGCGGGGACGACAAGTTCTCCGAGGCCGCCATGGAAGACCGCAAGAAGGAGGGCTACTTCTGATGGCCGCCAACCCCGCCGACGTCGTCGAGAACGTCACCCAGAACATGGATCTGCTGCGCTTCGCCACGGCCGGCTCGGTGGACGACGGCAAGTCCACACTCATCGGGCGCCTGCTGCTCGACTCCAAGTCCATCTTCGAGGACCAGCTCGAGGCGGTCGAGGCGACCTCCAAGGGCAAGGGTTATGACTACACCGACCTCGCGCTGCTGACTGACGGTCTTCGCTCGGAGCGCGAGCAGGGCATCACCATCGACGTGGCCTACCGCTACTTCGCGACGCCCAATCGCAAGTTCATCATCGCCGACACCCCGGGCCACGTGCAGTACACCCGCAACATGGTCACCGGTGCCTCCACCGCCGACCTCGGCCTGGTCTTGGTGGACGCTCGACAGGGTCTGACGGAGCAGTCCCGTCGCCACGCGGTGATCCTGTCGCTGCTGCGGGTCCCCCACCTGGTGCTGGCGATCAACAAGATGGACCTCGTGGACTTCGACGAGAAGACCTACGAACGCATCCACGACGAGTTCACCCAGTTCGCCACCAAGCTCTCGATTCCCGACCTCGAGGTCATCCCGATCTCGGCTCTCCAGGGCGACAACGTGGTCAACCGGTCCGAGAACATGCCGTGGTACTCCGGGCCCACGCTCATGCACCACCTCGAGCACGTCCACGTCGCTTCCGATCGTGATCTCATCGATGCCCGCTTCCCGGTGCAGTACGTCGTGCGCCCGAAGTCGGATGAGTTCCACGACTACCGCGGCTACGCCGGCCAGGTCGCCGGCGGCGTGCTGAAGCCCGGTGACGAGGTCGTGGTGCTGCCGTCGGGCATGACCACGACCATCTCCAAGATCGACCTCTTCGACAAGGAGATCCCCGAGGCCTTCCCGCCGATGTCGGTCACCGTGAGCCTTGCCGACGACGTCGACGTCTCTCGCGGTGACATGATCGCCAGAGTGAAGAACGCACCTCAGCCGAGCCAGGACATCGACGCGATGGTCTGTTGGATGACCACGACGCCGCTCAAGCCGCGGCAGAAGCTGGCCATCAAGCACACCACTCGGACTGCTCGTGCCTTGGTCAAGGACATCCAGTACCGCCTGGACGTCAACACACTGCACCGCGATCAGGAGACCAAGGAACTCGGCGTAAACGAGATCGGGCGTGTTCAACTGCGGACAACCGTGCCGCTTCTGTGCGATCCCTACTCCAAGAACCGCGCCACCGGCTCGTTCATCCTCATCGACGAGGCGACCGGCGTGACCGTTGGTGCGGGCATGATTAACGGCTGACGGTGCGGCCACACGGACAGTGCGCAGAGCGATGGCGGGGCTCGCTAGGTGCATCAGGCTTCGGCACGTCGTCCTCCGACAGCCCTGCCGGGCTCGCGTGTGGCCGCCGGTGGTCCGGGACTGGAGAGGGACCCCGGCGGCGGGCCGAACGTGGGGGTTGGCATGCAGCCCGCCGCTGACCCGCTCGTCATCGGCGTGGCGTTCGTCCCGGGTGGGCGTGACTCGGCAGTGAACGTGAGGTCCCGGACGAGGGACGCCTCCGCCACGTACTATCGCTGTATCGTCGTGGCCCTCTGGAGTGCTCGGAGGCACCATCCCGATGCTGACCTGCGCCTGTTCACCACCGAGGACGTCCCCCCGGAGTATGGCGACCAGCTCGCCGCGCTCGAGGTCAGCACGGTCTGCGTTCCCTTCTCCTACCGCCCGAACCCGCCGCTGGCGCCGTCCTTCGAGGCGTCGCTCTACACCCTTGACGTCATCGAGCACATCGCCGAAGCCTTACCGGATCGACAGGTCGTCCTTATCGACCCCGATTGCCTGGTCGTCGGGCCTCTCAGCCCTGCCGCGTCGGCGGTCGGTCGGAACGCGGTCGGCGTCCTCGACCTGGAGCAGCCTGAGGACTATGTCGCGAACGGACTGTCGCGGGCTGACGCAGAACTCATCCACGCCAGGATCGGGGGTGTCCGACAATCCGCTGCCGTGTCGCCCCACTTCGGGGGTGAATTCTACCTGTTCGGCGCGGGATCAGCCCGGATCCTGGTCGACCATGTCCGTGCAGCCTACGCCTACGCCTGCGTAGATGCGGTCTCCCACCCGGGGTTCCTGCGGCCGAGGATGTCCACCGAGGAGCACATCCTCAACTATGCGCTCAGGTTCGTGGACAAGGTCTCCATGCTCGACCACGTGGCGAGGATCTGGACCGCTCCGCGCCTCCGGCTCGTCCCTCCCCACTGGAGCTCGCTCAGTGTGTGGCACCTTCCAGCCGAGAAGGACCGGGGCTTCGCCCGCTGCCACCAGTTGGTGTCGGACTCGCCTGCAGTGCGTCTGAGCACCGCGGAGCTAGCGACGATGATGGGAGTCAGCCGCCGGGGAATCGGTCGGCTCGCCTACGACTGGGTGGGAAAGGCAGCTCGGGCAGTCTCCCGATGAAGCGCCACGCGGCTGCGACCGGGGGCAGGCGGCCCGCGCTGGGGATGGGTCAACGCCTACGAGAGGGCGCAGCGCAGGATTTGGGGCGGCCGATGGTGATCGTCCGCCGAGCCTCGATCGTCTCCCGCGTCCCTAGGGGTCGCGATGCTGGGGCAGGGTCTCGTCCTCGCTGACGAGCCAGAGGACGGCGACGAAGGCGATGGCCATGCCCGTGGCTTGGAGCAGGGAGCCTCGGAGGATGACGATCATGTAGAAGGGCAGCACTGCGCCGCTCACCGAGGCCAGCGAACCCGCGTGTCGGACCGAGTCGGTGGCGAACCGGAAGTCGGCACGTCTCATGAAGTAGCCGAAGATCCCCATGACCACCGGGACCAGCGGCCAACCGCCGTTGATGTACGCCTCGGCCCAGAGGGGCGCCGAGAGGTTCGTGAAGTCGTAACCGCGCTCCCGGGCCACGATGACGCCTGTGTCCTCGGGCTTGCCGCTCCACAGGGACCGTGGTACCCACACCAGGGGACTGCCCAATGCCTGGATGCCCCAGGAGATACCTTCGTGCTCGACGTAGGCGATGGTGTTCGCGGTCTGGGCGAACACGTCGTAGTCGCCGCTGGTTGCGAGTTGCCGGGCGTCGATTTGGCTGAGGAAGTTCCGGTCGCCGTCGGCGTGCCTGTATGTGTCGGCCGCGGGGAAGATCAAGACCATGCCGAGGAGCAGGACCGCGATGGTCGCTCGCGTCCGAGCGACGGTCGCGGTCGCTCCTCCCAGGATGGCCAGGCTCAGCAGGACGGTTCCGAACCAGCTGCGGGGGCTGCTAATGACATTGACCGACACCAGGAGCAGGGATCCGATGACGAGGGTCGGGATCAGGTATCCCGCCCTACCCTTCTCGGCGCGCTCCCGGCGCCGCAGTTGAACGAGCGCGTGGAACGTCACGAGCGGCATGGTCAGCAGTGCTCCGCTGGCCAGTGCCGACGCGGCGCTGTCGCCGAAGCCTCCGCTCACCGCCGAAGCTAGCGCTTCGCGGCTCGAGAAGAAGGTGCCGAGCCCGACCCTGCTGAAGAGGAAGCCCAGATAGCCCACCGTGAGGGCCGTAGCCAGCGCGACCCCGGAGCGTGAGATCCGCCGGGCTCGGCCCTCGCCCCGCTGGGAGTCCCCGGTGCCTAAGCGCTGCCTCCGGCTTGCCAGCCACGCACCGGCCTCGAGGCCGGCGACCCCGATGAGGATGGCCGCGGCGGCCGGTCCCAGCGTCCATGGCAGCAGGTAGGGAGTGGTGTCGGGCTCCAGCCCCGTCCGGAGTTGGAGCGTTGCCGCCATACCTCCCCAGACGTAGATGAAGATCCAGGCGGTCACGCTGTAGAGGTGCGGTCGGCCGGACGCGACTAGGTGCGAGAGCCTCGCCCCCGCCCACAGCAGCAAGAGGAGCGTCCAGGGCCACGGCGTTCCGGGCGGCGGGCTCGGAGTGGTGGTGACGATCCAAGCGGGCACCAGCACGCAGAGGATGACTGCCGAGGCGAGAGCGGCCAACGTCCCGACCAGGTGCTCACGCCGCGGGGGCTCGGAGGGAGCGTGCGCACCCGCTCCCCCAGGTTCGAGCCGGTCGACGGTCACAAGTCTCACTTTAGACGTGCGCAGGGCTCGGAGCCGCTAAAGAGCCCACCGGGCTGGGACACTCCGCTTCCATGCCCTCTGGATGGTGCGTCGCGCCGGCTGTTCCACGAGGAGGAAGCAGGCGATCGCCGCAGCGAGAAACACGCCGTGGTAGCCCGTACAACTGGAAGCTGAAGTGCTAGACCAAGACCCAGCCGGCCGCGACGGCTCGAAGCCCGGTGAGCGCGGGCATGGTGGCGGGAGGGAGGTGTCGCGAGGGACTCGATCATCGATCTTCCGTTGTCGTCAGGTGCCGTGCCAATCGGCGGGTGCCACACTCATGGTCCGCGACGTCGGGTCCACGGTGCGCTGACGGGACGAAGGAGATGGAGTGCCGATAGGGGGTCTAGGCGACGCCGAGCGCCTTCCGGATCTCGTCGGCGAAGCGGACGGGCGTGTGCTCCCACATCTCGGGTTCGTCGATCCATCCGGACCAGGTCCGCCTCGAGGCCTCCATGGCCCTCGCGAGCCCGACCGTGTCCGTGGGCGTGATCCAGACACCTCGCATGCCGCGCACCGACGAGGCGACGCCTGCGCGCTCGCTCACTACGGCGTGCAGTCCGGCGGCCAGCGCCTCGTTCGCCACCAGGCCCCACACCTCCTCGGTGGAGGGCAGCACCAGCGTGTGGTGCTCGGCCATGATGCCGGGGACCTCGTCGTAGAGCACGTGGGGGCGCATCGTGATGCCGCGGTGGGCAGCTGCCGACGCTGACAGCTCCTCCTCGAGAGGGCCGGAGCCCACGATTGTGAGGGAGTCCCCGTCCGCGGACATCAGTAAGAACGCGTCGATCAGGGCCGCGAGGTTCTTGCGCTCGATCAGCTGGCCTACGAAGAGGTAGCGATGTCCTGGCCAGGCAGTGGGGTCAGGGCCGGGCCGTCGGCGCGCGGCAGCCTCGCGGAAGACCTCCACCTCGACGGGGTTGAAGCCTACGTAGATGCGATCGGCGGGGACACCCATTGCGAGAACCGCGCGTTCGGCTTCACGTCCCGGGACGATGACCGCGTCGAGCCCGCGGAAGTACACCGCGCGGACCCAGGACACCGGCCCGCGTTGGAAGCGCTGCGAGCGTGCGGTCGACTCGTAGAAGCCGACGAGCCGGTTCGATCGGCGGCGAGCCTGCCAGGCCAGCTGCCAGTAGACCGGAGACTCCCACCCTCCCAGCACGACATGCCCTCGGCGTGGGAGCAGAGTGTTCGAGCGACGCCGGGCCAGAGCCATGTCGACATTCAGCACCCGGCGGGATCTCGTCGCGGCCAGGGCCTTTCGGTACCCGTTGCGCGCATCCGAGGTGAACCAGTCGGTTCCGCGTGCCCGGGCATCGACGCCCGTCTGGTCGGAAGTGAGGAGTACGGTGAGATCCGTCGTGCGAGCCAGCTCCTCCCACACCGGCCGTCGATATGGGGCGTCGAAGTTCGTGACCCACGCGACCGGAGGCTTCGACGACGTGGCGCTGGGAGGCGACGCTCGTGGCCAAGAGCCCGGTCGGGGGTCGTCGTGGAGCATCCGCCTCACACCTGACGCGAAGTTGGAGACCATCGCGTCTAGGGTCGGGTAGGACCAGGCCTGACGAGGTCGGTCCAGAGCCGAGAGCGCGGTACGTGCGAGAGCGAGAGGAGCGGCGGCTGACGTCAGCAGGGACTGCCCCTCGATGAGGTAGGCGTGCTCGGGCCCGTGTCTCGATCCCTCGGCTGTGACCAGCGGAAGTCCCATCGCCAACGCGTCCACCGCGACGAGTCCGACCCGGCCGGGCATGAGGAGCGCGGAACACAGCGCCGGGATAGCGGCTTTGATGTCGTCGGTTCCGAAGCCGAGCCGGATCACCTGCCCCCTGGCTACCGCCGGGTCCAGGAGGTGCCCGTCCTGCCCCTCGCCCGCAACAAGTACCCGTACCTGGGGATCGAGGCGGTGGAGCTCCTCGAGAGCGGCGGCGAGAAGGTCGATCCGCTTGCTGATGTCCAGCGCTCCGATGTACGCGAGGTGGCGGTCACCGACCAGTCCGAACCGGGAGCGCACGTCGGCCGCGACCGCGGGACCCCGGGGATCGAGCAGGTAGGTGGTGTCGATCGAGTTCTGTACGGCTGTCACCACCCGTGGTCCCACCGTGCGCCGGGCGAGGGCGGCGCCCTCCTCCGTGTAGGCGAAGACGTGGTCGCTGCGTCGCATCAGGAAGCGCTCCGCGGCCAGGTCCGCTCGGTTTCCAGGTGCCACGAAGGACCCCACGTGTCCCCAGAGGCCCACGCGGTAGTCGCGCCCGGGCGGCAGCAACAGGCGCCAGGCGTCGACGAGCGATGCCTGCAGCCCGATCACGACGGCGTCGCCCGGCTTCGGTCGGAGCGCCCGTCCCTGGCTCTGCAGCCGCCGGCCGTGGACGGTGACTGCTCGCCCTCCGTCGACTCGCCGGACCCACGACGGCGATCCCGGCGCGGCGTCCCCCCTCCCGCCGGGCCCGTGCAGCCCTTCGGTCGACGACGGCAGGACCACCTCGACCTTGATCTCCCGCTCGGCCAGGTCCCTGGCGAGCGCGTCGAAGAACGGGACTCGGTAGCGAGGGAGCGCGGGCTGCACGATGGAGACCGTCCTGGTGTGCGCCATGTGAGCGATCATTCCACCGGAGAGGGGCCCCTGCGACGCTGTCGGCCGGTCCGAGATCGCCCCGTGTCACCATTGCCGCGGCAGTGGGCACACGCGGGACCGGAACGATCGAGGAGCGGGACATGGCGACGCGTCTGCAGTCGGGGCGTGGCATGGTCGCGCTCCGCGTGGCCAGTTCGGTCGTGGGTTCGGCGTCTCAGGCCGCCTTGCTCCTGCTGCTGGCACGAGACCTCGGACCGGACGGATTCGCGCCGTTCGGGCAGTTCATGTCGCTGGCCTACCTGCTCGGGCTCTCCCTCGGGTTCGGCTTCGGGGTCCAGGCGCTGCGCCTGGGCGAATCCGCAGTGGCACGAGTGCTCCTGGGGTCGATGGTCCTCGTCCGCGCGTCGACGTCGTCGGCGGTGGTCGTAGGTCTCCTCGTCGTCATGAGTCACTTCTGGCCGGGGCAGGGGCTGCTGTTCGTCGCGGCCGCACTGCTGATGTTCAACGAGCTGTCGGCGGACCTGGTGCTGGGAGGTCTCGCCGGGCAGGGCAAGCAGAACATGGGGTCCCTGGTGATCGTGCTCCAGCGGGTGGTCGGCAGCCTGCTCCCCCTGGGACTGGTGTGGGTGGGAACGTCCTGGTCGGTGGCAATCATCATCGGTCAGCTCCTGGTCCTGACACTCTTCGGCGGTGCGGTGAGGTGGACTTGCCGGGCACCGCGGCACCCGTTGCGGGTCGTCCGGGACGGTCTCCCGATCTGGCTGTCGACCACCGTCGCCAGCCTCGGCCAGCTCGACGTGACCATCGCGCAGGGCGTCGGAGGGCCCCAGCCGGCGGGAGTGGTCGCTGCCGGTTCGCGTGTGAGCGCGCCGCTGGCGATCGTCCCGAGCGCCATCCTCACGGTGGTCGTGCCTCGACTCGCCAGATCGCGCGAGTCGGGCGGTGACCTCGCCGGCGCCCGTCGCCGGCACGAGGTCTCTCGGATGTTGCGGATGGTGTCGCTCTACGCCCTTGGCCTGTCGATGCTCGCTCCGGCGATCGCCTGGCTCCTCGTGCTCGTCCTGGGGCCGGCCTTCGAGAGCGGGTACTGGTACTTCACGGCCCTGGTAGTGGCTGCCGCGCTCAATGCGGGGTCCCAGGTCCTCCAGGCGTGGGCCTACGCCGAGGACAGGCCGGGCCTGGTGACACGAATCTCGGTCGTCGGGATAGCGCTGGGTCTCAGCAGCCTGGCCCTGGGCCTGAGCGTGTGGGGGGTGGCGGGGGCTGCGCTCGGACCGCTGGTGAGCCAGGTGGTCGTCCTGTCCCAGTACCTGCTGGAGTTCCGCCGGAACGCCACGCACGCACGGCACGACGAGTGACGATCGTCCGGGGTCCGTCGAAGGGACAGAACTGCTAACTCCTCCCCCGGGTCATCGGGTCGGCGCCATGCCCTGAGTCCTGCGCGAGTGCCACCAGTCGGTCAACGAAGGCCGGCCACGTCAGCAGGGTGGCGATGGCTTCGTAACCGTCATCCGCGATCGAGCGCCCTCGATCCGGGCTGGCGGCGAGGGTGGTGAGGGCCCGAGCGATGGCACGTGGGTCGCGGGGCGGGACGAACAACGCATGCTGCCCGTCGACCAGGAGATCCGAGGCTCCGATGTTGTCGGTCAGGATCACCGGCAGCCCTGCAGCGAGTCCCTCGAAGACCGAGATTCCCCACGTCCGCCCGTCGTTGACGAAGGCGAACGCGTCGGCGGAGCCGTACAGGTCCTTCATGTGGGCGTCGTCGACGACACCCAGCATGTCCACGTCATCCTCGATGTCGAGATCAAGCACCAGCCGTCGAAGGAAGGCGGCGTAGCCCGGTGACAGGGTCTCAGCCCCCACGATCACCAGCCGGAAGCGTCGAGAGCCAGCGTTCAACAGTGAGACGGCTCTGATCAGGTCCTCGAAGCGTCGGTAGGGAAGGAGCACCCCCACGCTGAGGATGACGAAGGGTCTCGCTGCCGCTGCCGCTGCCGCTGCCGCTGCCGCGGGTCGGGCGGCGCGGAGGTCGTGGAAGTCGTCGAGGTCCGCTGCCGCGTACACCACCCTGGCCGGCAAGCCGAGGTGCCGGCGTACGGCATGGGCGTTGGCCCTGTCGTACGTGGCCGCATGGTCGACTCGGGTCAGCGCCGATCGTGTCGACCGGGCGCAGCGCCAAGCGTCCATCACCGCCCGCCGTGCGTGCATATCCCGACGCTGCCAGGCCTCCCGGACGGCGATCGCGACCCGACGCCAGAGCGAGAAGGAGGTGGGCGTGAATTCGTGGTTGAGCATCCACAGGACGTGCGGCCGGCTGGTCTCCTGACGCATGTTGGCGAGCACGGGCATGGAGCCGACGTCATGGATGATCACCAGGTCTACCTCGGGGATCGACTTGGCCAGGTCTCGCGATGCGTCGTGAACGCGTGCGTTCTGCCGCGGGGTGTGGATAGTGGCGCCGGTGAGGATCTGCGGATGGCAAGTTTCCGGGTCGTACGCGAATGTCAGGATGTCGACACGGCAGCCACGAGAGACCAGGTCCTGGGCCGTTCGGAGGACGAGCTTCTGGATGCCGCCGCTCATCGTCAGGTTGGTGGTGACCATCGCTACGCGCATGCCTCACCACCTACGTCCCGCAGGTCGTCCAGCCAGGCTTCGACGAGCGCGACCTCGCTGTCGGCGACCAGGCCAACCCCAGCGAGCGCCGTGTAGGCGCGGTGGAGGTTCTCTCCTACCGATCGTTCGGGATCAGCGGTGGGCGTCACGATCTCGATCACGCGTCGCGCGTGGAGGTAACAGGGGATCTCCGAGGCAAAGTCCCGGATGAAGTCGTGTTCGTTGCGGTCCTGCCTCACCGTCGAGGTGGTGAATCCCAGTGTGAGCCCAGCAGCCCACAGGATCGGCTGGGCGACGAGACCCCGGAGGATGTCGGTGAAGCGGAACGTGACGGTGCTCGGTAGGTAGAGGAGCGGGAAAGAGTGTAGCGCGAACGCCGTGTTCTGCGAGTTGAACGGGCAGATAGAGCCCGGCTCGAGCACCCGGGGCGGGACGCTCCTGTCGAAGTCGACCTCGGTGCCCACGGTGAGCCGGTAGATGGCGTCCACATCCGGGTCACCGTCGGCGAGGGCCTGCCAGACCCCGACGTGGCACTCCGTGGCGCCCCTCAGCGCGCTGTCAGGTCGCAGCACCTCGTCCAGGGGGAACCCTCGCGGCCAGATCTTCTGTGGCGTGTACACGGCGTAGACGTTGATGTGGTCGCTTCCCCCCAGGGTGTCGAATCGCCCGGCGAACGGTGGGAACCGCCAGTCCGGGTAGGGGAGATTGTCGTCGTCCGACTCCCAGATGACGGGCGCGCCTCGTTCGATGGCCCGGAGGTACCCGAGGTTCTTGCGGGCGTAGTGGTCCCACGGGAGCCCGCGTGCCAGCCGGAGGCTCGACGTGGTCTGGAGGTCGACGCCGAGATACTCCACACCATCCAGCGCCCAGTCCTTCGGTGTCTTCCGGTCGCCCACGACGATGACCTGTCCGGGGTGGAGGTCGCGGAAGAGGCTGACGGCCAGCGTGGGCGCGTAGATGGAGGTGATGACGATCACTGGCGTGGGCCCGCATCGTTGGTAGGTGAGAAAGGGGGCGGCCGGCTCGCCGACTGCCGCAGAACTATGCACCACGCGGTACCCGTGTACAAGAGGTGACAGGCCGGCCGTGGGCCAGGCTCCTGACGACCCAGGGAGCCCCGGGCCGTCAGCAGTCGGGTTGCAACCGCCTGTCGGACCCGTCGTCTGACGTCTCGAACCCGAGCCGCTTGACGAGGTCGGCATGCGAGCGACGGATGTGTGCCAGGTGTTCCACGTTGAGCGGAGCCACGCCCTCGAGCGGAGGTGGCTTGATGGATTGCCCCCCGCCGCGGTAACCGAGCGTCGCGGACGAGTCTCCCTGCTCCTGGTCCAGGGCCGCCATGCGTTCGGCCGAGGCGACGTCCAGGTATCCCTGGATGCCCTGCTCGGGCACGGAGAGACCGATGTGCTCCACCATCCGCTTCGTCGACGTGACGGGGTCCGTCTCGATGTCCTCGTAGCGGATGACCAGGGTCTCCGGTGCTTGGAGCCACGATTCGACGTTGGTCCGCCACGTCCCGAACTCGCGGATGTGGGGGGCCGTCGAGCAGAACTGCTCGGTGAAGCGCCCGGGGTCCACCAGATCGGGAGTGCGCGAGTAGGTGAGCAGGAAGCGTCGGTAGGAGGCGGCGACCGCCCCGGGCTCGCGGACGAGGTAGATGCTCCGGCCGAAGAGGGGATTGGCCGCTTGGTGTGTCTTGATAACTCGTGGTCGCGGGCGGCCGCGGATGAAGCGCTCGCTGCTGACGTACACGTCCGGCACGAAGTTCTCCAACGTGTGGAAGTCGACCTCGCGCCGGCAGTCGCCCGCGATCGCCGCAGCCAGGATGAAGCGCACCCAGGTGTTTCCCGACCGTGGGAACGAGGCGAGGAGCGCGTCGCCGCGGTGTGGGATGAAGTGTGGTCCGGCCGGTCTGGACACGGCCACGTGGGACCTCGCTGCGCGCCAGGCTCGCAGGGCGTTCAGGCGGAGGGCCGACACGCTGCGCCGATCAGTCGCGCGCACGGCCGCTGCTCGTGTGCCGCCTGGAGGACACTCGCCACTCAGGAGGGAGGGCGGCGGGCGGCGCAGTCGGGATGCAATCGGCGTCCAGTGCATGGGGGACGGAGGCCGGGACCGGCCGGCGGCGTGCACGATCCGTGCGCAGGAGGGTGAGCTCGACGATGGAGGGATAGCGGTGGCCGCCGAGCCAGAAGGGCGGGGCGCCGTTGTTGACATGGGCATGGACGACCGTGTGGTGGATCAGCAGCTTCCTCATCGCCGCCGTCACGTCGCGAGCTCTGTTCGGGAGCTGGCACTCGTCGAGGTGGTGCATCTCGATCACGAGAACCCGGAAGCGTGCCAGGTCGCTGGTCGGCATGGAGTGGATCACGCGGTACTCGCCGCCCTCGATGTCCATCTGCAGGAGCAGGTCCGCCCCCGCCGGGGCTGACGTGACGAGCGCCCCGAGGCTCACGAGCGGCGGAGAGTCGTACGAGTCGAGGTACTTCTTGTGGAACTCGAACTGGTGGTGCTCGATGGGTGGCGCGTCGACCGAGGCGTCCACGAGGCAGATTCGGAGCCCACGCTGTGCGAGTTGCAGGTCGAACCCGACTTCGTCGCTGACACCGGGCGAGATGGCCAGGGCCAGGTCCTCGAGATCGTCAGGGACGAGATACCCGCCGTCCGCTGGAGGGCCGAGTCTGATGAGCGGCACACCCAGGTCACTCGGAGCCATCAGTGCGAAGAGCTCGTGCACTCCGGAAGGGTCGGATTGACGCTTCACGACGAGACCGGCAGTGCCTGTGGCCCGCTTCGCCCATTCGATCGCCCTGCGTCTTGGCGTCGTCACGGGTGCGACCGCTCGTGGTTCGCCTCGACCGCCCAGGCCGCTTCGGCAAGGACGCGCTGGGCGAAGAGCGTGGGGCCCCCGACCTGACAGGGCGCCGGCCGCTCCCCCCGGCCCAGCTCAGCCTCGAGGCGAGCAGCGATGCTCACCTCGTCGAGCTGGCACCAGGAAGATCCATGGGGCCAGGAGAGCGTGTCAGCACGCAGGCTCTGGGCCCCCGCTGCCACGACGGGGGTGCCGAGCGCGGCCGCCTTTCCGAAGATGCCGCTGGGCCCGTCGTTGTCGTGCGCGACTACGACACAGCTCACTTCCTTGATCAGGTGATTCAGTTCCCTCGAGGTCAGGAGTCGGTCGAGCACCGCGATCTCGAGGCCCGAGTCCCTCCGGAGCGAGGACAGGACCGCCCGCACTGCGGGCGCGAGTCGACCTGCCACCACCAGACCGGCGTTCCTTCGTAGCCGGGGGGACCCGATCATCGATCGAGCCACGAGTTCCGCGTTCTTGCGCTCCGACACGGCGCCGAAGATGCCGAACCACGTCTTGCTGGGGTCGAGGGCCACGGGAAGGGGTGCCGTGGGGTCGATCTCGACGTCGATCGGGTCCGGGATGCTGGGGAGCCTCACGTCGTGGACGCCGAAGCCTGGAACGAGGAGAGCCACCTCAGCCGGTCGGATCGAGCTCACCAGTCGGACGAGGTAGTTCTTGGCGGTCCGTCGCCACAGCGGCCTGGCCGAGCGCGGGTCCCGGAGCAGCAGGAATCGCGTCCGCGTCGGGCCCAGACCATGCGCCAGGTAGGGCAACAGGTATCGATCTCCGTCGGGGAAGACCACCAGGTCGGGGGAGTGGCTCCGCGCGCACCCCGCGATGGCTGACCACGTGGACAGATCGGCTCTCTCGACCGACCCTGCAGCCAGTCCTCCCAGGTGCATCTCGACGAGAGGGTCGAAACGGCGCTCATCGCTGGTGGTGACGATCACCCGGGTCCCCGGGGATGCGTGCCTGGCGAGGATGCTCGCGAAGACCAAGCGGTGCCCTCCGCCGTCAGGCTCCACGACGACAACCCGTCGCTCAGACACTGCCCTCGTCCTTCCAGGATCCGACACGGTCCCCCCGGCACTGACCGAGCGAACCGGAAGGTGAAGGACATCCTTACACAGTGCGGGACGCGCGCGGCAGGTCGGCGCGGGAGCCCGGATCCGTCGCCGCGGTGAGGACCACGCGTGCCCGGTCCCCGTCTCGGCGTGGCCTCGCCGAGCCTCCCGCCTGCCGGGTCGTGGTCTGATGTCGGCTGTGTCCACCGTGAGCCGTCGTCAGCCGACGTCCCCGACGTCTCGGTGCCGTCGGGTACGGGTGCTGCGCCATCCGGGTCCAGCGTCGTGGTGAACCCGCGCGTGCACGTGAAGTGGGTGTCTCGTGGAGACCACGAGGGCTACGGGATCGCGGGTCGCGAATACGTACGCCTGCTCTCGCTGGCTGGCCACGCGGTCGCCTGGCGCCCGTACATCGACGATCCCCAGGATTGGCGACGGGTCGTGCCGGGAGTCGTGGAGCTCGAGGATCCGGTGCTCGTCGCCTGCCGGGACGTCCCTGACGAGCAGGCCCCCGTGACCGTCCTGCACCTCTTCCCGCTCCACCTGGACCCCATGATCGACGCGGAGCGGGCAGCGGGCCGCCGTGTGGTCGGCTACGTGACGTGGGAGACCGACCGGATCCCGGATCAGTGGCCGGCCATCCTCAACCGGTTGGACGCGGTCATGGTTCCCTGCAGGTGGAACGCGGAGGTCTTCGCCGCCGGGGGCGTGACCGTCCCCATCCACGTGGTGCCTCACCTCGTGCACCTCGAGGCGGCCGACGAGAGGGGGAGCGCCAGTCTCCTGGCTCGGCTCCCGATCGACGTCCGTGCGCGGATCTCGCGCGGCGACCTGGTCGTCTACTCGATCGGGACCTTCACCCGACGCAAGGGCGTCGACGCCGCGCTCCGTGCCTACGCCAGGGCCTTTCGTGGCCGGTCCGATGTCGTGCTCTTGCTCAAGACCTCCCCGGTCGACTTCACCCGGTGGCGCCGAGGTCTCCCGCTGGGCTGGTACCGGTGGCGCCCCGCGCCCACCAAGACGCACCCCTCTGCGGAACAAGGAGTGCGCCGGGTCCTGCGTGGGAGACCCCGGGTGCCCGCGATCCACGTCATCGGGGACACCGGCTTGTCCGAGGCGGAGATCTCCGCCCTGCACGGGGTGGGCGACGTCTACCTGGCCTTGCCGCGCAGCGAGGGCTGGGGCCTGGGTGCTTTCGAGGCCGCGCTGCGCGGGCGCCCGGTCGTCATGACGGGAGCGAGCGGTCAGCTGGACTACCTCGACGAGGACCTCGCGTGGAGGGTGGACCACACAGAGGTTGCAGCGCACGAACCGAACTGGGACGTCCCCTACGGCGCGGAGGACCAGTGGGTGGAGCCGGACATCGACCACGCTGCCCGGCTGCTGCAACAGGTGTCAGGGGATCTCGCCCAGGCGAAAGTGCGGGCCGCGCAGCTCGCCGAGCGGCTCCAGACGCGTTTCTCCTCGGCACGAGTGCTGGAGCAGCTGATGGACGCCGTGGGCCCGCAACCCGGCGCCGAGGACCGCGACCGCGCGTGGAGCCCGCAGTGACGCGCCCCCGGGCCGCCCTCGTCAGCACCTTCGTCCCGCACCCCTCGGCTGGGGGCCCGCGCATGCGTGCCTGGGACTGGCTTGTCGAGCTGGCCGAGGACCACGAGGTGGACCTCGTGCTCGTGGCCGGGGATAGCTCGGCCTCGCTCGGCCCCTGCGAGGAGGTGGCCTCCTCCGTCACCCACGTGCGCACCACGCAGGCCGGGACCTGGGCGCGGCGCCTTGCGCGTGCCCTCCCCGTGCTGGCTTGGTGGAGGCCGGGCCTCACGGCCGGGTGGCACCGCCCGGACTGGTCTGGCGACGAGGTCGGCAGGCTGGTCGAGTCCTGCCGCCGGGTGGTCGTCTTCCGACTGCACAGCCACCTCGTCGCCGCCGGCATGGTCTCCCACGGGGCCATCCTCGAGCTCGATCTCGATGACCGAGAGGCGCGGACGTGGCGCGGTCTGGCGGCGAGCCAGTGGAGGCTCGGCCGGCCGCGTTCGGCCCTGGTCAGCCTGCTCACTTCGTGGCAGTACATCGGCGCGGAACGTAGGGTCGTGCGGTGCTACGACCGCGTGCACGTAGCGGCGGGGGAGGACCTCCCGCGGGCGTGGCGCGCGCGGGCCGCGCTGCGCCCCAACCGGCTCACCCGGATCCCGGTGGTGATGGATCCCGAGGCGTGGAGCTCCCGCCCCGCGAGGGCGCTGTTCGTGGGGACCCTGAACTATCCCCCCAACGAGGAAGCGGCGCGATGGTTGGCGGGTCCCTTCCGGGCGGATATGCAGCGTCGCGGCACGGACTGCGAGATCTGGATCGCCGGGTTGGCGCCCTCCCCTGGTTTGGTGCGGGCTCTCGAGGTGCCGGGAGTCCGTCTGTTCGCGGACGTGCCCGACCTCGAGGCCCTCTACGGCCAGGTCCGTGCCGTCGTGATCCCCCTGCGAAGCGGGGGAGGCACCAAGTTCAAGACGCTCGAGGCCGTCGCGCACGGTGTACCTGTCGTCGGCCTGGAGCAGGCGCGGCGCGGTCTGCCGCTCCGAGACCGCGAGCACCTAGTCGTCGTGCGGCGCCCGCGTGACTTCGCAGACGGGGTTGCGGCCCTCTTGGCGTCCCCACCCGAAGAGGTCGTCGAGATGACCCGCCGGGCGTGTGAGCGACTCGTCCCGGTCTGGATCTCACCGGTCACGCCGGGACGGCGACCGTGAGTCCTGGGGTCTGCCCGGTGGTGCGAATCATCGGCCTTCCCGAGAGGTGGCGGGGTGACCAGCTGGAAGGGCAGCTCGACGGTGCCGGGCTCGACGTGCGCCGGGTCTTCGGTGTCAGGCCCGACGAGGTCTTTGACGGGCGGAGGGCGCGGGACTGGGCCGACCAGCGGGTGGCGCGGTGGACGATCCGGCGGACCCTGACCCCCGGGGAGGTCGGGTGCGCCCTGGCGCACCTCCGTGCTCAGCGGGAAGCGGCGATCGCGGACGAGGAGTGGTCCCTGGTCATGGAGGACGACGCGCGCCTGACAAGGCCGCTGCACGAGGTCGTCGAGGTGGTCGAGTGGGCCAGGAATCACGGCTCCTCGGGGCCCACCGTGGTGCTCCTGTCCCACCTCGGAGCGATCGTGACGCCCGAACCGGTGGCGGTGCTCCGCGGCAAGGTCCTCCAGCGGGCGGTGGTTCCACCGGACGGCGCGGCGTGCTACCTCGTGAATCGCCAGGCGGCCCGGCTGTTCGCCGAGCAAACCCTGCCCGTGGTCGGGCCCGCAGACTGGCCGCCGCGGTGCGCGGGATCGGTCGACTACCTGGTGGTGACACCGAGGCTCGCTGTCATGGACGGGGGTGCCGAGTCGGTCATCGGTGAACGGCCGGGTGATGCCTGGCCGGCAGCGACCCGGCCGTGGCGCACCCTGTCCCAGGTCTGTCACCTGGCGTGGCCGCTCCTGCGGGGACATCTCTCCTACACGGCCTACCTGAGCGTGTTCCTGCGTTACCCGTTGGCCCGAAGGATGGCCGGACGGGAGACGCCGGGGTCACCCCTCGGTCTGCGCGACCTCCCGCGCTGGCTGACCCGGGTGTTGTTGCCCTCAGGTCGCCTGCGCTGAGGTCTGGACGAGCACCCGGCCGTCGGCCAGGCCGAGCACCTGGTCGGCCACCTTCAGCGAGGCGGCGCGGTGTGTCACAAGGATGACGCTCACCTCGGGGAACTGCTCGCGGATCGCGCCGAGCACCTGCTGCTCCGTCGCGTCGTCCAGCCCGGAGGTCGCCTCGTCGAGGAGGAGGAGATCCGGATCGCGGTACAGGCCGCGCGCGATGGCGAGCCGCTGGCGCTGTCCGCCGGACAGTGACGTCCCGTTGGGTCCGATCCGGGTGCGGCTCCCGTCGGGCAGGGCTGACACCACCTCCGTCAGTCCCGCGGCCCCGAGGGCTCGGTCCAGCCTGGCCGGATCGAGGTCCCCTGCGCCGAACACGATGTTCTCCTCGACCGTCCCGTCGAGGAGTGCCACTTGTTGCGGCACGTAGCAGATGACCGGGTCCGGCCCGCCGGGCCAGCTGATGCCCACGTCCCCCTGTTGAGGGGTGCGGAAGCCACACAGCAGCTCGAGGATCGTGGTCTTCCCCGACCCGGAGGGTCCGACGAGCGCCGTCCAAGAGGGGTGTCCTACCTCGGCCTCGGCACCGGCGAGGATCTCCGGTCCTTCCTCGGTGTGCCTGAAGCGCGCACCGCGGAGGTACCAGCCGGGAGGTCCTGCGGTGATGGTGGGCTCGAGGGTCGGCTGGGCCCGATCGGCCAGGGAGAAATCGTCGAGGATGAGCTGCAGGTTGATGAGCGAGCCCGTCAAGGTGGCCCTGCTCGCCATAAGCGCCACCAGAGCCGGCTGGAACGTCCGAGCGACGACAGCGAAGAGGACGAGTTGGGGGACGAGGTCGGAGATCTCGCGCCCGCTCACGACCCACCCGGCTGCCAGGGCGAGGACCATGATCATGCCCAGCGCGTCGAAGGTCAGCCGGGGCAGGTCCGGGAGGAAGGTGAGCCTCGCGCTGGTCCGTGCCACCTCCGCCAGGTCCCGGTCGGCGCGATCGAGGAACATCGCCTCCTGCCCGTAGGAGCGGATCTCCTTGAACGAGGTCAACGCCTCCGTGAGCGTCAGGGTCGAGCCCCGCACCGCTCGCTCGCGCTGTGCCGCCGCGTCGTGCATGCGTCGGTTGAGCGCCAGGCTGAGGAGAATGCTGACCCCCACCCCGGCCGCGAGGCCCAACAGGAGGAACCACGGGGCGCTGAGCACCAGGACGGTGCCCAGGAGCGCGACGGTCGTCGCGGACCCAACGAACGCGACCCACTGCTGTGCTCCGTAGGCCGCGTCCCAACCCGTCGTGAGCGCGCGCTGGACGTAGAGGGCCTGGTTGCGGCTGGAGAAGTCAGGCCACGACATGTGCAGGTAGGTGTCGAGGAGCCTGGTCGTGGTGCGGAGCTGCGTGCCCTGCTGGAACGACGTGATGCTCCAGGAAGCCTTTGCGAGGACGGCGAGCCGTGCCCCGACGACGAGGACGGTGACGCCGACCGCGGCCCACACGCCCCGTGTGGCGGACGTGCCGTCGAGGGGGCTGGGGCAGCTGCCCTGCAGGCACTGGGTCACGGGAGCGGTCAGGGCGGCCACCGTGGCGCTGGCCAGGGCCGCGAGCAGCGCCCAGACGGTGGCCCGGCCCAGAGCCCTACGATCCTGAGGCGAGAGGAAGGCTCGGATGCTGCGGTAGACCTGGAGTGCCGTGGCCGGCGGCAGGGCGCTCATGCCGCCGACCCGTCGCCCGCATCGCCCGCCGGCGCGATGAGCCGGCGACTCTCTGTGCCTGGTCGGGGGGTCTGGCGATGGGGCTCCACGAGAGCGAGTCGTTCGCGTGGAGCGCGTCGCAGCAGCCCGTAGCGAACGGTGGCGGCGAGGAAGCCGATCGTGATGCCCGAGGCACGCAGGAGCCGCTCGACGGTGCGCCATGGAGTCGGTCGCCGGATGAGTAGTGCTGCCAGGGACTCGACCACCGCCATCACCGAGAAGCGAGCAAGGGGTGACAGGGGGAATCTTCCCCAGGCCGCGCCCGCGCCGTAGGCGTACCGCCAGGAGCGCTGCGCCGAGTCGCGACCCTGCGCCGCGGAGTGACGGGGGTGCTCGAAGGCCAGGTCGCGGTGGTACCAGCCACGCCACGGGCATGTCCGGTTGAGGCGGGCGAGGAGTTCGTTGCCCTCGGCGGCGTGGTAGCGGCCGCCAGGTCCGAAGTCCGGGTCGAAGCCTCCGATGCGGAGGAAGACGTCGCGCTGCACGAAGGTTGTCGCCTCGATGGCACAACGGTCGACCTGAGACATCGAGAAGATCCGCGATGTCGTGGGCCAATTCCGCATGTGGGTGCGGCCGTCCGCGTCGACGATCGGGCCGCTGACCACGACGGCACCACGCGCCTCGGCGGCCTCGAAGGCCTCGAGCATCCGGCGACCAGCATCAGCGGGGAACAGGCAGTCGTCGTCGGGGAACCCGAGCCACGAACCCCTCGCCACCGTCGCTCCCAGGTTGCGAGCCCGGCTCGCGTTCTGCCAGGGCACCCGCATGAGGACCGGCATCAGATGGTGGGGGAGATCGGCCTGGTGAATCGAGACCACGGTGCGATCATCGGTGTTCTGGTCGACGATAATCAGTTCTGCCACGTCGTCGGCAGCTAGCTTCCAGGACGCGAGGAGGGTGGCCAGGGATCCCTCGTCGTCGTAGGTGGCCACGACCAGGGATGCCGTCGGCGCACCGACTGACTGCATGTCCATGAAGCTTTTGACCTTCCCCCCCCGCGCCACATCGGCAAACATGAAAATGCTAGACCGCGAGACCGTGCCTCGGGACCGATGACTACGGATCGGTCGCGACCCCGCTCGAGGTGGGTAAGCCTGCGTAGCGAGCCGGCCTGGACAGGGGTGGTGGTCCTCCTGGTGGGAGCCGACGCGGAGCGCCTCGCGGCAGCCACATCCCGCGACCGGCCACCGTGGTGGGGGTCGACACGCATCCGATTGCCTCCGCCCAACTTCACCGTGAAGGGCGGTTCATGGAGCGCACTCATCACCGGCATCACCGGCATCACCGGTCAGGACGGCAGCTACCTCGCCGAGCTGCTCCTGGGCAAGGGGTACGAGGTGCACGGGCTGATCCGTCGTGCCTCGACGTTCAACACCAATCGGATCGACCATCTCTACCAGGACCCGCACGCGGAGGGCGCCCGGCTCTTCCTGCACTACGGAGACCTGTCTGACGGCGCTCGACTGGTCACGCTGATGCACCAGATCCAGCCGGACGAGGTCTACAACCTCGCTGCCCAGTCGCACGTGCGGGTCAGCTTCGACGAGCCTGAGCACACTGGCGACACCACCGGCATCGGCGCCATGCGCCTGCTGGAGGCGGTGCGCCTCGCGGGCGTGGACTGCCGCTACTACAGCACCTACCCGTCGACTTCCTCTCCGACAACCTGCGGATCCAGACCAACGTGATGGACGCGGCCCTGGAGGTGCGCACCGAGCGGCTGCTCTTCCTCGGCTCCTCGTGCATCTACCCCAAGCTCGCCGCGCAGCCCATCACCGAGGACTCGCTGCTCACCGGCCACCTCGAGCCGACCAACGACGCGTATGCGATCGCGAAGATCGCCGGCATCCTCGGCGTGCAGGCGGTGCGGCGGCAGTACGGCCTGCCGTGGATGTCCGCGATGCCGACCAACCTCTACGGCCCCGGCGACAACTTCTCGCCCACCGGCTCGCACGTGCTGCCGGCGCTGATCCGCCGCTACGACGAGGCGGTCGCCTCCGGAGCCGGCTCGGTGACCAACTGGGGGACCGGCACACCGCGGCGGGAGTTTCTGCACGTCGACGACATGGCCGACGCGTGCCTGCACCTGCTCGAGCACTTCGACGGGCCGCAGCAGGTCAACGTCGGCACCGGGCGCGACGTCACCATCAAGGAGATCGCCGAGACCATCGCCTCGGTCGTCGGATTCTCCGGCGAGACCCGGTGGGACACCTCCAAGCCTGACGGCACGCCGCAGAAGCTGCTGGATGTCTCCAAGCTGCGCGACGCCGGCTGGGAGGCGCGGATCGGGCTGCGGGAGGGGCTGGAGTCCACGGTCGCGTGGTACCGCCAGCACGCCGCCGAACTGCGCGAGATCGGCTGAGCCCGCGCGCTGGGCTCAGTACGCGCCGCGCGACCCGGCGACGGCTCCCAGGGTGCGGACCAAGATCGCCAGGTCCTGGAGCATGGACCAGTTGTCCACGTAGTAGAGGTCGAGCCTGACCGTCTCGTCCCACGAGAGATCGGACCGTCCCGACACCTGCCAGAGCCCGGTCATGCCTGGGCGCACGTGCAGCCGGCGGGTGGTGTCGAGGTCGTAGGCGGCCACCTCGATCGGGAGTGGCGGGCGCGGACCGACCAGGCTCATCTGGCCGACCAGCACGTTCACCAGCTGGGGCAGCTCGTCGATCGAGAAGCGGCGCAGCCACCGACCCGGCGTGGTGACCCGGGGGTCGTTCTCCAGCTTGAACAGGCCCCCGCTGTGCCCACTGTCGGCGTAGAGCGCGGCCAGTCGATCCTCGGCGTCCTCGCACATGGTGCGGAACTTGAGGCACTCGAACTCCACGCCGTCGCGGCCGATCCGGGTCTGGCGGAAGAGGATCGGCCCACGGTCGTGTGCCCTGATCCTCACGCCCACGAAGATCAGGAGCGGTGAGAAGACCAGGAGCAGGGCGAGTGACCCCAGCACGTCGAAGGTGCGCTTCCCCCACCTGGAGGCATCGGACCAGGTCGGCCCCTCGACGTGGATCAGCGGAAGGCCGCCGACCGGGCGCACGGTCATCCGCTCGCGCGAGATGTCGGTGACGCTCGGGGCGACGATGATGCTGACGTTGTCCCGCTCGAGCTCCCACAACGCCTTGCGGAAGTGTGACGGCGACCCCACGGCCCCGCCGGCGAAGAAGATCACCTCGGCCTGGAGGTCTCGGACCGACGCCGCCACGTCGGTCGCGTTGCCGACGACTGGGACACCCCTCACGGTCTCCTCGGACAGGTCGTACTCCGGCGTCAGGGCGCCGACGACCTCATAGCCCAGCCACGACTCGCGCCGCAGGATCGCGACCAGCTCGTCCACGTGTGCGCGGGTGCCCACCACCACTGAGCGCTGGAGGAGGGATCCGCGGCGGCGGGCACTGTGGAGGGTGCGCCGGAAGGCCCAGCGCCCAAGGATCAGGGCCGGGATGCCGACGACGAAGGCGAGCAGGAAGAAGCCCCGGGACAGGGGAAACTTGGCCAGGTAGCAACCGACGCCCGCGAGGCTCGCCGCCGCGAGACTGGCGTTGAGCACCCGCTTGTACTCGTCGGTGCCGGCGCCGAAGACGTCACGCTGGTAGGCGCCGAACAGGACCAGGACACCGAGCCATGCGACGAGGATGAGCGGGCCGGCCACGGTTAGCTGTCCCTCGACCTTGGCGCCGGACTCGAAGAACCCCAGCTCGCGACGGCCGAGGATCGCCACCAACCCCACCCCGAGCATCACGACGGCGTCGATCAGCAGCGCGGTTATGGGCAGCGCGGTCAGTGGGCGGCTGCGCCCGCGTGCCCCGTGGTCGGTCGTCCCCGACACCAACGTCATGCTGCTCGTCCCCGTGGTCGCGCCGTGCGGACCCCTCGACGCTGAGAGGTGATGGAGGGGCCGTCGCCGCGCGAGGCCCGAGAGGAGACTACGGGTCACCCGCCGGCGAGGCACCTGCCAGAGGTCCCGACCCGGCCGCAAGGCCTTGCGCCGGACGTGGGAGGCTGATCGGGCTGAGCGATCCTCCGGCCGAACGAGGTAACACGATGCGAGTGCTGACCGGCGCAGAGCCGAACGACGACGTGACCGACGAACACCTCCGGGAGCTGTACGCCGTTCCTGCAGGGCGGCCGTTTCTCCGGGTCTACATGGTGAGCACCGTGGACGGCTCGTCGACCGGTGACGACGCCCGCACCGGGTCGATCAACAACGCCGTCGACCAGCGGGTCTTCGCGATGCTGCGCACCCTTGCCGACGTGCTCGTCGTCGGTGCCGGCACCGCCAAGGCCGAGAGCTACTCGTCGATCGAGGGCACCCCCATCGTGCTGGTCTCCCGCAAGGCGCAGGTGCCGCCGTCGCTGGTCGACGCGCCGGCGGGATCGGTCTATCTCGCCACCTGCTCCCGTTCGGACGGCCTGGAGTCGGCCAAGGAGATCCTCGGTGCTGACCACGTGCTCGAGCTCGGGTCGCACCGGGTGGACCTGCCGCTGCTCAAGCAGACGCTCGCCGAGCGAGGTTGGACCTCGCAGCTCTGCGAGGGCGGGCCGCACCTGCTGCGTGACCTGGTCTTCCAGGGCTGCGTCGACGAGCTGACCGAGACGACCGTGCCGCGGCTCGTTGCCGGGGCGTACCCACGGATCACAGAGGGCGCACCGATCGACGTGCCGCTGCGGCTGACGATGCTGCTGGAGGACGAAGGGACGCTGTTCGGGCGCTGGGCGCTGGGGCAGTGATGCGGAGGGTCTTCGCCGGTCTGCTCGGATTGGGGCTGGCGGGGGCCGCGGTCGCGGTTCCGTCGCCGGGTGTCGATGGTGCTGAGGCGGCGGAGGGGTCTCGTGGCTCCCTGCGCTCGCACCTCGACCAGCGAGGCGGACTGGACCTCGACCAGCAAGGCGGGCTCGACCTGGACCAGCGAGGCGATGAGGTCGTCCGGTTGTCGCTGCGGGAGACGAAGCAGGACCTGCGGTCGGATGTGTTGAAGCTGCCGGACCTTGACGGCGGGACGACCGATTTTGCGGTCGAGCAGATCGAGGTCATGGAAGCGGGTCTCGCGGCCGAGCACCCGGAGCTCAAGTCCTACGTCGGGCGGGCCGTCGAGGACCCCAGCTCGACCATCGCGGTCTCGGTCACTCCCCTCGGGGTGTCGGCCTCGGTGCGCGGGGATGAGTCGTGGGTCGTCGAACCCGCTGGTCGTGCCGGAGGCGCTCGGCACCTGGTCTCGGCCGAGGGGTCCCGTGGCTCGCTGCGCTCGCGCCTCGACCAGCGAGTAGCGGAGTTGCAGGAGCCGCTGGTCCCCGAGGGGTCTCGTGGCTCGCTGCGCTCGCACCTCGACCAGCGAAAAGCCCCCAGCGAGGTGGTGCGGCGGACGTACCGGCTGGCGCTGCTGAACGACCCGACCTACGCGGCGTACTTCGGGAGCGAGAACGTGCTGGCGGCCAAGGTGGCGCTGGTGACGCGGCTCAACCAGATCTACAACGACGACCTCGGCGTCCGGTTCCTGCTCGTCGATGAGACAGAGAGGCTGAACCTCGACTCCGAGGCCGAGGCGACCGGTGCGGACGGGCCGTGCGGTGCCAGCCCGTGCTTCGATCCCGGCGTCGGGAAGCAGCCGGGGATGCTCGACCGCTGCGACATCGACACCCTCGGCCGTGCGCGGCTCGCACTGGGCAACCTGATCGGTGCGTCGGCCTACGACGTCGGCCACGTGATGCTGGGCGTCAACGGTGGGGGAGTCGCCTGGCTCGGTGTCGCCGGGCGTGACTACGCCGCGGGCGGGTGCACGGGGCTGGCGGAGCCCCAGGGGGACTTCTTCTACGTCGACTACGTGGCGCACGAGCTGGGCCACCAGTTCGCCGCCCAGCACACCTTCAACGGAGCCGGCGACTTCTGCGCGGCGAACGGCTCCGATGCATCGGTCGAGCCGGGCTCGGGGTCCTCGATCATGGCCTATGCCGGCATTTGCGGCGACGACGACCTGCAGCCGCACACCGACCCCTACTTCTCCCAGCACACCATCGGTGAGATCGGCGGTTTCGTCGGCGGCGACGTCGGCGACCAGCCGGACGTGACCGAGGTGCAGCAGGTCTCCCTGAGCGGGTTCGACACCGACGGTGACACCGTGACGCTGACCCTCGACGGTCGCTCGACCACGCTCACCCGCGGCCCGGCGTACGACCGGGACGGCGTGCAGGACGCGATCTCGGCGCTCGTCGGCAGCCGGGTGCGGATCGCGCGCTGGGACTACGACCCCTACCTCGGACAGCAGTCGCCGCAGGCGGCGGAGGTCGGGCAACCGTCGGATGCCGGCTTCCAGATCGTCTACGGCAGCTCGCTCAACCCCGACCAGGGCGGCGACCGGGCTGACCGGCCCGAGCCGGCCGCGGTGGGTGGCCCAGGTGTCGAGGCCAGCGTGGTCGAGATCGCCCGTGGTGGTGAGCCGCGGTCCGGGGGTGCCGAGGAGACGTCGGGCAACCAGCCGCCAGCCGTGACCGCACCGAAGCGCAAGACCATCCCGGTCCGGACGCCCTTCCGGCTGACCGGCTCTGCGATCGATCCCGACGGCGACGCGCTGACCTTCTCCTGGGAGCAGGACGACCCGGGTGTGGGGACGGCGCTCCTCGACAACCGCAAGGTCTTCGGGCCGCTCTTCCGCCAGTTCGGTGACAACGCACGGGTGACGCGCGCCGGAGCGCTCGAGAGCCCGTCGCCGGGGCAGAACAGTGCCTCCTCGGAGCCGACGCGCTGGTTCCCCGACCTCGAGCAGGTGCTCCGCGGCCGCACGAACGCCGCGACCGGCCGCTGCCCGGCGGTCCGTGGGTCGCGGGTGCGGGACCGGGTGCTCGACTGCTACTCGGAGTTCCTGCCGACCGAGGTCTACCGCGGCGGTGCCGGCGTCGGTCGGCGGACCATGCACTTCCGCCTGACGGTCCGCGACGCGGCTGCCGGTGGTGGCGGCACCGGGCACGCCGACGTGGCACTCCGGGTTCGGCGCGACGCCGGGCCGTTCCTGGTGCGGTCGCAGCGGACCGGTCGCGACGTCGCCGCCGGCTCCACTGTCGGCGTGCGCTGGGCGGTCAACGGGACGCGGGACCTGGCGAAGAAGGTCCGGATCCTGCTGTCGACCGATGACGGGGTGACCTGGTCGACGGTGCTGGCGAACAACACCCGCAACGACGGCAAGAAGAAGGTCCGCATCCCTGAGGGGACTAGCGCTGACTCGGCGTGGGTGATGGTCGAGGCGCGGGGGAACTACTTCTACGACGTCAGCGACGAGGGGTTCCGCATCCGCTGAGGGGTCTCGTGGCTCGCTTCGCTCGCACCTCGACCAGCGATCGGAGGGCTCGAGGGTCGATGCGCTCGCACCTCGGCCCGCGAAGCGTTCACGTCGATGTCACACGTGCGGTGGGCGATGGCAAAGACCTCCGATAGCGTCCGCACCGTGAAGCGCGCACTCATCACCGGCATCACCGGTCAGGACGGCAGCTACCTCGCCGAGCTGCTGCTCGGCAAGGGCTACGAGGTGCACGGGCTCATCCGCCGCGCCTCGACGTTCAACACCAACCGGATCGACCACCTCTACCAGGACCCGCACGCGGAGGGCGCGAAGCTCTTCCTGCACTACGGCGACCTGTCGGACGGGGCTCGGCTGGTCACGCTGATGCACCAGATCCAGCCCGACGAGGTCTACAACCTCGCTGCCCAGTCGCACGTGCGGGTCAGCTTCGACGAGCCCGAGCACACGGGAGACACCACCGGCATCGGCGCCATGCGCCTGCTCGAGGCCGTCCGGCTCGCGGGTGTGGACTGCCGCTACTACCAGGCGTCGAGCTCGGAGATGTTCGGCGCCACCCCGCCGCCGCAGAACGAGGAGACGCCCTTCTACCCGCGCTCGCCCTACGGCGCGGCGAAGGTCTACGCCTACTGGGTGACGAAGAACTACCGCGAGGGCTACGGCACCTACGCGGTCAACGGGATCCTCTTCAACCACGAGTCCCCGCGCCGCGGCGAGACCTTCGTGACCCGCAAGATCACGCGCGCGGTCGCCCGGATCAAGGCCGGCCTGGAGGATCACGTCTACCTCGGCAACCTCGACGCCGTGCGCGACTGGGGCTACGCCCCGGAGTACGTCGAGGGCATGTGGCGGATGTTGCAGGCCGACGAGCCTGACGACTTCGTGCTCGCGACCGGCGGCAACTTCACCGTCCGCGACTTCGTGGTCACCGCCTTCGAGCACGCCGGTCTGGACTGGGAGAAGCACGTCCGCTTCGACGAGCGCTACCTGCGGCCCACCGAGGTCGACGCGCTCGTCGGTGATGCCTCGAAGGCCGAGGCGAAGCTGGGCTGGAAGGCGACGGTCCAGACCGACCAGCTCGCCCGCATCATGGTCGACGCCGACATCGCCGCCCTCGAGCACGAGGGCCGGCCGTGGTTCGACCGGGTCGGCCTCGAGGGGTGGCCCCAGGTCGGGACCCCCGGGATCACGGGTGTCTGAGCCGATCGTGGACGGGTCCACCGGGTTCGAGCCGGGACCGCTGGACCGGGCCGCGACGACGTACATCGCCGGTCATCGGGGTCTGGTCGGGTCGGCGATCTGGCGGGCGATGGAGGCCCGCGGGCACTCGGCCCTGGTCGGGCTCTCCTCCGGGGACCTGGACCTCAAGGACCGGGACGCGGTCTTCGCCTTCTTCCACGAGACCCGGCCGCGCTACGTCGTGCTGGCCGCCGCCAAGGTCGGCGGCATCCTGGCCAACAGCACCTACCCCGTCGACTTCCTCTCCGACAACCTGCGGATCCAGACCAACGTGATGGATGCAGCCCTTGAGGTGCGCACCGAGCGGCTGCTCTTCCTCGGCTCCTCGTGCATCTACCCCAAGCTCGCGCCGCAACCGATCACCGAGGACTCGCTGCTCACCGGTCACCTCGAGCCGACCAACGACGCCTACGCGATCGCCAAGATCGCCGGCATCCTCGGGGTGCAGGCGGTGCGACGGCAGTACGGCCTGCCGTGGATCTCCGCGATGCCGACCAACCTGTACGGACCCGGCGACAACTTCTCGCCCACCGGCTCGCACGTGCTGCCGGCGCTGATCCGGCGCTACGACGAGGCGGTCGCCTCCGGCGCGGACTCGGTGACCAACTGGGGGACCGGCACACCGCGGCGGGAGTTCCTGCACGTCGACGACATGGCCGATGCCTGCCTGCACCTGCTGGAGCACTTCGACGGGCCGCAGCAGGTCAACGTCGGCACCGGGCGTGACACGACGATCAAGGAGATCGCCGAGACGGTCGCCTCGGTCGTCGGGTTCTCCGGCGAGACGCGGTGGGACACCTCCAAGCCTGATGGCACGCCGCAGAAGCTGCTGGACGTCTCCAAGCTGCGCGACGCCGGCTGGGAGGCGCGGATCGGGCTGCGGGAGGGCCTGGAGTCCACGGTGGCGTGGTACCGCGAGCACGCGGCCGAGCTGCGCGAGGTCGGCTGACGTTCTAGTTCGATGATGTTCCCGGACGTTCACACCGGGGCGTCATCGCGCTTTACCTGGCGCGTCGATGCTGGCCGGGTGACGACCTCCGAGCGGTGCCCGCGATGCGGCCACGACGTGCGGCACCCGGTGCCCGTCGCGGACCGGGTCAAGAAGGCGGTGCCGGGGATGAAGCCAGCGCGGCAGCAGTGCGCCGCTCCCGGGGTCGAGGGCTGGCCGTGCCACTGCCGGTCGCGGTGGCACGTGCGGTAGGGGTCTCGTGGCTCGCTTCGCTCGCACCTCGACCAGCGAGCGGGAGGCTCGCGTCTCGACCGACTAGGGGGCGAGGCCGGCGTCGCGGAGGTCGGCGACCAGCTCGGTGGCGATGAGCTCGTGGCCGGCGTCGTCGGGGGTGGGGGCGGACCAGCCGTCGATCTGCGGGCGCAGGACCAGGACGTCGGGGTCCTCGCGCCAGGCTCGGGCGACGGTGCGCTCGCGGGTCTCCAGCTGGCCGGTGATGCCGTCGGGGGCGAAGGCGGTGACCACGACGACCGGCACGTCGCCGTACTGGCTCTCGATCGTCGTGCGGAGCTCGTCGACCGCGGCCTTGGCGGCGTCGTTGGGGGCGTCGGCACCGTAGGCGCCCTGGACGATGACCAGGTCGGGGGCCAGGTCCGGTGGGGACTGGACGAGCAGGTCCAGCAGTGTCGGGGGTGCGGAGACGTAGCCGGTGCCGGTCATGGTCGCCAGCCGCACGTCCCAGCCGAGGTCGCGCGCCAGCAGGCTGGGGTACGACGTGCCGGCGCTCGAGGCGCCGCGGCCGTCGGCGTACCCGTCGCCGACGAGGAGGACGACCGGCTGGGGGCGGTTCTCCGTGGGCTCGAGGACCTCGAAGGTCGGGTCCTCGTAGGCCGGCTCCTCCGGCTCCTGGACCACCTCGTCGGGGGAGTCCGGTGCGTCCGGGAGGTCGTCGGTCTCCGCGTTGCTCGTGTCGCTGCCGGCAGGGTCGACCGCGACCTCGGTGGCGGAGGCGATGTCGTCCTGCCACCGCGCGTAGCCGAACGCGGTGCCGCCGAGGACGACCACCGCCAGCAGGACGACGAGGAGGCCGGCGAAGGAGAAGCCGGTGGAGCCAGGGTTACCGGGAGCACGGCGCACGGGCGCGAGTGTAGGGGCGCGGCGCGCTCCGGGGCGTGGGATCGGTGAGCGGTCTGGTCACCGGGTCTCGTGGCTCGCTGCGCTCGCACCTCGACGGGCGATGGAAGCGACCCGCACCTCGACCGGCGATGGAGGCGACCCGCACCTCGACCAGTCGGGTGGGCCATCCTGGCGGATGAAGGGGCAGGGGCATCCCGACTGGAAGAGTGCTCGGCTTGTGAGGGTCCACGACTGGCTGCCCGTGAGCGCCGCCGCCCTGGTGACCGGGGCGATGGCGCTGCTGCTCGCGAGCGTGCTGACCCAGGGCGGTGACACCGCGGCCGACACGTTGATGACGGTGCAGGAGTCGAGCGGGCGCTGGCTCGGCGGGTCGCTGATGTATCTCCTGGCCTCCGTCGGCCTCATCCTCGGACTGCCCTCGATCATCGTGCTGGTGCGCGGGCCGGGGCGGCGTACGACGATGGCGGCCTGCTCGGTGCTGGCTATCGGGTACGTCGGGACGGCCGGGTTCGCCGCGCTGCTGGTCTTCCTCCGGGCGCTGGTGCTCACCGACGGGGTCGACGCCGACGCGATCAACGACGTCTCCAGCGAGGCCGGCCTCGTGACCTTCCTGGCGATCTGGATCGCCGCGTTCTACCTCGGCGAGCTGCTCCTGGCCCTGGCGCTCCTCCGCGCCGGACCCGACGTCATCGCGCGATGGGTGCCGGCGGTGCTGCTCGCGCACATCGTCGTCTCGCTCGCCTCCTCCGCGATGCCGGACTGGGTCTCACAGGCGTCGGTGGTGCTGGCGGCGCTGCCGCTGTGCGCGATCGGGATCCGGGTGACGCAGTCCTAGCCTGCCGCCCGTCGTCTAGACCGGCGTCTCCCTCCGCAGTAACCGCCTGGGTCAGCACTCGTTGTGCCCTCGATCGCTCGTCGGCGGAGGCTGACGCCTGCGGTCGCTCGAGGAGAGGGAGGCTCCGATGGGTCCTGTCGACCACCAGGCCGACCCGCTCGGGGCCGCGGCTGCGCCCGTGACCGACCGACGGTCCGGACGGTTGGAGTACCTCGACGCGCTGCGCGCGGCCGCCGTGTCCCTCGTCGTGGTCATGCACTCGGGGGTGACGATCACCCCGGGCGACGGTGGGGTCGTCGTCTTCTTCGTCATCAGCGGCTTCATCATCACCCGTCTGCTCCTCGTCGAGCGCGAGCGCACGGGCGGCTTCGACCTCTACGGCTTCTACCGTCGCCGCCTCTACAAGCTGGCGCCGCCCCTGGTGGCGGTAGTGGTGCTCCCCACGCTCGTCTACGCCTGGTTCCGGCCCGTGGACTGGGGTGCCTTCGCGGCGCAGATCGGATTCGTCTACAACTGGACCAAGCTCGCCGACTACGGCGCCTCCCTCGACGTGCTCCCCGGCTCGGAGGTGGTGTGGAGCCTGGCCATCGAGGAGCAGTTCTACATCGGGTTCGCGCTGCTGTGGCTGCTGATGCTGCGGGCGCGCGGCGGGCGCACGACCCTGCTGGTGGGGGCCCTCGCGGTGGCCGCGGCCTCGCTGGCTACCCGGTTCCTCCTGTCGGTCGGCCAGCCGTCCGACCCTTCCCTGTGGGACCAGGACCGTCTCCAGCACGTCCTCCGCGGCACCGACACCCGGGTGGAGGCGATCGCGCTCGGCGTCGCCGCGGCGGCCTACTGTGCGCGCGGCGCCGTCTCCGTGCGGGCCCAGCGGTGGTGGTCGCACCCGGCGACCCTCGTGCTCGCCGGCCTGCTCTTCGTGTCGGCCTCGCTCGTCTTCCGCGGCTGGTGGGGCGAGCAGGCGTTCCGGGCCACCTTCCAGGCGCTCGCCACGGTCGTGACGATCCTGCACTTCCAGTCCGGTGGCTCGGCCTCCGGGGCCGTTGCGCGGCTGGTGTCGTGGCGGCCGGTCCAGGCGGTGGGTCTGGCCAGCTACAGCATCTACCTCCTGCACGGGCCCGTGCTGCTGGCCCTCGAGCCCGTGATGCCCGCGTGGCCGGCCGCGTTGCTCGTCGCGATCCGCGTGGTCATCTCCCTGGTGACCGGCTACCTGCTCTACGCACTGCTGGAGACCCGGGTCCTGGAGTACCGCAAGACTCGCGACGCTCGGGCCGCGTCGCGACGCCCCACCCGGCCGACGGTCAGTCGAGCCAGCTGACACCCGCGCGCCGCGCTCGTACGCCGGCGTCGACCGGCACCGCGTCCTGGTCATCGTCGGCGCCCGCGTGCAGCGGGTGGACGTCGAGGTCGTCACCCGGACCGTCGCTCAGCAGCGCGACGGACTCCTCGTCCGTGCTGCCCCGGTGGTCCGCGCGGTCACCGCGCGGGCCCGCGAGGCACAGCGCGAGGGCCAGCGCCAGGATCGGCTCCAAGGGTGCCGAGCCCGCCACCGACTTGGTCACCACGGCCGCGACCAGCGCGGCCGCAGCGGCGTGCCAGGCCTGGTCGGTCCACGCGCGACGGATGGCCAGCACGACCAGGGCGGCGAACAGGGCAGTGCCGATCGGGCCGATCGAGGCGACGAGGTAGGGCCACAGGCTCGACGAGCGGGTGCTGCCCAGGCCCACCCCCAGCCCGAAGGTGTCGGCGATGAGGGACAGTGCCTCCAGGTCGCTCTGCGTCCTTGCGCCGTAGCTCGTCGAGTCCACCTTGGAGGTGACGATGCCTCCGGCGTACTCCACGACCCGCTCGTGCAGGAGGAGCGCCACCGCGCCCGCGCCGCAGAGCAGGATCGCGAGTGGGCCCAGGACCCGTCCGCGGCGGGCGCCCGTGCCGAGCAGCAGGGGCAGCAGCACGATCGCGAGGACGCCGCCGGCGACCACGCCGGTGCCCGACCGGGAGAAGACCAGGTTCACCAGCGACAGCACGGCCAGGCCCGCAGCGATCCACCGGGTGCGCGACGGTGCGCCGCGGCCACCGAGCATGAGGACCAGGCACAGGGCGAGGGTGGTCAGGGCGTAGAGCGCGAGCACCGAGGGCTCGGTGAAGACGCCGCGCAACCGGTAGGTGCCGTCGCCGGTGAGGTCGACGAACAGGTAGGTCGAACGGTCGACCAGCGCGGTCGGGAACGGGACGCCCAGACGGTCGGCACCCAGGCGCCAGGTCGAGAGGACCTGACCCACCCCCAGACCGAGCAGCAGCACCCGCGGGTCGATGCGTGGGAGGCAGGCGAGGTAGAGGACCACGGCCACCAGCAGGCCGAGGTAGGCGACCTGGGCGAGGTTGGAGGTGGTGTAGCCCAGCGGCGCCTCGACGACGAAGCCCTCGGAGTTCTCCACCTGGGAGGTGAAGATGCCGATCCCGAAGAAGAGGTTCGGCGCCAGTGCCGTGACCGCCGCCGCCCACACGAACAGGGTGGCCATCAAGCCGATCGGGGCACGACGGAGCGACTCCGGGACACCCTGGGTCGCCACGTGGTGCACCAGCAACGGGACGCACGCCAGCGACACCAGCTGGAAGCCGCCCAGTGGGAACGGGCCCGCGACGATCGCCGAGGTCTTCGGCAGCGCGAGGGTGAGCGAGAGGAGCCAGGGCATCCAGCGCGCGGGGTTCGTGGCCAGCGCCGCGAGCAGCGCCAGGACGATCAGCACTCCCCAAGGCGTCACGTGGTCCTCCGGGTGTGCTGTGGGTGCGTGTGTGGTCGTCGCCGACCCGGGTGTACCGGCCCGTGCTCCGCGCATCCGCTCGGCGGGACGGGGCTGGGCGGGGGCGGCGCCGGTCGGCCTCGGTGACCTTAAAATATCCTAGCCGCGCGCGCTCGTCGACGGGCTGCCTTCCGGTCGGCGGGCACGGCCGCTGCCACCGCGGCCGAGTGGTGTCCGGCGCCTCAGCGGCGGAACGGGATGCCCGAGATGCCCCGCTTCGTCGTGACCCGGTTCCCCTCGCCCGGGGCGCCCCGGCGCTCGAGGACGTAGGCGCCGACCACGCGGGAGGGCCGGTCGTAGGTGACGCGCATCGGCCCGTTGCCGCCCTCGGTCGACCACAGCTTGCCCCCGCCGAAGCGCGGCCGGCCGTCGAGGTAGCGGGTCTCCAGGAGCAGCCGGTCGCGGGTCGCCTGCCCGACGACGTACGACGACTCCCCGCGGTAGAACAGCCCGCCGTGCGCGACCTGCACGAGCCCGCGGCGCCGGGTCACCGTGTGGTCGTGCACCTCGCCGGTGAGGTAGACGTCGACGTCGTGGCGGCGCATCAGGCCGAGCAGGTCGCTGCCGTCGTACGTCAGGGCCGAGGAGAAGCGCGTGCGCACCGGCCCCATCACCGGGGTGTGCCCCTGCACGACCACCCACGGCACCCGTTGCTTCTTGGCCCGCCGCAGCACGCCGGAGAGCCAGCGGCGCTGGTCCTCGTCGAGCCTCACGGTGACCCCGCCCCCCGAGCGGGGCCGGAAGACGTCGACCGAGACGAGCAGCAGGTGCGGGCTCAGCCGGGTCGCGTACGCCGTGTGCCGCGCCTGCCCCCGCGGCGGGTGCGAGACCGCCCCTGTCCTGCGCAGGTCGGTGCCGTGGGTGCGCTCGGCCGCGCGGACGTCGGGGTAGAGCCAGCGGGTCGCGACGTCCTTCCACAACCACAGGTGCTTGCTCTTGAACCGCAGCCAGGCGTCCTGGTCGGGGTTGCCGGTCGGGCGCCACGGGTCGTCGCCGACCTCGTGGTCGCCGATGGCGGGGAGGACGGGGAGGCCGCGCTCTGCGAACCGCGCGTGCCACTGCTGGAGGTAGACCTTGGCAGCCTCCCGGACGGCTCTGCGCCGCTGGTCGACCGTGCTGGTCGGGCCGAAGACGCCGGCGCCGGTGACGTCCTGGCCCCAGGCGCCCTCGACCATGTCGCCGGCGACCAGCAGGGCCTCGGGATCGTGCTCGAGCATCTGGTCGATAACGTGGTCGAGGGAGGCCTCGTAGCTGTCGTTGGTGCTGTTGGGCATGCCCCGGCGCCAGAACGGGCTGCTCCGCACGTCGCCGACGTCCTGGTTGAGGAAGTCGGGGTGGGAGACGAAGCGGTAGGCGCCGGCGATGCGGGGCAGCCCACCAATGGTCGGGCGGTCTCCGGGGCTGGCTGCCGCGCGGGCCTGGGTGGTGGCGACGGGGATCGTCTGCGGGGCGGTCTGCTCGGTCGGCTCCGTGACCGGGGCCAGGGTCAGCAGCAGGGCGGCTGCCGCGACCGGCCCGGTCGCCCGGGCGGCGGCGCGCAGCCGCCGAGTCCCCATGACTCCGGCACGCACGGGGAGAGTGAAGCACGGGGCCGTCACGGCAACGGCAACGCCGGCTGCCGGCGCACGGAGTCGGGCGGGCTCCGTAGGGTGGCGTGGTGACTCCCGGACGGCTCGTGCTGCTCGTGGCCGGCGCATGCCTCACGGTGCTGACGCTCATGCTGCTCGTCGTTCCGTCGGCGGCGATGGGGCCGGTCATCGTGGGCCTCGGCGGGCACGGTCTGCACCAGGGGGATGTACCGGTCCTCGGGATCTGGGCGATAAGGGTCGGGGTGCTGGCCTGGGGGTGGCGGCGGGCGTAGGGGCTCGCACCCTTTCCGTCCTGCGCGTCACGCAAAGAAGCAAAGAGCAAAGAAGCAGAGTTCCGGCGCATGCAGCGTCTCGGGGTTCTTCTGCTTGCTGTCAGTGTGCTCGGGAGCACTGGATGGGCGTGGCAGGACTACTCCCAGAGGATCGACCGGGCGCCCCTGAGTGAGGCGACCGCCGTGTCGGCGGAGGAGCCGTCACGGCCTCCGGTGATGCTGGTTCGGCGACTCCTACGTCGGCGGATCGGCCATGAACTCAGGCCCGACCTGGCCGACGCTCATGGGTACCGAACAAGGCTGGATTGTCATCAAGGACGGCATCGGCGGGACCGGCTACGTCAACGGCGACACCGACGAGGCCGCGTTCCTCGATCGGATCGAGGAGGACTGCGCGGCATACGTGCCTGACCTCGTGCTGGTAGCGGGCGGCATCAACGACGCTGGGAAGTATCCGGCGAGCGACATCGCGAGCGTCGCCGCGCGGACGATCGGCAAGCTCAAGAGGTGCGAGCCGGACGCGGAGGTTGTGATGTTGTCGCCGTTCGCTCCCGCATCCGTGACTCCACCCACTGCCGAACTGGTGTCGGTGCTCGCCGACGTCGCCGAAGCGGAGCGCGTGGACTACATCGAGGTCACCGATCTCCTGACCGGGCGACATGACCTCGTGGGGTCTGACGGCGTGCACCCCAACGACGACGGACACGCGTTCCTGGCGGACAGGATCGGGGCCGCACTCGAGCCGCTGGTCGAGGCGGCGGCGTCTTCTTCTTAGACCACCACAGGCCGTGCTTCTTGGCGGTCGCGAAGGTCGTGTCGCCACGCTCGGCGGGGAAGCGCTAACTTGCGAGCCGGTTCACCGTCGCGATAGGAAGCAACCCATGAGCGAGGCCGTCGCCACGGAGATGCGCGGCGCCCCGCCTGCGACCATCCACGCACTGACCGGCATCCGAGCCATCGCCGCGGTTTGGGTCGTGGTCGAGCACTTCCGCTACGAGCTCTACGGGCTTTTCCCTGCGGCCCAACGTGTGGACTGGTGGATCGACTCCGGGTACCTGGGGGTCGAGGTCTTCTTCGTGCTCAGCGGCTTCATCATCAGTTACAACTACGCCGGCGGGTTCAGTGCGGTGGCCACTCGCCGCAGCTACGGCGAGTTTCTGTTGAACCGGTTTGCGCGGATCTATCCAGTCCACCTCGTGACGCTGATGGCGGTGGCGTTGCTGGTTTTGGCTGCGTCGGTGACCGGGATCATTTTGAGCAGCGACGGCAAGTACACGCCGTTGTCGTTCGTGGCGAACGTGGGGCTGTTTCAGGTGGCGCCTGGAGTGGCCGCTTGGAACGGCCCCGCGTGGTCCATCTCGGTCGAGGCGTTGGCCTATGTCGCGTTCCCGCTGGTTGCTCTGTGGCTCGCCAAGTTCGTCCGCCCGAGGTCCGCGGCTCTAGCAGCTACCTGCTGGCTGCTCGCGGGCACGGGATTGATGATGGCCGTGCGTGAGGTCAGTTCGTCCCCCACGTCACCGGGGATGGCCCTCCTGCGTATCGCCACTGAGTTCGTGGCGGGCGCGCTCTTGTGGAAAGCCTGGTCGCTGGCACAGGAACCCCAATCCCCCCGTTGGGACGTCGTGGCTGGTGCGGCGTTCCTGCTGACCGTTGGCTGCCTGGCCGCGCTACCCGACGGTGAGGGCCTGGGGTTGCTCACGACTCCGATCATTGCCGTCTTCGTCATCGCGTGCGCGGGTGCTGTCGGCCCCATCGGCCGACTTCTGTCCTCCGGTCCGATGATCTTCGGTGGCAAGATCTCGTACTCGCTCTACATGGTGCACTTCATCGTGCTCATGATGGCGGGCAAGTTGGCGCCCTGGGAGAACTACGATGACAGCAGTGTCGTTGTCCGAGTCGGACTCCTGGCCGCGTACTACCTGACCTGCCTGCTGGCAGCTATGGCTTGCTACTTCCTGGTCGAGGAGCCGGCGAGGAAGGCAATCCGTAGCGCCACCAGCCGGAGGGTGCGGTAGTAGGTCACCAGTAACCCTCGAGCAGCAGAAGTCCGTGGGTGTTGTTCTGGTCGACGCCGGTCGCGGTGTTCGTGACGGTGGCCTTGGCTCGGGTTGAGCAGAAGAACGGCGTGGCGGGTGCGCCGAGGTCGTCGAACCCGGCCGACAGTGCGCCGGGCACGGTCGCGGTGGCGATGGTGACCTGGGAGCCGTCGGTCGTCTTCACTGCCCACGAAGCCCCCGTCGCGCCGTAGCCCGTCGCTTCCGAGGGGGACAGCGCGCGGATGCCGGTGATGATCGCGCCGATGGGCAGGTTGATCTTCAGGGTGCCGTGGCTGGTGGCGAGCATCCCGTAGATGCCCCGAAGCGACAGAGACCGCTTCGGCATCGGGGTCTCGCCCGCCGCGCCCGCCCAGCCCGCGGCCCGTCCGACGACGGCGGTCCACACTGACTCCCCGTCAGCCCCGAGGCCGTTGCGGTAGTAGGTGTTGCGGCAGTCGGTGACGTGGACCGGCGGCGTGGCCTGGTTGCTGTGCCCCGAGGTGTTGACGTAGGTCACGACTTCGGAGGGGGTCATGCGTGCCGACGTGCCGACGTGTCGAAGCTGTTGAGCCACGTCACTCGCTCGAAGTACACGGCGTGCGTGTGCTGCCAGTCGCCGGTGGCGTAGTTGATCGTCACGCCACCGGCGAACTGGCCGCCGACGAACCGGTAGATGGGGCCGGAGGCGTTGGAGTAGCGGATGTCGATGAAGTCCGCCGGGTAGGCGTAGACCGAGGACTGCGAGGACCAGTCGGTGTCGTGGAAGGTGACGTCGCCTTGGGGCCACTCGGAGTACAGCAGCGCGGCCTTGGCGCTCTTGGCCTCGACGCGCAGACCGTGGACGGTCATGTGGCAGACGCCGAGGCTGTGACTGGAGCCCCGCAGCTTGAGAGCGTGCCGGGTGGTAGTGGTCTCGCCGTTCGAGACATGGACGCCGTAGAAGTGGAAGTGGCCACGTCGGGCGGCCTCGATGACGGGGGCGCGGGTGGACCAGTGCTTGAAGCCGTAGAACCAGCAGTTGAGGAACTGGTCGGAGGTGTTTGAGGCGCCGATGTAGAGGAACGCGCCGTCGGCTTCCGATATGGCTGGTGGCGCAGCCGAAGAACCGGAACTCGGAGTTGTTGTTGCCCTGGAGGTCGAAGAAGTCCTTCCAGCCCTGCCAGGCGCAGTCGCGGAACGTGTAGTCCTAGGCGTTGTGGGTGGTGTGGGACTGCATGAAGGTGCAGTCGGGGTGTCGGCGACGAACCGGATGCCCTCGAAGCACAACCCGATCCGTTAGTCGTTGAACATCAGGGCGCCCGCGGTGGCGGGGGTCGACGATGATGTTGGCGAGCCCGGAGCCCTGGCCGCGCGAGGCGGGGCCGACGCCCTTGCTGCTGGGGTTTTCGACGCCGAGGAGGCCCTGGAAGTCGGTGATGCGGAAGTCGCCGACGTGGAGCTCGATGACGTAGAGCCGAGCGGGTCGCTGGACAGCGCGGGGGTGCCGGGACGGCAGGCGGCCTTGGCCTCCAGCAGCATCGCGTCGAACGCGGCGTCGTTGTCGGCGTTGTCGCCGAGGGCGCCGAGCAACTTGGCGTTCGCCGCAGTCCTCACCGCAGTCGAGGCCGAAAGGTGCGGTCCGGACGGCCTGCCTGTGGATGGATGTCGGCCTAGATCACGGTCTGGTCAGTCCTCGCCGCAGGCCTGTGAAGGATGGCGGATGGGGGTCGAAACTGTGGGTGCTCGCTGGTTGTCTGGACCACAGGGAGGCTCGCGGGCAGCACGTGATGGACCGCGGTGTCGCGGTCGCGGGTGCTGCCCTGGCCGAGCTCGGCGAGGCGTCGTTGCTCGGGCTGGACCCGGCAGCCGTCGCCGAGTCGCTGGTGGCGCTGTCCGCGCTCGCGGCGGAGGTCGCCGAGCTCGAGCACCGGGTGGTCGCGCACGCGGTGGACGTGCGGGTCGAGGAACCCTCAGGCGCTACGACCACGGCGACCTGGCTGGCGCACGCGACCCGCGCCACGCGCCGAGCCGCGCGCCGGGCGGTCCACCTGGCGGAGGCGTTGCGCCGGTTCGCGGTGCTGCGCGGGGCGATGGCCGCGGGCAGGGTCAACCTCGAGCAGGACACGGTGGTCGCGCGGGCACTGGAGGAGCTTCCCGACGACGTACCGAGCTGGGTGGTCGCCGAGGCCGAACGCACCCTGGTCGAGCTCGCCGCCCCCCACGACGCCGACGACCTGCGGGTCCTGGGTGACCGGGTGCTCGTCGTGGTCGCGCCGGAGGTCGGCGAGGCGCACGAGGCCGCCCAGCTCGCTGCCGCCGAGAAGGACGCCGAGCGGGCGACGAAGCTGACGCTGACCCCAGACGGGTCGGGGCGGGTGCACGGGAGGTTCATCGTCCCCGAGCTGCACGCCGCGATGCTTCGCAAGATGCTCATGGCGCTGGTGGTCCCCGACGGTGCCGTGCTCGGCGGCGGTCCGCAGCGGCGTACGACGGCCGTCGAGCTCGGCCGGGCGTTCTGCGAGCTGCTGGAGCGGCTCGACGGGCGCGAGGCGCCGAAGGTCGGCGGCACCGGCGCCACGGTCGTGGTCACGATGAGCCTCGAGACGCTTCAGGGCGGGCTGGCCTCGACGGTGCTCGAAACCGGCGACCGGATCGCCGCTCACACGGCCCGCCGGCTCGCGTGCGAGGCCGGGATCCTGCCGGTGGTGCTCGGTGGGAAAGGGCAGGTGCTCGACCAGGGGCGGGCCCAGCGGTTCGCACACGTTGGCGCAGGTGATCGCGCTGGGTGCGCGGGACGGTGGGTGCGCAGCGGAAGGCTGCCGTACGGCGGCCTGGTTCGGCGACGCGCACCACGACGACCCCTGGTCGACCGGCGGCCGTACCGATCTGGTGCGGGGCCGACTGCTGTGTCCCAGCCACCACAGGCGGGTCCACGACCCGGCGTACGAGCATCGGTTCACGGGGGACAAACGCGTCGTCTTCACCCGGCGGACGTGAGCCGCGCGGGCCGCGTGGCTCACCGGGGCCCTCTGGTTGAAACCGGCCCGGGTGGGGCAGAGTCGCACCCATGACCGTTGCCGGAGCCGAGTCGATCGCTGCCGCGCCGGTCGTCGCCTGCGACGATGTGTGGTGCCGGGTGTGCCAGGCGGGGAACTTCGCCGAGGACTGATCCGGGCGGGACATCGCCCATGAAGGCTCGTCGCTCATCACCTTCCACCGCGACCAGCAACACGGTGCTCGTCGCCGGGGTCGGACTCCTCCCGCCCGTGGGTTGGGGCCCGCTGCGCGGGACGCTTGACCTCAGTGAGCTGGTGCTCATCGCCCTTGTCGCAGGCCCCGCCGCACTCGTCACCTACATGCTCAGCGCGGAGGCGCATCGAGGACGCGACTAGGCGTGACGATGCGCAACCGGTCTCGTGGCTCGCTGCACTCGCGCCTTGACCGGCGGTGGTGGCGGGGTCTCGACGACGGCTCGCTGGCGCTCGCCTGCTCGACCGCCGGTCCTCTCGAGCAGTGTGGCGGTGCAGTTCAGACGGTGTGGAGGGTCTTGAGGGCGGCGCGGGTGCGTGCGACCTCGTGGACGCGGTAGATGCCGGTGCGGCCGAGGTGGGCGAGGGTGGCGAAGAAGTGCTCGGCGGAGCGGACCTCCTCGCCGAAGACGTGTCGGGCGCTCGGGAGCGCGTGGCACAGCGGCAGGCCGAGCTCGCGGAGGCGGAAGGTCTCCAGCAGCACCTGGGTCTGGTAGGCCAGGCGCTGGTCCATCGACGGGGCCCAGCGGAAGCCGAAGCCGATGCCCGGGTCGAGCGCCAGGGAGGGGACACCGGCGTCGCGGGCGGCCTCCATCCGGGCCTCGAACTGCGGGGTCATGTGGGCGATCGGGTCCGAGCCGGGGTCGGCGTCGGGGTCGAGGTCGCGGGGGTGGGTGCCGCCGACGTGGCAGAGGATCACGCTGGCGCCGTACTCCGCGGACAGCGCGAACATCTCCTCGTCGTGGGCCGAGCCGGTCAGGTTCAGCACCCGGGCACCTGCCTCGAAGGAGGCCTCCACGACGCTCGGGTGGTAGGCCTCGACGGAGGTGACGATCCCGTCCTCGGTGAGCGCGCTGATGACCGGCACGAGCTGCTCGATCTGCTGCTCGGCGGCGACGTCGTCGGCGTACTCCTGGATCGACTCGGCGCCCACGTCGATGAAGTGCGCGCCCTGGGCGACCTGGAGGCGGCCGAGGCGGACGGCGTTGTCGGTGCCGATGGCGACCGACTCGCGGTACCAGCTGTCCTTGGACAGGTTCACCACCCCCATGATCGCCGGGTCGGTGTCGGTGTCGACCTCGCGCGAGGTGCCACCCACGGACAGGCGGAAGGGGGCGACGGGGGCGTCGAGCAGGTCGCCGTGCTCCGCCACGAGAGCCGCCAGGCGGCGCAGGTCGATCACGACCGGGCTCCCTTCACGTCCTCTGCCGACGGCTCGGCCCCACCCGTGCCGCCCGACGTGCGGGTGTAGCGCAGCATCAGGAACTCCTCCGCGGTCAGCACGTGCTGGAGCGTCATCGTGCCGGGGTCGCTCGCCATCGGCGTGCGCGGCGTCCTCTCGGTGCCGACGAGCATGGGGGAGATGGTGATGTCGGCCTCGTCCAGCAGCCCGGCCTCGGTGACCTGGTGCAGCAGCCCCGGTCCGCCCTCGCAGACGATCCGGCCCAGCCCGCGGTGGTGCAGCTGCGCCACGACCTGCTCGGCGTCGACCTTCTCGCCCGGCAGCTGCACGACCTCGCAGCGCCTCCGGACGTCCTCGACCCGCGCCGGGTCCGCGGACTCGGTGGTGAACACGATCGGGGTCACGTCGGAGTCGGTGAACCCGCCCGGGTCCAGCGGCAGGTCCAGCGAGCCGGACACCACGGCGAGCACCGGGGCCGGGGCCTGGCCAGCGTCACGGCGTACGTCGGCGTCCTCGGCGCGCGCCTTGAGCGGGCCGTAGCCCTCGGCCTTCATCGTGCCGCCGCCGACGAGCACGACATCGGCGAAGCGGCGTACGGCGCGCAGAACCGACCGGTCCGCGCCACCCGACACCGAGCCGCTCAGCCCGTCGTCGCCCGCGGCCGCGCCGTCGAGGGTGCAGACCATCATCGCCCGAACGTAGGGCTTGGCGGTCGTGTCGGGCCACGGGTAGACCGCGGAGAGGGCGTCGTCGTCGACCGGGCCCGGCTGGGGGCCGTGGAGCATCAGCACGCTGCGAATCTACGGGGGCGCCTCATGCCCGGCGGGGTGGTCCGGACAGGGTCGATCCGTCGGGGCGGGTCGGGTCTCGTGGCTCGCTGCGCTCGCACCTCGACCGGCCGTGGCAATGCGCATCGCTCGGACCTCGATCGCCGCCCTGACGCGAAATGCTACGCGGCGCTACCTTCGCTCGCTGGACGCCTTGCACCTCGCGGCCGCTCTGCGCCTGGGCTGCCGGTCGGTCGTGACGTACGACGAACGGATGGCGGTCGCGGCGCGTGAGCTCGGGTTCGACGTCGTGGCGCCGGGGGCCCAGCTCGAGGGTTGAGCGCGGACCGTTGCTGGCCCCTGCGACACCGCAGCTGTCGCCGGCGGCGACAACCAGGGCGTCGCTGTCGATAGCCTGTCGGCGTGAGCGTGCCCGCCTTCTACGCCGAGCTGCGCGAGCTGCGGCTCGAGCGGCTGCTCGACGCCTCCGTGGAGATCGTCGCCGACGTCGGCTGGGACGCGCTGAGCATGACCGAGGTCTCGAAGCGGTCCGGGGTGCCGCGGCAGAGCATCTACAAGGAGGTCGGCACGAAGGCCGACCTGGGCCGTGCCGTCGTCGACCGTGAGGTCGCGCGGTTCGTCGCTGTGACCGGCGAGCAGCTGGCTGCGCACCCGGATCTCGAGTCCGGGCTCCCCGCGGCCGTGCGCCAGGTGCTGGAGCAGGGTCGCGCCAACCCGGTGCTCCAGTCGGTGCTGCGCCTCGGCGAGCACACCGGCCTGCTGGCGTTGCTGACCGTCCACCCCGACGCGGTGCTCGGCCAGGTCACCGCCGCGGTGACCGCGCTCCTGCCGCGGGAACGGGCGACCGAGGCGATGGTCGACACCGTCGTACGGCTCATGGTCAGCCACCTCGTGCAGCCCACCGTGCCCGTCGACGACGCCGTCGAGCGGATCTGCCGCGCGGCCCTCGCCCTCGCCCAGCCCTAGCCGACCTCGGCGGCCGGGTTCTCGTGGCTTGCTTCGCCCGCACCTCGGCCAGCGAAGCCCGAGCAGCCGGGCTCAGAGGTCGAGGACCAGCCGCGGGGACAGCGAGCGCGAGACGCAGGTCATCATCGTCCTGCCGCAGGCCCGCTCCGCGGTGTTGAGCACCGCGTCGCGGTGGTCCGGGGTGCCCTCGATGATGTCGGCCTCGCAGGTGCCGCAGATGCCCTCCAGGCACGAGCCCAGCACGTCGACCCCGGCCTCCTGGATCACCTCGAAGACCGATTGGTCCTCGCCGACGGTCACGGTGATGCCCGACTGCACGCACTCGACCTCGAAGGTGTCCAGCGCGTCGTCCGGTGCCTCGACGGCCGTCGCCTCGAACCGCTCGAGGTGCAGCGCGCCCTCGGGCCAGGCGGCGCACCGCGACTCCACGGCGTCCAGCAGCGGGCCCGGGCCGCAGCAGTAGACCTGGGTGTCCTCGCGCGGGGCGCCGAGGACCGCGTCGAGGTCGAGCAGCCCGTGCTCGTCCTGCGGCCAGATGGTGACGCGCTCGTCGCCCTCGAGCTCGTCGAGGTAGGCCATCGAGGCGCGCGAGCGACCGCCGTAGAGCAGCTGCCAGTCCGCACCGCTGGCCTTCGCCGCGCGCACCATCGCCAGGATCGGCGTGATGCCGATGCCGCCGGCGATGAACTGGTAACGCGGCGCCTCCTGCAGCTCGAAGTGGTTGCGGGGCCCGCGCACCTGCAGGGCCGTGCCCTCGGTGAGCCTGTCGTGGACGAAGCTGGAGCCGCCGCGACCGTCGCGCTCGAGCAGGACGGCGACCGTCCACTCGTCGGGGCGGGCGGGGTCGCCGCAGAGGGAGTACTGCCGGGTCAGCCCGTCGTCGAGGAGCAGGTCGATGTGGGCGCCGGGCTGCCAGGCGGGCAGGGGCACGCCGTCGCGTGAGGTGAGGGTGAGCTCCACGACGCCCTCGGCCGGGGTACGCCGGCGGGTGAGCGTCACGTCGTGGACCTCGGTGCCGGGGCGGGGCGTGCGGGTGGTGCGCCCGGCCTGCGGGGTCTCGTGGCTCGCTGCGCTCGCACCTCGACCAGCGGGGGAGTCGTCGGCACCTCGACCGGCGGGGGAGTCCTCGGCGGCGCGGCGGTCGAGCCACATCCGGCGGTAGGGCCCCGGCTCGGGGCGCTGGTGGCCGTGGGGGGTGACGCGGACCATCATCGAGCTGTAGCCGCGCACGAAGTTCGACTGCACGCGCTCGGGCTCGGCCAGCACCTCGATGTCCTCGAAGCGGTCCAGCAGCTCCTCCCACAGGATGCGCAGCTGCAGCTCGGCGAGCCGGCTGCCCATGCAGCGGTGGGTGCCGATGCCGAAGGCGAGGTGGTGGCGCGCGTTGCGCCGGTCGATCACGAAGCGGTCGGGGTCCTCGAAACGGCGCTCGTCTCGGTTGGCGGCGGCGTACCACATCACGACCTTGTCGCCCTTGCGGATGAACTGGCCGCCCAGGACGGTGTCCTTCGCAGCGACGCGGCGCATGTAGGCCAGCGGGGTCTGCCAGCGCAGGACCTCGTGGATCATCTTCGGCACCAGTGAGGGCTCGGCGCGCAGCCGGTCGAACTGGTCGGGGAACTGGTTGAGCGCCAGCACGCCGCCGGACATGGAGTTGCGGGTGGTGTCGTTGCCGCCGACGACCAGGAGGGTCAGGTCGCCGAGGAACTCCATCGGTCGGTCGATGATGTCCTTGCTGTCCTCGGAGAGCTGCATGAGGGTGATCAGGTCGTAGCCCGGCTCCTCGCCGGCCGCCAGTCGTGCCGCCTTGTCGTGCCAGAGCTTGCTGAAGGCGCGCGCCACCTCGGCAGCGGAGGTGTAGATCTGGTCGACGTCCGGCTCACCGCCGGTGGCCCCGGCGCTGCCGGCCATCAAGTCGGTCCACTCCGCCAGCTTGCGGCGCTGGTCGTAGGGGAAGTCGAGCAGGGTCGCGAGCATCCGCGAGGTCAGCTCGATGCTGACCCGGTCGACCCAGTCGAAGGGCTCGCCGACGGGCAACGAGTCGAGGACCTCCCCCACCCGCTCGCGGATGAGGGCCTCCATCTCCTCGAGGTTCTTCGGGGCCACGACGTCCTGGACCGCGGCGCGGCGGTCGTCGTGGCGAGGCGGGTCGAGCGCGATGAACATCTCGAGGTCGAGGCCCTCCGGGGGCGCGCCGAGCACGATCTGCGGCTCGGCGGAGAAGGTCTCGAAGTCCTTGTCGACGGTGACGATGTCGTCGTACCGCGTCACCGACCAGAACGGCCCGAAGGGGCTGTCGGCGCGGAAGTGCACCGGGGCCTCGTCGCGCAGCCGGCGGAAGTAGGACTCCCACTTGCCCTGGCGCCACAGGAACGGGTTGCTCGTGTCGATCTCGGTCAGGTCGAGGTCGTCGACGTCGGGGACCGGCGCCTCGGTGAAGCGCGGCTGGTCGTCACCGACCACCAGGCGCTTGCCGCGCTGGTAGAGGTGCAGCGCCTGGACCTGGCGCTGCATGGGCACCGACTTCTGCGCCTGCTGGACGGCCTGTTGGACGGCCGGCCGGACCGAGTCGACCACCGAATCGAGGATGCGCACGACGACCACCTACGCGGGGGAGAGAGGGAGCGGGTACGACGAAAGTAGAGCAGACGTCGTCGCTGACGACAATCCCAAGCAGTTTGTCGCGCGGGTGGTGCGCGTCACCTCCTCGCGTCCGCCGTGCCCCTGCTCAGGCGAGCGCGCGGACCAGGTCACGGACCTGCTGCACGCCCGGGTCGTAGCCGGGGAAGTAGGTGCAGACCCGGTCGGTGAGGTCGCCGAAGCGGCGCTGCAGCTCGGCCGCGCACTCCTCGGGGGTGCCGCGCACGGCCAACGTCTCGAGCATCCGCTCGTCGACCCTGGCGATCATCTCCATGATCGCGCCGGTCTTCGACAGCGCGTTGAGCTCGGGCTGGAGGTCGCCCCAGCCCTCGGCGTCGAGGACGGGCCGGTACGCCGGGGTCGACCCGTAGAAGGCGAGCAGCCCGCGGACCCCGAGGTCGGCGCGCTCCTGGTCCTCGGGCGTGCGGCCCATCGCCAGGATCGCCTGGGGATAGACCTTGAGCTCGCCGGCGGACTCGCGCTCGCGCAGGCCCTCCTCGATCGCGGGGAGGGTGTTCTGCCGGATGTGGCGGTGGGAGTGGAACGGCATGACCAGCAGGCCGTCGGCGACCTGGGCGGCGGTGCGGGTCATCAGCGGACCGAGTGCGCCCATGAGCACCGGCGGGACCCCGTGCGGGTTCGGGCCCGGGATGAACGTCGGCGGCATCAGCGTGTGCCGGGTGAACTCCCCGCGGAAGTCCAGCCGCGTGCCGTCCTGCCAGGCGGTCAGGATCGCCTTGGTCGCCAGCACCGCCTCGCGCATCCGCGCGGCCGGCCGCGACCAGGTGGCGCCGTACCGGTTCTCGACGTGCGGCTTGATCTGGCTGCCCAGCCCCAGCCGGAAGCGGCCCCCGCTGAGCAGCTGCAGGTCGTACGCCGCGTTGGCCAGGTGCATCGGGCTGCGCGGCGTCGCGATCGCCACGTTGGTCATCAGGTCGACGTCGACCCCGGCGGTCGCCGCCGCGACCAGCGGGAAGAAGACGTCGTGGGGGCCCTCGAAGGTGAACAGGCCCTCCACCCCCGTCGTGGCGAGCTCGGCCGCGCGGGCGGCGGCGGCGTCGGGGCGGGCGTCGAGCTGGATGTCGAGGAGCACGGGGTGATCATCGCGGAGGAGTCAACATCCGGGCCGGGGCCCGAAGGGGTCGCCCGCCTGTGGAGAGGCCGTGTGGGCTGTCGGTCCATCTCCGTAGCGTGCTGCCATGAGCCAGGTCGAGGTGTCGCACGGGTGCTACGGTGAGGTGGTGGAGGAGACGCTGTCCCAGCGCGAGCTGCGCAACCGGTCCGGCGAGGTGCTGCGGCGGGTCGCGGCGGGGGAGTCGTTCGTGCTGACCAACAACGGGGTGCCGGTGGGGCGGCTGGTGCCGCTCGACGAGCCCGAGCCGCCGGTCCGCTTCGACCGACCGGCGACGCGGGTGGGGGGGTGGGAGCAGTTCCTCGGCCTCGTGCCGAAGGACGTCGACGTGCAGGCCACGCTGCAGGAGCTGCGCGAGGACCGCCTGTGAGCGTCTACGTCGACAGCTCCGCGCTCGCTGTCATCCTCCGCGCGGAGCCCCAGGCGCCGAGGCTGTTGTCGTGGCTGCGCGAGCTCGCCGAACCGCTGGTGTCCACGCAGCTGCTGGAGACGGAGATGCGCCGCGTCGGTCTGCGGCACGGCCTCGACCAGGCAGTGGTCACCCGCCTGCTCGCAGCGGTGTCCATGACGGTGCTGCGCAAGGCGGACTTCACCGCCGCGGGCCTGCTCGGTGACGCGGGTCTGAGGTCCCTCGACGCCTTGCACCTGCAGGGCGTGCTCCGGCTCGACGCCCGCGCGATCCTCACCTACGACCGGCGGCTGGCCGAGGCTGCGGAGTCGATCGGGCTCGAGGTCGTCGCCCCGGCGTAGGTCAGGGTCGGAGCACCGGTCGCGGGTTCTCGACGACGGCTCGCTGAGGCGTGCCGGAAGAGACCGGCGGTAGATCAGGGGTCTCGTGGCTCGCTGCGCTCGCACCTCGACCAGCGGGAGCCGCCTGTGCGGCGGCTCTCAACCAGCGATGCGCGTGGGGGTGGGGCGGCGGTCGAGGAGCAGGGCGCCGGCGATGGCGACGACCCAGATCCCGGCGATCGTGAACAGGGCTGCCTGGAAGCCGGTCTCGCCGCCGCCGTACGCCGCCATCAGCGCGACCGAGACGGCCGAGCCGGTGGTGAAGCCGAGGTAGCGCAGCACCTGGTTGAACGCCATCGCCGAGCCGGTCTCGGCGGCGGGCACGTGGGGGACCATCAGCACCGCGAGGCTGGAGAACGTGAAGCCGGAGCCGAGGCCGCCGAGCGCCATCACAGCCAGCGCCTGCCACAGGTGGTCGTGCCAGACCGCCAGCGCGAGGGTGGCGCTCATGAACATCAGGCTGCCCGCGGGCAGCAGGGTGCGGCGGCCGACGCGGGCCAGCACGAGGCGGGCGAGCTGGTTGCCGAGGACCGACATGAGGGAGTACGGCACCAGCACCATGCCGGCCGCGAGCACGCTCTCCCCGAGGCCGAAGCCTCCCCCAGGATCCGACGCCGGGTCGGCGCGGACGAGCACGACGACGAGGGTGAGCAGGGAGTACATCCCGACGCCCGCGACGACCGCCACCAGGTTGGGCGCCGCGATGCCGGGACGGGTCGCGAGCCGGAGGTCGACGAGCGGGTGCCGGCTGCGCAGCGTGTACGCCGTCCAGCCGGCGAGGCCGAGCAGGCCGACCGCCCCGAGGCCGAGCGTCCTCGGGTCGCCCCAGCCCCAGACCTCGCCCTCGGACACCGCGAGCAGCGTCGCGAGCATCGCCACCGTGAGGCCGGCCGCGCCGAGCCAGTCGACCCGTGCCGGCTCCACCCCG
>FWWL01001107.1_pt1 | contig 66954 bp, 51 predicted proteins | sample 2228331 | NCBI WGS metagenome assembly FWWL01 (sample SAMEA103939775, study PRJEB20133) | metagenome
GCCCGCCCACCCTTTAGTTTAATTCTAGGGGGTTTCACCCCCTAAGATTACCCCCGTTTTAGTTAGGTAACTCTTGTTTGCTATTTAGCAACCCATTTAGGGTAACTTCCCGCCCGTCCATCCCTAAGAGATTTTATAGGGGGCTTCGACCACTAAGCATACCCCCTGTTTTTTGAAGAAAGCGCCCTAGGCGCCCTTAGGCCCCCTTAGGCACCGAACCTTTTTATTTTGTGATTTCTTCTTTAGAGAAATTTTTTCTTAAATAGAAATTTCTGTTTCTTTTTTATACCTCGTAGAGATTTTGACTAAATTTTTAGATTACTTTTATAGATATATATTAAACTTGTCAAGAATCTCTATTTAACAAAAATTCTTCCATCTAAAAGGAAACAATTAGGGTGGGTGGTGGGTGCTCACTTTAGCGGATTCTAAGATAGAAATTCCTGTAACAAGATCAGATGCATTTGAGAAACCTTAAAGTTTTGTATACAATTAATTATGTAAGGGGTTATCTAATGAAGGTAGTTATATTAGTTTTTGTTTTGTTAGGTTTATCTTTTTTAGGGTATAGTGCTGAAGAAGTTGTCCTTCTTCCGTTTTTCACTTATGGTAAGAACGGTGAATTGATGTATATTCAGAATGAATACTGTTATGGTGTACCTAATTCTGTTTTTACTTTTCTGAGATTCCTTCCAAATTTTAATTTTGCTGATTTGGACATGATCCCAAAAGTTACGAATTTAGATATAAACGAAGTTATGAAAGTTTATGGTAGCAAGGACAAATACATAATTGGGGTTACGAGATATGGTGGTGGTCAAGTGGAGTATGAGATTTTTATATATGGCAAGGAAGGTGAGTTGAGAGATAGTTATAGATTCAAAAAAAGCGATGAAGATTTGTTTGAATCTGTAGATGAGATAAGTATTTTCTTGAGTAAGAGTTTAGTGCCTGATTTTAAGAAGTTTGGTTATGTAGTATTCAGAGATTTTAGGTTGGGAGATAAGGAGTTAGTTTTATATTTAAATGATAAGGAATTTGATAAGGTGGGAAGTGGTTATAGGAACAGGTTGAGGGTTCTGGGAGGTGTGAAACACAAGTTTGAGTTAAAAGATAAAGTGGGTAAGGTTTTTGCATCACAGGAGAAATTTGTGGAGCCCGGAGATGAGATGGAGGTTAGTTTTGAATTGAAAGGTCTTATTAAGGTAGGAGAGGTGGGATACAAGGAGAGAGGGAAGGAGAGAGAATATCTTGTATACTTTGAAGGTGTTTTGATAGATGAGAAAACTAATATTCTGGTGGAAGCTGAGAAGAATTACTTGTTTGAACTTAGGAGAGAGGGAAAGATCCTGATGAGTAATAGGGTTTACGTTGGTAATAACTCAGAAGTTTACGTTAATCTGGAGGATGATGAGTGGGGCAGGAGGGTTAGATTTATATTAGGGAGCGGTATTAGCGTAGGCATGGGATATTTAGGTGTTGAATATTTCATAGGTAGGTATTTTTATGGTGGGTTTGGTTTTGGAATTACGGATGTATTTTTACCTGGGGGTATAGAATGTGTTATTCTGACACCTGGGTTAGAGGTGGGGTATGTGTGGTTAAATGACCTTAAGGATTTGTTGAATATTGATGTGTTTTTTAGAACTGAGGTTATGACTTTTTTAGCACCTGGGTTGGGTAATTTTGGGATAGCTGGTATACTACCTAGCATTGGAATAGGTGTAGGGATATGGCAATTCTATCTTAGGGTGGGTGGTAGGATAGATTTTAGTATTTTAAAAGACTTCAAATTTGTAGAGATTTCCCCAGTAGTAGGTATTAATTTTAGGCTTTAGGGGGTTGAGAATGGATAAGTTGGTTGTTGTGTTGGTTTTGGGCATTTTGGTTTTGGGTTTTTCTGGGTGCGAATTGTTTGTTGGTAAGGGTATGTTAAATGAGATTCTTAGAAGCTTAGAAAGGAGTGTGTATGTGAGTATTGATGGTGATGATGGTAATAGCGGGCTTGATCCCGGAAACCCTGTTAGGAGTATAAATAGAGGTATACAAATAGCATTAGATAACAATATTTCTTTGATAAAGGTAAGTACAGGTGTATATACACCGGGCAATGGCTTAGAGAATGGGTTTAATGGTGTTAAACTTATCAACATTTATCGGGATCGTTTCATCATAGAAGGGGGATATGGGAGGGATTTTTCTAGTGTGATAGGTTATAGTGAATTAGATGGTAATGGAAGTTTATATCATATTATTTTCATATCTAACAGTGTGAATGTTGGGATTAGGAATTTTGTGATTAGGGGAGGTAATGCTAATGGTAGTAGCTTTCCTGATGATGTAGGTGGTGGGGTATTGGTTATAGTTTCTAGTGGTATAACATTGACAAATGTAGTTATTTTGAATAACAGTGCTGCTTATGGAGGAGGGATATTTTTTGCGGGTTCAGAAAATAACACTCTCTCAGGTAGTGTTTTAAATAACAGTGCTAACAATAATGGAGGAGGGATATTTTTGTGGAGTTCACATGCTAATGTGATACAAGGGGAAGTGAGTTATAACTATGCGAATTATGGAGGAGGAATATATCTGTATGCTGTTACTAATATCTCATTCACATCTCTAACTAACAAAGCAAATACTAACTATGGTATATTCACTAACAACAACTGTTCAGGTATCACTGGTCTTGATAGTATAATGTGGGGGACTGGGGCTTTGAATAATGTTCCAGATAATGTAAACCAATAGTTTGTTTTTTATGTTTTTCAGGCTTGGGGTATATACCTTGTAGGAATAAATTTAAAATGATCTTACAGAAATAATTTCTATGGATTGCTAAAGTTATAGTTTTTTTGTTTGCTTTATCTTCAAGGTAACCTAATCTCATAAGGTCTGGCTTAGTCATAGAATGTCGTAGTAAATACTAAGTAATACTTTTACTTGTCTATCTCGTTTAGTACCATTTGGATTATTCTGTCCTGGACATCCATCATTTTCTCTTCGTCTTTTTTACTTGTTTCGTGGTCATATCCCAAGAGATGAAGTATACCATGGACAAAAAGCCTGACAAATTCTTCAAATTCCGTTTCTCCGTATTCCTTTGCCTGTTCTACTACTTTATCAGTGGATATTATTATGTCGCCCAAATAGATATAATTTCCCTGTTTTTCACCATCTGGAAATGATAAAACATCTGTTGGATAATTTTTACCTCTAAAGTTTCTGTTATATTCTTTCATTGTTTCGTTCTTGCATAGAACTAAACTCAACTCGTAATTATATTCTTTTGAAACTTCATTTCTTAAAGCCAATTGAGTAATTGCCTTTATTTGCTTATCAGTCACAAATTCAAATTCTTTTTCACGGATTATATTTATTCTGAGTTTCACTTTTATTCCTCTTTCCTTCTGAGAGTTGGGAAGAAAATTACTTCTCTTATAGATTCTGAATTAGACAATACCATCACAAGTCTGTCTATACCAATTCCTTCTCCAGCGGTGGGTGGCAATCCATACTCTAAAGCTGTTATGAAATCTTCATCCATCATCTGAGCTTCTTCATCACCTGCTTCTTTTTGTTTTAGCTGTTCATAAAACCTGTTTTTCTGATCTATTGGGTCGTTTAACTCAGTGTAAGCATTTGAAATCTCGAACCCACCTGCAAATAATTCGAACCTTTCCACTAACTCAGGATCGTCTCTATGAGTTTTGGCCAACGGTGAAAGTATTCTAGGAAAATCTATTACAAATACAGGTTTTCCAAATACTTCGTGCGAGAAAAAGTGATCGAAGATCTTATCTATAACCTTGGGATGGGTTAGTTTCTCTTCTTTTATTTCGAGTTTTCTAGCTAGATCTCTAGCATTTTTTTCAGATAAGAAGAAATCTTTTGTGTGTCCGGTTTTCATTTCCAGATAATCAAAATATTTGATCTTCTCATAAGGAGGTGTGAAGTCAATAGTAATGTCACCGAATTTGGCAACCAAAGATTCATTAACTCTCTGGCATACATACGATAACATCTCTTCCGTAAATTTCATCAAGTCATTGTAATCCCAATATGCTACATAAAACTCTAACATAGTAAACTCTGGATTATGATAAATATCTATACCTTCGTTTCTGAAATTTTTCCCTATTTCGTAAACTCTGTTAAATCCACCCACAACAAGTTTCTTTAGATACAGTTCCGGTGCGATCCTAAGATACAATTGCTCATCTAAAGCATTATGATATGTTACAAAGGGTTTAGCAGATGCACCACTTGCCACTTGTTGTAATGTAGGAGTCTCAACTTCAAGAAAACCGTTCTTGTCTAGAAATTCTCTTATCGCTGATATTATTTTTGCTCTTTTTATAAATATGTTTGCAGTTTTAGGGTTTGATATCAAATCTAAATATCTTTGTCTGTATCTAGTCTCTGGGTCCTTGAGTCCATGCCATTTCTCAGGTAAATCATTTAAGCATTTGCTTAGTATTTGAAAATCATCAACTTCGACCGTTAACTCACCTGTCTTTGTTCTGAAAACTCTACCTACGATACCTAAAATATCTCCTACATCTACAAAATCTTTGAAGAAGTTGAATTTTTCTTCTCCTAATATATCTTTTTTGGCATATATCTGAATTTTACTTTCCGCATCTTTTATGTGGGCAAATATCGCTTTTCCTTGATCTCTAATAGTTACCGCTCTACCAGCTATCGATACTATCTCAAAGCTTGGATCTATGTTGAAAAATGAAACTACTTCGGAAATACTTTTAAAAGGAAAACTTCTAAAATTTTCGTCGTATACTAATTCCAAGATACCTTCATTTCTTCTCAAAATACCACCTGTCGATATGGTATCGTTTACATTGACGTTTTCAAAGTCAGATTTATAGTTTTCTGGAACAAAAAGAATCAAATTTTTACTATTTTCATCTTCTAACCTTATGACTATCCCATCTTCAGAATTCGATATTCTTTTGACAACCGCTTTTGTGGAGAATTTGAATTCTTTTACTTCTAGTTCGTATTTACTCCTTATATCTTTGACCCTGTTTTTTACTTCGAATTTGTATGGGTATGGGTTTATGCCCATTTTTTTCATCTGCTCAAGCTTTGATAGCCTCGCCTGAAATATCTCTTCTGCACCCATAACTTAACCCCTTGGAAATTTTTGGTTTATTATAACTAAAGCAACAATTAGTATTCATTCTTAGACAGGAATTTCTATTTAACAAAAATTTTTCTTTCTAAAAGGTGCCTAAGGCACTTTCTTAAAATAGAGGGCGAACCCCCTATAATTGAGAAAAGAGGCCTAGCCTCAAAGAGGCTTAACCTCTCAAAAACGGGAGTACCCTTAGAGGGCTTCGCCCTCTAGAACAACAATTAGGGTGGGTGCCTTAGACACTTTCTTTAAATAATGGGGGCGCCTAAGGCGCTTGTGTCTAAGGTGCCTAAGACACTTTCTTAAAATAGGTGTTGACTACCCCTACAATTAAGAGAGAGGCTTAACCTCGGGGGTATGCTTAGGGCGAAGCCCCCTATAAGTAACTTATCAAAAAGCGGGGGTATTACTAGGGGGCGTAGCCCCCTGTAGATAACTGAAGGGCGGGTAGGCAGGTGTCTAAGACACTTTCCTTAAATAACGGGGGTATTACTAGGGGGTGTTAACCCCCTAGAATCAAACTGAAGGGTGGGTGGGCGGGAGTTACCCTAGATGGATGCTAATAAAAATTCTTAAATAGAAATTCCTGGATCGATGCATGTTTTTCTTGAAACATCCCATTTTACTAAAATATCATTTTGGCCTATGGTTTTGAAAATTAAGAGATTGCGTGAAAATTCTATAATTCCTTCCTACCAGACAGATCATTCCGCAGGACTCGATCTACATGCGTGTTTGGAAGAAGATGTGGAAATATTACCTGGAGAAGTAAGGTTGATACCTACAGGTATCAGTATAGAGTTACCTGATGGATATGAAGCCCAAGTGAGACCTAGAAGTGGCTTAGCAAGTAAGCATGGTATCACTGTTCTGAATACTCCCGGAACAATAGACCCAGACTACAGGGGTGAGGTAAAAGTTATTCTTATAAACCTTGGTAAGGAACCTTTCAAAATCTCGCATGGAATGCGAATAGCTCAAATGATAATATCAAAGTTTGAAAGAGTCGAAGTAGAAGAAGTGAGTGATCTTTCACCTACGGTAAGAGGTGAAGGCGGTTTCGGGTCAACAGGAGTGCACCCATGAGTAGCTTAAAAGTAATACTTTCTGATCTTTTTGAGAAATTAAAAACGGATAGATTCTACTTAGATTCTATTGTTTTGATAGTTTTCAGCTTACTTGGTAATTTTTTCGCTTTTATAGTCAATATAATCTACACAAGAACACTTCCAGAAGGCCAGTATGGTGCGGTTATGTCTATAAATGCTATGATAAACATTCTTGGCACAATGGCAATGGGATTTAGGATGTTTAATGTTAAAGAAACTTCGGAATTTATAATCAAAGGCAAAATAGATAAATCCGTTAACTTTACATTCAAGTTTTCAATAGTTACTTTCATAGTATTGGTTGTGCTTTCTGTATCTTTCATGCCCTTATATGGTATGATAGCTAATTTCATAAAAGTGGACAGTTTGTTCGTCATTCTAATTGCTATTCAGATAGTCATATTTACTTACTTATCAAGTATAACTTCTTCGCTTTTACAATCTATGAAATTATTTTTTGCTCTTTCCTTGGTGTCTTTTTCTTATCCTTTTTTGAGATTTATTATCACATATCCTTTCATAAGGCTATGGGACGGATATATAGGTGCAACGGCTTCTATGCTTGTAGGAATAGTTTTCTCTTTCTATCTAACTTCACTGTATCTCATTTCCAAATCTTCAAAGCTAGAGTATAAAAACGATAACAATGAAGTAGAAGAAAAAGTAAAACTATCCGACTTTATACCTCTTTTGCCTATTGTTTTTATAAATGTATTTTATAGTGTTTTAAACTATACAGATGTTATGTTTGCCAGAAGGTATTTTACCGAATCCCAAAGTGACATATTTTCGGTAGCTTCTACTATAGCAAAGGCAAATCTTTTTGTAATAATACCTATCTCCTATATCGTTTTACCTAGAATGATAGAAGACTTTCATAAGAAAGGATACAAGACTAGTGTTAAAGCACTGTTTAAAGGTATATTTCTGGGTTTTCTAGCTAGTGCGATTTTTATAGCGTTTCTGTTACTGTTTGGAGAGTATGTGCTTAAGATATTTGGTGAAAGATACCTTGAAGCAAGTAGTATTTTGATACCTTTCACCATAGCTTTTGTTCCCATGGGTTTATCGTTTTTACTTGTAAATTACAGTGTTACATTCAAAAATTGGTATTTTCTTTTAGTAGTATTCGTAGCGGATCTACTTCTAGTGCTTGGATTCGTATTTTTCCATGAAACATTCACTGATATGATATTAGTTTACGGATTTGTCGGAACTATAATGTTAGTATCGATGATTCTATTGGTGCTGTTCTCCAAGGAACCTAAGGAAGTTGAGTCTCCCGAAAATAATATATGAAGCTGTCTACCTTGTTTGAAAACCCTACCACGTTTGAAAACTCTACCACATCTCTAGTCTCCAGCTACTCAAATAATATGTGAAATTCATACTAATAGGCAATTGAGTTAGTTCTCCATATTAGATTCAATGAAAAGAATACACAAACAATCTACTATACTTGTTTGCTAAAAGTATTTCAGAAATTTCTATTTAGCAAAAATTTTTCCTTTTGAAAGGGAGTTATAGAGGGACGAAGTCCCCCTAAAAAAACAATTAGGGTGGGTGCCTTAGGCACTTTCTTAAAAAAATGGAGGTATTGCTAGGGGGCGAAACCCCCTACAAAATCTCTTAGGGATGGGTGGATGGGGAATTACCCTAGATGGATGCTAAAAAATTCTTAAGTAGAAATTCTGGAAAGTATTTTAAAAAGTTTGATTTTTTAGAGTGGGTTTTTTATTATATAGTAATATCCACATCCTATGGATGTGGATATAGCATAGGAGGGAATATATGGAAAGAATATTAGTGTTGATTCTTATTTTATTTTTTGCTACAAATTTTTCTTACGGTATGCACTTGGCGGAAGGTATTCTTAGCATAGAGTGGGTGATACTCTGGTTTGTTTTAGCTATACCTTTTGTAGTGTGGGGTGTGTATTTGGTTACGAAGAGATCTAAAGAGATAAAGGGATATCTCTCTGTGCTTGGGTTACTTGGTTCAGTTGTATTTGTATTGACTTCTTTGCCGATACCGTCTCCGGTTGCTGGTTCGGTTTCACATCCAGCAGCAGTAGGCATATCTACTGTAGTAGTTGGGCCGATTCCTTCTATTGTGTTGGGGTTTATAACTCTTGTTATACAAGCTCTTTTCATGGCTCATGGTGGTATTACAACACTTGGAGCTAACACTTTTGCTATGGCAGTGATAGGTTCTTTTGCAGCTTTCGCTTTTTACAAAATCGCTAGATTAATTAGACTAAATTACTTCATTGCAGGTTTTATGGCAGGTTTTGCTGCAGACTTCTTTACATATCTTACTACTGCTTTTCAGCTAGCTTTACAGATTCATGGTTCTGAAAATTTATTTAGTGTATGGCTAGGAATATTTGCTTTATTCATTCCTATACAGCTACCAATATCTGTAATAGAGGGAATAATTGCGGGTATTGTAATATCAAAGTTTGCTAGCACTCTACCAAATTACATAGCAAGAGAAGTAGAAGTAGTCAATAACAGTTAAAGGAGGTATTTTATGATAAAAAGAAGTTTTTTGATTATTACTTTAGTCGCTATTTTCATATTAGTAGGTTTTACCTATAACTCATATTCCCAGGAAAACATTGAAATAACTCAATCCGAAGAAAAATGGAAAGCACTAGATGAAGTTGTTATAGAGAAAATAGCTCAAGAGAAGGGATTAGAGCCAAAATCAGTTGTCGAACTTGAAGGAGATATGGAAATTTTCGTATTTTCTTTGCTAGCTGCTATAGGCGGTTTTGTAGCTGGATTTTTCTACAGAAAACTATTTTTTGAAAAAAATTAAATAGGGAGGGATATATGAAAAAGTTAATTTTAGTTATTTCGATAATTTTTTCTATTGTTAGCTTCTCAGATGCTACTGTATCTCTTTTTGGAGGTTTAGGTGATCCTGGTAACTTAAGTTTTGAACCATTGTTTTCTATAGGGAATTTTTTATCTGTAGATTTGACTACTGGATTAGGAGTACTCGAATTTTTCGATGTATATGCTAATTTGTCTACTCTAGAATTTATACCTGGTTTCTCATTCGGAAGCATATGGTTAATGCCTAGACTTGAAACTTTCAAAGGTAGTATTCTCGCTTTGCAAATTGGCTTGGAGAGTATTCAAGGAAATAACCAGATTTTTAAAGTTTCACCGCAGTATCATTTAGAAACTGAAGTATTTGAAAGCTTTTCCGTAATTTTTAACTTTTGGTGTGATTTCATACTTCAGAATAAGGTGAAAGGAATCACAGTTTTAGGGTCTGGTATTTCGCCAAGTTACGGATTTAACCTATCCGAAGATGTAAGTTTAAGTTTATTTGTCGACTTGCTAGCAAGTTACGAAGTGGTAGAAGGTTCAAAAGTTGGATTTGAGATAGTTCCGGGGATTTTACTAAGTTTTCCTTATGAGATAGAAACAGCACTTGGCTTGTCTGTTTCACCTTCTGAAGATAGCATTGATTTAACGGTGAAGTTATTACTGGTAAAATCTTTCAAGTTGTTTTAAGATTTAAAGGGGCAGATGCCCCTATTTTAATTTTATACTTTCTATAGCACTTTTTAATAATCTTAGGAGGTTTATTATGATTATTTACCCCATATTGGCTACACTATCCGTAAGTCTGATAGCTTTTTTGATTGCTCTTCTTATCGGTAAGGATACGGTGGAGAAATTATTTTTAAAAAATGCTTTGCTTGGTGTGGCTGCGGGTGTATTGATTACTATTTCTTTTATACATCTCATTCCAGAATCTCTTGGTGAACTAGGCATAGCAACTGGAGCTATCCTGATTGTGGCTTTTATATTGCTATTTTTCTTTCTTGAAAAATTCATTAAGATCAGGCATTGCCATAATGAGGAATGTGATTTGAAAGAGCATATTTCGAGTGGTTATTTAGTGATAATAGGGGATGGAGTCCATAACTTTATTGACGGATTAATAATTGCTTTTGCTTTTAGTGTATCACTTGAACTCGGTTTTGTTATAACTATATCTGTGATATTACATGAACTGCCTCAGGAACTCGGAGATGTGGCTATACTTAGAAATGCTGGCTTCAGTTACGGACAAACTATAATGTGGAATACTATTTCTGGTGTAGCTGCTTTGGTAGGTGGTTTAATAGGATATGTGGCTATTGAAAACATCGAACCACTAAAAAACTATTTGTTACCAGTAGCAGCTTCATCATTTCTTTATATAGCTATGGGTGATATTATACCATCGTTACATAGGTATGTTGACAATAAAAATTCGATAATGCAATTCTTAGGTTTAATTATAGGAGTTGTGATAATGTTTTATATTTTTGTAAACTTTAATTTTGAAAGTAAAATTCATAGCTTGACTGAACACAAAAGCGAATCTTCTGTTTTACAAGATCATTCCTATGAAAGTGGTAGCCATAAGCATAAAGATAATGATCACAATCATTAGAAAAAATATATCAAAATACTCAAAGGATGTTAAAATATCTATCTATCGATTTTTTATATTTAAACTTTTACAAGTTGCTTAATCTTATTAATTAACCTGAAGTGCACAAATTTCTATTTAACAAAAATTTTTCCTTTTAAAAGGAACAATTAGTATGGGTGCCTAGGACACTTGTGTCTAAGACACTTTCTTAAAATAGGGGGCTCCGCCCCCTGTAATTGAGAAAGGAGGCTTAGCCTCAGGGTGGGTGGGCGGGAGTTACTCTAGATAGGTTGCTAAGAAGCAAGCAAATGTTACCTAACTTAGAAGAGAAGCAATAACTTGTCTCGAGGAGGAGATTTAGATTCTTAGAAAACGGGGATATCACTAGACGGTTAAGTCCCTTAATAATTAACTTATCAAAAAATGGGGGTATTCTTAGGGGGTGGAACCCCTATAAGTAACTTAAGTGTGGGTAGGAAGTTACTTTCTAATTCAAGCAAAGTGAGGGTACACTTAGTTTCTAAAAAAACGGGGGTATTGCTAGGGGGCGAAGCCCCCTGTAGATAACTGAAGGGCGGGTGGGTGGGAAGGTACCCTAAATAGGATGCTAAGAAGCAAACAAGAATTACCTAACTAAAACGGGAGTATTCTTAGGGGGTGTTAACACCCTAGAATCAAACTAAGGGGTGGGGAGGGTGGGAATTGCCCTAAATATGATGCTAAAAAGCAAACAAAAATTATCTCCTCAGATGAGAATATAATACTTGCCTCAGATGCCTAAGTTAAAGAATTGAGTTTTCAACAAGTTCTTTTTTTGTGTTTGTAAAATTTTGGCATTCGAATGTTATCAATGAATAGTTTTATAATAACAAAAGGGGTTAATATGAATATCTGTTATTTTGGGTCTGGTGATTTTTCGAGAAAATTTCTAGAAACATTACTCTTTTTGCTACCGAAAAGTATAAACATATCACTTGTGGTTACAAAAATGGATAGAGAAAAAGGTAGGGGAAAACATCTTCAACCGACGCCAGTAAAGCAACTGGCTACTTCAAGAAATATACCTGTATATGATAATGAAAATATAAGATCTCCAGATTTCTATGAGTTTCTGAAGAACAAAAAACACGATGTGTATGTTGTATGTGATTACGGTAAGATAATACCTGAAAATATATTCATGATACCTAAGTATAAAACTTTGGGAATTCATCCTTCTTTGCTTCCTCAATATAGAGGTCCTTCCCCTATACAAACAGCACTTTTGAATAGAGACAGATTTACAGGGACTACTGTATTTCTTATAAACAAAGATATGGATGCGGGAGATATATTGGTTCAGGAAAAACTGGAAATTACAGATTCGGATGATTATATAACGCTTTCAGATAAATTAGTAGATATATCTGTAAAGTGTTTGATAGAGGTTCTGCGTAATATAGATATGATAACCCCGATCCCTCAGGATCACAGTAAAGCTACTTTCACGAAAATGATAACCAAAGAGGATGGGAAAATAGATTGGACAAGACCTGCTACTTATATAGATGGACAAGTTAAAGCTTTTGTGGAGTGGCCTAGAGCATACTTCAAATTCGAAAATAGAATTGTAAAGATTTTATCTTCTTTTGTGTCACCGGAGAAAGCCGGCGTTCCTGGTACTGTAGTAAAGATAGACAATTTTATTCACGTTTCTACAGGTGAAAATTGTTTAGGAATAAAGCATATCCTACCTGAAAACTCTAAGCCAATGGATGCTAGGTCATTTGTAAATGGCTATAGAGTTAAGGTAGGAGATATTTTTGAGTAATTTACATACCCATCATTTCATACCCAGCATCTACATAGATTACTTCGCCTGTTATTCCAGAAGACATGTTACTGAGTAGAAAAACAGCTGTTTCTGCCACTTCTTCCGCTGTTATATTTCTCTTTAGAGCGGATCTTTTTGGATATTCCTCATACATGCTCATAAAACCACTTATACCTCTTGCTGCAAGAGTTTTTACTGGTCCTGCTGAAATAGCGTTACACCTGATACCCCTTTCTCCAAGATCGTAGGCTATGTATCTAACACTTGACTCTAGAGCTGCTTTAGCTACACCCATAACGTTATAGTTTGGAACTGCTCTTACAGAACCAAGATAAGTCATAGTTATTATGGATGAATTATCATTTAGAATGTTTTCAGCTTCCTTCACGATTTTCACAAGAGAATAAGCACTTATATCTAAAGCTATCTTGAAAGCATCTCTTGAAGTGTCAATATACCTTCCTTGTAGAGCTTCTCTGGGTGCAAAAGCAATAGAATGAACTATGAAGTCGATTTTACCATATTTATCCGCAACAAATTTGAATAAATTGGTTATATCTTCGTCCTTCGAAACATCACAAGGGTATATACTAGCTTTTACCTCATCAGCTAGTTCTTTTATTTTCTCTTCCTCTCCAAGATATGCAAGACATATTTCTGCTCCCTCTCTATGAAGAGCTTTTGATATAGCCCAAGCTATACTCCACTTATTAGCTACACCAAAAACCACTCCTTTCTTTCCTTCCATTAACATGGATTATACCTCCCAAATTTACACTAATGATATAGAATTTTTTACTCAAGTTTCTAATTGAAATTGTTTTGCTTAGTAAACTGTTTTATAAAAAGTGTAAATCTCCACTAAAGGATCTAATTTGTCTAATAAGTAGACATAATCATTAGGTTTACCAGTTGATGTTGGTAAAAAGTAGTTTATCATAGAAATAAGTTATATGAAGTAAATCCAAAAACTCTAGTTTTTAGTGTATGGCAAAGCCAACTGAAGTTAACTTTTGGGCAGGTGCCTAAGAGTGCCTAAGACACTGTGCCTAAGGGTGCTTAAAGCACTTTCCTCAAATAATCGAGATGTCTGCCATACCCCCTTAAAATAGGGGGCAAAGTCCCCTACAATTAAGAGAAGAGGCTCAGCCTCAAAGAGGTCTAGCCTCGTGTCTAAGACACTCTATTTAAATAATGGGAGTATCACTAGGGGGTGAAACCCCCTATAGATAACTTAAGTAAAGGTAAGCGAGAAGTTACTTTCTAATTCAAGATGGGGGTATTACTAGGGGGGCGAAGCCCCCTATAAGCAACTTAAGGGTGGGTGGGCGCCTAGGGCGCTGTGCCTAAGGCACTTCCCTTAAAGAATGGGGGTATTCTAGTGGACGAAGCCCCTTACAATTAGGAGAAGAGGCTTAGCCTCGGGGGTGTTCTTAGGGGGTGAAACCCCCTAGAATCAAACTTAAGGGAGGGTTGGGTGGGAGTTGCCCTTAAATAGACTGCTAAGAAAAATTCTTAAGTAGAAATTTCTGAAATCTCCTATTGAAGTTTTAGTAAATTTGTCATATAATATCTATTATGAAGAAACTACTTTTATCATTATTTCTTATATTTTTTGTAGTATTTTTGTCAAAAGAAGTTTTTTCCGAAGAGCTCGTAGAAAGAGTTGTAGGTTTGGTGAATCTGGGTAGTAGTTATGAGTCACAGTTACTTGAATATTCCTTGATGGCTAATATGGGTAATTCAGAAAATGTAGTTTTGCGACTTCTTTTCAAGAGAAAAGAAGATTTACCAAAAGATATTAGAGAAATAATGTTTTTGGAAAAAGTTTCCGGATTAGTTGTTATAGACAATTCTAATGTGGTTATTTTTTCTACCAAAGGTCAGATTACAAATATGAACTATAGTAATCTAGGCAATATATCTGAAGTTATTTTGAACATAATTGAAAAGAATTTTCCCAAGAAAGAAAAAGCTAAGGTAATCAAGGAAATAGAGGAAATTGACTACATAAGTCAGTTAGAAGAAGCCACGCCTTATTTGTCATTTACTATCGGTTTTCTTAATTCACTTCCGGGGTATAGGATTGTTTACTACAATACTAACAATCAAGCGACTTTTCTTCAAGATTATAATTTAGCATCCTTGTTTATGGGTGTTTCTTTGAGTGTTTCATTTGATAGTAGGTATTTCTTTGGGAAATTGAGATTTAATTTGCCTGCAAATAACTCTGAAAATTTCTCTGTAGGTTCTATCCTAGGATTATGGTTTTTCAGAGGGTTTATGATGTTTGGAGTAGATGTGAATGGGTTTAGAACCTTTGTCTCTGGGGAGTTGGAAGTTGTATCCTATCAGAATGATCAGCAAAAAATTACTAATATAAGCATAGCTCAGACTACAACATTTTGGAGACTTGCTGTTCAGCCTGTAGTAGCTGTAAAGTTTACCAAAGATGTAATTATTACAGTTAACCCTATATTCACTGGTGTTTCGTTTCTATTACTTCCTCCAGAATATAACTCAGAAACATATAATTCGGAAAGTGGAGGACCTCCGATATGTACATTAATATCTGCTCATGTGAAGTTAAACAATAATTTAGGTATTGAGTTTTTGGCTAATATCTCTGGAAATTCCTCTCTTATTGGTGGCAGTAGGAAAATCAAAGTCAATGCCATCCCAGGTGTGTGGATAGTTCCAGAAACTTTGTATTTCTCGAGTTTTTCTCTGAATTACAGGATGTGAGGGTAGTTTTATGTTAAGGAAGTTTTCTTACTTAGCAGGATTGGTTTTTCTTATCGTCGCTTCTGGAAAATCCCAGAGTAGTTGGCGAATCGGAATTTTTGATTTTAGTTATAATTCTGTCAAATCCGAGTTGGTGGGAATAGGAATAAAAGCTTCAGTAGTTGGGCTACTTAAAAAGTCAGGATTTGATGTTGTAGATGTTAAACAACCTAAAAATACTACTGTATTAAGTAACTATATTATATCTCTTTCTGATCGGCATCAGTTTTTTGTTCATGGTATTATTAATGAGGATGAAAATGAGAATTTTACCATTGTACTCAATCTGTATGATGTTGGAAATAGTATGGTGAAAATGACTCGAGTGTATAAATTGAAATATAACCCAGATGAGATGTTTGAGACTATAGATAGTATAATACAAGACTTTAAGGAAAATGTTACTAAAGTAATACCGAAGTATTCGGAAAGTCTATATGAAGAGTATCAGAAGAAAACTGTAACTAAAATAAGAGAAATAAAGATACCGGGTTATTTGATAGTATCTTGGTTAGCAGAATCTTTTTTTATCTTTCCTCAAGAATTAGTTTTAAGTAGGTTTAATATAAATCCTCTCAAAATGTCAGTGGATTATATTTCGACTGAAAGCGGGTTATTCGGAAAAGGATGGTATACAGGGCTCTCGGTGTATGAATATTTTTTTTCCATATCGAGCTCAAGTCAAAATTCCCCGATCGATAAGGATTTCCCGGTATATATTGGGACTAAAGTCAGTGATTGGCTAGGTTTTGGGGTATTAGTAAATATAATTGACATAAAATGGTTTTTTGAGGTGAAAATAGACGATTATGTTCGAACAATGAAATTTGGAAGGCAATTCATACCGAAAATAAACTTTTACCTTAAACCCTTCAGTAGTGTTGAGATGTTTGTTAATCTAGATTTAGGTCTTGGTGTAAGCGATTCATATGAACAAAACATAAAAGACTTATCGTATTTGGGGATAGATGTTAGGGGTATTTATCATATAAGTGATGATTTTGCTTTAGATTTCTCTTTAGGTGTGTATAACCTTACTACATATTATTTAGGTATGCAAAGAAATATGCAATTTATTGTACCTATTTTCTCAGTTGGGGGAGGTTTATCCAAGAAGTTCAAGATGTAGTGATATCTGAGCGCATTGAAAAATTCCTGGACTCTTATTTTTAGATGGATAGTCAGGGAATATTTCACGGACGAGGTTTTTACTAGAGTTTTCTTAGATACTTTTGATGGGATTGTATTTTATGAGAGTTATGCTACTCTGTATCCTAGATCTTCTATTCTTTTTTTTATCTCATCCAGGTTGATATTGCCGTTGTAAACAATCTCGACTTCTTTCTTGGCACGATTTGCTTTAACAGTTAAGACGTTTTGGACTTCTCTAATTGCTTTCTGTATACTCATTTCACAGTGTGAACATGTCATACCTTCTACTTTTAATACAAGTTTTTCCATAATTAACCCCCTAAATTTCTGTTTTTTTGATTCTTAGAGAATTAAGGACTACAAATACTGAGCTTAATGACATTGCCAAAGCGGCTAACACTGGTGTCAAAAATATCCCAATAGGGTATAGGACCCCAGAAGCCACAGGTATTAGGATTACATTGTAAAAGAAAGCCCAGAAAAGATTTTGCTTTATTATTCTGTAGGACTTTGATGAAATATTTATAAACCTAATAATTCCTTTTAAGTCGTCGTTCATTAGAATAACATCAGCAGTAGCAGAAGCTACATCGGTACCGCTTCCCATAGCAATGCCAATATCAGCCTTCGCTAAAGCTGGGGCATCGTTAACTCCATCTCCTACCATCATAACTTTGTATCCCATATTTTTGAGTTCTTCTAACTTTGAAACTTTCTCATCAGGTAATAACTCTGCAAAAACTTTATCGATCTCTAAAGTGTTACCGATGTGACTTGCTGTAGAGTAGTTATCTCCTGTAAGTAATGCTACACCAAATCCCATTTTCTTAAGGCTATAAATTACTTCCCTGGCATTGGGTTTTACTGTGTCGGAAAGATATATCATTCCAACTACTCTCCCGTCAACGCTAACAAATACAGTACTGTTAGAAAATAAATCTCTTGTTTCGTTTTTTTCAAGAAACTTACTCAAAGTATCTAAATCAATGTGCAAACTTTCCATGAGTTTCATGTTACCAACCGTAACTTCGTGAGAATTTACTTTACCTATGACTCCTTGTCCCGGAATATAGAAGAAATCTTCTACTTCGTATAACTCGAGACCTTCCTGTTTAGCTTTTAGGAGTATAGCTTGGCCCAAAGGATGCTCAGAGTTTCTTTCCACTGAAGAAGCTAGTTTAAGAATATCCTGAGATGAGAAATTATTTTTAAAATCTTCCAAAATTTCTATTTTTTTTACTTCGGGTTTACCGTAAGTTATTGTGCCTGTTTTGTCAAATACTACGAAGTTTAGCTTGATAGAAGTCTCGAGGCATATGGGGTTCTTTATAAGCAAACCTGATTCTGCTGATTTGCCAACTGCAGTAGCTATGGCGGTAGGTGTAGCTATACCTAAAGCACAGGGGCAGGCTATTATCAAAACAGTAATGAAATTCATCAAAGCAACAGTAAAACCATATCCCGAGAAGTACCACACAAAAAATGTGATTACACCGATCGATATTACGATAGGCACAAAAACAGAAGCTATCTTATCTACAAGTTTCTGTATAGGAGGTTTTTCTGACTGTGCTTCTCTGACAAGTTGGATTATTTTTGACAAAACGGTATCTTTTCCTACTCTGGTAACTTTGAATTTAAAGCTTCCGGATATATTCAATGTCGAACCTATAACCTGATCACCTTCTTTTTTGTCAACCGGCATACTTTCTCCTGTGATAACAGATTCGTCGACTAAGCTACATCCCTCGATTACCACACCATCGAGTGGAATTCTTTCACCTGGTTTGACAAGGATGATATCATCCACATTCACATCTTTTACCGAAACACTTATTTCTTCTCCATTCTTAATCAGCGTAGCAGTTTTAGGCTGAAGAGAAGAAAGCTTCTTTAGAGCGGAGGTAGTGTGAGCTTTTGACCTTGCTTCCAAAACTCTTCCTAGTAAGACCAAAGTTATTATAACAGCAGCAGTCTCGTAATAGGTTTGCGTTTCTCTAGTGAGGTTAGGGAAAACTTGTGGGAAGAAGGTAACAATTGAACTGTAAACATACGCTGAACCAGTACTTATAGCTATTAAAGTATTCATATCGGTGGATAAGTGCCTTATCCCTAGGATAAAACTTCTAAAAAACTTACCCCCACCGTAAAACATTACAAGTGTCGATAGAATAAAAAGTGTATAGTTAACAATAGCTCTATTCTCAATGTGGACAAACATATGTAAAAACATTTCAGAAATTATCAAAGATGTAAAAACCAAGCTAAACCAAAACCTTTTTTTCAAATCATCGAGTTCCTTCTTTTTTACTATTTCTTCGTATATTTCTACATCATCCTCAGGTATTTCAGGAACTTTATATCCCATTTTCTCGAGTTTTTTTCTTATTTCACTAGGTGAGACGATGGTAGGTATAAATTCAATATTTACGTTCTCAGTAATTGGATTGACACTTACTTTCGTAATTCCTTCTAGCTCTGAGAGTGACTTTTCAATGTTTCTCGGTGATTCAGACAAACCTTGAACTATGAAACTGATTTTTTGAATAGCTATGTCATAACCGCTAGATTTTATTGATTTTACAATATCTCTAATATTTACATTTGAAGTAACCTCAACAGTAGCTTTCTCTGTGACAAGGTTAACCGATGCTTTCTTAACACCTGGTAATTTTGAAATGTTATTCTGCACTTTCAGAACACAACTTGAACATGTCATGCCTACAACAGGTATTTCAAAAATCTTTGTCGGAGTAGTTTCGATTGTAACATTCATTTTAAAAAGTAGAAAATTATAGTATTAAAGTCAACATTAAATCGTTTTAGACTTATTTTAGAATTGTTACGTGTCATAATAGATATTATGGCTTAGAAACTTCTAGAAATGCTCTGTAAATCAATTGTGCTTTGTACAAAAAATTTTTCAGTCGTTGATGTTATTAAGATGTCACATTATATGAGTAAATCTTTGCCTCTCAAAAACGGGAATGTCTAAGACACTGTGCCTTAGGCACTTTCCTTAAAAAACGGGGGCATTCTTAGGGGGCGAAGCCCTCTAGAATTAAGAAAAGAGGCCTAGCCTCAGGGAGGGTGGGTGGGAAATCACCCTATATAGATGCTAAGAAAAATTCTTAAGTGGAAGTTTCTGCGCCAGGTATAAAAATCCTTGACAAAAATTCAATGATTATTAGAAGATTTTCTCTAAAGGAGGTACTATGCCAACTATATTAGTTGCTGGAGGGGCAGGTTATATTGGTTCTCATGTTTCAAAAATACTTGTTAATAAGGGTTATGATGTTATTGTTTATGATAATCTATCGCATGGGTATTTATTTTTAGCTAAGTATGGTAAATTCATTTTAGGTGATGTTGGAAATAAATACCAATTGGATTTGGTATTTAAAAATTTCAAAATAGATGTTGTGATGCATTTCTGTGCTTTCATTGAAGTAGGTGAATCGGTTCAAAATCCTCAAAAGTACTACAAAAATAACTTAAGGAATGTTATAACACTTCTAGAAACTATGATGGAAAACGGTGTTAACAAGATTATATTTTCTTCTACCGCGGCTGTGTATGGTATGCCTGATGAGGTGCCTATAGATGAGGAGGCTAGAAAAGATCCTATTAACCCATATGGAAGAACAAAATGGATGACTGAGCAGATTTTGAAAGATTACAATGATGCTCATGGGCTTAGGTATGTTGCTTTTAGGTACTTTAACGCAGCTGGTGCTGATCCGGAGGGAGAACTAGGTGAAGCACATGAACCGGAAACTCACTTGATACCTCTAGTGTTGGATGCAGTTTTAGGTATCCGAAAATCGGTAAAGATATTCGGCACAGACTACCCGACTAAAGATGGCACTTGTATAAGAGATTATATACATGTAAATGATTTAGCTGAGGCACATATAAGAGGAGTAGAATATTTGCTTGAAGGTAATCAATCTAACTATTTTAATCTAGGTAATGGAACAGGTTTTAGTGTTAGAGAGATTATAGATACTGTCAAAAAGATTACCAAAAAAGATTTTCCAGTCGAAGAAGTGGAAAGAAGACCTGGTGATCCTGCTTTGTTAATAGCTAAAAGTGAAAAAGCTAAAAGAATTTTGGGTTGGGCCCCTAAATATGATATAGAGAAAATTATTTCTCATGCTTGGAATTGGCATCAGAAATTGAGAACTTCAAAGATAGTAGATAGTAAGTAGAAGGTAAACCTAAAAAATGTCCAGAAAACGTTTTCCCCTGTATTCATAAAGGGCTTTATACTACGAGTGTAGTGGTTTTTTACAAACTCAACGCTTTGTGTTAAGGAATCTATGGATGTTACGAAATTTTTATTATATGGAATCTAGGAAAGCTAAGGTTGATTACTATAAGATTTTGGGGCTAAAAAGAGATGCAACAGTGAAAGATATAAAGGATGCTTACAGGAAAGCTGTTATGAAGTATCATCCAGATATAACCAAGGATAAGTCAACAGAAGAGGTTCTTAAACTTGTTAATGAAGCATATTTTGTGCTTTCTGACCCAAAGAGAAGAAAAGAGTATGATGAAAACAATAAAAGTTTTTATGTAGATATAGATAAAGACTTTAATTCTGTTAAGAAATCCGTTGAAAGTGTTATAAGAAGTTTGAAATCGAATGTTAAAGTGATTGTGTCTGTTGTGAGTAGTTCTCTACAAAAGATGTTTGTTGACAGGTTTACTATGAAACTTTCGAATGAAGAATTGTTACAAAGAGTCGCTTATTCTGACAATGATCTTGTGAAAATCAATGCTCTTAGGATAATCAGTTCCAGAAAACAGAGAGCATGTATTCCTTACCTACTTGAAATTCTAAAATTTGATGGAATTTCTGATAACATTAAAGATGAGATAAGAAAAACTATAAAACTTTTGGGGTATAACTTTTACTATGAGATTTCTAAATATTAGTTTGAGTGTGGTTATAGTGATATTTTGTTTAAACTTGGTTATGTGCTGGGCTTCTGAGAAAGTAGATAAAGTAAGAGTCCTAGACATTGAAATAAACAGAAAAGATAAGCATATTTATGAGTATTTAGTTAATAGAAGTATTGGTGACATGGTATTTGAGAATAAATCGAAAGTTGCCGCGTTGAAGTATTATGAAAATGCTTTAAAAGGTATTTCTAATGATTTTGCTTCAATGAGTAGGATATCTTACATATACGCTTTAAAGGGGATACCTTCTCTTTCTTTGTATTATGGGACAAATGCTATGAATGTGTATAATTCTTCTAGTAAAGAGAGTTTTTATGTGTATAACTATGTAGAACTCTTAACTGCTCTTTCTATTTCGTATTCTCTTCTGAAAAATGAACCAATGGCTTATTATTACCTAGATATGGCTAGAAATTCGATTAAAGATGTCTCAAAATATCCAGAATCTTTTAGGTATTGCGAGAAGCTTTTGAAAGAGGCTGAAGCTATTTATAGGTCTACTTTCTACAATTTAGTTTCTTCAACAAACAGAAACGCTTTAAGTAGCAGATAGACTTTGCTTCTTATGAAAAATTTCTGGTATTAGTAATCGTTTAGAAGCGATAACTTTTTCGAATATGTAGTTAAAATGTATCTATGAGCTTTGTATTGTTTTTAAGCTTCGTGAAACTGAATTCTATCAAACCATGTTAGAGGACTGTAATACTAACTATGTTTGAAATCTCTATATATCTATCTCTAAAAAAGTATTACTAGAGCACAAAATCACTTGTAAAATCTTTTAGAACAGGTGGGAAAGATTGTTCTAAAAACGATTTTTTCAACAGAGTCCAGAAATTTCTATTTAAGAAAAAATTCTCTAACGGAGAAGTAAGAAAATTAAAAGGGCGGGCGCCTAAGGGTGCCTAGGGCACTTTTCTAAAATGGGGAGGTATTACTAGGGGGCGAAGCCCCTTACAATTAAGAGAAGAGGACTAGCCTCAGGGCGGGTGCCTAAGGCACTTCTTTTTTTCAAAAACGGGAGTACTCTTAGAGGGCGAAGCCCTCTAGAACAACAACTTAGGGTTGGGTGGGTGGGAATTAACCCTAAATAGTATGCTAAAAAAGCAAACAAAATTTGACTACTCAAAAAAGAGCAAAATGTTTGGCGCTTTCTTTAAATAATGGATGTACAATAGGAGGCAAGCCCCCTAAAATTAACTTTTGGAATGTATAGGGATACACTTAGGGTGCGAAAGTCCCCTGTAAAATCTTTTAGGGAGAGTAAGTATATTATCCTAGTTTTAAAACGGGGGTAATCTTAGGGGGTGCCTAAGGGTGCCTATGGCACTGTGTCTAAGTCACTTTTCTTAAATAATGGTGGGTGTCTAGGACTCTTTTCTAAAATAGGGGGATAAAGTCCCCTGCGTTAAGAAAAGAGGCTTAGCCTCGGGGGTATTACTAGGGGGCGAAAGCCCCCTGTAGGTAACTTGAGGGGTGGGTTGGGTGGGAGTTACTCTGGATATATGCTAAGAAAAATTCTTAATTAGAAATTCCCGCAGCAGACTCATTATATCTTGACTTTTTGTACTTGATTGTATGAAAATAGCTTTAGGGTTATGGTATGAAGAATGTTATTTTGGGTTTATTGTTTGTTGGCTTATCTTTTTATTTTTATGGATGTTCAGTGCAAGATGATCAGAAGAAATTCAAGATAGCAGTTGCTTCGCCGTTGACAGGTGATATAGCTCCTTTGGGACAAGGGATAAAGAGAGGTGTGATCCTTGCGTATATCGAAATAACTAATAAATATCCTGAGGTGAATGTGGATTTGGCTTATTTTGATGATAGGGCTACTGAGAGTGAGGCAGTGAATGTGGCTCAAAAGATAGTTGCTGACACCTCTATAATTGGTGTCGTTGGGCATTTAAACAGTGGGTGTTCGATACCTGCCTCAAGGGTTTATAACTCTAAAAACATCTTGATGATAACTCCAGCTTCTACTAATCCAAAGCTAACTCTACAAGGTTACAAGAATGTGTTTAGGCTTTGCCCAACAGATTCTCAACAAGGACCTGTGGCTGCTAGATTTTTGATAAAAAGAGGAATAAAAAGTGTTAGTGTAATAGATGATAAAACTGAATATGGTCAGGGTTTGGCAGAGGAGTTTAGGAAAGAATTTGAAAAGCTTGGAGGAAAAGTGTTAAGTTACGACTCAATAGCTGTTGGTACTAGAGACTTTAAGTCGTTATTGACAAAAGTTAAATCTTTGAACCCTCAAGCTATTTACTTTGGTGGAGTGTATGTTGAAGGTTCTCTACTGACCAAGCAAGCTGATGAAGTTGGGTTGACAGTGCCGTTTGTAGGTGGAGATGGTCTTTTTACTCAAAACTATATAAATGTTGCGGGTAATTCTTCAGAAGGTGATATAGTAACGTTTATAGGCGAGCCAATAGATGAAACTCATCCTTTCTACAAGAAATACCGTGAAACATTTCCTAAGGAAGAAATTGAACCTTTTGATTACTATTCTTATGAAGCAGCTAAAATAATTTTTGCCGCATATCTTTACTCTTTATCTAACTCAACTTCCGGTGGTTTTGATAGAGAGTTGGCTATAGAGTATGTTGCGAAAAATGAGCATCAAGGTTTGTCTTCTAAGTTTAAATTCGATGAAAAAGGTGATAACTTAAATACCACTTTCACAATATATCAGATTTCTGACGGTAGGTTTAAGATACTAGAGATAGTAAAGTAAAAATAATAAATAATTATGGTCTTACATGATATGACTTTAAATAGAGCTGGGAATATAAAACTTCTCACAAAAGCTAGAATTGTAAATAGATATTTAGAAATATCTAAGACATTTCCGACAACAGATCCTGAAATATTGAAAGGTATTGCTTTGATAAAAGAAGGTTTTGTATTATCCGGACTTCGTTTTCTGAAATTGAGGGTAAAGAAAGATGAATTGAAAAAGTTTATGCAAGATATCGAACAAAATAGAAAAGGCTTTCTGAATTTGTTGGACTTTACAAACTCGTATTTTCAGCTACTATCAGTTAAAGATAAATCTATTAAGCTTCTAGCACAGGAAATAGGATTGTTAGGAGAATTCCCAAAAATAGATGGAAGTAGTATTTTGTTTTTCGATAGAATAGGAATCAACAAAATAGTTGTTAATGGATCTGTTAACAACGTAAGTGATTCGATGTTCAAAAACAATGAGTTGATTGGTAGCATTTCATATTATCTAACAGGTGACGTCTTAGTTTTCGAGCTAGGTAAAAGAAAATTTTTCCTTCCGGGAGAAGTAGCTGAGTTTGTAGACGATAGCTATGTCAAAATTCTACTTAGTGGAATTCTTGACAGCGGGTTTGAGTCCGAAAGGGTATACTTTTTGATCGAGAAGGTTATGAACCCTTATGAAAGCTCTAAAATGATTGATCCTAAAGTAAAGATTTTAAATTCTATCATCATTTTAGAAAATAGAGACTTTATAAGGTTTTTTTACGAATTTATAGATTGTTTGGTCGATGATTTTGGTGTGTTGAAATCCCACAAAAACATTTTAAATAACTATTTCAGCTCTACCAAATATATTTGGCTATTTTTAGAGATAAAGAATTTAGCTTCTTCACTATCAATAGTGAATCCTTCGCCGGTACTGTCTGATGTTGTGGAAAAAATGGATGAGTTATTGGAAGAGATAGATATTGAAGGAGTTAAATCAAGATTTAAGGTTTTTACTGTGTTTACACCTCTCCTAGAGATGAATAAATACATTAACGATGTTAGCTATCTAGATAAAGTAATAACTAAGCGTATCAACTTTAATTCTAGTAATAAAAGTAGCTTAATAGTCGAAGTAGATGGTTTGAAAGTAGGAGAGATAAACCCCTTGACTTCTGAATTTATAGTCAAGAATTCTAATAGGATACTTGGAGTAGAAATTCATTCGAATAGAAATTTGACTCGCTTTATAAGAAATTCTTCTTTCCCTTATCGATTGGATACTTGGCTTGAGATAAAAATGATTTCTTAGATGTTCATGTCCCTAGAAACTCTTTTAGTTTAGAGTATATATCTCTTTCCGGATGACTTTCAAAGTGTAGTAGTCTTTCTATATACTTCGAAATTATATCAAACTCTATATTAACGTAGTCTCCTGGTTGTAGATATTTCAGGTTAGTGTTAGCGAAAGTAAATGGAATAACAGAAACTTTAAAAGATTTTTCGCTATCGGAGAAGTCACTTACTGTTAAACTTATTCCATCTACCGCTATAGATCCTTTCATGGAGATATATTTCATGAATTCTTTTGGAACTTGAATTGAAATGTTTGTTGTATTTCTTAGTTTATCTATTTTTTTTACTTTACCGATGGTATCGATATGTCCTTGAACGATGTGACCATCTAATAATGTTGTAGGTGTACAAGGAAGCTCGAGATTTACTACTGTGCCTTCTTTTAGGTATGGTATTGTGCTTTTATCTATTGTTTCCGAGCTCACAAAGAACTCCATTTCTTTTTTGTCTTTTGAAACTAAAGTTAAACAGGCTCCGTTTACTGCCACGCTACCACCTATTTCTACTATATCTGGTAATTCTTTATTCTCGACTGTTATGTACCCTTCAGTTTTTGTTATCTTTTTTAGAATACCTAGATATCTTATTATACCTGAAAACATATCTAGAAATATATACTCGTATTGTGATTCTTTTCAAGAAACATGGAATATTTGCCAGGAATTTCTACTTAAGGATTTTTCTTAGCATCTATCTAGGGTACCTTCCCACCCACCCATCCCTTAGTTGCCTATAGGGGGTTAACACCCCCTAAGAATACCCCCGTTTTTTAAGAAAGTGCCCTAGGCACATTAGGCGCCCCCCGTTTTTTGTCCTTTTAAAAGGGAAAATTTTTGTTAATAAATAGAAATTCCTGATGTGGTTTTTACAGATATTGTTTGGGAATATTCAAGCCAACTTTTTCTAATGTTCTTTTAAACTCTGGGGTTAAATCTATTTCGAAAACCATGATTTTTTCAGTAGTGGGATGTGGGAAAGAGATTTTTTTTGAAATAAGTGGAATAAATCCTTCTGGGAGTTCTAATTCTCTTATGTACTTATGTGGTGTTATGCCATATAAGGTGTCACCTACTATAGGATGATTTACACATTTTAGGTGGACTCTTATCTGATGAGTTCTTCCGGTAATTGGTTTTGCTTTTATAAGTGAAAAACTTTTGTTTGTATCTATAACTTCAAATTCTGTGATTGCTTGTCTTCCTTCCGGTGAGATTATCATTTTCAACCTGTTTTTGGGGTTTCTTGATATCGGTTTATCGATTGTAAAATATTTTTCTTTAAAACTACCCGATACTATTGCCCAGTATTCTTTTTGAACAACTCTATTTTTGAAGGCATTTGATAGCTTGTAATGGGATTTGTCGTTTAATGCTATAATCATGATTCCCGAAGTTTCTTTATCAAGTCTGTGGACTATCCCGGGTCTCATGTAACCACCTAATGTGGATAGTTTGTCTTTTAGGTTATAGAGGAGTGCGTTAACTAAAGTTCCATTCCAATGACCAGGAGAAGGATGAACAACAAGGTTATAAGGCTTTTCTATAACAGCTATATCGTTATCTTCGTAGATTACTTTTAATTCTCTTTCTTCTGGTTGTAACTCGCAAATATCTGGTTTTATATCTTCAAATTCTATTATATCGCCGTTTTTCACTTTGTAACTGAATTCTTTAAGCTTACCATTAACATAGACTGCAGAAACCTTTGATTTTATTTGACTTCTCGTGTAGGTAGTATATCTTGAGATAATTACATCTAATCTGTGGCCTTCGTCTTTTTCGTTACACATTATTTTCATGGTCTATTCAAACTTCATGGCGTTAAAATCTACTAGTTCTTCAAACATGGAATATATACTGTAAAGTAAAACTAATCTATTATTTCTGAGCTTTATATCATTGTCCATAACAAAGACCTTTTGGAAAAATATATCAACAGGCTCACCAAATTCTAGAAGTAATTCTAGCACAGATAGGTAGTTTTTCTTTTTCATATGATCATTAACTAGATTTTTCTTGTCTTCTAGGAGTAAATACAGTTTATTTTCGAATTCGTTGAACAGTAAAACGTTAATTTTGAAGTCATCTGTGAGTGTAAATTTTGCTTCATTCAAAATATTTCTGATCCTTTTGAAAAGTATAGCTACTTTTTGAAAGTTTCCTTGTGAACGGATTTGTTTAAGAGCATTTATTCTCAAGTAAGCATCATAAGGATTGGTAGTTTTTCTTACTGTGGCTTCTATTTCGTCTGTTTCAAACCCCATGTCTTTGAAAAATGATTTTAATCTCGGTAATATAAAGCTTTGGAGATTTTGCTTTATTTCTTCCTGAGTTTTTTTCATAAAAGGTTTGTAAAGATCAACACAACTATCGAAAATACTTAAAATGTCTAAATCAATCTTGTTATGTAAGAAAACTCTGAAAATGGCTGTTGATTGCCTTCTTAAACCGAAGGGATCACTAGATCCTGAAACTTTCTGTCCAGCTGAGTATAGTGAAAATATGTTATCCATTTTATCCACAACAGAGAGTAAGCTACTGCCCAATGAATAAGGGAGAGTGTCGTTTTGGGAAACTGGTTTGTAATGTTCTTTTATGTAGTTAGCTATTTTTTCATTTTTCCCAAATGCCAAAGCATAATGGTAGCCCATTATACCTTGTAGTTCTGGAAATTCGTACACAACACCCGTTGTAAGGTCGAATTTACAAATTCTTGTAGCTTCGATGATATTTTCTTTTTCAGAACCACTTATATTCAGTAGATCACAGAGTTTTTCTGAAATTTTCACCATCCTTCCTGTTTTATCTAGTATTGTGCCGATCTCAGCAAAAAAAACAAGTTCTTTAGTTTTGTTAACAAAGTAATCTATGGATTTTTTCAGATCTTCGTAATACAAGAATATTCCGTCGTTTAGCCTAGCACTTAGAACTCTTTCATTTCCTTTAACTATCTTAGTATTTGGTAGAGTGTTTGTAACTATTATGAATTTATTTATGAGTTTCCCATCTTTTTCCAAAGGTATAAATTTCTGATGATCTATCATTTCTGATTTTAGTATTTCGTGTGGAACTTTTAAAAAGTTTTCGCTAAATTCACCTAGGGCACAATCTGGATATTCGGTCAAGTTGACTAAATCTTCTAGAAGTTCATCGCTTAGTATTGGGGTAGCATCGAGAGTCTCAGAAATCTTATGTATTCTTGTGAGGATAATTTTCTTTCTTTTTTCCGGGTCTACTATTACTTTTCCTCTGCTTTCCAAAAGAACTTCGTATTCAGAAGGATCATATAATGTTACATCTTCTCCAAGAGTTCTATGGCCTTTCGAAATATTACTTGCATTAATGCCTGCGATAGTAATTTCTATGACATCATTTCCAAATAATGCAACTATCCATCTTATAGGTCTTACAAATGGGTAATCAACGTCTGACCATCTCATTTTTTTAGGAAATTCAAGAGAAGAGATAATTTTTGGTATTTCTCTTTCTAGTATACTTTTAGTCTCTTCGCCTTCTTTTTCGCTCTCGTAATAAACGAACTCTTTGTCATTTTCTTTCATTATCTTAATATCAGTTTCGCTTATACCTAGCGATTTTATAAAACCTAAGAGAACTTTCGTAGGATTGCCTTCTTTGTCATAAGCAAGGGAAACATTAGGACCTTTTTTAAAAATTTTTTGCCTTTTCTGCTTGACCTCTAACTCCTTAACCAGTATTCCTAATCTTCTGGGAGTAGAGAAAACTTTCACACTAGTATATTCTAACTTGTATTCGTTTAACTTTTTCTCGAAGATGCTTTTTAAGCTATTCATTGCGTTAGTTAGGTAGGTATGGGGTATTTCTTCTACTCCTATTTCAAAAAGAAAATCCTTTCGCATAGAGACTCCCTGAGATTCTTTAGAATTCAGAATTTTAAAAAAACTAGAGTTTTCGTTTCTATATTTTAGGTGCGAATACCAGGAATTTCTATTTAACAAAAATTTTTACCTCTAAAAGGACGATTAGGGTGGGGTGCTTAAAGCACTTGTGTCTAAGAGTGCCTAAGGCACTTTCTTAAAATAAGGTGTGAAGCCCCCTACAATTAAAAAAAGAGGTTTAGCCTCACTTAGCGAAAAGCTACCTAACTTAAAGAGAGGAGAATTTGCTTCTACTTTAAGTTGTGGGTATTCTAGGGGGCAGAGCCCCCTACAAAATCTCTTGAGGGCGAGTTGGGTGGGAATTACCCTAAGTAGGATGCTAATAAGAATTCTTAAATAGAAATTCCTGATTTTGGCAAGTTCACTATGAATTGAAAAACATTGCTAGGTTTTTTGAAAATCTATGTATATGATATATTTGGAGGGGAACTTTCTATGTCGATCTTCTTGACAATATTAATTTCCGGAGTTGTTGCAGGAATTGTATCTTTTATAGTTAGAAATTTTGACAAGAGTGTTGCAAATTTTAATAAACTTTCTAAGTTTACCTCAAAGCTAATGGAAGATTTCAAAGGTTTTGTTGATTCTAAATCAAAAGATTTAGTTGATACTATTGCCAAACTTGATGGTAGTATTGCGGTAGGTAAAAATCTGGTTTATGCTCTTAATGAGAAAATAAACGATATAAAAGGCAGTGAAGGAGATTTAAAACATTATTTTTCAGTGCTTGATAATGTTAAGAAAGAGCTTGATAACCTCATGTCTTTATCGCTATCTGTCAGGAGAGATTTTCAAACTATAAAAGCTGAATCTGGTAATGTATCTAGGACTATCGATGAAATTAGAAATATTTCTACTAAGCTCGATGAAATGAAGAGAAATATTGATTCGAAGATGAAAGAGTTAGATAGTAGAGTTGTAGAATCGGAGAGTAATGTTAGCAGAATAGTTGGTAAGATAAGTCAGTTAGATGATAACGTTGAAAAGATTTATCAGAATATAGATAATAAACTTAAGTCGGTTCAGGCAGAACTTTCTGAGAGAATGTCCGAGTTGCCTACTCTTTTTGATCAGGTTGATAAAAAACTAGATGATACAAAAGACAAATTATTCAACCAGATTAATGTTCAGATATCTAAAATATCCAATGAGATTTCTAGTGAGTTACCTAATGTTGTTTCTCATTATAGAGAAGATATGGTTCAAAGGGTGAACGAGTATGTGTCTTCGATTAAAAGGGAGTTAGAGGAAAAGTTTGGTAAAAATACCAGCTTGGTAAGCGAACTTTCTGTAAAGCTTGGAAATTTAGACAAAATGTCATCCGTAGTTAAATCTGAGATTGAATCTGTAACTAAACAGTTAGACGAGAAATTTACTTTTATAAGTAATAGCTTGGACAAATTTAGAACTGATCTTGAGGAATATGTGAAACAGAAGAATTTGGAAATAAGAGAAATGGATAATGAGATTTCAAAATATAAATCTCTTACTTCTGAGATGCTCGATAAACTGAAGATAATAAATGGTGGCTTTGTGAAACTTCAGCAGGAGATAGAAAATTCAAAAGATTATTACTTATCTTTGATACTCGAAGAGTTTTCTAAGGTTAAGGACAATATATCTAAGGGTGTTCAGGATAGGTTAGAATCGATTTTCGAAGAGGTTAATAATAAGGTAGAAAAGCTAGTAAAAGAAAAATTGTCTCATCTGGATGAGGAATTTGCTATCAAAAGAGACAATATCTTTGATTCATTCAAAGAGAGCTTCAACATACTAAGAGATAGTATGAATAGGGAAATAAATGATTATATAAGGAATTTCAGTGCTTATGTTGATTCGCTAAAGTCGGATATAATTTCGGATTTTCAAAAAATAGATAGGCAGTTTTCAGATAAATTTGAAAAAATTTCTGGTTTTGAAAACAAGATAATAGAAGTTGAAAATAGAGTTAAGATTGTGGATTCGTATGTTGGTAAGTACAATGAGATTATAAATACCATGATTTCAGAGTCAAAAGCTAAAGATAAGGAGGTAAGAGATTATTACGACAAACTGATTTCCGAATTGAATTATAGACTTGAAAGTATTTCTAAAGATGTAGATATGAGGATCCAATCAATAATAAAGAAAGTAGAGCTTGATATATCCAAAACAAAAGAGAAATTTGAGCAAAATATAGATTCTACCTACAATGACTTTGTGAAACAGATGAAAGAACATATTTTACAGCATATCGAAGAGTTAAAAAGTAATTTCCAGAATACTGTGGACATTCTACTATCTAGAATAAGCACGAATATTTCTGAGATGGAAAATAGGATAAAGGTTTCCAATGAAAATATTGATAAGCTGAATAGTGAGGTAACTCTTAGGTATAAGGATGTTGAAAATATAAACCAAGAAATTTCCAAACTAGATAATGAGATAAGCATCAGGAAAGGGGAATTTTATAGTATAGTATCTGATTTTGATAAGGAAGTTAAGTCTATAGTTTCCTCTTTTGAATCTAAACTTCAGAGTTTTGTTACAAATCTTGATAATATCCAGAAAAACTATGACAGTAAATTTGATTCTTCTATAGAGTCTTACAATGTAAAGTTCCTAGAACTTATGAGGAATTATGAGAATACGTTTGTAAAAAGTTTTGAAGAACTTAAAAGGGAGATCTCAGAGAATCTTACCAGTTTCTTTAATCAAGAAAAAGTGAAAACTATTAACTCATTCGATAACCTTATCAAAAACTTTGACCAACAATTTTCCAAAGAGATTTCTAATTTTAGAGTTAAATTTGACAACTTTGTCTCTTCTTTGGAATCCGAATATGTTTCAATGAAAGAAACTATTAAAACCTACCTTACAAATATTTCAGAAACTAAGAAAAAGGTTATCGAAGATTATGAGTATTTTGAAGAGGATATCAAAAGTAGGTTTAAAGATTTCGAGAGTAAATTTGTTGACTATTACACCAGTAGAATAGGCGCTATAAAGGAAAACTTTGAGGATACGGTTAAAAAATATAATACAGATTTGTCAGAATTTAGAAACAACGTTAGAAATAAATATGATTCCATACTTGATGAAACTTTGAATAAATATAGGAAAACTGTAGAAGAAAACATTACTAAATTTTCTGCTGTTTTAGAAGAACATCTTAGGGAAACCTCACAGAAGATTGACGCTTTAGAGAAAGATTATTTGGAAAAATATAGTTCGGTCAAGTCATTTTTGGATAGGCTAATTGAAGATTTTACAAAACTGAAGAACGGGGTGAGTGATGAAATTCAAAATATAAAACTCAAGTATGATGAAAACTTGAAACAGATTTTAAATGATTACAGCTCGGATTTTGATAACAAGGTTAATGAGCTTTCTAGCAAGCTTAATGAGAAAATAACTGAGAATGTTTCAAAATTACAGTTGCTTGAGAAAGAATACAGCAAATCATTCAGTTCTGCTAAAGAATCTTTGGAGGAGATTATAAGTTATTCCGCACGCTTGAGAGACAAATTAGAGGATGAAATTGAGAGCTTAAAGACTACATATAATAAAGACTTGGAAAAGTTTATTGGAAACTATAGCGAAGTTTTTGAAAATAAAGTAAAACTCTTCGAATCTGCTATTAGTGAGGTACAGGTTAGAGTTGATGAGGTAATAAAAATCCTTAAGGAGAAATTTAACAACCAAATGGAAGAGTACCTTGATCAGATTTCTTCTAAGATCAATGAAGTTGAAGATAAAGTAGATATGTTTATGGAAGATGTGGTTTCTAGAGTTAATGAGAAACTAAAAGCCATTAAAACAGATTCTGAGGATATGGTTAAGGAGTGGATGCATAGCTTGGCTAATCAAATTGAAGAAAATCGAAGATCATTGTTAAATGAGATTGATAAAGTTGCTATGTATATAGACAGGATAAAAAATGATGGTGTTGAGAAGATAAGGAAAGAGTATAAAGAAGTTGAAGAGGATATAATCTCCAAAATTCAGAAGTTGAAAGACAGTATCATTGACATTTACGAGAATGTTAAACCTTCTGTAGATAGTGTTATAAGTAATACTAAAATTTCTCTTCAGGAGTTATCAAGAGAAGCTGAAGAAAAAATCAATCAGTTTAGGTCTATTGCTGATAATAGGTTAAGGAAGCTTTCTGGTAATATAGATGAAATCGAAAGGAAAATAAGTGAAATGTCTACAGCTCTCTCTAATATAAAGATTGTTGACAGTGCTTTAGCGGAAAGCAAGATTAGAATATCCGATGTTAAGTCATTGTTATCTCAAATAGAAGAAAATAGGAAAATCATAATGCCTATAATCAATGACTTAGAAATGGTTAAGAAAGAAAGAGTAGAAATAGAAAAGTTTCTCAATAATTTCCAGAAAAGGTCTAGTATGCTTAAAGAAATAGAAAATAAGTTGAATATACTGATGTCAATGATCGATGGTGTTCAATCTAAGGTTGAAAATATAAAACAGAAAGAACCTTTGATATTATCAGTTTCAGACAAGATAAACAAGTTTGAAACAGATATACAGGAGATCGATAGGAGTTTAATGAACTTAGAATCTAAAAAAGACATTGTAGACAACATGTCTACTAAGATATCTAATATTGCGAACTTATTGCGGGAGTTTGATAGAAAGATTGAGTCTCTGAATAGAGCTATAGCTGAAGCCATGAAGCAGAAAGAAGTAGTTAATTCTCAGATATCCGCCATCTCTACGAAGCTAGAGGATTTGATTTCCAGTAGCCTTAAAATAGAAAGTGCTGTAGATAAGATTGTAGATATCGATGGGCTAATAGTGCATATTAATTCGGAATTTAATAGGTTAAAAAAGATGAAGGAAGATCTCATAAAAACATCCGAAAGATTGAACGCTGCTATGGATACAGCTAGGTCTTATATAGAAAAGATTGAGCAGAAATCTGGTGTTAGAATTTCCGAACCTGAGGTTACTCAAGACCAGATTTCTACAGTTCTTAGACTTTATCAGCAGGGATGGAATATATCCAGGATATCTAGAGCTGTTGGAATTTCAGAAGGATACGTAGAACTCATAATCGACAAATATAACAAGTAAAGAAAAAAACGTTTTTTCCGAAAATCATTGTTATGAGTTACACTAAACTTTATAAGGAAACGCAAATAGAGACTTCAAGTCCGATAAAGTTAGTCGTTATACTTTACGATATAATTCTCGAGTCTATTGAGTTGGCAATAAAATTTATATCTGAAAAAAAATATGATCTTTCTAACAAAGAGTTGGCTAGGGCTCAGGATGGACTTATAGAATTGATAGTAGCACTCGATTTCGAAAGAGGTGGAGATATAGCTAAAAATCTCTACAGTATTTACCTTTTCTGTAGTAGAAGATTATTTGAAGGGAATATTGAGAAGAATATTGAGTACATAAAAGAAGTGAAAAATATTCTTTCTAGCCTAAGGGAAGCTTGGGAACAGATTTCAAAAATGCAGGCTGATAATACTACGTCTGATCAGTATAAAAACAAAACAATAAATATACAAGGATGAATTGAATGCTTATGTAATTTATCTTCTCAGAGATGCTTTCAATTGTCACTTTGTGTAGAATCTTTACCAAAGTTTCCTAATAATTCTGGCGTTAAAGCGTTTATTATGCTCAAATAATTTCTAAAAACAAATCTATTGAACCATAAGGTATTCTATCAAAAAAGTATCTTGATGGCTTTCTTTAAAGTCTAGGTAAAGAAAATAACTCCTTGATTCCAAAAATATTAGAATTAGTTCTTAATCTGGATATAAACAGGTTTTATTTTTTAAAATATTGGCATGAGTTACAAAAACCGGAGTAATTTCTTCATAACTGATAGTGATGTGAATGGATTGAGTTATTCGATAAGTTTGAGAGAATCTGTAGTTTCTTATAAGTCGGATGTACAAAAAATAGATATCGTTGATACTGATTTATTTGGGAGAATTCTAATAACAGATGGTCTTGTGATGAGTGCAGAGAAAGACGAATTTATATACCACGAGCTACTGGTACATGTCCCAATGAATGTAAAAGAGAATGTTAGGAATGTTCTAGTAATAGGTGGGGGAGATGGTGGAACGGTAAGAGAACTTTCTAAATATGATTCTATACAAAGAATAGATATGGTTGAAATAGACAAAGACATAATTGAGATAACTCAGAAAAATACAAATCTTTGGAAAGGAGTAGATTTTTCTAGGCTTAACTTGGTTATAGGAGATGGATTTTCTTATGTAAAAGAAACAAAGGAAAAATACGATTTGGTTATTACTGATATAAGTGGTCCAGTAGATATATCTATTAGCTTTTACTCTGAGGATTTTTTTAGAAATTTATACAGTATTCTCACTGAAGATGGGGTAGGGGTAATCCAAGGAGAATCATACTATATAGCGCCTTTTTTGGTAAAGTACTTATTATCTGTCTCGAAGAAGATTTTTAAAGTTTCAGAGATTTACAGCGGATATATCCCTTCCTTTATATTCCCGTGGAGTTTTGTAATAGTATCTAAGAAAAATGTTCCTTCTAGAACATTTCTTGATAAAACACCTTCCGAGAGAGTGAGGTATTACTCAAAAGAGATACATTTTGGATCGTTTGCTCTACCGAGATTCATAAAGGAATTTTTTGAAAAGGAGGATGTAGAAAACATAAGAGAATTGCCGAAGGAATATATTTACAAATCGATATTCGATATTATGTAGTTGCTGAATTTGAATTCAAATCTCTCATACCAGAAGTCAGAAATTTCTATTTAACAAAAATTTTTCCTTTTAAAAGGTAGTTATAGAGGGATGAAGTCCCTCTAAGAAAACAATTAGGGTGGGTTGGGTGGGGTTGCTTTATATAGATGCTAAGAAAAATTCTTATTTGATTGAAAAGTATAATTTTACGAGATATAATTTGTCTGTGAAAAATACGTTGGTTTCAAGTTATAGTTTTTCAAAACCGAAACTTTTTAGTGTATTTCACCGGAGGGCTTCTATGAAAAGAATATTGTTTTCTCTAATTTTTGTGATAGTGATTGCGGTTATTGTTTACCCATTCGGTTTCACAGAAATAGGTAGAAGAACTGTTAACATGCAGACGATTTTGATTTCTGATTTTGGAGATGAGTATGATAAGGATAAAGACATACAGTGGAAAGCGGAATTTTCCTATTTTGCGCCTAGGGTAAAGAGTGAGGAAGAGGGACAGGAAGTGGTTGACAAAAATTACTGCGATTACAAGTATTTCCCAGGTCATCCCTCAGGGCTCTTGGAAACCATAATGCAGAAACAGACAAATGTTTTTGGTGTTAAAGCTGCGTTTTTAAGAAAAGGATTTAATTGGGTTGAGATTTGGCCAAATAAACCATTAGTTTTCGTTGGGGTTGCTAAAACCATAGATTTTTGGGTTTGGGGGGGAAACTATAACTGGGTTATGGATATATATGTTAAGGATTATAAAGGATATACCTATAGAATAGAAGCAGGTTCTATAAAACACATAGGATGGAAAAATTTTCTTGTTAGTATTCCTAACTATATACCTCAATATGAACCTTATGTTCCTTTCTCTAGACCTTTAAATCTTGTTAAAATAAGATTGACTGCTGCACCTACCGAGAGAGCTGATAAATTCTATATCTATTTCGACTATTTGCAACTTCAGACTGATGTCTACATGGAAAGGTTTGACGGAGATGACCTTGGAAAGATTGCATGGTAAAAGCTTAAAGGGAGCTTTAACTTTCCGATTATTTTTGGGAGGTATTTTATGAAGAAATTATTAGTTTTTCTGGTTGCTTTAAGTGTGTTGAGTGGTTATCTTGCTTTCTCACAGCCGGCCGCAACAGAACAACCTAACCAAACACCACAAACTCAGCAGCAAGAACAGCAACAAGAACAGACTGAAGAAGAGTCGGAATATATAAAAGGCTTCAAGATATTAGGTGAACCATCTGAAGCTGAAATCAAAGACACAGCAAAACAGATGATCCAGCCGGTATTAGTTGAAGATTTTGAAACACCAGGAGACTGGGAAGCTACAATTTCAAGAGATTTTGGTGTTGTTAGTTTTATGACTAGAGACGGTTATCCTAAAGCTTTAGGCGATATAAAGGACAGAAATTCGAAGGTGTTAGGTGTCAAAGTTGACTTTTTCAAAAGAGGACCAGCCGAAATATTTGTAAAGTCTGTTAGACCCATAAAAATACCTGGTATAACCAAAAAGCTCAAGTTTTGGGTAGTAGGTAGAAATTATATTCATACTTTAAAGATTGTAGTTAAAGATTATCTAGGAAGAGAAAAAGAAGTGACTGTTGGTAAACTCAACTTTTCTGGTTGGAAACTCCTGGAAGTAAATATACCTGATTTCATAGAACAAGAAGACTACAAAGTCTCAACTGAAAGAGGTTTAATGTTCGTTGGATTTAGGATTCTCTGCGATATGGGAGATATTGTGCCAGGTAGAACCTTTTACATATATTTCGACTACATGACAGCAGATACGGATCTGTTTGTTGAGAAATTCAGAGAAGTTGATGACATGGTAGACCTGTGGTAAAATCTCAAAAGAGGGGTACTTCCCTCTTTTGCAAACTCTATTTATTCGTCAGTTCCCTGAGTTTCTCTAATTTTTCAAGAGCCTTACCTGAAGAAATAGAGTCTATAGCTATCTTGACCGCGTCTTCTAGATTTTTAGCTATCCCTGTAAGTAGTATTGACATACTAGCATTCATTATCACAGGAACTTTTTGAGGAATATCTTTATCACTTAGAATATCTAACGCCAGATTTTTGTTGTATTCCAAGCTACCTCCCAAGATACTTTCCGGTGGAAGAGGCTTAAAACCGAAATCTTCGGGTTTTACTTTTACGTATCTCACTTGACCGTTGCTAATATAAGCTATTTTTGTGTACGCACAAGGTGATACTTCATCCAACCCATCCTCACTGTGAACTACAAAAGCTTTTTCTACTCCCAACTTGATTATAACTTCAGGAAGAGTTTTCAACAATTTTTCTGAAAAAACACCTATTAACTGATACTTAGGTCTCGAAGGATTAGTTAGAGGACCTAAAATGTTGAATATAGTTTTTACTCCGAGTTCTTTTCTTATCGGTGCTATATTTCTCATCGCAGGATGATATATTGGAGCAAAAAGAAAACCTATACCTATGGTATTGATAATTTTTTCCATTTTCCATGGATCTAAATCTATTTTTACCCCTAAGGCTTCCAAAAGATCAGCACTTCCTACCTTACTAGAAACAGACCTATTACCATGTTTTGGAACTTTTATTTTCTCCGTACCTGCTATTACAAATGATGAGATAGTAGATATATTAAAAGTATTCTTACCATCTCCACCCGTTCCGCAGTTATCTAAAACAAAATCACCTTCCACATTTATTTTTACACTATGTTCTATCATAGATCTTGCGAAACCGTATATCTCATCAGATACTTCACCCTTAGTTTTTAGCCCTATAAGTATCGAAGAAGCTATAGCAGGTGATATTTCTCCTTCCATCATCTCGGATGCAATGGTTTTAGCTTCTATCTCTGAAAGATTTTCTCTAGAGGAAATTTTTTCTATTATTGTCGAAAGAGATATCCTTATTGGTTTTACTATGTCTATGAAGTTTTTTATTATCATCATACCATTTTCTGTCGAAATCGATTCTGGGTGAAACTGTACTCCAAAAAGGGGATAGTTTTTGTGTTTAATTGCCATTATTTCATCATCTTCACTTCTAGCTATGATTTCCAGGTCTGGATGTAGCGAGTTGTAATCTATTACTAGTGAATGATATCTAGTTGCTTTGAAAGGGTTAGGAATGTTTTTAAAGATATCTTTTTCTGAGTGAATTATAGTGGATGTTTTACCATGTAATATTCTTTTAGCATGGATTATTTTTCCCCCAAAAACTTCTCCTATTGCCTGATGCCCTAGACATACACCAAGTATAGGTATTTCAGTGTGGAGTTCCTTTATTACCTCTTCCGATATTCCTGCATCTTTAGGCCATCCCGGCCCAGGTGATATTATTATTCCGTATGGTTTTAGTTTCTTTATCTCACCGACTGTTATTTCATTGTTTCTAAAAACCTTTATATTTTTGTATATACTTCCTACATACTGAACTAGGTTATATACAAAAGAGTCGTAATTATCTATAAATACGATCATAAAACAAAATATACCAAATATATAATCTTTTTTTCAACTAAGATGAAAGCTGTTCCAGGAATTTCTGTTTAAGAAAAAATTCTCTAACGGAGAAATCAGAAAATAAAAAAGTCGGGTGCCTAAGGGCGCCTAGGGCGCTTTCTTCAAAAAACAGAGGGTATCACTAGGGGGCGGAGCCCCCTGTTAGATAACCGAGGTGTGGGTTGGGTGGGAATGCCTTAGGCACTTTTCTAAAAAATAGGGGTATTCTTAGGGGGTAAAACCCCCTAGAATCAAACTTAAGGGTGGGTGGGCGGGAAGGTACCCTAAATAGATGCTAAGAAAAATTCTTAAGTAGAAACCTATGAAAGCTGTTGAAAAAATTTCAATTACCTGTTCTTAAAAGTAAAGTGTTTTACTCTCCTTTGAGTAGATAACTTTTATCTGCTTTTTAGCAACCTATTTATGGCAACTCCAGCCCACCCATCCCTAATAAGAGATTCTATAGGGGGTTCCACCCCCTAGAATACCCCCTTCAATTAGAAAGTAACTTCTCGCCTACATTTATTTAAGTTATCTATAGGTGGTTCCACTCCACTAGTAATATCTCCGAGACAATCTTTACATTCTTCTTTAAGTCAGGTGATTCTTTTTCATTTTTTTTGGTATTATACCTAGTATAATTCCCACCCTTTTGTTGCCTACATGAGGCTTTGCCCCCTAAGATTACCCAAAGAGTAGATTTGTTTGAGATAAAATCTTTTTCTACCAGAAGGAAATTTTTCATAGAGCAATCCCATCTCAAGAGATAGATAAGTTTTTTCTTAATTTCTGTCTAGTTAGCTCTTATCCGTCTATTGAAAGAGTATACTAGACACTTAGATAACTAATAGAAGCGTTTCTTTTTTGCTTTTAGGAACCTAGATAGAGCACTCCTGCCCATAACATACCCTAATTTGAAGTAGATAATTTCCTCTCTCTCCTATTAGTTTTTTTCAAAATAACTTTCAATATATGAAAGAGGTTGTTGGTAAATCTTAAACTTTATAAGCAGCGACTTCTATTTCTATCAAGGCATTTTTTGGCAGATTTGAAACTTCTACTGTTGTTCTCACAGGTTTGTGATTACCTAAAAATTCACTGTAAACTTTATCAAATTCTCCAAATTTTGCAATATCTCTGATGTAAACATTTACCTTGAATATGTTTTCTATGGAATAGCCAAGTTCAAATAATATCTTTGAGATGTTTTGCAGTATTATTCTAGTTTGTTCGAAAACTGTTTCTCCTTTGATTGAATTTGTTTCAGGATCTATAGCAATCTGCCCTGAAAGAAAGACAAATCCATTTGGTAAAACACTACAAATAGAATAATGTCCAACTGGTTTAGGTCCAGTTGAAGGGTTTTCAAACCTCATAAAAACCTCCTAAAACTTTGGGTATCCTTTCAATTTTCTCTTACCGATAAATTCATAATACAACTCTTTGATATCTTTCGAGATATAATCTAGAATTTTCCTTTTTACATCGTCCGAATAGTATTTTTTATAAATGGTGTTCAGGTTTTCATTATCAATTTCGTTGAATATAGCACCTACTTCCCGATATGCGTCTCTAAACGGAATTCCTTCCGTTTTAAATATTTCTATCGCTATGTCTAGAGAGAATATTTTTTTTGACATTTTTTCAAAAACCTTTTCGATGTTAACTTCTATATTTTCGAAAACAATTTTCAAGGCTTCTAGAGAGTCTAAAACTTCTTTAACTCCGTCAACAACTAATTCTTTTATCTCTTGTAAGTCTCTACTGTAACCAGATGGAATGGAAAAGGTAATATCCTTTATTGCTTGAGAATAAGAAAGTAACTTTTTAGCTTTAGCTCTTATAAGCTCTAAAACATCTGGATTTTTCTTATGTGGCATGATACTACTACCAGTTGTGATACTAGTTCCAAGATTTACAAAACCAAGTTCATCAGATGAAAAGAAAATCAAATCAGTTGCGACTCTAGATATGTCTCCTATAAGATAAGAAAGAGCATCAAGAAACATTCCTTCATACTTACCTCTTGTGTTTTGCGCATACAGAGTGTTTTCGATATAATCTGAGAAACCAAGCTCTTTAGTGGTGAATTCTCTATCCAGATCCAGTGGGACCCCATACCCAGCAGCACTACCTAGCACATTTCTATCTATGAAAATGTAAACGAATTTCAAAAACTTTCTGTTATCTTCCAAAGCAGAAATAATGGAATCAATATAAAAACTGAAAGTTATAGGCATTGCCTGTCTGGAGTGAGTGTAACCAATAAATGGAGTTTTTTTGCTAAAGTGATCTCTAGATATTCTGTATAAAACTTTGTGAAGTTCATCAATCTTAGAAATGATACTTTCTATTTGCTCCTTCTCAAAAAGCCTGATCATGGTAAGAGATTGATCATTCCTACTTCTTCCTAGGTGTATGTTTTTGGCAATTTCCCCTAACCTGTTTGACAAATAATTCTCAATATACGAATGTATATCTTCATCTTTGTAGGAGAGATTTGGTAGGTTTTTGGAAAAACTATCGAAAAGGTATTCTAGCTCAGCGAGTATTTTAACCAAATCTTCATCAGATATTAGGCCAATTCTATTTAGCCCCTTAACATGTGCTATTGTTGCCTTAACATCATACTTAGCTAAAATACTATCGTAAATATAATCTTTCCCTACCTCAAACTTTTCAATAAAGTCATCTATATCTTCGTGTCCTTTTTTACTCCATATTTTCATTTACTTCTCCTAAAAAAGGTGATCTATCAATAAACCCCAAAATAGCCATAAGAATAATGGAAATTATAAATATTGCAAACTGTAGGTAATTTAACCAAGAGGCGCTCTCATATACGAATTCAACACTGTGTTGTCCCGGTGTATCCATGAGGACTGCTCTTACTAACCCATTTGCTCGATAGATTTCCTTTTCTTTCCCGTCAACATAACATTTCCACTTAGGATGATAATACTCGTTTAGAACTAAAAAACCTTTTTGGTAATTGCTGACATTCAATTTGATATACCAATTTTCATACTTTTCTACTGATACTATACCAATGTTTGTATTTGTAGTAGGTTCAAAATTTGTTATGTCATTAGTCAGAAAAACACTAGTTTTCAATACACTAGGTGCCACAGATAACACAAGTTCTAACATGCCGTTATATTTTATATAGTTAGGTGTAAGGTAGGCTTTAGGAATGTAATCTGTTAGTTCGTAGATATAATGCGAGAAATATCTTTCTTGGTTATCTAAAAGAGACAACTTAGTGACTATGTTAGTAATGTATTTAAGGTTAGGTACATTAGCAACTTGTGCTGGAGGAACATCTAGTATTAAATACTTGGTGCCAAATATTGCGGGTATAACAACTGGGTTAAAGTTAAGATAATTTATAAATTTTGTATAATCTTCTGGTAGTCTTGACTGTGGAATGGTACCAATAGTCTGGAGATCGTAGTATGGAAATAAAAAAGTATTGTAATGGTTAGCCACACCAGAAAACATTAAAACTCTATGAGGTTCATTTTTAAACTCACTTTCTAAAAACGAAATGAGCTCATTTTTGCGGTAATACTTTTCTACTTCTATGGGTTTATACAAAGGCTTTAGAGTGTTAAACATAAAAAATACGTTCGTCAAAGCAAAAAGTATAATAAGTAAGAAGGTACTCCAAGAACTGGAAGTTACTTTAATATCATCTATGAAATTTTTGCGAATTACAGTTCTACCGAAAGAATCTCTACAAGTCAAATACAAAATCACAGTACCTATGGAAGAAAACAAAATCGCTGTACCTATAGAAGAAATAATATTTGATACAACTTTACTTGAAATTTGATTGTCAGAGAAAAACCCCGAAGAGTAGAAAAACCAAACTATCTCGTTGTAAAATATCGAGATTATAAGGTATAAGACTGCCAACAAAATAGGGTATATTATGAGGTATTTCAAGAAAGTAAGATTAAATTTAATCCCCTCTTCGGTTTTTAAATTCGAGAAAAAGCCATTCAAACCAAACCCAGTGAGTACTACCAGCGCAACTGTGAAAATATCCATCCATTTCCCTGGATTTCTCATAGTATCAAAGTAAGGTATTTGTATAAGTAACCACCAAAGCGTAGGGAAATATCTACCTATTGCTAAAAGAAAAGTTACGAGTAGTACTCCTATCCAAAATAACACATCTGCCAATTTTTCTTTTCTCCTAAAAGCAAAAATAAGAGCGAAAATCAAGAAAGGTAAAGAAAACACACTCCAGGCTTCTGTATGAAGTCTAAAGTTTTTCATACCTTGTCTTGTTTTTTCGTAGTCAAAGTCTTGTCCTGTTCTTCCCCAATAAGGGAACTCACTGTTTTCATCAGAGAAATAACCAAACATGCCAGGCACAAGAAGGCTTGTAGCTTCCTCTGGTGGGAATGAGAATTGAGACAAAAACCTCCATTTACTCTCTGGATCATCTTTCCTAACAGATAATTGTTCCATTTTAGTATATTCGAAAAGTGAAAATATATTCGGTAGTGTGAAAGCTATAAAAGATACGAAAACTATAAAAGGTATAAGTATAAGCCGAACTATTTTCGAAATATTCTCTTTGAAAGAAGCACCAAAATCTTTGGCTTTTCTAATTGTCATAAAAACTACATAAGCAAACATCATAAGTCCAAAATAAATAGTTCTTTGAAAATCTGCAAAACCTATACCCAGTGAAACACCCGAAAATACAAGAAGCACTATCTTCTTGAACAGACTAATTTTTTGGATGTTGTAAACATAGGCCATGAGACCTAGTGAGAGTATAGTAAAACCAAATGCTCCATTAATGTGCCCAGCATATACGGTATACACTGCGCTAGTAGAAAACATCATGATAGTAGCACTAATAAAAGACCCCCAAAAACCCGCACCTGAAGATATCAGAAAGATATAGATACCAAAAAACGATGTAACCATGTAAATAAATAAATCTATAAGGATTATATTTTTTATCCCAAAAATGTTACCTAGCAAAATAGACAAATTGAAAGATAAACCTGCAAAGTATCCTAAAAGATGATTAGGTACCCAAGTTGAGTTATAAATCTTTCCCAAGGCTTGTGAATAATTCTTTAGTACACCTAGATTAGCATCTATACCAAAATATGTTTTACCCGTAAAAAACAAATATCCATGCAGAACAAAAAATAAAACTACTATGAAGATTATAATGAAAATTAATTTTGCTTTATCCATATATCCTCCCAGAACAAACTACGAGAATTTTAGGAAATACAAAATACTTATTTCAAACAATTAAAAATTTTCCATAGAAATTTCTGTTTAACAAAAATTTGTCTCTTCTAAAAGGGAAGATTAGGATGAGTGTCTAGGACACTTGTGCCTAAGGTGTCTAGGGCGCTTGTGTCTAAGACACTTGTGCCTTAGGCACTTTCCTTAAATAATGGGGGTATTACTAGGGGGCGAAAGCCCCCTGTAAGTAACTAAGGGGCGGGTGGGCGGGAAGTTACCCTAAATGGATGCTAATAAAAATTCTTAAGTAGAAATTCCTGAACCTTATAAGACCAAAAATAGAATTTTAGAATTCTAGTTGTCCGAAAAGTTCGAGTAAAAATTCTGAAGGTTACACCCCTAAGATTACCCACTACCTTCAGAAAAGGTATACTTATAAGCTCAGTAAACAACATTTTGCATGAGATCTTGCTGAAAAAGATATAACCAAAAGTTTTCGTGTAACAGATCTCATTTTTTTAAGTTTTTCATGAAAGAAAAAGAGAAAATTTAAAATAGCAATGTTTTTAGATAGTGTATATGATAGATTTTTCTAAGATAGAAAACTACCTAGAAGTTTAGTATAATAATCTTTGAAGGAAGTATATGGACCCTGCTTACTGGGTGATAACTGTTATCTTGGTTTTGGTCAATATATCCCTACTAGTTTACATTCTGATATTACGTCGAAAAAGTTCAGTCTCGCTAAACGAATCTAGGTATAATATTGTTAAGAAATTTCTAACTCACTCAAAAGATTTCATCTACTCGATACCTTTAGATTATGATTTGTTTCTCAGAAATTTAGTGGAACTTCTATCAAAGATATTTGAATCCGAAGTAGTGTTGGTTTTCGAGAGGGGTAAAAAAAACTCTTGGTTTGTTAAAACATATTCTGAACTTAAGTTTCCTAAAGCTGCGCACCTAGTATCTATACTCGAGATAGTAGAAAAGGACGGAATAAATGCAATAATAAAAGAAAGCGATTTAGACAAACTTGGAATATCCAAACATAAACACAAAATATGCCTTCCAACATCGGTAGATTTTATTCAGAGCAAGGATTTAAAAAGTGTTCTTAGCAAATTGAACATTGACACAATGGTTATATTCCCCATTTACATAAAAAACAAACTAAAAGATTTGTTTTTCATATTTACTAGGAATAGAAATTTTTCAAGAGATTCCGAGATGTTTTCAAATTTACTAACAGACTATCTTAGTATATTTATTGAGTTGTCAAACTACAAAGAAGCAATATCAAACCTCAGGAATATTCTATCGGATATAACAACTTTCAAGGAAGAAGAAAAAATTACTCAGGTAGTTGTAAACAGAAACTTTGAAGTAATAAGCTGGGATAAGATAAGTGAGTTTATGAAACCATATGTTGAAAATAATAAACTGAAGGAGTTTTTTCTAGAGATAAATGTAGAGCATTTTATAAAAGAAATATTGGAACTTAAATCCTTTTCTAGAGTGATTTCTTCATATTTGAGAGATATAGATAACATAGCTACATTTAAAATAGATTCCCGACATATTTCACCTAACAGAATACTTATAAAGATTTCTGAGATCCATACGGATAGAAAAAGCAGTTTAGATTTAGAGTATTATCTAGAGAGAATAAGTGACTCTATTGGTTTCCCTATACTTATTGCTAGCTCTACTACTGGAGAAGTAATATACCAAAATCCAGTATGGGAAGCTGAGTTTAGCTTTACTTCCAAAGGTAAGAGGCTTGATGAAATCAAGAAAGAGCTAAAAACCTTGGAAAACAACTTGATAGTAGGTTCTTCAAACATTTTCAAAATTGAGAATATTTCACTCCAAGACTATGAACTAGAAGGATTTCTCTTTGTTCCGCATATCTCTGTGGAATTGAAAACAGCTATGACATACTACGCGGAAACCGGGGTTTTAAGAAGATTTTTCTCAATGGTACACCTTTCTCAAGCTAAAGCAATATCAAAAAATGTAAAGTTTTATGCAAGATACCAATCAAGTGATCTAATGTCTTTTGCGGGTGGAGATATATTTGTAGTAAAAGACCACGGTAATAAAACGTTTGTAGGTATATTTGATGTATCGGGTCACAGTATTTCAACAAGTTTTGTTGCTCTACAAATAAAGCATATTATCGAACAGTATATACTAGATAAAGGAATAGACCTTATAGAAATCTACAATGTAGTAAACGATTTTCTCTTATCAGTCAATTCTGATGTATCTGATACATATATCTATGCTACAGGCATACTTTCATGTATAGATAAATCAAAGATGGAGATGAGTTATATTTCTGCCTCACATAAATACATCGTTGCACTCCAAGAGAATGGAATAAGTTGCCTAGTGAATCAAGAAGATATTTCTAAAGCTCTAGGAATAATAGATAAATCCAAACCCCCAAAGATTAAGATCGTGCCTATAAAGGAGAAAGAAAAATTCTTTTTCTACACTGATGGTCTTGTTGAGCTTGAGTTTCCAAACGGAGAAATAAACGAAGCAAAAATACTAGATCTTATAATCTTCTGTAGGAATATGGAAATTAAAGAAACAATAGAAGAAATATTCGCTTACATAAAAAGCCTAAATGTTGCAAAAGTTGTCGATGATTTCACCATTCTTGGTGTGGAAATTTAAGTTTTAAAACATCTCACTTTTGTTGATTTATTCAGCAATATAGGTCTTTCGATGTCGCATAGTCCTTTCTCTGCAATGTTACACCTTTCATAGAATACACATCCTCTTTCATACTTAGAAAAATGTAAAACTCTACCATCTATGTAACCTAGTTTATCTTTTCTCTCGTTTACATTAGGCACAGAAGATATAAGTCCTCTGGTGTAAGGATGAAGAGGATTAGAATATATACTCTCTGTATCGCCTTCCTCAACTATATCACCCGCATACATAACAATTATCCTATCAGCCACTTCCCTAGCTAAAGATAGGTCATGCGTTATAAATATAATCGATATACCTTCTTCTTTAGCCACCATTTTTATTATTGTAGATAGTTCTTTCTGAACAGTGACATCCAGAGAGGTAGTTATTTCATCAGCTATGATTAATGAAGGTTTTAGGGATAATATAAAACCAATTACCACTCTTTGAATCATTCCTCCACTTAGCTGATGAGGAAAACTTTTCAAGACTCTCTCTACATCGTGTATCGCAATTTTGTGTAAAACTTCTCTTAGAATAACTTTATACTTTTTGGTATCAAGGTTGTGCGATTTTAGCAGAAGGTCATATTGACTTTCGACTCTCATGACTGGATTAAGAGAGGTCATAGGATCTTGAAATATCATCCCTATTTGAGTTCCTCGCACTTTATTTGGATCTTTTTTCTTATAGTTATCAAGTAGATCTATCCCCTTAAATATTATACTCCCCTCCTGCGAAAGCCCTTCCGGTAATAGTCCAACTATAGATAGAGCGGTAAGAGATTTCCCAGAACCACTCTCCCCAACAATTCCAATAATTTCAGACTTATCAACCGAAAAAGAGATATCCCTAACTATTTTTTTCGAACTAGCTAAATGTATGATACTAAGAGAATTCACATCTAGAAGAGCCACACAAGGATTATAACTAAACTTTTCAACTACATTCCATGATCTATAAATTTTTTCACAGGAATTTCTATTTAACAAAAATTTCCCCTTCTAAAAGGACAATTAGAGTGGGTGCCTAGGGCACTTTTCTAAAATAGGGGGATGAAGCCCCTTACAATTAGGAGAAGAGGCTTAGCCTTGGGGTACACTTGGGGGGCGAAACACTTTATAGTTAAAACACTTCATAGTTAACTTTAGGGGTGGGGAAGTTACTTTCCAATTCAGAGTGTGGGTAATCTTAGGTGGTGCCTAGGGCACTTTCCTAGAATGAGGGTATGCTTAGGGATTAGCCCCTATAATTGAGAAAAAAGGCTTAGCCTCAGGGTGGGTTGGGTAGGCGCCTAGGTCACTTTTCTAAAACGGGGGTATTACTAGGGGGCGAAGCCCCCTATAAAATCTCTCAGGGTGGGTGGAAGTTACCCTAGATGGATGCTAATAAAAATTCTTAAGTGGGAATTCCTGGAATTTTCTCTCCCTTATGTTTTATAGGGGGTGTAGATTCTACACACATTCAATGCTTTACTTAAGAGTCCTTTTTCACAACAAATCTTTGGAGACAAGGTTATATTTTTGTTATCCTACCAATACCTTATCTTCAGGATACTTAGAAACACTTCTATATCCTTTTCTACTTATGATGATAAGAAAAGATATCATACCTATCTTACCAACAAACATAGTGATAATTAATACGATTTTCCCTAGAGGTGACATATACTTAGAGGTTATACCGCTTGTTGTGCCAACAGTAGCGAAAGCTGAAAGGGATTCAAAAATTATTCTATCAAAATCTTTAGGTATAATTTCATAGAGTATGGAAATTACGATAAGAACAAAAACAAAAGACGCAGTTACTATTGCTATAGACCTAATCACTACCATGTTTGATACTGTTCTTCCAAAGGCAGTAATGAAAGATTCAGACCTAAGAATTGCTTTTATAGCCAAAAACATAACAGCTATGGTTCCTACCTTGACACCACCAGCTGTAGAAATAGATCCACCACCAATAAACATTATAATGCTAAAAAATATGTAAGTTGAAGATTTAGCTTCGGAGAAGTCAAAAAGTTGAAAACCAGCAGTCCTAAAGCTTATAGAACTGAAGAGTGCATTTAGCAAAGGTTTCTGGGTATCAACTAACAAATTATCGTACTCAAACATCAAAAACCAAATTATCCCAAGAATAATTACAATCGTATGAGCGGTAATAAATATCTTCGAATTTAAAGAAAAACCCTTGTAGTCCTCTACTCTTTTTTTGTAAAAAACCCTAGAAAATTTATACTTAACCCATCTATATATGTCATCTAAGACAACAACACCCGTGTTACCTAAGACTATAAGATATATGATAGCTAGCAGAAAAAGCGTATTTTCTCTGAATTTTGCTAGACTATCGGAATATGGAGAAAATCCTGCATTGTTAAAAGCTGAAACTGCATGAAAAACAGAGAAAAAAACACTCTTCCAGAAATCTTTCTCAAGTGAATATATAGTAGGGAAAATCACAATGGAAACGACAAACTGTGATGCAAAAACTAAAATCAAAAATCTTCTTATAAGGTTCCACGCTTCATCTGCACTCTTTACATTTAGTATTCCACCCATTTTAATTTTCGTTACAACATCACCTGAGATAATGCCATAAAATATTCCTAATACTGAAACTACAATTATCGTGATTCCCCCAAGCTGAATAAAAAACATCAAGAATAACTGACCCCAAAAAGATAACTCTCTCCCCACATCGATAGTAGTTAGACCTGTAACAGAAACTGCCGATGTAGCGACAAAAAGAGCGTCTATAAAAGGAATTGGGTCTTTAGAAGAAGAAATAGGCAAAATCAGCAACAAAGCACAAACAAGCACAAGTAATAAACTGAAAATGATGTACACCAATTCAGGGTATAATTTGAATACCTTCCCAAAATCTACAAATGCGCTCCATATCCCAATAGAGATCAGTATCGAAGGTATGAGAATTATATATGTAAAGTTATCTTTACTGTAACCAACTAAGTTGAAAAGAAACAAAGAAACTAAATATACAATAATCAAGGTGCCTAGGACAAATAATTGTCTATGGTAGAATTTATCTGCTCTATTGGGATTGAAAAGAAATATCACCAAAAGTAAGATTAGCTCCAAAAAGGAAAAAAACATGAATATCAAACTTAGATTCAAATTCCCAGTCGATGAGAGAAAAATATATATTTGATTTAAATAACTCTCATAGTTGTAAAAGAGTAGCCCACTAATCGATAAGATCAAAATTAAAGTAGAGATTATTATAAGTATAGTTTTGACTATGTTTTGGACTCTAATAGCTAGATTTATCAGGTCTTTGTCTACCATAAACAAAAACTTTAGAACTTATGTTAAACCTGAAAGCAAGAACAAATACAATTATCGAAGCAAAAAGTAGGATAAAACTCAGAATTTGCCCCATGGTAATAAAACCTAATATGTATCCTATCTGGGGATCTGGTTCTCTAAAAAACTCAACTATTATCCTAAAAATAGAATAACCTATCCCAAAGACTGCAGATTTAACTCCTACCGGAAGCTTTTTATCCTTTATAGCCAACATTATGAGAAATAATAAAAGTCCCTCTAAAATAGCTTCGTATAACTGTGAAGGATGTCTTGGTATCTTTAGAGGATCGGTTTGGAACACCATAGCCCATGGTATACCTTCAGCAGGTCTACCAAACAACTCTTGGTTTATAAAGTTACCAATTCTACCAAACCCCAAGCCTATCGGAACTACCACCGCAACTAGATCGACAACATCGAAAACATAAATCCTCTTCATTCTAGCAAAAATCCACATAAAGATTATAACACCTATGAGTCCTCCATGAAAAGACATTCCTCCTTCCCATACCGCTATTATTTTCTCAGGGTTGCTTAAGTAGTAAGGCAAATTGTAGAAAACTACATACCCTAACCTACCCCCCAAAATTACACCTAGTATACCAAATAAAACAAGGTAGTAAATATCATCATATGTCAAAGATATCTTCTTATTTCTTGACCAATAAACAAATAGGAAGTAAGCTGAAAGAAAACCTAAAGCATACATTGTTCCATACCAAGTTATTCCAAATCTATCTCCTATTGCAATAATGTATTTACTGAATTCTGGTAAAACTATATATGCTTCCATAATAAAGCACCTCCAAGATGAGTATGATAATAAATAACAAAAAAATACTAATTCAACTATATCTGTCCTAAAAGTTTCCGCATAAATCTATTATGAAAAGGTTTTTAAATATTCAAAAAGCTTGAAAAACTCCAAAAAATACTTCTTCTACTAACTCTTTATACAGTAGTTATAATAAATCAGCTTTCAGAGAAACTTGCTCAAAATGTAAATATCCATACCTGGGGAAGCCATCTAAAACAACACTAAGAAATTTCTATTTAACAAAAATTTCTCCTTTTAGAAGAGATAATTAGGTTGGGTGTGCGGGTGCCTAAGAGTGTCTAAGACACTTTTCTAAAAAATGGGGGCGCCTAGGGCGCTGTGCCTAAGGCACTTTCCTTAAATAACGGGGGTATTCTTAGGGGGTGTTAACCCCCTACAAGTAACTAAAGGGTGGGTTTGGTGGGGATTACCCTAGATAGGTTGCTAGAAAGCAAACAAACACTACTTAGCTTAAATAAGGGGTAAGAATTCGCATCAAAGAAAAAGTTCACTCTCTTAGAAAAGGGGGTATTACTAGGGGGCATAGCCCCCTGTGAAGTCTTTTAGGGATGGGTGGGTGGGAAATTACTATAAATAGATTGCTAAGCAAATAGAAAAGCCATTTGAGCATTTTAGATAACTCTAATAATAACTGCTTTTGAAATCTATAGTTCTCTAAGCGTTAAAAATAAGAATTCAAGAAATCTCTAATAAGTTTTTTTAATTCATTTCAACAGCAAAATTGGATACTATTGTTATTTCTGAACGCTAAGTTTGGAGAGTTTAGGTGATGCCTAATTAGGACAACGATACTAAAAAAGGTAGTTATCTTAATAGATATGTTTCTTACTGGATTAGTTTGTGCCAATTAGGTAAAGTATTTACTTGCGGACATGGAAAAACAGATAGACTTTCGTTAAAAATCTCTCAAAGTATGAAGGGATTATTTATAGCTTTTCTAATGTTTCTACTATGGCTATTTCCTAAAGTGTATTCTGATAATGTTATAAAAATCATAGCTGTTGGAGACACCATGATAGGTAGCAAAGAAAACAAAATTCCTACAAAACAGCAATTTGACTCCTTTGTTGAGACGATGAAAAATTTCACTAAGGATGTACACATTGTCTTTGCGAATTTAGAGGGTGCTATTGTCGATCAAGATGATAAGCCTATTAAGTGTAATGTTTACAATAGAGGAAAGACCTGTTTTGAGTTTGGAATACCTAGAGAAAATATACTCTATCTAAAGCAAGCGGGTTTTAATGTATTTAGTCTTAATAACAATCACATTTTGGATTATGGTTTTTCGGTTTATCAGAAAGGTTTGAAATATCTCAATGAAATAGGTATTAGGTATTCAGGTTTAGTTGGAGATATCGCTTATTTTCATATAAACAGCAAAAAGATTGCGTTAATAGCTTTTGGTTTCAGTAGTGATCCTAGGTTCTATTCTGTTCTAAACATAGAAAAAGCATCACAAATCATAAGAGATCTAAAATCTTCTAACGATATAGTTATAGTTTCAGCTCACATAGGTGCTGAAGGTGATAAATCTAAAAGAACAAGAAACGAAATGGAATATTTTCTTGGGACAAAGAGAGGTAATCCTGTTGCCTTTGCTAGAGCCATGATAGATTCAGGTGCTGACATTTTTATAGGTCATGGGCCACATCTTCCGAGAGCGATAGAGCTTTATAAAAATAAGTTTATAGCTTATAGCTTGGGCAACTTTTTTACTTACGGAGGGTTTTCTCTATCCAGCACTAAAAAGTTAGCTCCTATGCTTTACCTAGAAATTGATGCTAATAATGGTGAATTCGTAAAAGGTAGAATAATTTCTTTTCTTCAGGAATACCCAGGTTTTCCGATCATAGATCCTACTCATTCATCAGCAAAAGAAATAGCCTATCTTTCCAAGATTGATTTTCCAGAAAGTCCTTTAATAGTAGATGATCAAGGAAACATACAAAAAGCAGAAAAATGATTTCTAAGTGTCCATAAGAAACTTCGATTTCCAAGAGTACTTTCAAAGCGGATTTTTGACAGAAATTTCTATTTAACAAAAGTTTTTCCTTCTAAACAATTAGAGTAGGTACCTAAGGGGTTCTTAAAGCACTTTCTTAAAATAATAGTTGAATACCCTTACTGTAAACTTTAGGGCGAGTAAGGATATTATCCTAATTTTGAAATGAGGGTGTCTAAGGCACTTTTCTTAAATAATAGAGGTATTAATAGGGGGCAAAATCCCTCTAGAACAACAATTAGGGAGGGAGGGTGGGAATTGCCCTAAGTAGGTTGCTAAAGATGGAGAAAATGATTACCCCATTTGAAACGGGGGTATTCTTGGGGGGTGTAACCCCCTATAAGTAACTGAAGGGTGGGTTGGGTGAGTGCCTAGAGCACTTTCCTTAAATAACGGGGGGCGCCTAAGGTGCTTTCTTAAAATATGGGGCGAAAGCCCCCTGTATGTAACTAAAGGATTGGTGGATGGGAAGGTACCCTAGATAGGTGCTAATAAAAATTCTTAAGTAGAAATTCTTGTAAAGTTTGTCTCGGACTTTGAAATGTAGAATTGGGTATATTTATAATCTTTGGAAGTTTTTACATAGGTACGGACAGGAAGGTGTTTTATGAAAACTATAATGTTGAAAGGCTCTCAGATAAGCAGAAAGTATTATGTTATAGATGCTACAAATAAACCTATAGGGAGATTGGGTGTTGAGATTGCTAAGATACTGATGGGCAAACACAAGGTAGATTACACTCCTCATATCGACAATGGAGATTATGTTATAGTCAAAAATGCCTCTAAAGCAATAATGACAGGTTTAAAATCTCAAAGAAAAGTGTTTTTCTGGCACAGTGGTTATCCCGGTGGTTTACATCATGTATACTTCAAAGATGCTATACTCAAAAATCCTAGATTTGTATTCGAGAGAGTAGTTAGGGGAATGTTGCCCAAGAATAGGTTAAGAAAACATAGATTAAGAAGGTTAATCGTTGCCGCTGATGATAATGTGAAAGTGCCAAGTGGTGCTATACAGTATAATGTATAGGAGGAGTTTATATGGCTTCTAAAGTGATCGTAGCAAGAGGTGCAAGAAAAACTTCTGTTGCGAGGGTTTTTCTGAAACCAGGTGGTAAGGGAAATATAGTTGTAAATGATATCGATTTCAAAGATTATTTCCACAACATATTTCAATTCATGGAATATGTCCTTGAGCCCTTTAAGGTGACTAAAACTTTGGGTAGCTTTGATGTTTACGCAACTGTTAAGGGTGGCGGTATATCCAGTCAGGCTCAAGCTCTTAGGCATGGTATTGCTATGGCACTTGCCACCTATGATCCTACTACTTTAAGACCTATTTTAAGAAAACTAGACCTTGTAAGAAGAGATCCAAGAGCTGTAGAAAGGAAGAAGTATGGAAGAGTAAAAGCAAGAAAATCAAAACAATATTCAAAGAGATAAAGTTTTATACCCCACCAAAAGGTGGGGATTTTTATGTCGAAGTTTGTATATATTGTTTATAATCCTATCAAGAAAGAAACTAAAAATGCCCTAGAGTTAGTAACATCTTCTCTCAAGAAAAATAGTATAGATTTTAACCTTATTGCTACTAAATATGTGGAGATTTCTTCTTTTGAACAGGAAAATATTGAATCCCTATACTCACCAGAGCTCGGTTTAGTCATAGCTTTAGGGGGGGATGGAACTCTTCTTTATGCTTCGAGGTTATTCTCAAGGTTCAGTGTGCCGATAGCTGGTATAGATTTAGGCAAGCTTGGATTTCTAATGCATTTTTCAGTGAATGAGTTAGAGTACCTTATTCAAAAGTATATTTCTGGAAGTTTAGAAATCGAAGAAAGAATGATGTTAGATTGTTGGGTAGAATTTGAAACAACAGATAAAAAACTTAATTCTATTGCTCTTAATGAGGTTGTTGTTTCTAGAGGTAAGTACCATAGGTTAATAGATATCGATGTATACCTAAATGATCAATTCTTTACAAGTTACAGAGGGGATGGAGTTATAGTAGCAACACCAACCGGGTCAACAGCATACTCATTTTCAGCTTTTGGTCCGATATTGATGCCGACTATGGAAAATATAATAATAACCCCAATATGCCCTCACTCTTCTTCTCTAAGAAGTATAGTTTTAGATAAAGATACAGTAGTAACTCTGAAAGTAAAATATACTTCACCCCCTGGAATTGTGGTTGTAGATGGCCAAGAGTATATAGATTTAGTAGATAGTGTTTTAATAAGGGTATCAGGATCTAAAACTAAAGCAAAAATAGTTGTTAACCCAAAGATGTCTTTTCTGGATATAGTGAAAGCAAAACTAAAACTCTACGAAAGATAGTAACTCGCGTAACAAGAACTTTTACTCTAATAGTTTTAGTGGCTTTAGGGTGCTTTGCCCTCTAAGAGCACTCCAAAAATTTTACAGTAACATATTGTACAAGATTGTACAAGCGAGAAATTAGTTATCATCTATAATTCTTATCATTACAGGTTGACCTTTTACAACCTTCAGGTTACTTATTTCAGACAATGCTTTTATCATATCTTTTTCTTTAGCTTCGTGAGTTATCATGACTAATGGAACAAATTCTTGTGGACTTACTTCTTTCTGTATTACCGACGCTATGCTTATGTTGTTATCACCAAGTATTTTTGAAATAGCTGCAAGAACACCAGGTTTATCTATCACTGAAAACCTTAGATAGTATCTTGTTATCACATCTCCGATTGGTTTCATAAATTTTTCTCTAAGTATCTTCATCTTGGATATATACTGAGGAGAAGAGAGATTTTTAGCAACTTCTACTATATCCGCTACTACCGATACTGCGGTTGGATATCTCCCAGCACCTCTACCATAATACATTGTTTTAGAGAGGTTTTCAGAATTGACTAAAATAGCGTTGAATTCGTTGCCTACATGAGCAAGCTGATTAGTAAAAGGTACAAGAGAAGGATGAACTCTAAGATCTATATTTCCTTCCTCGTCTATCTTAGAGATACCTAGTAGTTTTATAACAAATCCTAATTCTTTGGCATAGACTATATCTTTCTGTGATATGTTCCTTATCCCTTCTATATAAACTTCTTCGAATTTTAACCTAGCATTGAAAGCCATTTGAGATAAGATGAAGATTTTGTGAGCGGTATCTATTCCATCTATGTCTAGAGAAGGATCTGCTTCAGCAAAACCTAACTCTTGTGCCTCCCTGAGAGCATCACTAAATTCCTTACCTTCTTCATACATCTTTGTAAGAATAAAATTTGTTGTCCCGTTTAGGATCCCAAAAATTTCTGTTATTCTATCACCAACTAGCGCATCAGAAAGCACTCTTATTATAGGTATCCCACCACCTACACTTGCTTCATAACCTATGGTTAGATTTTTGGATTTTGCCAATTCAAACAACTCATACCCCTTTTCTGCCAACAATGCCTTATTCGCTGTTACAACACATTTTCCACTACTCAAAGATTTAGTTATTATATCATAAGGTGTTTCTATTCCGCCTACCAGTTCAACGATTACGTCTATCTCTTTATCTTCAATCGCAATGTTATAATCTTTTACTTTTTGAGCATATAGAATTTCTACTTCTTTATCTATAAAGTTCCTACTTACAACGTACTTTATATTTATATCAACACCTGCTCGATTTTTTATCAATTCCCTGTTTTTCTGGAGTATACTCACAACCCCACCACCTACAGTACCAAAACCTATTACCGCTATATTAACCTTCCTCATAAACTGAAAATTTATTGTATATATCTCAGGTTCAAACTATCAAAATATCATAATACTTAAAAACTCAAAGATTCCCAAAACGTTGCCTGGTAAAAATTGTTTTCTGTGTAATATTCAAGTCAGATGCAGAGCTCTTAGGTACTTGTGTCTAAGACACTTTCCTTAAAAAACGTGGTAATCTTAGGGGGCGGAGCCCCCTATAGAATCTCTTAGGGATGGTAAGTATATTATCCTAATTTTAAAAAGGGAGTATTCTTAGAGGGCATAGCCCTCTAGAATGGCAATTAGGGTGGGTTGGGCGGGAGTTGCCCTAGATGGATGCTAATAAAAACTCTTAAGTAGAAATTCCTGGTCAAAAATTTACTTTATTTGTTTTAACAGTTTATGCTTGTTTATTCTTAATATATGAAGAAAATATTCGAGAGGTGTAAAGAGTTTATGAAGAAAAATTATTCTTATGTTCTAGGGATTGTGATAATTATTGCATTATTTATAGTTTTCTTTCTGTCTTCTTACAACTCGATTTTTGGGCAAAGAGAGAAAAGCAAAGATTACTATTATTACTTAGATCTTCTCAATACTGTGTATAACATAATCGAGCAGAGTTATGTTGATGAGACGAATGTAGACCCTAAAAAACTTTTTCATGGTGCCATAAAAGGGATGTTGGAAAGTTTGGGTGACCCTCATACTGCATTTCTTAGTGAAGATGACTTTAAAGAACTTAAAACGGAAACTTCTGGTAAATTTGGTGGTTTAGGTATTCATATATCCTCAAAAGATGACTTTATATATGTGGTATCTCCTATAGAAGGTACTCCTGCGTATAGGATGGGTATAAAACCTGGTGACTATATAATAGCAATAGAGTCTGAATCTACCAAAGGGATGCCTGTTGATGTAGCGGTCAAAAAGTTAAGGGGTAACCCAGGCACAAAAGTAAAAATAACTCTAAAAAGAGGTAACGATATATTTGACTTAGTCATTACTAGGGAGATTATAAATGTTCCTACAATCAGGTATGGATGGCTTGATGAGTCGAGAGGTATCGGGTATATAAGGATAATTCAATTCTCAGAAAATACAAAGGATTTGTTTCTGAAAGGTGTAGAAAGCTTAAAGAAAGGGACACTAAAAAGTTTAATCATAGATGTTAGATACAACCCTGGTGGGCTTTTAAACCAAGTTATAGAAATACTAGACTATATGATACCAAGAGGTATAATCTTAGAAACTAAAGGTAGAGCTTATGGTACCTCAGAGAAATACTACGCTAGCGGGGAAAATCTAATTCTACCAGAAAACCTACCTATAGTTGTGCTGATAAACGAAGGTTCTGCTTCTGCATCTGAGATATTAGCAGGAGTTCTACAAGATACGCACAGAGCAGTTATTGTTGGTAAAAAAAGTTATGGAAAAGGGTCTGTCCAGACAGTTAGAGAACTTCCTGACGGATCGGGTATAAGGTATACAATAGCAAAATACTACACTCCATCTGGTAGAACTCCAGATAAACTAGGTATAACACCAGATGTCGAAGTTTCCGAAACTCAACTATCTGAAGAGGAAATTGAAAACATAAGAAAGGTGGAAAAGGCAGGATATATAAGTGATTTTATGAAAAATAAGAATGAACTAACTGATAAAGATCTCAAAGAACTTACGAGTTTACTGAAAAGCAAAGGTATCAACCTGAGCGATAAAGTTGTGAGGAGACTTGCAAGAAAATTTCTACCGGGTATACCACTCTTCGATGAAGATGATGAATACATACAAAAAGCAATAGAAGTGTTGAATAACTATGTCAAATACGCTAAAAATGTTGTCTATTACGAATAAAAAATTGATAAATTTCCGATTATGGTAACCTTTCTCCCAACCTACCCTAAAAGGTTTTATAGAAGATTTCACACTTAAAAATACCTTGTCTAGTGATCATACTTCATTATGAAGTTTTAGACAGTGTTGCTGGAGAGATCTCACTATAGCATAATAAATGTGCTGAAAATTTTGTAGTTGAAGATTTTAAGTCTTTGCGTCGAATTCGATGTGGAAACAACATGTTTCTTACGATATTTTCAAAAATTTCTATTTAACAAAGTGCTTAAAGCACTTGTGTCTAAGGTGCCTAAGGGCGCCTAGGGTGCCTTCCTTAAATAATGGGGGTATTCTAGGGGGCGAAGCCCCCTATAAAATCTCTCAGGGCGGGTGGGCGGGTGTCTAAGACACTTTCCTCAAAAACAGAGGTACACTTAGTGCAAAGACCCCTATAATTAAAAAAAGAGGCCTAGCCTCTCAGAAACGGGAGTACCCTTAGAGGGCGAAGCCCTCTGGAACAACAATTAGGGTGGGGTGGGTGGGAGAGTGCCCTAGATAGGGGCTAATAAAAATTCTTAAGTAGAAATTCCTGACGATGTTCTTACTAAAATTGAATAGAATTGCCATTTTAATCGAAAATAAAATTAAGGTTTTTCGTAAAACTTATGAAACAGGTAGATTACATAGATGTAACAAATAGAATTGAGAAGGAACCTTCTAAAAAATATTCTCTTAGCATATTAATTATCGGTAAGAAAAGTATTTTTGCGTTCAGAAATAGACTCGAAGATGTGAAAATATTTTTTCAGAACTTTTCTAATATAGAAATAATATACATAGATCTATCCGAAGTAAGTGTAGAAGATTTTTCTGAAGTATTGGATATCGCAAGAATAGTTATACCCAATCGAGAGATCTCTTTTTCTGAAGCAGTGAATATTGGCATGAAGATAGCAAAAGCTAACTTAGTTGTTGTTCTACCTGTAAACTACCGACTCTCATCCTTCCATATTAGGGAAATAACTCAAGTATTTGAATCTGAACCAACACTTCTCTGTATAACGCCACAAATCTTATATCAAGGTAAAAGGATTGCTAACATAGTTAAATTTGGAATAGTGGGGGGAGTGATCGAATGGATGGTACTAAACGACTCAAAAAATATGTCAAATCTAACTCCAAATAGCTTTCTAGGAGTTTTCAACAGAAAGCTTTTTAACTCCATAGGAGGTTATGCCACAGATTTACCCGAGGTAATCTCGGAGATAGAGTTTGGAATAAGAACCTGGACAAGCGGATGTATAATACTCTCTTCAAAAAGCTTTTTAGTAGACAAACTCGCCGAGTTTGATATCCCTATAAATATCTCAAACTTCCCACAGCCAAACAATTCTTTCAAATATCTATTATCAAAAAAACCTTCAATTAGCATACTTAAAGACTTACTATTACTACCCGTAAAATTCATAACCTTTAGATTTAGAGACATCTCTGAGTTCTTCTCGAGATTAAAAGTATATTTTCTATACAGAAACAAAACCGTCTTCTATACCCCTGAAATAGAAAAGATTTCATATGTTATAAATTATAAACACGAAATTTAATGGTTTCTGTATAATTTTTATACACCCTTTATAATGTGTGGAATTTATACATCTAACAGGGATGTTATATTTTCATTTTTCATGAAACTGAGAAAGCATTTAGTTAGCTAACATTTCGCAGAGGTGTTTATAAAGTTTTTTCTATTGCTTCTGCTTCTTTACTTTTTATTTCCAAGAGTTTTAATGATTCTGCTATAACACTTTTGGATGCTTCTATTTCGTCGCATACTACCACATCTACACCTGATTCATAGAGTTTATTCACTTCAGAGCTAAATTTTGCTCTAGCTATTATTTTTATTAAAGGATTTATAGATTTTGCTTTTTCTGCTATGACTATTGCTTCATTTATTACTGGTGTAGTCACAATAAGAAGTTTCGACTTTTTCACGCCAGCCCATTCTAAGACATTTTCTCTTTTAGCATCTACTAGATGTATATTATAGTTTCTACTTCCATACCTTGACACAGTAGTGGGATTTGTTTCTAAGACTATGTGAGATATTTTGAGATTTTTAAGTATTTCTACCAATCTTTGTCCAGTTGGACCAAATCCCACTACTATCGTATCGTATTCTGAAGTTTCTGACTGTAATTTTTTAGGTTCCTTCAAAATTATGTTCTTGCTGAAGTAATCGGTTAAACTGATTAGAAAAGGAGAAACTATCATACTTATGACGATTGAAGTTGATACTAGACTAAAAGTTTCCTGTGAGAATATTTTATATTGTAGAGCCATAGTGCCAAATACAAATCCTATTTCACTAATATTTGAAATCAGAGCAGATGATTTTAAATTATGCTCTATATTAACTCTAGAAATATGATTTATCAGTAACATTATGGCAAATTTCCCAAATATTAATGAAAAGGTTATACCTAATATTGCCAAGATGTTCCTGGATACATATTCTAAGCTTAAAAGTGCTCCGACGTATATAAAGAAAAAGCTAACAAAAACTTCCTTAAGTGGTAACAATTCAGTTGCTATATGTCTACCAAAAAAAGTATCTGATAGAACTAGCCCAGCTGTAAAAGCCCCTAAAAATGGCGAAAGCCCAAGAATTTTAGCAAATATAGCGCTTCCAAAACTTATCAAGAGAGCTGTAAAAACTAAAAGATATCTCTCTCTTGTCTTGAGTATATCTAGAAGGTAATTTTTTGCGAAAAAATATAGTAAAGCGTTATAGACAACAAATACACCAAAACCACCAATGGTTGTATATAACATCGAAACATTGATCTCGAACACAATCGGTATCAGTGCTAAGAAAACTACAGAGATTATATCTTGGACTAAAGCTACTATAAATGCTATCCTTCCATACTTAACACCTATCGCGGATTTCTTTTCAACAATCGAAGCTATTATAGCAGTGCTACTCATTGTGAATATTACACCTAATGTAAAAGCAATCCATATGTCTTTTGACAATACAAAAACCATCCCCCCTATTAGAATCAGAGAAAATATCACTTGTGAGAACCCTATGAAAAATACTTCTTTTCTGAATTCCCAAAACTTCGAGAACGAGAATTCTATTCCCAATGCAAACAGTAAAAATATAATGCCAAAATCAGAGATAGCTGAAAATATTTCATTTTCATGTATTACACCTAGGTATCTTAATAATATTCCTCCTACTACCAAAGGTAAAATGTAATTTATGTTGAATTTGCTAGAAACTATAAGCAAAATGAAAGCAACTAATACTGTTATAAACAATCCGGTTACTATGTCTATGCTACCTATAACTGTTTCTATCATTTAAAGTTCCTCAATTTGTATCATGGGATTTGTGTATATACAGATGTCTGCGGCAATTTTCAACGAGTTCTCAACTACAAACCTAGGATCTGCATTTGGGTTTGAAATATAAAATGCTTTTGCTGCTGCTAGGGCATAAGATCCACCTGAACCAATAGCTGCTATATTTTCTTCAGGTTCTATGACGTCTCCTGTACCAGAGAGTATGAAAATTTTTTCTTTATTTGCAACTATCATGAGCGCCTCGAGTCTTCTTAGTATTTTGTCGGTTCGCCACTCCTTCGCTAGACTTACAGAAGCTTTTGTAATATCACCGTTGTTTTCTTTCAATTTTTCTTCAAATTTCTCTAGTAACGCAAAGGCATCAGCAGTAGCACCCGCAAATCCTACTAAAACTTTCCCTTCGTATATTTTCCTTATTTTTCTTGCGTTAGATTTTATCACCGTTTCCCCCAAAGTTACCTGCCCATCTCCACCCATCACAACTTTACCATTTTTAGATATACACATTACAGTAGTAGATTTGATTAATCTTTTCATACTTCCTCCCATAGTGACAACAGAATTTAATTTTAAATAGAAATATGTCAAAATTTATATTTTAAAATCTACCAGATCAAAACACATCATGATATCGTTAGTAAACTAAGTCTGATTTCAAAATTTTTCTCTTGTAGATATTTCATATAACTCTAGTTTTTTTGAAAATAGGGGTATTCTTAGGGGGTGCCTAAGGGTGCCTAAGGTGCCTAGGGCACTGTGCCTAAGGCACTTTCTTAAAATAGAGGTCAAACCCCTAAATTAAGGAAAGAGGCCTAGCCTCAAAGAGGCTTAGCCTCGGGGGTAATCTTAGGGGGCGGAGCCCCCTGTGAAATTTCTTAGGGTGGGTGGGAGTTGCCCTAGATAGGATGCTAAAAAGCAAACAAGAATTACCTAACTAAAACGGGGGTATTCTTAGGGGGTGAAACCCCCTATAAGTAACTAAAGGGTGGATGGGCGGGAGTTACTATAAATAGGATGCTAAAATAGAGAAAACAATTAACCTATTTGAACAGGTGTAATCTTAGGGGACGAAGCTCTCTATAAAATCTCTTAGGATAGGCGAGAAGTTACTTTCTAATTCAAGGGGGTATTTTTAGGGGACGTAGCCCCATATAATTAAGAGAAGAGGCTTAGCCTCGTGCCTATGGCACTTTCCTTAAATAATGGGGGTATTCTTAGGGGGCGAAGCCCCCTATGAAATCTCTTAGGGAGGGTGGGTGGGAGTTACCCTAAATAGGTTGCTAAAAGTAAATAAGAGTTACTTAACTCAAATAAAAGTTACCTAGTTTGAATAAAAAAGGTACTTGCTTTTACTTTAAAAGGTTTAACAAGTTGTAGACTTATCACACATAGTGTTTAGGATTTTATTCGACTGCTATTTAATACTCATAGGCAAAAGTTTTGTGAATAATTTCTTTTCTAGGTGTGATTATAACGACTCTGTATATTCCCCTTCTAGAGATGATGTTTTTGGTGTTTATTTCAATAAGCCTTGAGTTTGTTATCGTTTTGTATACCAATATATGTTTTGGATTGAAAACTTTTACCTCACTACCTACTGGAATATTGTGGATTTTTATAACTTCTGTGTTTTTGGTGACTAGAGTAGGGAGCAAAAGTATGTTTTCTCCTGCTATTTCCATTATTTTCTCTTCAGTTATAAAAACTTCAGTTGAAATATTGGTATAAAATGCGTTATAGAGTATAGTTATCTTGTATGGCGAGAATTTTATATTCAAATTTTCGTTTTGAAGATTTACTGTTCCCGTAAAAAAGGAACCTATTTTGTTTAATTTTTTTAGTCGGATGAAATCTTCAGATATTAGGCTTACGTTTACGAAATCTTGATTCAGTTCCTGAATGAGAAATATATCAAACTTTGAGTCTTTTGAAAGGTATTTTGAACTGGTATATATCACAGGATGAGCAAAACCATTGTACCTGGCAGGAGTCTCATACCAACTCAAGTATTTACCTCCAAAATGTGTATAGAAACCATTAGGTAGTAAGCTTACAGTGTTTCTAGAAGCACTAAAGTTGAATTTGTTAGAATGTGAAAAAGGTAACACACTTACACCTTTGCTTTCCAAAAAAGATATTATTTTACCGTCTCTAAATGGATGGTCATCTGAGAGGAAGATTAGAGAGTCTTCGTCTATATCTTCTGTTTCCATCAAAATGTACTCATCTGGTAGGATCTCAGTTCTGTTTGAGACAGGACCTAATTTGGAAGAGAAATACGATTTTGCTGTAACCGAAAAATAATTTGTTTTCCTATTGCTGAAGTAGCATATGTAAAAGTTTGTTAAAGGTATGATATCAGTAGAAATGTTTAGTATTTCAACATATTTATCTCTAGGTGATGGTGTTATTAGAAGCCCTTCTCTAAAGTAACTATACCAAGACTTGGATGGTCTAAAGCAAACTTCGTTTATTTGTATTTTTTGATATATTTGCGATAGTAGAAATAGATTATTGATTATAGAAGTTGCGAAATACTTTCCCTCGAAGTTGGCTACTATCTTCTTACCATTACTAAATGGAACATTTATGGTTATACTATAAAATCCACTTGAATTTTTAGTTAGGTAAACTGTGTGGTATTCTAGTATTTCAACTGGTAAAACGGAAGCATTAGTATTCATTTTCAGTGTCAAAGTTATTGGAGTTTTTCCATCATGAAAGGTTGGTGATATGTAGAATTCCAAATCTTTATTGTCATACCCAGGTGTAAAAGTCTCAGAAGTTATAAAATCATTTTCGTTAACTCTGAATATAGATACAATACTATGATTAGAAAGAATTATATTTCTTATTTCGTCTATTAGTATACTATTAGAAATCAACTTTACAGAGAAAAGATTTTGGTAATCTATACCTTTGTTTTGTGTGAATAAATAGCTTTCAACTTTTAAAACTAATGCATTGCTTGGAAAATAAAAGACCTTAGAGCTATCCTTATAACCTTCAGGCAGAATAATAGCATAAGAGTTAGGTTCCAGAATAAAGGAATTTGTTATACCTTTACTTTCTAAATCAAAGTCAATTAGTTCTAGAGAATATATTTGTCCCTCTATGCTTACCTTTAGATTCGATAAGTCTATTGCTACAGGTAATTCGTTATATACTTCTATATATTGGCATCTCTGGGTATCTAAAGGAAGATTAAAAGTAATTTCAGTTATTTTTAGGCTAAAACTTTGGTATGTTATAAGCAGCAAAATAGCTGATAAGCTAATACTTACTATATGAAAATTCATCAACATATACCAATCTGTCGAATATTTCCGTATTCAGTTCTTCTAAATACGAAAGGAGTTCTAAATTAAAGTTTCCAGAAAAACCTTGGTCGTAAGTAAACAATATAGTATTGTTGAGACGGAATTCAACATTATATCTGGTTACAAGTATCGATAGAGTGTTAAAGTTAGAAATTATTTGTGTATTTGTCATGTATATGTTTGTTAAAGATGTTTGTATACTACATATGACTATAGAAATATCATTCAAAGTTTTAATTTTCATCGATATTCTGCTTGTAGTAATATCTTCTAACAATCTCATCTCATAGACTATGTTGGAAGGAGTATTTACTATACTGCTAAAATAACCTGTTTTGAATTTGTAACTACTTAAGAGGCCACCTGAATCAGTAGTGTTTTGAGGATTTCTAAATATCAAAAACCCATTTGACACGATGACATTCTCCGGCTTGAGTGAAGAGAAATTTTCAGTTCTGTTTAATGTAATCCAGTTTTCAGAAGAAAAATAAGAAAAGTTATCTACAAAAAAATCTGAAGTGTAAACATCTGCTCCTGAAGTGTCTCCAAATTGTGGCATACAACCTGAAAGGTAAGATACTAGAATAACTGGTATGAATATAAGATATTTAATCATCACAAGAATTATAATAAAAGTTCATCCTGTTTACAATAAAAAGTCAGAAATTTCTATTTAACAGAAATTTTTCTTTCTAAACAATTAGGGTGGGTGCTTAAAGCACTTTTTTCAAGTAACAGGGGTATTCTTAGGGGGCGGAGCCATTTAGAATAGCAATTAGGTGGATTGAGGGAAAATCACTCTAAATAGGATGCTAAGTAAACGGGGGTATTCTCAGGGGGTGCCTAAGGCACTTTTCTAAAATGGGGGTATTACTAGGGGGGCGAAGCCCCCTCAAAGGGAGTACTCTTAGAGGGCTCCGCCCTCTAGAATAACAATTTAGGGTTGGGTGGGTG
>FWWL01001068.1_pt1 | contig 66950 bp, 55 predicted proteins | sample 2228331 | NCBI WGS metagenome assembly FWWL01 (sample SAMEA103939775, study PRJEB20133) | metagenome
AATCTACCGCCAGGCGAGCATACGAAACTTTTCGAACGCATCCGCGAGGTTGGTAAAGGATATACCGTCATCGGGACGAATTATACGTATAATACCCGCAACCAACTCGTTCATCGGGAGAACCTGACTCGCTTTGAGGAATACGATTATGAATATGACGACCAAGGAAGTCTGCTAACCGACAGCCGCAGCCAGTACGAATGGAATGCCCTCGGACAGCTCACGAAAGTGACGTTTCCGGACGGTTTTGGCGAGAAATACACCTATGATATGCTGGGACGCCGCACTAGCAAGACGCAATTCAATCATAGCGGGGAAACGCAGGAAGTGAGCAACTTCACCTACAAAGGCGATACGTGGGTCATTACCGAAGAGCGAAATGAACTCGGTGAAGTAACGAAATCGTATACGTTTGATGCGAACGATCGTCCGCTATCCATCACGTTCCAAGGCGAGACATTCTGGTACGTCTATAACGGCCACGGCGATGTTATGGCTATGACGGATAAAGACGGCAACGTCGCTGTTCGCTACGAGTACGATGCTTGGGGTCTGGTCACCCGTATGTACAATCGCTACGGCGAACGTGTGCGGGAAGGCATCGGCTGGATCGGCGATCTAGGCACTGGAAACGGCAGTCCGGGATCGGTTCAAGGTCCGGAAGATGACAGCGGCAATACGGAGCCGGACTATCATCCGGGGAATGGTAATGGTAAGGTAAAAGGAAACGGCAACGGCAAAGGAACTACTGAAGAAGCGGCTATAGAAACTACCGCTCCGACAGAAGGGGAATCCACGGAAACTCCGATCGTCACCTTGGACCTGTCTGCTATCGTGACGGAAGAAACAGAACCAACCGAAGACATCACGACCGATCTCGTCAAAGAAAACCCGTTCCGCTACTCAGGATACTATTTTGATAGGAAGACGCAATACTATTACCTACAAGCCCGTTATTACGACCCTCGCCCGGCTCGGTTTATTAGTGAGGATACATATGAAGGGGAGATTGAGAAACCTCAGAGTTTGAATATGTATGTTTATGTGCAGAATAACCCGTTGAATTTTACCGATCCTACTGGTCATATGATGAAAGGAGATAGCCGATTTTATGATACTTCAGTGTATGAAGAATTGTGGTATTTGACAAGAATGTGGAATGCTGCTAATGGGGATGTTGAGATGCAGAATCAAATACATGAAACAGCTAATTTTTTACGAAATGAAGCTGATAGCGGGGCTAATTATAACATCATAAGAATTAATACTTTTATACCTTTAGATTCAATCAGCATGCCTACCGTAGGTACATTCGGAGGAGATGGGGCTAAACGAGGATTTAATTATGATTCATTAGCAGTAAGGACTTCCCAATATATTGTTGTTGATACTGATAATGGTAAAGTGTCCGCAGCGAATTATGTCGGGAAGTCACATAAATTAGGGAAAAACCCAACAGAAGGTAGGGCATCGAATAAAAAGATGCAAGTTAAAACAATTTTACAAAATGGAAAAGTATTTGTTTATGCTGAAGCAAGCGTAGGTAATCCATTAGTGAAAATGGCTCCACCATTAGATTATTATGTTTATATAAATACTTCCGATGGCAGGACAGCCGGTGTATCGAATACTTATCCTGCTTACGAAATCTACATGAGTACTAATGGTGGAACTTATAAATCTCTTTATCAATTTATGCCAACCGATGGAGCATTTTCTCTCTTTGATTTTGCTGGTACTCAAGAAATTGACAATACAAAATAAAGGGGGGTTAGTATGCGTTTCGTATTTGCTTTTATTTACAGTACGTCAATAACTTTTTTTGTTTTAATGTTAACCATATGGATAAGGTCAGAAGGCAATTTAGTATTTGATAATCTACCATTTATAATAATATATCAAGGTTTGTGCAGCTTTGTTGGATGTTTGTTCGGGGAAATTATATTATGGATAATAACGAAGATTAACAAGCGAATAGTGTTGTTAGAATTTTTTATCTTTCTAGTATTGGGAATGGTAATTGGACAAGTCATGACATATTTGATTTCTACAGATACAACAGATATGATTTATCGACTTTATTCAGTTATTGGTGCATTATCATTTTACATGGGCAGAAATTTTCTTAAAAATCAATGGCTTGAAGGATGATTTTATTCAAACCGCATGCGAGTGTGAAAACTCCATGTGGTTTTTTCTATGTTGTTTGATTAGCAATTGCTTTGCATGCCAGCGTCTATGACTACAATTCACGGGAATTCATCACCGGCACTCAGGAGCAGGGCGGTTCATCCGGATACGCTTATAACGACCGGGAGCAGCTGCAACGGGTAGAAACGACGGATGGCGACGTTATTTTGTATGAGTACGATGGTGCAGGCAAAGATACTGTTCGTAAAGCGACGATTCAAGGAACAGTCGAGGATAAGAACCTTGTCATCACGACGGAAGAGCTCGTTCAGAAGGTGCTCGAATCGTTCAGAGTGATGCCGTGCAAGCCGGCCGATCCAACCGATCCTTCCGATCCGAGCAACGTAGCTTCCTGCGAAGTGCAGGGTAACGGGAACGGGAACGGTAATGGCAGCGGCAACGAGAATGGAAACAGTAATGGAAACGGAAAAACCGGCGCATCCGGTGAAGTTCGTATTTTCTCTAACGGCAATGGCGTAGGCAACCATAACTTTGGACCTGTCCGCAATTGTGACCGAAGAAACAGAACCGACCGCAGACATCACTACCGATCTCGTCAAAGAGAACCCTTTCCGCTATGCGGAATACTATTTTGATAGGAAGACGCAATACTACTACCTGCAAGCCCGTTACTATGATCCGCGTCCTGCCCGGTTTATTAGTGAGGATACGTATGAAGGGGAGATTGGTAGCCCTCTTAGCTTAAATCTTTATACCTATGTTGAGAATAACCCATTAATGTTTATGGATCCAAGCGGGCATATTAAAGACAGTTTTGGCGCTACCGTGCCTATGCCAAAAAATTCTGAAGAAGCAGTGAAATATTTAAATCAAGCACAAAGCAACTATATGTAGGGTGTCAGTTTAATTAACAAAATAAGGTCGGGAAAGTCAACTGGATTAATATGCAAAGACTGTAATAAGGTAGAAACATGGAAAAAATACATTAACAGTATGCATGAATGGGCAAATAAAATCAGAGCAACTAAGTATTTTAGGGCTACCCCTATTTTTAGTGTTACTGCATCAGTAAAAAAAATGAAAGTTGAATTAGAATGGTCAGGGAATAAGTTTGTAATGTCTTTTTATGCTACTCCAAGTACTTTTGATAGTGGTTTCTCACCTTTTATCGGTATAAAGACAACTAATGATTTTAAAGGATTTATGAGTAGAGTTAATCTTGTAAGTGAGGGATCAATTCCGATTAGATTAGGGGATATTAGTACGTCATATAAAACGGACGGAAAATAATTGAATCCCAAACTGGACTTGGTGCTTCTAAAAAAGCAAGCTATTCAGCGTATGTAGAATATAAAGTTGCAGAAAAAGAGATAATTAAATTTCCGTTCGATATGTCATTTGTATACAGCACAGGTCCTGCTTACAATGGAGCACCGACTGCACAGGAATGGATAGATATGCTAAACGGGAAAGGGTGGTAGAATTGGTTGCAAGAATAAGTTTTAAGAGGATGTTGTACGGTTTGTTCACATTGATTATAGTAATTGTTGCTTTTTTATACATGAATACCGACAATAAGAAAATTAAAGTGAAACACAAAGCAGAAATTGAAAAAGTAATTACAGAAAGAGGTGGTATGCTTATTTCTATTGAAGAAATGCCGGAAGATGCTGAAACTCCCTTTGATGGTTTATATAGTTGGAAATATAATGTGATTTATAGAGTTACATACAAAAAAGGACAAACCCAATTTATTTCATGGTACCGCGCCGTAATGAGAAAGGATATTCATGATCAGAAGCCTTACAATGGAGACGGGTTTGGGGAACAATGGATTTTTAAGGAATAATAGTTTTTTTACCACATGCGAGTGTAACAACTCCATGTGGGTTTCTTGTGCGCCTCACAGTCGCACAATCTAAGTGGTTCAAATCCACTCGGTTACTTTATCCTAAAGTGCCTTGGACCTTTCCGCCATTGTGACGGAAGAAACGGAACCGACCGCAGACATCACGACCGATCTCGTCAAAGAGAACCCGTTCAGGTATGCAGGATACTATTTTGATAGGAAGACACAATACTACTACCTTCAAGCTCGTTATTACGACCCTCGCCCGGCTCGGTTTAATAGTGAGGATACGTATGAGGGCGAGATTGAGAATCCGCTGAGCTTGAATTTGTATGTGTATACAGCGAATAATCCAACAAAATACACAGACCCAAGCGGACATAAATTCTGCGATTGTGACGGTCCACCATCGCTGCCACCTAAAAATTATACTAATTCTCAAAAAGCTCAATTTTACTTGAAAGCAATGGGATTTAACATTGGTACTATTGACGGCAAAATAGGTGTTATATCGTCCTCTGCAATCATTATTTTCCAATACAGTCAGAAAATAAGTGTTACAGGCAAGGCAGATAATGCTACAATCGACGGTCTTCAAAAGCTAGCGGAGGATGAAAGAATAATAAATTATAAATCAATAATGAATTCGGATGTAATAAAGAATTGGAAACCAGAACAACCTGGTATAAAGCCTAGCAAGGATAATAACGGAAAAATTAAGGTGAGTAACTTAACGAGAATTCCAACATTCAACGGTAAAGATGCCTACCTACAAAAAGAAGCTGCGGTAGCATGGGCATTTTTAGTAAATGAAGCTTCAAAAGATAAAACTGTTGATGTTAAAAAGTTTGCGACAAGTGGTACTAACGCCGGATATCGTACGCTTGAAGTACAAAAGAAGTTTTTTGAGCAATATGGTAGAGACCCTAAACGTGCTGCAAGACCTGGGACTAGTAATCATGGCTGGGGTTTAGCGATTGATTTTAATCTTGATGATGCACAGAAAGGAAAAGCTACATCAAATGAATTAAAATGGCTTGAAAAAAATGCTAGAAGATTTGGATTTGAACCGTATCTTGATAAAGCAAAACCTAAGTTTAAAGATGGATCCAATAATTACTATGAAACATGGCATTGGAACTATAAACCCAATAAAAGTTAAAGAAGGTGAATGGAGTGAAATTGAATTATAAAATTATATTTTTAGTTTGTGTGGTTAGCCTTAGCATATTAAGTGGGTGTAAATCACAAGGAAATAACTTAAACCAAGCTACTGGTTTGTCCACAAACGCTGAAGGAAGTATAAAAAATGATGGTAAAGCAGAGGAACCGTCCTCAGAGGAACCGTCTTCAGAGGAACCGTCTCCAGAGCTTGAAAGTGAAATTAACATTTATGGCAACACATCTGGAAATTTGCAAAATGGAGGATTTGCCGCAATACAGGGTGATTGGATTTACTATTCCAGGGAAGAAAGAAGTGATTATTGGGAAAATGGTGAACTTTATAGGGTTAACGTGAAAAGCGGAAAAAAAGAAAAAATTAGCGATTATGCGGTAAGTAACATTAATGTGGTGGGGGATTGGGTTTACTACTGCAATCGTGAAGATAGCGACAAGGGCTTATACGATGAAGGTGCTATTTATCGAGTAAAGATTGACGGAACAGGAACGGAAAAATTAACCGAAGCAGATAGCTCAACGTTTTTCGTAGTCGGTGAAAACATTTATTATTTGGATGCTTCAGTGCGTAATATCTATAGCATGAAGACAGATGGAACAAATGTAACTCAGCTAAATGATATTAATACATGGAGATTCTATGTTACAGATGAAATAATCTACTATATCTCCGACGGAGATATTCACAAAATGAATCAGGATGGCAGTGGAAATAAATTGGTTTTTTCTGGCGATGCGTCCGGTTTATCGGTTGAGGAGAGTTCGATTTACTATTACGAGAGAGATGAAGAGCCGCTATTTAGAATAAATTTAGATGGTACAGGGATAACAGAAGTTACAAAAGATAACACTTCAAATTTTAGTGTCATTGGAGACCATATTTATTATAGTTCTGAAGATAGTGAAGATTATTTACCCTATATTTATAGGGTAGATTTGAACGGAGAGAATAAATTAAAAATAGCTCAAGGTGAGATTGGAAGTATAGTGGGTAATTGGAATTATTTTTATGAACAATATGCTGAATGGGCAGAACTGGAAAGAATGAAATTGGACGGTAGTGAACGTGAAAAAGCTTTGTAAATAAAGGGTACGGGTCGATTATGGTCAATACCACCATAGTTGGCCTTTTTTCATTGTGTTGAGTTATACGTTCGATGGGATATTGCTTTTAACATCCGAATCAATTTTATTTAATTCAAAGCCTTACTGGGCTATAATGTCTCTCAAGAAGAGATAGACAAATGGGTCAAATTGGCGCAGAAGCAAGTCGAAAAAGATTATTTGTCTCCGCCGGAGTTCAAAGATTCAGATAGTGATTGGAGTAAAGTTTTTCGTTATTTGATTTATATAATCCTAGCGATGGTTTTGTACATTTTTATAGCTAGGACGGTTAGATTTTTTAAGAAAGATAGGTGATCCATATAAGTAATCTTATTTTTTATGTCATATTTACGATTTTCATAGCTATCATCATGACGGTAATGGTGTGGTCAATATCAGGATTATTTTTAAGTGCTAACACAAGCTTAACTGTGCGAGCGAATAGAAAAACATTATTACAACTTACTTATCCCACTTCAGTTTGTTTCGGTATGATCACCTGCTTGGGAATCGATCGGGGCCAGTATTTGTTGCAAGGGGACATTCTTTTAGCAGGATTGATATCAATGTTTATCATTTCTATTTGTAAGTTTGGTTTGTTTATCAGAAGGATGACTATCGGGGTTGGAGCGATATGGAGTGTTGTCTGTTTCTTTTGGGCTATTATATTACCGATTGAAATTGACAAGATGTTCATTGTTTTCTAAGAGGATTGCCACATGCGAGCGTAACTCATGTGGTTTCTTAGATTAGTGAGGGATGTTCATGGAAGGAAAAAGCAATAAAGATAATTATTGCAGAACCATGGGATTTTGTTTCACTTGAAGGGGACAATGAATTAATAGGAACAATCCATTCTCTCTTAAATTCAACTGATGGAAGAGTACGCTTTATAATAAGAGTACAAGTTCCACTTATAAAAACTTATATTTTGGAGGAAATATAGATTTCAAACCGAACCACATACAAGTTATGTGGTTCTCTTGCTTTACTTTTAGCAGAGAAGGAAATGATCGGACTACGACTATCTGGAAGGGCTCGCTAATGCATTTACTCGATCTATTGTCGAGGTTAGGCAAAGAAATCACTGATTATCCCATAGAAAAAAACCTCCAATCTCATGATTGCGAAATGAGATTGGAGGTTTTCGCATTCGTTCGGTTTATTTCGATTCACCATTTAAGTAATTAAAGAATGGACCATCGACCCAGAAGTCATAATTGATGACCTCTACAGTTGGATCAAGTTCCTTCAGCCCGGCGGAAACCGTGGCCGATTGTTCCTTCAAGGAGAAGGATTGGGCGTAGTAATGGCCTTGCTCGATTTTGTTGTTGGAAATTTTCTTGTAGTTTTTAAGCTCGGTTAAGGAGTAATATAGCGGCTGCCACCATGAACCATAGAGGAGTCCGGGTTGTTTGTCTTCGTTTTTCTTGGCGTATTGAAGCACGATGGAATCGAATCTGGTTTTATCCGAGGCCGTACCGAACTCGAAGGCAATATCGTATTCTTTGGCGTACTCGATATAGTTCCCGTTCTCGATCTGAACGACTTCATACAAGTCGGACACGCCGGGTTCTCCCCACTCCTTCAAATAGATGAATGCGGAAGTTTTCGGCTCGAATTGGACTTTGGCTTCGATTCCTTCACTGCGAAGGAGCCCGATGAGTTGCAGCGCATGCCGTAGATCCGAGTGCCCGTAGACGAGCGATAGGGAGTCTACGAAGTTGGCGTCGTATCGGCTGTCCTTCAGGTTATAGCCGGTCACGAGATTTTTCTTAAGCGCTTCGTCTACGATTTTCTGCAGCTCTGGCGCCTTAATGATATCGGATGTCCGGTAGGCATCGTTTAGTTTGCCGAAAATATCCGAATCCGACGAATACCCGATGTAGTGTTTGTATTTTCCTTTGATTTCCAGTGCTTTACCAAGCAGAACGGCCGATAAGGAAGATGATACGGCGGCATCGTTCTTGATTGATCCATAATATTCGGCGGGCAGAAGGCCGATGTCGACTGCCGCGGCTAATAGTTGAGCGCTTTTGGTGCCGTATGCGTCCGCTTTCCAATTCAGCTTTAATTTAGCAAGAGCTTTTTTCACTTTGTCTTTGGGATATGTATAAGCGAGTTCTTCAAGATCGGATGCTTTCAAGGCGAGCTGCACGGCTTCCATTGCGTTTAGGCGGTCAGTTGCTTTGCCCGAATTGGAAACGGCAATTGCGGAAGGGTCGGATCCTAGAGCGGAAGCAACTGCCGATACATACTGGCCTCTCGTAACTTTTTCTTGGAAGACGATTTTATATTTTTCTTTTAGGAATAAGGCGTAATCTTTTGCGTTCTCTACTGAATGGACGGTGGATAACGACGATTGTACCCCGGAAGGAGCCGATGCCCACGCATCCGTGCCGATAGCTGTACCAGAGAATAGAATAGCGGTCGCTAGGAGAAGTTTGGAGCCAAGCCGCACATGAATTTTCATTATAAAACCTCCGTTATCCTCAAGATTACTATGAAATAGTAGTCAAGATAATAACATACTGCATCAAAACTGTATATACATGGAATAGCATTCCTTACTTAATAAGTTCCCGCAGACCCGCAATAATCTCATAAGACCTCAAGCGGGCTTGATGGTCATAGATCTGCGAAGCAATGATTAGTTCGTCGGCACTGGTTTCATTGACTATCTCTTGAAGTCGGTCTCTTACTTGTTCCTTGTTGCCGACCACGGAATAGCTGAACTGCTTGCGAAGTGCCGTTTCTTCATGCGGAGACCATAGATCGTCCATGCTGTCAACAGGAGGAGGCAATTGACCGAATCGGCCTCTGATAAGATTAAGGAAAGCTTGCTGCTGAGAGGTAGCCAGCCTCTTGGCTTCATGTTCCGTGTCGGCGGCGGTGGCGCTCACTCCGACCATGACATAAGGTTTGGCCAGCGTTTCGGACGGCCGAAAGTTATTCCGGTACAATTCTAATGCCGGCAGCAAGTAATCCGGGGCGAAATGGCTGGCAAATGCGAATGGCAAACCCAATTGTCCGGCTAATTGCGCGCTGAACCCGCTGGAGCCTAGCAGCCAGATCGGAATGTTCTGACCTTCACCGGGAATGGCCCGCACGGCGTTGTTAGAGGATCCGGCGGCAGGATTGAAATAGGAGCGCAGCTCACTTAGGAGCTCGGGGAAATCTTCGCCGCCCGTCCCTAATCCCCGGCGTAAAGCACGGGCCGCGGCTTGGTCGGATCCGGGCGCTCTCCCGAGCCCTAAATCTATCCGGTTCGGATATAGGGATTCCAGCGTGCCGAACTGCTCCGCGATCACGAGTGGAGCATGGTTTGGCAGCATGATGCCTCCTGATCCGACCCGTATGGTCGACGTTCCGGCGGCAACGTACCCGATGACGACGGATGTGGCTGAACTCGCGATTCCCGGCATATTGTGATGCTCCGCAACCCAGAACCGATGGTAACCCCATTTCTCGGCATGGCGGGCAAGATCAAGCGTATTGTGGAAGGAAACGCCGGGCGTGCTTCCCGAAGTAATCGATGCAAGATCAAGAATGGAGAGAATGACTGGTTTTGCTTGCTGGCGATCGGCGTCCGCGGAATGGTTTTGGCTCATGGAATAAACCTCCCCTGATTTGAATGCTAGTCTAGCCAATTGCGGTCATTATGGTCAATATATTGACTATATATGCGGAAATATTGCACCCAACTTTGTTCGGTTTGAATCATTCGTCGTTCATATTCTCGATTAATTGTTGCAGGCAGCGATTGAATGACGAGAGCTCCTCCAGCTTAATATGCTCGAATGAGGCTTCGTTATTTGTAATTCCGAAACGATCCAGATGGTGAAGCGCTTGTTTTCCTTTGTCGGTAAGGCTTACAAGGGTCATGCGCCGGTCGTCTTGCGCTTCGTATGTCGTAACATATTGTCCTTGCTTCAAGCGTTCGATCATTCCGGTCATGTTTTGTTTCGTCACGAGCGTAATTTTCCCTAACTGCTTCAACGACAGATCTCCGTTAGACAGGGCGGAAAGGATAAACCACTGATGCACGCTTGTGAGTCCAACCTCGGCTGCAAGCTTTCGGCCGATGCGCTCCAGCAGGTTCGAGCATCGAAAGATGTTCACGACGATACTGCCATGCAGATGATCTTGATTATCCAAAGCGATTGCTCCAAAAGTCAATTTGTTGACTTAATCCTAATCAATAGACGATCTGGTGTCAACGGAACCGAATAAAAGGCGCATAGTTTATTAGAAATGAAATCATTCAATAATATCTTTCGGCATTCGACAAGTATTGACATATATTTTACATTGAGTTTATAATTATTTGCATAATATACCAAACAAAATGCTGGTATTCACAGCGATGTGAATACAGGCGGGCAAAGAAGCCCTGCAGGCGTACGGTTGTTCGGATCGGGACGAAAATCCCGATTCGGCTGCCTAGCGTTGTGCAGGGCTTTTCGCATGTCTGTTTCACAGCTGTGGATATACGGCACATCCGTGGAGGGATTCATCATGTTAAAACTGATCAGCTCATCTTTGTACCGCAAGGTAAACCAGGATTTTTCCCGGCTTTCTGGCGGCGATTTCTCGCTGAATTGCAGCGTGGACGCTGGTGAAAAGACGTCCTTGCTGACTACGTTGAAGAAGATGGTTCGGAGTTTGCGATCGCTCGTCCGTGTGGTGGCGCGTTCTTCGCGGGGGCTTCACCGCAAGATGGAGGAGATGAGCGCCCAATCGGAGATCATCTCTGAACAAGTGAACACGGTGACGGTAACGATCCGGGAAATAGCCGAGGGAATGCAGGATGCTTCGGGGCATGTCTATCATATGGCAGAGGAAATGAATCGGATAAACGGATATTTGAATAAAGTGAAGGGAAATAACGGTGCGCTCGTGAACGATGCGGTCCGGCTCTCCGACGATGTTGATGCCGGCAAAGGGGAGATGGCATCCGCTATGGATCAAATGGGGCGAATTTCGGAGGATAGCGCTTCTATCGAGCTAAGAATGAAACAATTGTACACGGCTATCGAAAATATCGCAGGAATGACTCGGCTTATCGAGGAGATTACCACTCAGACCCAATTGTTGGCGCTGAACGCGAGCATTGAAGCGGCGCATGCGGGAGAGCATGGCAGAGGTTTTGCGGTTGTGGCCCAGGAAATTTCCAAGATGGCCGTTCAAACCCGGCAGGAAACGGTGGGAATTCACAGCATGATCAAATCCGTGAACGCCAGCGCGGGGGAGTTGAACGAATCCGTTAGCCGAATGCAAACGACGGTGAAGAGCGGTGTAGAGACGATGCAATTCGCGTCAAGTAAGTATGAGGCTACCGAGTCGTTTCTCTCCGGCATACTGGTCAATATGCGGGAGATAGACAGGGAATTGGAAGGAATCGCGTCCAGCACCATGTCCGTTACGGATGCAGTCAACCAGACTTCCGCGATGATCGAGGAAGTGGCCGCCGGCAGCGAAGAGGTGCTGGCTTCAGCGGAAATCCAACAGCAGAACGTTCAGGCGATGACCGACAGCATTAAAGAGGCCGCGCACAATAGTCTTTCATTGCGTTCGGTGGTTTCCCAATTCACGCTTCCCGCCAAAGAAGACAACCATCCTCTGCAAAAAGAGATCGACCTTTGGGTGGAGTGCGCCATGGGCGTCCGAGCCGTTATGGTTTCTATGATTGAATCGCGCGATATCGAAGTGATCAGGAAATGGCATCGGAAGAAGGAAGAACAAGAAACGCGGTTAGCTGCGCTTGTTCGGGAAATCGGGGTAAAAGTAGCCGGAGAACGGGACAAGGGCTACTATAAAGCGTTGGGTGATTCGTGGAAATCGTTTGATGAAGCCAAGGATCAGAATGCTAAATGGATGTTGGAGGGCGAATACGAGAAAGCGAGAGAAGGTTTAGTCACTCGCGGGAGGGAGCGGTTCAAAGCGTCCATGGATTTGATCAACGAATGGATGGAACAGTAAATCTAAATATAGAGATATTGGATTGGAGTGGTTGGAATGGACACATTTTCCTTATTTCATCGGGAAATCATAAAAAAAGAGAGAGCATTCGCCAAACTAATCCGGGAGTTGAACGAAGCGAATAACGGCCTGCACAATCAGGAGCTTGCGAATCAGAAGCTGGTGGAAGGAATCCTGTTCGCGTTAAATAACGCGTTGGAGGCAAAAGACCCTTATACCCAAGGCCACTCTCATCGTGTGAGCCAAATGGCTGTTCATACGGCGAAAAGCATGGGGATATCCCATGCTAAAAGCGAAAGGATCCGTTTGGCCGGACTGTTTCATGATATCGGCAAGATCGGCATTCCCGATTCCATTCTATTTAAGAAGGGCCCGTTGACGCAACAGGAATACGGCGAAATAAAAAAGCATCCCGGTTGTTCGGTGAAAATCCTCGAACCCGTCGATCCGTTCCATAAAGTGCTTCCCGGGGTTATGCACCATCATGAAAACTGGGACGGCAGCGGTTATCCGGATGGCCTTCAAGGCGAGAAAATTCCTCTTGCCGCGAGCATCATTCATGTGGTCGATTCTTATGACGCCATGACTTCCCAACGTACATACCGGTTAAGTCTTAGTCCGTCGGCGGCGCTCGAAGAACTCAGACGGCAAAGCGGGAAGATGTATCATCCCGAAGTGGTGCGGCATTTCGTCAGCATATTCTCACACCATGCACATGCCGATTCGCTCCCTTCTTAAGTTAACGGGCAAACCCCTCTTCGAACCTTGGGCTCGTAGAGGGGTTTTTTAGCGCTGGATCGCCGTGGCAATGAAGCAACTAGCGGGCATGAATTTTGTCGATTTTCGCTATATTTTGTTCGCAATATTTTGTATTGTAAAATCTTAGTAGGAGTTTTATACTATGCATGTAAATTAAAAATGATCCATTATACCTATAAATGCAGAGTTAAGCTAAAGTTCGGCAGACAATGGGGGTCCGTCGACGAGGCAATGAAGCCAAGCGCAAAGCTTTATGAAACCATGGCACAGTTATGCCATGGTTCCATAAGCTTCGCTTGGCTTTTCTTTGTTTCAGACATCATGTTTCCGACGATAAGGAGAATGGAAATGGGTATAAAAAGATTGCTTCAGCCGGCAGTCGCCGTCATGAACCGACTGAAATACTTGCAGAAGTTTGCGCTTTTCGGTTTGCTTTTCTTGCTGCCAATTGTTTTTACGCTCCATGTTGTCTTTTCGGAGATCAACGGGGAAATTCGGGATGCGAGGAAAGAGAGAATGGGCATCCAATATACCAACCAAATCCGGACGCTTTTGGAGCATCTTCAAATCCACCGGGGGATGGTGAACGCCTATTTGTCGGGAGACATTTCCTTCAAAAGCCAGATCGAAGAGGAACGGATAAAAGTGGAGTCAGCCATCGATGCCGTCGACAAAGTCGAGGCAAGTTTGGGTGAAAGCCTCGACACGAAACAATTATGGGAATCGATCAAGAACAGCTGGAAGCGCCTGGATAAGAATGCGACCCAAATGCCGCCCAAGGAAAGCTTCCAGCTGCACACCGAGCTCATTCAAAAAAGCTTTCTGCTTCACACTGCGCTCATCGCCGATGCGCTGAATCTGATCAACCATATCGAGGATTCTTCCGGTTTGAGGCTGGATCCCGAATACGAAAGCTATTACTTGATGGACACGATCCTAAACAAGCTTCCGCTCCTCATTGAAACGGTCGGTCAGGCAAGAGGAATCGGCTCAGGCATTTCCGCCAGACAAGAGATGATGGAGGATGAAAAGAAACGGCTGATCATTTTCTCGGGACAAATCAAATCAGCCGTAGAAGATTTGCGGAGCCGCACCGCTTTTTTCCAGAATTTTGCACTCTACGCCCAGGTCCATACTTATATCCAAAACTATGTCACGGTGCTCGAAGGTTTTTTGAACCTTCTTGACAGGGAATTCATCGATGCGGCCCGCGTGACCATCCAACCGGCCGATTACTTTCGCCGGGCGACCGTTGTGATCGATGCCGGATTCCGGCTATACGATGCGGAAGCTCCGGTGTTGGACGGATTGCTGAAAGAGCGCATCCGGAAACTGACGAACAAGAAATACGTTGTCGCCGGCTTTTCGTGTCTCGTCTTGCTGCTAATTCTCTATATCGCAATCGCGTTTTACAGCTCCATTCTCCGCTCGGTACTTTCGCTCAAACGAACCGCGATGCGCATTGTCCGGGGCGATCTCAGCGCACGCGTTCACCTCGAGACGAAAGACGAGCTGGAGCAGGTCGGCTCTGCATTCAACCAAATGGTCGTTTCTTTCGGGGAAATGCTGGACGAACGCCGGAAGCAAGAGGAGCAAATCAAGTATATGGCCTTTTTCGACATACTAACCGGACTTCCCAACCGCGCGCTGTTTAACGACCGGCTGCAGCTTACCCTGTCCCGCGCCATGCGGAGCGGCCACATGTTTGCCGTTATGTTCCTAGACTTGGACCGCTTCAAGAACATTAACGATTCGCTTGGGCACGACGCCGGAGACCAACTTTTAAGAACGGTGGCCGATCGGCTTCGTGGTTGTCTGCGGGAAGGGGATACCCTTTCCAGGATGGGGGGAGACGAATTTATGCTGCTGCTGCCGGATATGCGCGAAATCGACGAGGCCCGAAGGGCGGCGGAGAAAATCCTTGACCAGATGAACGTACCGGTGACGGTCCTCGGTCATGAGCTGGTCGTTACCGCAAGCATCGGCATCAGCCTGTACCCGTTTGACGGAGAGGATCAAGAGTCGCTGGTCAAGCATGCGGATACCGCCATGTACCATGCGAAAAACCAAGGGAAAAACCGATATCAACTGCACGATGCGGCGATGAACATGAAAGCGGAAGAGCGGCTGCAGCTCGAGATCAGCCTGCGCCAGGCATTGCAACGCGGGGAGTTTATCCTGCACTATCAGCCCCGGATGGATCTTGCGGAAGAGAAGATTACCGGAATGGAAGCGTTGATTCGTTGGCGTCATCCTCAGCGGGGGCTTATGTCCCCGTCGGATTTCATTCCGATTGCCGAAGAGACGGGGCTGATTGTCCCGATCGGCGAATGGGTGCTGAGGACGGCCTGCGCCCAGAACAAGGTGTGGCAAGAAGCGGGCGGACAGAAGATCCGCGTCTCCGTCAATATTTCAGCGGTCCAGTTCCAGCGGGACGATTTCATTGACGCGGTTAGGCGGGCATTGGACGACTCGGTCTTGGAGCCAAGTGCTTTGGAACTGGAACTGACCGAAAGCATCGTGATGAATAACGCGGCCAAGGTCATCGGCCAATTAAACCTCCTGAAGCGGCTCGGGGTGCAAATCTCCATTGACGATTTCGGCACGGGGTTCTCGTCGCTGAGCTATTTGAAACATTTCCCTATCGACACCTTGAAAATCGACCGTTCCTTCATCCGGGATGTACCGAGAGGACCCAAGGATACGGCCATCACAAAAACCATTATCGCACTCGGACGCCGGCTTCAGCTTAACGTGGTGGCAGAGGGGGTGGAAACCGAGGAACAGCTGCAGTTCCTGAAATCGCGCAAATGCGCCGAAGTCCAAGGTTATTTGATCGGCCGTCCGCTTTCCCTCGAAGAAGCGGAACGAATGCTGTACCAAATAGAACCCTTAAATATCCTAAAGGAGTGAAAGAAAATGAGCCGCTTGTTTATTCCCGCCATTGCTTTGCTAAACCGTCTGAAATACGCGAGTAAATTTTATTTGATTGGATTCGTGTTTCTTCTTCCGATTGCGGTGATGCTGGTTTATTTGTTTGGGGAGATGAACAAAAACATCGACTTCTCGAAAAAAGAGAGATTGGGCATCGCCTATTACCAACCGCTGAAAACCTTCTTGAACGGTGTCCAGAAGCATCGGGGCTTGTCGTACACGTACTTGAACGGAGAGGCGTCTTACGAGGAGAGAATGACCCGGGAACAGCAGAATATCGATCTGGCAATTCAAGCGGTGAACGAGGCGGATCTGAAATACGGGACTGAACTGGAGACGACGGAAAAGTGGAAGGCGCTTCAAGGCAAATGGCAATCGCTCCAAAAAGAAGCGTTCACCCTGCAGGCTAAGAAGAGTTTTGCCATACATACCGCCTTGGTGGACGATACGCTATCATTCATTTCACATATTGCCGACTCCTCGAACCTGATTTTGGATCCGGAGCTGGATAGCTATTATTTGATGGACGGCATCGTTATGAAACTGCCCTCCGTGTCCGAAAAAATCGGGCAAACCAGGGCGATCGGCACCGGCGTGACGGCAAGAAAAGCGTTTCAGGACGGAGAAAGAGAGCAGCTTATAGCCTTGTTGGTCCATATTAATTCCACTTATGACGCGGCAATCAGCGGTCTCGATGTGGCGATCAAGGAAAACCCGGCCATTGGAGACCAGCTGAAAGCTTCACGGGAAAAGAACGACGCGGCCATAAACTCATTTATGGAGAAGCTTCAAAAGATCATCTCTTCGGAACGGCCCGACACCCGGCCGGATGAATATTTCGATGCCGCCACCAAAGCCATTGAGGCAAACTTCGGTTTGTACGATCAAGAAGCGGCGGTGCTCGACGGGCTGCTGCAAACGCGGATCGACGAATACACGGCGAAGAAACGATTCGCCGCAAGCCTTGTGGCGGCTGTCATCGTCGCGCTATTGTACTTGTTCTTCGCATTTTATTTGTCGGTCATCCGCACCGTCAAAGCATTGGAACGATCCGCGAACCGGCTGGCCGAAGGAGATTTGACGGCCCGCGTCGCGCTCGATACCAAGGACGAACTCGCGCTGGTCGGAAATTCTTTTAACGCGATGGCCGAATCGTTCGGCAGCATGGTCGCGTCGAGCAAACGCCTGGCGCAGCAAGTGGCGGGATCGGCCCGCGATTTGTCGGTGATCGCAGACCAATCTGCAGAGGTGACGGCGGAGATTGCTTCCGGCAACCAGCAGATTGCCGGCGGGGCGGAGAACCAGGCGCAGGGAGCGGAGGAAACGGCGAAAGCGATGGAGGAAATGGCGGTCGGAATCCAGAGAATCGCCGAAACTTCCGGCACGGTGTCGGACTTGTCTTCTCAAATGACGGGGCATGCCGAATACGGCAGCGAAATTATTCGGCGTACGGTGGAACAAATGCACGTGCTGCAAACCTCGACGGGCAAAGTGGCACAGACGATTCAACAGATGGAGGAGCAAGCGGAGAAAATCGGACATTTCGCCGACGTCATTTCTGGCATTTCCATGCAGACGAACCTGCTTGCCCTGAATGCCTCCATTGAATCCGCGCGCGCGGGAGAGCATGGAAGAGGATTTGCCGTCGTGGCCCAGGAGATCCGCAAGCTGGCTGAGCAAACGAAAGCTTCCACGATCAATATCGCCGTTATGATCGAGGAGGTGCAGCATTTTGCCGGGGATGCGGTTCGCGCCATACAAGAAGGGATGGGCGAAATGGATAAGGGAATCGGGCTGATTCACGATACAGGAGATGCTTTTGACCGGATTTTGCACTCCGTCCGGGATGTCTCTCGGCAGATTGACGAAGTGTCAGCGGCGTCGGAGCAAATGTCCGCCGGTTCGGAGCAGGTTACGGCATCCGTGGAGGAGATGGCGACCATTGCGAAGGAAGCCGCATCCATATCGCAGAATGTCGCTTCGGCCTCCGAGGAGCAGATGAGCGCCGTTGAGAATTTGTCTTCGGCCGCCAGAACGCTTGACGGGATGGCACAGGAACTGAACGGCCTTGTCAGGAAGTTTAACGTCTAAGAAGACGGCAGTGAGCATTTCGTTAATGACATAGGATAGTCAATTGCTTCAGCTCCGCATGCCTTGGAACTTTTTGAATCGCTCCGGGCTCATGCCTTCTACTTTCTTGAAAACCGAACTGAAATAACTCGGGTTGTCGAAGCCGACCCGTACGGCAATTTCTTGCATCTTCATGCCGGGTTCGCGCAACATCCATTCTTTGCTTCTATTAATCCGCTCCCGATTCACGTACTCCATCGGTCTCATTTTCAGCGTTATTTTAAATAAATGGCAGAGATATTGCGCGCTTACTCCAATACAACCCGCCATCTCGTCGATTGTAATCGGGCGATGGCAATTGGCTTCGGTAAATTGGATAACCGGGTGAAGCTTCAAGTAGTTGTGCGTTGCAGAAGGAGCGCTCGTCCACACGTTTCTCATAAGATCAAGCAGGAAAGCGTATAGGAGTTTCGAGCATTCCGTGCCGACGAATGGTCCCCCCGTTATCGCAATGGCATAGATATTTTTCATATGCGCCACGAGAATGTCAGGGTCCGTCGTCGCGTAAACGCCGGATTGCAAAATGCCTGCCTGATGAAGCAGAGAAGCAATCAAGCTGCCGTTAAAAGAAATCCATTGAACGTCCCATGGCTCGGACAAAGGTTGATAGATGTGAGGTTCATGCGGAAACAGGAAAAAACCTTGTCCGGGCTTCACGGGATAACGCCGATCGCCGATAAGAAGCTCCCCTGTTCCGGAAAATGCTTGCAGCCATTGGTAGTCGGGGAAACCGTCGGACCTCTTGGTACGCTCCTGGTTATCCCAATGCCCCGCGCTGGTGAGGTATATCGGGAGTTCGGAATCCGTTTCCGTGACTATAGGTAACACTAATGTATCTATGGGTACCAGCTACTTTCATATTTTAATAGCTACCTGAATATTTTTGAATATGAATAGGTTAAGGAGGATTTTATAATATGAATATAGTTACATTATGATAGGGAGTGTGCATCTTGTCCAAAACAAAATTCGTCTATTCGCCGCCAAAAAATGGTTATCCGGAATGGAACAACAATCCTGAACTATTTCAGCTCAACCGCATGGATGCGCATGCGACTTTTATTACGTACGACTCGTTGGAAGAAGCGCTAATCGGCGATCGTAAATCGTCTTCGCATTATATGAATCTGAATGGGCTATGGAAATTCGCGTTTGCGGACAATCCGGATAAGCGCATTAAGAATTTCTACGAGCAAGGGTTTAATTATAGCGATTGGAATGAAATTCCCGTTCCCGCACATTGGCAGCTTCAGGGGTATGATTATCCGCAATATACGAATGTCCGATATCCTTGGATCGATTCCGAAGTACTGAAGCCTCCGTTTGCGCCGACGAAATATAACCCGGTAGGTTCTTATATCCGAACGTTCGAGGTACCTAGCGATTGGGCTGGCAAACCCGTATTCATTAGCTTTCAAGGCGTTGAATCGGCTTTCTATGTTTGGTTGAACGGCGAGTTGGTCGGCTATAGCGAAGATACGTTTACGCCTGCCGAATTCGATCTGACGCCGTATCTGACCGAAGGGGATAACAAGCTGGCGGTAGAGGTCTATCGTTGGTGTGACGCAAGCTGGCTGGAGGATCAAGACTTCTGGCGGATGAGCGGAATTTTCCGCGACGTGTTTTTATTCACTGCTCCCGATGCTCATATCTACGACTTTTTCGTTAATACGGATTTAGATGATCAATTCCGGGATGCAGACCTCCGGATTGACGCGACTATCGTTAATTATTCCGGCAAAGACGCGGGCGCGTTGGCGGTTGAGGCAGAGCTATACGACGCTCGGAAACGTCCGGTGCTGAAGCAGCCTCTCAAGATGGGGGGTTCCGTTGGGACGAAGGGATCGATTGAGATAAGCGGTTCCGTTCCCGTTGCCAATCCTCTGAAGTGGAGCGCGGAGCATCCGAATCTGTACACGCTCGTTCTGCGACTGAACGATGCCGAGGGACAAGCTGTACAATTCGTGAGCTGCAAAGTCGGTTTCCGCAAGTTTGAAATTCAGGATGGCCTCATGAAAATCAACGGCGAGCGAATCGAGTTTAAGGGCGTAAACCGTCATGAATTTTCTTGCGATACCGGGCGTGCCCTCGGAGAAGAGGATATGCTGACGGATATCCTGCTCATGAAGCAGTACAATATCAATGCCGTTCGTACTTCTCATTATCCCAACAACCCCAAATGGTATGAACTGTGCGACGAATATGGCTTGTACGTCATTGACGAGACGAACCTGGAGACGCACGGCAGTTGGACCTACGGCGCGACGGAGGAGGGAGACGTAGTCCCGGGAAGCAAGCCGGAATGGCGAGATAACGTAATTGACCGTTGTAATTCCATGATGCAGCGCGATAAGAACCATCCTTCCGTTATCATATGGTCCCTTGGCAATGAAGCGTTCGGCGGGGACAATTTCTTGCACATGCATGATTACCTCAGGGCCAAGGATCCTTCCCGCGTTGTGCATTATGAAGGGGTATTTCACTGGCGCAAGACGGAAGCGGCGTCCGATATCGAGAGCCAGATGTATACCTCGCCAAGAGGCATAGAGGAATATGCGCTTAAGGCGCCGGCCAAACCGTTCATTCTTTGCGAATACAGTCATGCGATGGGCAATTCCTGCGGCGGACTGTCTAAATATACGGATTTGTTTGAGAAATATCCCGTGCTGCAGGGCGGCTTCATATGGGATTGGGTCGATCAAGCGATTCGGGTCCACTCCGCTGACGGGACATCCCATATGGCTTACGGCGGCGATTTCGGGGAATCTCCGCATGACGGCAATTTCTGCGGGAATGGTCTGATTTTCGCGGACCGCACGGTTTCGCCCAAATTATACGAAGTGAAGAAGTGTTATCAGAACGTTAAGTTCACGGCTGAGAATTTGCGAGAAGGCCGGTTTACTTTGACGAATCGTCATTTGTTCACGGATTTGAGCGTGTACAAGCTTGCTTGGCAGATCGCTAATAACGGCGTTCCCGTTAAGGAAGGCACCCTGGACGTACAGGCTGCTCCCGGAGAATCGGCGACAATAGATCTTTCGCAAGCTTACCCAGGACAAGCGGGTTATGGCGAAGAATTCGTCCTTACCCTTAGCGCTGTATTGAAGCAGAGAACGGAGTGGGCGGAATCCGGACACGAAATCGCGTTCGAGCAATTCTTGCTCCCGATCCCTTTCGAAGCCTCCGTCGTTCTGCTTGCCGAACATACGGCGGTGCAGGTTCAATCGAATGGCAGCAAATGGATTGTCAATGGGGCTGATTTCTCGGTCGGTTTCGATACCTTAACAGGAGATCTGGTATCTTATCGAATCAAAGGCAACGAGCTTCTGAATCAACCACTTGTCCCGAATTTCTGGAGGGCCTATACGGATAACGACAGGGGCAACGGGCATCACGAACGCTGCGCGGTCTGGCGGGAAGCGGGACAGAATCGGAAACTGCGGCATTTCCGCGCCGAACATGCCTCCTCCGGCGTTGAAGTAACCGTTGACTATGTGCTTCCGACCGAGCCGGCATCCTCCTGCACGCTGGTATATACCATTCGCGGAGATGGAGAAATCTCAGTAAATTTACGGCTTAATCCCGGCAGCAACCTTCCGGAAATTCCGGAAATCGGAATTCTGTTCGAAATGGATCAAACGTTCGATACGGTTACTTGGTACGGCAAAGGTCCCCACGAGAACTATTGGGATCGCAGCACCGGCGCGCGGTTGGGTCTTTACTCGGGCAAAGTGAATGAACAAATCGCGCCTTACTTGCGTCCGCAGGAAACCGGAAACAAAACGGAAGTTCGCTATGCGACCGTGACGAACGCAAACGGCTTAGGAGTTAAGATCTCGGGGGTGCCGCTATTCGAGTTAAACGTACTGCCTTATACGCCGCATGAGCTGGAGCAATATGATCATCATCATTTACTTCCGGTGCCGGCTAAAACGGTCGTGCGCGTGAACCATAGACAAATGGGCGTCGGCGGCGACGATAGCTGGGGTGCCCGGACGCATCCGGAATATACGTTTCTTGCAAACCGTACGTATGCTTACTCTTTTGTATTGAAAGGAATTATCGATTAAACTTATTGCTGAAGAGCAAGCAACGACAAGCAACATTAACATGCCTATATCGACTAAAGCAGGAGGCTTTAAATGTGCATTAAATACGATTCGGAACACCGTTTGTTTCATCTGCAAACCCCGAACACGAGTTATATTATCCAACTCAATAATTATGGCGTTCCCGTACACGCTTATTGGGGGCGCAAAGTCGCGGATGCCCCTTGGAATGGTATGATGGTCTCTCAAGAGAGAGCTTCGTTTTCACCTAATCCCTATCCGGAAGATCGGTCTGTATCCTTCGATACGCTGCCTCAAGAGTACCCGGCATATGGAACGAGCGATTTCCGCCATCCTGCCTATCAGGTTCAGCTGGAGGACGGTTCCACGATTACGGAGCTAGCCTATGTCGATCATCGGATCGCGAGATGCAAACCGAAGCTCGAAGGCCTTCCATCCACGTACGTCGAAAAGGCAGAGGAAGCGGAGACGTTGGAGCTTGAGCTGCTGGATGAGAAAACCGGCTTGCGAGTCGTGCTGTCTTATTCCGTATTTGCGGAACATGACGCGATTATTAGATCGGCTAAGCTGGCGAATACGGGGAAATCGACGCTTCGGTTGCTTAGGGCATTAAGCGGCAGCGTAGATTTCCGTCATGATAAGTTCCATCTCCTGCAGTTGTCGGGAGCATGGGCAAGGGAAAGGGATATCGTCAGACGGCAGGTCGTTCCGGGGATGCAGTCCGTTGAAAGCCGCCGCGGCTCCAGCAGCCATCAGCAAAACCCGTTCATTGCTCTCGTTGCTCCGAATGCGGACGAGGATCAAGGCGAATCATACGGCTTTAGCCTCGTCTACAGCGGGAGCTTCATTGCCCAGGCGGAGGTCGATCAATTTCGAACGACCCGGGTGTCCATGGGCATAAACCCATTTGATTTCGGATGGCGGCTTGAAGAGGGGGAGCAATTCCAAACCCCCGAGCTTGTCATGGTCTATTCGGATGGCGGACTGGGCGGCATGTCGCGAATCTATCATCGCCTATACCGTAGCCGGTTGTGCCGCGGCTCTCACAGGGATCGGACGAGACCGGTGCTCGTGAACAACTGGGAAGCGACTTATTTCCAGTTCGACGCGGACAAGATCGAGAGCATTGCCAAAGCCGGGCAAGAGCTGGGCATCGAGTTGTTCGTCCTGGATGACGGATGGTTCGGTTATCGGGATAACGACGATTCGTCGCTTGGGGATTGGAAGGTTGATTACCGTAAGCTGCCCGGCGGCTTAGCGGATTTGGCGTCGCGCGTAAACGGTTTGGATATGCAATTCGGCTTGTGGTTCGAACCGGAAATGGTGTCTCCCGACAGCGATTTGTACCGCGCGCACCCCGACTGGTGCCTCCATGTTCCGGACCGCCGGAGAACGGAAGGCCGCAAGCAGCTCATCCTTGATTTGTCCCGCAAGGACGTGTGCGATTATCTGATCGAAGCCGTTGGCTCGGTGCTTCGTTCCGCTCCGATCGCTTACGTGAAATGGGACATGAACCGCAACATGACGGAAATCGGATCGGCATTGCTGTCCCCGGAACGTCAGCGCGAAACTGCCCATCGCTACATGCTTGGATTGTATCGGGTACTCGAGGCGATCACATCCGAGTTCCCTCACATTCTGTTCGAGAGCTGTTCCGGAGGCGGCGGACGTTTCGATCCCGGCATGCTGCATTACATGCCCCAGACGTGGACCAGCGATAACACTGATGCCGTTAGCCGGTTGCGCATCCAATACGGCACGAGCATGGTTTATCCGATTAGCACGATGGGAGCTCATGTATCGGCAGTGCCGAATCATCAGGTAAATCGCATGACATCCGTGCAAACCCGCGGGAACGTAGCGATGTCGGGGAACTTCGGCTACGAGCTCGATTTAACCCAGATGACGGACGAGGATAAAGAAGAAGTAAAGGCCCAAGTACGGCAGTACAAAGAAATCCGGCATTTGGTGCAATTCGGCGAATTTTACCGGCTCCGCAGCCCGTTCGAAGGAAACGATACCGCGTGGATGATGGTCGCGGAAGACGGATCGGAAGCTTTCGCAGCGTACGTTCGCGTCTTAGCCGAACCGAATGCGCCACTGGATTGGCTTAAGTTCAAAGGGCTGGAGCCTCATGCGAAATACCGGACAGGGGAAAATGGACCCCTATACGGCGGAGATCAATTGATGTATGCAGGACTGCCTATTCCAGCATTGCATGGCGATTTCCAGAGCTATGTCTGGAGATTCACCAAAGCGTAAACTTGAGTATCTACGACCAATAGAGGGATCTCTCACAGTCATTCATAATGACTTATCGGAGATCCCTTTTCTTCATTTTCCTTTTCTTTCTGTTATCATAAGGAATATACAATTTACTGAATTGCAAATTCGCATTCCAAAGGAAGTATCTAGGCAATGAGCTTTCAATTAACCAAGCGGGTCATTAAATTGTTATGCGGCTCCTTTTCTTATGAAAGAGGAGAAGCTTGCTATCGAGCCCATAAAGTGACGATAAAGAATTTCGATCCCGATTCGTCAATTTATGAAGCCGAGGTCAAAGGAAATATCCTTTACCGTGTTACGGCCGAAATGGATAGCAACGGGGATGTGAGTGCGACATGCACCTGTCCCGCGGATCATTCTTATAGCAAATACTGCAAACATATCGCCGCCGTTCTGTTGAACGTCCATGATCTTCAGAACGCCGGCAGATCGCCGATTCGCTCGTATGCCTACAAGCTGCAAACGGAGGACGGTTTCCCGGGAGGATCCGGACAACTCGCGCCTCGGTTTACCGTCTCAACCGCCAGACCCTCTGAGGTTCCGGCCGGAGATATCGGGCTGGCTAGAAGCGTGTTGGGGCTATTCGGCAACAAGCCGCCGCGTCCAAGCAGTACAAGATCCCTATTCGATACCAGATCTCCTCTTGACGTGGAGTTTACTTTCAGCCCCTTCCCTTACGGTTATCGAAAGTACCTTTTCGGTATCGAGGTCAAGGTCGGACCGAAACGACTGTACATCGTACAGAAATTAAGGGAGTTTCTTGATCGAATCGACCGAAGGGAAGCGTATGCGTTCTCCAAGCATTTCACTTACGATCCGGAGCTCCACAGCTTTCATACGGACGACGATGCGATCATTCGCCAATTAGTCCAAATTTATCATAATGAGAAAATGTACCGGGAAACCTCGAACATCTATTCCGCGCATGCCAACCCTATGAGCGGCGACCGAATGCTTCTGATTCCCCCTTCCTCGTGGGATATTCTTCTTCCCTTGCTTGCCAAAGCGCCATCGGTAAAGCTTGAGCTGGAAGGCATCAAATTCGATGGAATGCGGTTATCGGAAGAACCTGTTCCGCTTCATTTCGAGTTCGGTCAAGATCAGGCTGAAGGCTACCAATTGGATGTTCAAGGTTTGGAGAAGATTACCGTCATGAAATCGTACGGAGTCGTCCTTTACGATGGAAAAGTGCTGAAGCTTCCGGCCGAACAGTGCCAACGCCTATCGGAGCTGAAGCAAATGCTCGAAGCCTCCCGCAAGAGTCAGGTACAGATTCCGCCTGAGCAAATGGAACCATTCTTGGAACAGGTCATTCCCGGCCTTATGAAGCTGGGCAGCGTGCGCATCGCCCAAGCCGTAACCGAACGGATTGTCCATACGCCGCTTAAGGCCAAGCTTTATTTGGACAGGGTAAGGGATCGATTGCTTGCGGGACTGGAGTTTCAATATGGCGATATCATCGTTAATCCGTTAGAAGGAACCGACCGGAAGCGCGGAACAGATCGTATTCTCATGCGGGACGGGGAGCGGGAAGGGCAAATTCTGGAGCTCATGGAGCAAGGCAATTTCGCTAAGACGGAAAGCGGATATTTCATGGACGATGAAGACGCGGAATATGTGTTTCTGTACCATATCGTTCCACAGCTGGAGAAGCTGCTTCAGGTCTATGCCACCACCGCGGTGAAAGCAAGACTTCATACCGGACATGCTCCCGTGAAGGTGAAAGTGGACGTGGACGAACGTACCGATTGGTTGGATTTCAAGTTCGAGATGGAAGGAATACCCGATTCGGAAATCCGCAATCTGCTGAAGTCCCTCGAGGAGAAACGTAAATACCACAGGTTGCCGAGCGGGGCGTTATTGCCGCTGGAAAGCGCTGATTTTCAAGAAATCAATCGTTTCATCAATGAAATAGGCATCAGCAAGGGCGAATGGAAGGGTTCGGAATTCCGTCTGCCGGCAGTCCGAGGGCTTCATTTAATCGATTCCGATAGGTATGGCAATGCCGTCAGCATCGGCAAATCGTTCCGCAAGCTGCTTGAAAATATGAGGAATCCCGACAATCTGGATTTTCCCGTGCCGGATAACCTGGCTCCCGTCCTTCGGGATTACCAGAAGTTTGGGTTCCAGTGGCTGAAGACGCTTGCCCACTATCGTTTCGGCGGCGTTCTGGCAGACGACATGGGGCTTGGCAAGACGCTGCAAAGCATCGCTTTTATCGTTTCCGTGCTGCCCGAGATCCGAAATCTACAGCTTCCGGCGATAATCGTCTGTCCTGCTTCGCTTATGTACAATTGGCAAAACGAGTTGAGAAAGTTCGCGCCGGAGATCCGGGCTGTTATTGCAGACGGCAGCAAGACGGAGCGCGGCCGCATTCTGAAGGAAGGCGAAGGTACCCGTGCTGATGTCATCATCACTTCATACCCGCTATTACGCAGGGATATTGACCTGTATGCCAAGGCAACGTTCCATACGCTCATCTTGGACGAGGCGCAGGCGTTCAAGAATCACACCACTCAGACGGCGCAAGCGGTAAAGGAAATTCAAGCACGGTATCGTTTCGCCCTCACCGGAACGCCGGTGGAGAACGCTATAGAGGAGTTATGGTCCATCTTCGACGCGGTGTTCCCTGAGCTGTTCCAAGGCAGGAAGGCATTTAACGAATTATCCCGGGGCGTCGTAGCCAAGCGGGTTCGTCCGTTTCTATTACGCCGATTAAAGGCTGACGTGCTGAAGGAGCTGCCGGAGAAAATCGAGTCGCTTCAAGCTTCCGAGCTGCTGCCGGACCAGAAGAAGCTGTACGTAGCCTATTTGGCCAAACTGCAGAAGGAAACGCTGAAGCATCTGAACGAAGACGGCTTTAATAAAAACCGGATCAAAATACTGGCCGGGTTGACGAGGCTTCGCCAGCTATGCTGCCACCCTGCCTTGTTCGTCGAAGACTATGCCGGAAGCTCGGCCAAATTCGAGCAGCTGATGGAGATCGTGGAGGAATGCCGGAGCGCGGGGAAGCGAATGCTCGTATTCTCGCAATTTACCGGGATGCTGGGCTTGATCGGTCGAGAGTTGGGCTACCAGGGTGTGCCGTATTTCTACTTGGATGGCACAACCCCTTCATCCGAACGCGTACAGCTTTGCAGCAGGTTTAACGAAGGGGAACGGGACTTGTTTCTCATCTCGTTAAAGGCGGGCGGTACCGGACTAAACCTTACGGGAGCGGACACCGTTATTCTGTATGACCTATGGTGGAACCCCGCAGTGGAGCAGCAGGCGGCCGACCGTGCCCACCGCATGGGGCAGAAGAACGTCGTGCAGGTGATCCGTCTCGTTACCCAAGGCACCGTGGAAGACAAGATGTACGAGCTTCAACAGAGAAAGAAGAACCTCATCGACGAAGTGATCCAACCAGGCGAGGAGGCATTATCCACGCTGACCGAGCAGGAGATCCGGGAGATTCTGATGATCGGCTAACAAATAGCCGGCGGTATGATTCGTACACTTTCTGAGAAGACTATTTTCTTGGAGGTGGTTTTAAATGGAACAACAGAACGGTAAGCAGCAAGTCGTTGCGGTTCGCAAGAACGGGGACGGCGATATCGTGGAGCTTAAGCTATCTTCCGGTCAGGTGGTGGGCTATAAAGAGGCTCAGCAAATGGCCAAGAACGAACAGATCGAGAACGTCAACGTCTTCAAGGGACGGGACGGCGACGAGCATCTCCGGTCGGATGCGGACGGCCGTAAGGACAATAATCTGGATCAATTACCGACCTTCTGAGGCAGCAACCCGGAACCGCTCATCGAGCGGTTTCTTTTTTTCACTCGTATGTACAACATTCGATTAAAAACATAACCCTCACTTATTAATTAGCTTCATTTTTGAAATAAATAGTTGAAATAACAAAGATCCGACTGTAAAATAAGACTGAAATGATGTACGTACAAGTTGATCTAATTAATCCATACCTAGGAGGATTCCCTTATGTTGCAATTGAAGCCTTACGTATTCTGGTTTATTACGGGCAGCCAGCATCTTTACGGACCGGAGACCTTGGAAGAAGTCGCGGCCCACTCCTCGGAGATTGCCCAAGGTTTGTCGGAAGATGCGGGCATTCCGTTTCCGATTGTTTTCAAACCGGTCGTTAAGACGCCCGAAGAGATTCGCGCCATCTGTATCGCTGCTAACTCCGACGAATCTTGCGCGGGTATTATCACTTGGATGCATACGTTCTCCCCGGCAAAGATGTGGATTGCCGGTTTGTCAGAACTTCGCAAGCCGCTGCTTCACCTCCATACGCAATATAACCGCGATATCCCGTGGAATACGATTGATATGGATTTCATGAATACGAACCAGGCTGCGCACGGGGATCGCGAATATGGATTTATCGGTGCCCGTATGGGGATCGCCCGCAAGGTTGTCGTCGGCCATTGGCAGGATGCTCAGGTTCGCCGACGCATCGGCGGTTGGGTGCGCACGGCTGCCGCCTATGCGGAAAGCCGCCAATTAAAGGTTGCCCGCTTCGGTGACAATATGCGTCAAGTGGCCGTTACCGAGGGGGACAAGGTCGAAGCGCAGATCAAGTTCGGCTGGGCGGTGAACGGTTACGGCGTAGGCGATTTGGTTCAACGCGTTAACGCTGTTTCGCAAGCGGATGTTAACCGTCTTCTTGAAGAATATGCAGAGCAGTACGACATTGCCGAAGCAGGCCGCACGGCAGGGCCCGTTCGCGACGCGATCGCTTATCAGGCGCGTCTTGAGCTTGGACTCAAGTCGTTCCTCGAGGAAGGCGGATTTACCGCGTTTACGACGACTTTCGAGGATTTGCACGGATTGGAGCAATTGCCGGGTCTGGCGGTTCAACGATTGATGGAGCAAGGCTATGGATTCGCAGGAGAAGGCGACTGGAAGACAGCCGCTCTGACCCGTCTCGTGAAAATCATCGCCGGAGGGGTGGATACATCCTTCATGGAAGATTACACTTATCATTTCGAACCGGGGAACGAGCTGGTTCTCGGTGCTCACATGCTGGAGGTATGCCCGACGTTAGCCGCATCCAAGCCGCGCATTGAAGTGCACCCGCTTGGAATCGGGGGCAAAGCGGATCCTGCCCGCATCGTGTTCGACGGTAAAGGCGGAGCGGCCATTAACGTGTCCGTTGTGGATATGGGCAATCGTTTCCGCATGATCGTCAACGAAGTGGACGGAGTAAAGGTAGACAAAGCGATGCCGAAACTTCCCGTAGCGCGCGTACTGTGGAAGCCTCAACCGTCGTTGCAGCAAGGGGCCGAGGCGTGGATATTGGCGGGGGGAGCCCACCACACGGTATATTCTTTCGCCGTTACCACGGAACAAATGCTCGACTTTGCAGAAATCGTCGGCATCGAATGCGTCGTGATCGACAAAAATACGAATCCGGTTCAATTCCGCAATGCGTTGCGTTGGAGCCAGGTCGCTTGGAAGTAACAACAAAATTTTTGAATATAATAACATAAATCAAAACGGGACGGAGCAGGGGGTTTTCTGCCGTCCCGTTTCTGTTATGGGTCGATTGAAGCAGAATGGATCAGCGACCTTGTAAAAGCTTCTGAAGCAAAGGAGATACTTGTGATTGAAATACGTTGGGCTCAGTTAGAAGATGTTCGAGATCTGGGCTTTGTCCATTCGGTGTCTTATCGAGCTGCATATAAAGGAATAATCCCAGAAGAATATCTAAATCTGTACACTCCCATCGAGAGAGAGAGGTACTATTATAACGCTCTCATTCAAGGTACAGAACAAATAGCAATTATATTGGTTGATAACAAAGCTGTAGGATGTTTGATCTTAAAGGCTTGCAGTGACATTGACCTACAACAAAGCGCGGGTGAAATATCCGCTATATACCTTCTTCCAAATTGCATGGGCATGGGGCTGGGAAAACATTTATTGAATTGGGGAATAAACAAACTTAAAGAGCTCGGATATGGTATAGCTGTCTTGTGGGTGCTGAAAGATAACAAGAATGCTATCCGGTTTTATGAACGCCAACAACTTATATGCGACGTAACGGAGAGGCAGATTTATAGAGGTCGAAATTTACTCCAGATTAGATATCTAAAGCCTCTTGATTAAGTGAGGTATTGCCCATAAACGGATATTAATACTGGAAGGAGCGTATTTCGAACTTATCGTTTACTGCTTAGGTCCCCCATTGGGGGGAGCAGCTTTGTTGAAAGCATTTTTTGGCCTTCGTGCTTCTTGTGCTTATGCAACCTTTCGGTTGGTAGAGCATTTCTGATCCAATAAGCCCGCCAGGCAAGCATAATTCAGTTTGCGCAGCCGTTTCCGGCCCAATAAGCCCGCCGGGCAAGCTTAAATCAGTTTGCGAGGCCGTTTCTCGCCCAATAAGCCCGCCAGGCAAGCTTAATTCAGTTTGCGCAGCCGTTTCTAGCCCAATAAGCCCGTCAGGCAAGCTTAAATCAGTTTGCGAGACCTTATTATTACATAGAAACTACCCGAAACCAGTGAAATAAGAATGTTTTATAGTTACTACTTTTTTTGTTGTAATATTGAACTAGGTCTCCTCTAAAATTGGGGGAGATTTTATTAAAGTTTAAAGGAATTCAGTTTTTATTAACCTGAGTAGTACCGTATGCCCATTAAATCAGACCTTAGGGGACTGCCCCCTTTCTTCTATTCAGACCCGAGGCGGGGGAGGCAAGAGGTTTGGATCTTTGTGTATTTTATTGTCGTTACGGAAGTTATACACGCGGATCGCGATGATTTTGAGAATGGCATACGCCGGGACGACGATAACCATGCCGAGCGGGCCGATAATCGCGCCTGCGCCGATGACTAGCAGCATAATGGTAAGAGGGTGCACGTTCAACTGCTTTCCCATGATTTTGGGACCGATCAAGTTGGACTCGATTTGGTTAGAGATGATGATAATGGCGCATACCTGCAGCACCGCAACAGGAGAGACGGTGAGCGCGACAATGACAGTCGGAATACCCGCCAGCAGCGGACCTAAGTAAGGAATGACATTCGTTATCGCGGCAACGAGTCCCAAGAGAAGGGGATAAGGAAGATCGATGATCACGTACCCGCAGAAAGTGAGGGTGCCGATAATTAGCGACGTAATCAATTTACTCATAATGAAGGAGCCGATCGATGCGTCGATTTCTTTCAGCGCGGGGAGCACTTCGTTATGAAAGCGTCCGGGAAGCAGCTTAAGCACAAGCTCCGGAAATTTATGCCCTTCCTTCAACATGTAATAAATGATAAAAGGAACGAGACCAAGCAGCAAGAAGAAGTTCATCGCTATATTAAATACGCTGCGCACGCTTCCGACGATGGAATTCAGCAAGTCCCCGAGCGTCGATGATAATTGCGCGGTCAGATTTTCGGCAGAGAAGGTATCGTCTTTGCTTATATTCCGTACCCATTGCTGCTGCTGCATGGATTCCAACCATTGTCCGACTGATTCGACGATATCCGGAAAGTTCTGAACGAGGGTGAACGATTGTTCTCGAATGGGAGGCCAGATGAGCCACGAAAATAGAACGATGATGCCGAATACAGCCAAATATACGATAAAGATGGACAATCCAAGCGGAAGCCGTCTCGCCAAGAACCGAACGGGCGGCCGGAACACGTAATAGAAAATGCCTGAAATGACGATCGGAAGGAATAAAGCGGCAAGTACTGCGCCAATCGGGTCGAATAAATAATCTACTTGAGAAGCCAGATAGGCAATGAGCAGCATAACGATGATGCCATATCCGATTCTAAACCATTTTCCTTGCGGCATAGACAGCCCTCTTCCCGATAATTATTTCTCGTTATCATTATAAATGATCATTAACTCTTTCAGACTGATGATAAACGCGAGCAGGAAAATTACATTCGGAATACGAATATACTCTTTTACATAGGCTTAGAAGACCGTGGGACGCCGCTCACGAACTTTCTTGCGACTTTTTTGAAAATGGGGTGAAACTTTTCATGAAATTCGCTATAATAAATGTAAGTTTCATGTAAATTGTTAGGAATGTTAACTCAAAGTTAACGTGGTTAACAAAAAGAATCAACCCGGTCGCAGCACTTGTCAGCAAGCCCTATCCGTCTGGAGGTGACTTCGTATGCAGGATTCGCCGGTTCTAGTCTCATCCGACGACCTGTACTTGTTCAATACCGGGCAGCTATTCCGTGCCTATCGCACTTTCGGGGCTCATCTGATGGATGTCGAAGGTCGCCAGGGCGTTCGTTTTGTTCTCTGGGCGCCTATGGCTCGCGAAGTTTCCGTCATTGGCGATTTCAACGATTGGAGCGGTGCTGATCGCTCTATAAAGTTGAATCAAGTAGGCACGACGGGCGTATGGGTTGGTTTTGGACCCGGCCTGAACGAGGGTGACCGTTACAAGTACGAGATTGTGAATGCCGATGGAGAGCGGCGTCTTAAATCCGATCCGTTCGGCTTTCAAAGCGAGTTGCGTCCGAATACCGCTTCCGTCGTTGCCACTCTAGATCGTTACGAATGGAAGGATCAGGATTGGCAAGACTCCAGGAGAAAACATCCTCCCTACCAAAAGCCCATGCTTATTTACGAGGTTCATCTCGCTTCTTGGCGGATGGATGCTCCGGAGCAGTTCCGGGACTATGAGCAGCTCGCGCAAGAGTTGGTCGATTATGTATGTCATATGGGATATACCCATATAGAAGTATTGCCTTTGACAGAGCATCCGTTCGATCGTTCATGGGGCTATCAAGCAACGGGATATTATGCGGCGACTAGCCGTTATGGTCCAGCGGAAGGGCTGAAGAAGCTAGTCGACCGCTGTCACCGACAAGGCATCGGCGTGCTGCTCGATTGGGTATGCGGTCATTTTTGCAAAGACGATCATGGCCTTAGGCTTTTCGACGGAACCCCGCTCTATGAGAATTCCGATTATCGGCGGGCAGAGAAGCCGTTATGGGGAACTCTCGCATTCGACTTTGCCAAACCGCAAGTACAAAGCTTCCTCCTCTCAAATGCGTTATTCTGGTTTGACGTTTATCATATTGACGGGCTTCGGGTTGATGCAGTAGCCAGTATGATCGAATTGAACTTCGACAAGCCCGATTCCATGCGAACGGTAAACCGCTATGGCGGGACCGAAGACATCGAAGCGCTGAGTTTCCTGCGCAAGCTTAATGAAACCGTCTTTCTTCACTATCCCGAGAGTCTCATGATGGCAGAAGATTCTTCCTCTTATCCTGCGGTCACATCGCCCACCTACCTAGGAGGCCTCGGATTCAATTACAAATGGAATATGGGTTGGATGAACGACATGCTCCGTTATATGGAGACCGACCCGCACCATCGCTCATCCCGCCATTCCCTCATCACGTTTTCACTACACTATGCATTCTCCGAAAACTACGTATTACCTCTATCGCACGATGAAGTCGTACACGGCAAGCGCTCCATGCTGAACAAAATGCCTGGAAGTTATGAAGAGAAGTTCGCTAATCTTCGTTTGTTCTACGGTTACTGGATATCGCACCCCGGCAAGAAGCTGCTCTTCATGGGCGGCGAATTCGGCCAGTTCGACGAATGGAAGGATTACGCGGGCCTCGATTGGAATCTACTTCAATTTCCTCTTCATGACAGCATGCAACGCTATGTTAGGGAACTGAACCATATGTATCTGGACAACGGAGCGTTATGGGAGAAAGATCATGAACAAGGCGGGTTCGAATGGATCGACGTTAACAACGCCTCGCAATGTATTCTCTCATTCCAACGCAGAGGCAAGTCATCCGAACCTCCCGTCGTATCGGTGTGCAATTTCTCGAAAGATACGCATTCCATTTACCGAATAGGGGTTTCTGAATCCGGTTTCTATCAACTCTTGCTAAACAGCGATGATGCCGATTACGGGGGAACCGGATTTCAAGTACCCTCCCGCGTATCGGCGCAAAATATTCCTCTGCATGGCAAACCTTACAGCATTGAAGTTCCCGTTCCCGCTTTATCCATACAGCTATGGAAGTCGGAGCCATCATGATTGCCCGCATGCATCACAAGGACATCGGCATCTTACGGTTACCGCCGTCCAAGTGCATCAAAACGCTGCAGCGCTTTGCACCCGCAGATTTGGTGTCACGATGACGGTGAAGCCGTTAACTTGGGGAGGAGTGAAGTTCATGCGCAAGAATGAGTGCATCGCCATGTTACTAGCCGGCGGGGAAGGCCGCAGATTGGGTGTTCTGACCAAGGATTTGGCTAAGCCGGCCGTTCATTTCGGAGGGAAATACCGAATTATTGACTTCACGCTAAGCAACTGCGTTCATTCGGGCATTGAGACTGTCGGCGTCCTGACGCAATACCAACCGCTGGTATTGACCCAACACCTGGGAATCGGAACGCCTTGGGGATTGGACCGCCGCGAGGGCGGAATGCATGTTCTTCCGCCATACGTCCGCCAGAAGGGCGGCTCTTGGTATAAAGGAACGGCTAATGCCATCTATCAGAACCTAGGATTTATTGAACGATATGACCCCGAATACGTCCTCGTCATATCCGGAGATCATATTTATAAAATGAATTATGACCTTCTCTTGGATGCCCACAAGAAGAACCGCGCCGATGCAACGTTGGCCGTCATAAGCGTTCCGTGGGCGGAGGCGAGCCGATTCGGCATTCTGAGCGTGGATGAAGACGGCCGGGTCGCGGAATTCGCCGAAAAACCGAAGAAACCAACCAGCAATCTAGCATCGATGGGCGTGTATATGTTTTCGTGGCCTGTTCTAAGAGAGGCGTTAATTCGCGATGAAGCGGAGCGTCAATCCTCGAATGATTTCGGCAAAGATATTATTCCCACGCTGCTTAAGGATGGCGCTCGGCTCTTCTCCTATCAGTTCGACGGTTATTGGAAAGATGTCGGTACAATCGATAGTTTGTGGGAGGCGAATATGGATTTGCTGGAAAATAAGCCTTCCCTTCAGCTAAATGATCGTTCTTGGCGGATTTTCTCGGCAAGTCCGAACCAACCCGCACAATATATAGCGCCAACTGCCCGGGTGCAAGGATCGTTAATTAACGAGGGCTGCGTTGTGGAAGGGCAGATTAACCGATCGGTTCTGTTCCATGGAGCGCGCGTAGGGGAGGGAAGCCTCGTGGAGGATTCCATTCTCATGCCTGGCGCGATCATAGGCAAGGATGCCCGGATTATTCGCGCTATAGTAGGCGAAGGAGCGTTCGTCGACAATGGATGCAGAGTCGGCAGCGTCGATGCTGAGGATATCGCGGTCGTCGGGAGCGGTGAAACGATCCGCCCGGAAGCGGAACTTAAGGAGGCGGAGCCGGTATGAAGTTGCCGATGATGGGGGTTATTAACTTAATTCACGAAGCGGACGAGATGGAGACCTTGACTGTCAATCGTTGCTTGGCCACGGTGCCGTTCGGCGGAAGATATCGTCTTATTGATTTTGTTCTTTCCTCCATGGTTAACTCCGGAATTCCGAAGGTCGCTGTATTCGCGCATACGAAGTTCCGCTCGCTCATGGATCATCTAGGATCTGGAAGTAATTGGGATTTGCACCGAAAACAAAGCGGCTTGTTCGTGCTTCCTCCTTCGATGGAGGATCAGACGGATTTCGGCAAAGGCGACTTATACCATTTTTATCGTAATCGTGATTATTTCGCACGCAGCCCGCTCGAATACGTCGTTATTTCACGCAGCCATATGGTTTGCAACGTCGATTTCGCCAAAGTGATGGAGCAGCATCGGGAGACGGGAGCCGACATTACCGTTGTGTGTAAGCGATCTCCGGAAGGGATGCCCGGTCTTGCCCGTAAAGTGAAGCAGAACGGAGCGGGTCGTATTATCGAGATGCAGGATCACTTCGGAAGGATGGAAAGCGACATCGTATCCATGGAGATGTACGTCCTGAATAAGGACTTGCTGCTTGACCTGGTAGATACATCCTTGGCGCAAGGGCGCGATCATTTCGTCCGCCATGCGATTCTTTCCCGGTTGAACCAATTGCACGTTAGCGCCTATATGCACGACGGCGTGCTGGGAGTCGTTAATAATATCGCGGCTTATTATCGACACAGCATGGAGTTATTGCAGCCGGATGTTTGGAAAGAGCTGTTTTTCAAGCCGGGTTCCGTCTATACGAAGGTTAAGGACGAACCTCCGACGCATTACCGCAATGGTGCCGATGTTACGCATTCGCTCATTGCGAACGGATGCGATATCGAAGGTACGGTGTACAACAGTATTTTGTTCAGGGGGGTTAAAGTCGGCAAGGGCGCGGTAGTCCGCAATAGCATCGTCATGCAGAACGGGGTTATCGGGGAGAACGGTTCTTTGGAAAACTGCATCCTGGATAAGGAAGTGGAGATTCGGGCTCTGCAGCAACTCCGTGGGTCGGCCGAAATGCCATTCATCGCTTTGAAGAGAAAAATCATTTAGACTGGAGTTGGCGTCATGAGGGTGTTGTTCGCGGCATCGGAAGCGATGCCGCTCGTCAAAACGGGGGGACTGGCCGACGTCGTCGGTGCTCTTCCCAAAGCGCTTGCCAAGCGAGGCGTCGATGTAACAGTCGTACTGCCTAAATACGGGGAAATCCCGAAGGCTATAACCGACCTGGCCGTTACAGTTGCGATAATGGAAGTTCAGCTAGGCTGGCGAAGGCAATATTGCGGCGTTCAGGAGGTAACCGTTGATGGCGTAAGGTTCCTGCTCGTCGACAATGAATTTTATTTCAAGCGGGGATATTTGTACGGGTACGGAGACGAAGCGGAACGATTCGCTTTCTTCAGCTTTGCGGTGCTTGAACTGTTAGGACACTTGGATGACATGCCGGATCTTATTCATTGCCATGATTGGCAGACCGGACTAATCCCGTTCTTGCTGCGCACCCGTTATGCGAACCGTCCGGGTTACCGGGATATTCGAACGGTATTTACGATTCATAACCTGCAGTATCAGGGGGTGTTTTCCCGTGAGCTGCTTCAGGATTTGCTTGCTGCCGGGGACGATTCGTTCACGGAGGACAGCCTTGAGTTTTACGGAGCGGGCAGCTGTATGAAAGCGGGGCTTCGCTTTGCGGACAAGCTGTCTACCGTAAGCAATACTTATGCGTACGAAATTCAAACTGAAGCTTACGGCGAGAAGCTCGATGGCGTCATTCGACAGCGGGCTAACGACCTCTGGGGAATCGTCAACGGGATCGATACGCAAGTGTACGACCCGATGAACGATCCGCACTTGGCTGTTCCTTATCGGAATTCCCAGGCCAAGAAACGGCAGAACAAGACGGCTTTGCAGCAGGAACTGGGGCTGCCCGTCGATGAAACGATCCCAATGATCGGTATCGTTTCCAGGCTTACGGGACAGAAAGGGTTCGATCTCATCGGAGAGGCGTTGCCGAGGCTGATGAAGGAAAACCTGCAGCTAGTCGTTCTTGGCTCGGGTGAGCCCGGCATCGAAGAGATGCTTCGTGAATCGTTCTTGCGGAACCGTAACAAGATGGGGCTATGGTTCGGGTTTAACGAAGGCTTGGCGCGTCGTTTCTATGCGGCGTCGGACATGTATCTGATGCCTTCGAGGTTCGAACCTTGCGGCTTGAGCCAATTGATCGCTCTCCGTTATCGCACGGTGCCGATCGTTCGGGAAACGGGAGGGCTGCGCGACACCGTGGAATCTTATAACGAATATACCGGAGAGGGGAACGGTTTTACCTTTGGGCCGGCAACGGTACACGACTTGTTATTCACGGTGCGCCGGGCGTTATCTTTCTACGGCAATGAGGAACAATGGGCTAAGATCGTGGCTAATGGAGCCAAGAAGGATTACGGTTGGGAATCCTCCGCCCGTCTATACTACAAACTATATCGCGAACTCGTCAGCTAAGAAGGAGAGGGATTGACATGGCTCGACATCTGGTCATTGGAAATGGAAGAATGCTAGTCAATTTGGACAGCAACTGTTTTATTCGCGATGTTTATTTTCCGTTCGTAGGACAGTTAAATCATGTGGGTGGTCATTTATGCCGGTTCGGCGTATGGTGCGACGGCGCGTTTGCGTGGTTGGACGATCCGGAATGGGTCATCGATCTCGGTTATATCGAGGATTCGCTCGTTACGAACGTTACCGCCCGACATGATCGCCTCGGGGTGGAGCTGCAGATTAACGATGGCATCCATCAGCGGGAATGCATCTATATGAAACGCGTCGTCGTCCGGAATTTAGGCGATACGGAGAAGGATGTCCGAGTGTTTTTCCACCATGACCTTATGATCGACGGCAATGAGGTAGGGGATACGGCGGCCTTTTATCCCGGTAATCGGACGTTGTTCCATTACAAGCGATCCTCTTATTTCATGTTTAACGGCAGATCCGAGAAGGGCGGCATCTACCAATTCTCAACGGGGATCAAGAGATTCCAATCCGCCGAAGGGACTTGGCGGGATGCCGAGGACGGAGAGCTGATGGGCAATTCGATTTCCCAAGGCTCCGTAGATAGTACCATTAGCTTCCGTACGATCGTGCCGGTCGGGAATGAAAGAACGATCTATTATTGGATGTCCGTTGGCTCAGATATGGAAGAAGTGAAACGGCTTGATCAATACGTGCAGGAGAGTCACCCGGAGAAGCTGCTTAGCCGCGTTGTCATCTATTGGAATCACTGGCTGTCCCGCGTTGGAGACCGTTTCGGCGATTTGCCGGCAAATGTAAGACGTCAGTTCAAGCACAGCCTGCTCATCGTACGGACGCAAATCGATGAACGGGGTGCTATTCTTGCGGCGAACGACACGGATATTCTGCAATATAACCGGGATCATTACAGCTACATGTGGCCGCGGGACGGAGCGCTTATTGCCGATGCCATGTCGCTTGCCGGTTATCATGGGACGATTGCGCCATTCTTTCATTTCTGCGGACGTTTTCTCTCGCCTGAGGGGTATTTGCATCATAAATATAATCCGGACGGCACGGTAGGCTCAAGTTGGCACCCCTATGTCGTGCAAGGAGTTCCGCGGCTTCCCATCCAAGAGGACGAGACGGCGTTAGTGCTCTACGCGTTGTGGAAAGATTACGCGCGCCATGGAGAGATCGAATTGCCGCAAGCCTTGTATAGCACCTTGATTAGGAAAGCCTCCGCTTTTTTGTGCGAATACATGGAGCCGGATTTGGGGTTGCCGAAACCGAGCTACGATTTGTGGGAAGAGCGTTACGGGATATGGACCTATACGGTAGCTTCCGTATACGGGGGGCTTATGGCGGCCGCGTTTTTCGCCGACCTGTTCGGGGATTACGACCGCAGCGATCAATACAGGGTCGTAGCGGAGCAGATAAAACAGGGAATCGTGACGCATCTGTGGGATGAAGAGGCGGGGCGTTATGCTCGCGGCCTCGTGTTCCAAGACGGTAAATGGGCGAAGGACATGACGGTGGAGAGCAGCTTGTTCGGGTTGTTCGAGTTCGGCGTGTTTCCAGCGGAAGACGATAAGGTTTCCCGTACGATGCATGCAATATCGGAGAAGCTTCGCATACATACGGAAGTCGGAGGCATTGCGAGATACACGAACGATTATTACTTCCGTCAGTCCGATGATATCGATAAGGTGCCGGGAAATCCTTGGATTATTTGCACGTTATGGGTAGCGAATTTCCAGATCGAAACCGCGAGAACGTTAGCGGATTTGGCTGAGCCGCGGAGAACGTTGGAGAAAGCAACGACGTTCGCGCTCGCCGGGGGCAACCTCCCCGAACAGGTTCATCCGGAAACGGGCGAACCGTTATCGGTTGCCCCGCTAACCTGGTCGCATGCGACGTACGTCTCGTCGGTGTGCAAATACGTGCGCAAGCAAGAGCAGCTGTCGTCTTCCGCTCCGGCAAGCACCGGGGAGCAAAGCGTTCTGTGGTAGAATAGTGAGGTAAGATTCAGCGCGCCGACTTTACGGCGTCCTTGTAGAAGGAGATTAAGCGTTCATGAAATATCGTCCGCTAGGAAAAACAGGCATCAACGTAAGTGAAATCAGCTTCGGAACATGGGCCATCGGAGGCTCGTGGGGACAAACGGAAGAGAGCGAGTCATTGCGGGCGCTCGATAAAGCGATGGATGAGGGCGTTAACTTTTTTGATACCGCCGACGTTTACGGCGATGGGAAGAGCGAGCGTCTGCTTGCGCAAGCAACCAGAGGCAAAGAAGATAAGATTCATATCGCCACGAAGTTCTGTCGGGCCGGTGACATTCATGATCCGGCAACCTACTCCGAAGCTCAAGTCAGGGATTGGTGCGAAGCGAGCCTCAGGCGGTTGAATCGGGAAACGATCGACCTGTATCAAATTCATTGTCCGCCGCTTGCCGTTCTGAAGGATGGAACCGTCTTCGGAGTACTTGACAAGCTGCAATCCGAAGGCAAAATTCGGGCGTACGGCGTTAGCGTGGAGAGCGCGGAGGAAGGGTTGTATTGCTTAGAACAGCCGGGCGTGCAGTCTTTGCAAATCATCTTTAATCTGTTCCGACAGAAGCCTCTCGCCGAATTGTTGCCTAAGGCACATGCTCGCGGTGTGGGCTTGCTTGTCCGGTTGCCGCTTGCGAGCGGTTTGCTTACCGGGAAATTCACAGGAGAAACTAAGTTCGAGGCGGAGGATCACCGCAATTTCAATAGGGACGGACAATACTTCAACGTAGGGGAGACGTTCGCGGGTTTGCCGTACGAGAAGGGCGTCGCGCTTTCCCGTGAGCTAGGTTGGATCGCGGAAGGCCGAGAGAGCATGACTCGAGCGGCATTGCGGTGGATTCTCGACAATCCGGAAATTACGTGCGTAATCCCGGGCTTCAAGAATGTCCGCCAAGTGGAGGATAATCTGGCGGCGCAAGACGTTCCGTCCTTTACGTCTAGCGAGCAAGAACGGTTGAAATCCTTTTACGCCGAGCAAGTGCACGAACATATTCGCGGATCCTATTAAGCATCTGAATAGTAGAGGGTTGAGTAGATGAAGTATCGTGAGGTGGATTAATATCCCTAATACGCAGTCGAACATTTCGCCATTCGCCCAACCTATTGTCGACCCGCTGTTCTACGTGCTGATCGGGACGTCTGTTCTATGTACGTTGCTTATCGTCGTGCGGGATGTTCAGGGGGCCGATTACGTCGAGTACGAATTTTTGTTGTGGAACCTTTTCCTGGCCTGGCTGCCGCTTATTGTTTCGATGTCGGCGCTTATGCTTGCTCGTATGGCTAGAGGCAGGGATCTGGCGATCGGTATCATTCTATGCGGTGTTGCATGGCTGCTGCTATATCCGAACGCCCCTTATCTTACGACCGATTTCATTCATCTTATCTTCAATGCCAGATATATCGGTTACGATGTGAATGGGCTTATCCTATGGTACGATTTGGTGCTTTTTTTCCTATTCTCTTGGTGCGGATTGTTGCTCGGATACCTCTCGATGCGGCATTTCCATTCAATAGTAAGCTATTATCTGAACGCTTGGACAGGGTGGGCGTTCGTGCTTATTGTATCGATCTTGGGAGGCTTCGGAGTCTATTTGGGACGGGTCGTTCGGTTGAACAGCTGGGATGTCCTGTTCAGTCCGTTTCGCCTTATCGAAGGAATTATCGAGGGAATCAATGCCAGGGCGGCAATCTTCACGATATTGTTCGGAACATTAATTCTTATCGTATACGTATCTCTATACATCCTAGGTAAAAGTCGGCATCAGCGATCGGCCGAGCGGCTGTAAGATTAGACAAATGACATGTCCACCGCAACGATCGCCGGAGTGGCAGCGGTTAAGTTATACCGGAGTAGTTCCGGGTCCGTGAAGCCTGCGGTATTTCTCCGGCGTCATGCCTTCTTTTTGCCGAAAAGTAGCGACGAAATGGCTGGCATCGCGAAAGCCGACCGCTTCTCCGATTTGGCGGACGGTCCGATCCGGGCGTGCTGGAAGCCACTCCTTGGCTTTGCGAAGCCGAAGCTGAATTAAATAAGCATAAGCCGTCTGGCCGAACAGTTCCCTGAATCGCTCGTTTAGCTGGCGTTCCCCGATATTTAACTGCTCGGCCATCATTGCCAATCCCAAGTCGGGATTGGCATATTCTTTTTCCAACCAATCCAGCAAGCCCTGAATACGCTCCAGACGACGGGACAAGGACGGCAGGCGGTTTGTTCTTCCGTTTGTTTTGAGTAAAGTCAGGAAACGATACAATTCGGCAGAGCTTTTCCAGCCCGAAGCGTCAGAACCGGACTCTGCTAGGCGAAGAATACGTTTAAGCTGTAGTGTTATCTCGTCGTCGTTGCGGTCCCATTGGATTTTCTCGGAGAAGGATCCATGCAAATCAACCGTGAAGCTGGACGCCAATGTTCCGGTGAAAGTCACGTAACCGGTTTTCCAAATCGGGCTTCTAGCGCAATAGAAATGCGGTGCATGCGGATGCAGGAGAATGCCCGACCTCTCAGGTAGCTTGAATGCCTTGCCTTGCACGTTAAGCTCGCCTTCGCCTTCTAACGTCTGCAGCCAATGAAAACAAGGGTATCCCTCGGGGCGCTCGATATACTCTTGCTCCAGGTTAAGGCCGATCGTTTCCATTTGCAAAGGCAATGACTCCGAAGGTGTGGGGAATACAGCTCTGCGCAGCACTGGAAAACCTCCATATTGTTATATACTATTTCAATTTTATTATATATAATGGCGGAATAATTAAACATATAATAAAGGAATAATCGACATTTTATCATATCGAAGGATGGCTGACTATTGATGCTTGAGCACCATAAAGAAGCAATAGAAAACATAACTGCAAAATTAAAAAAGGATTCGGAAGTTCTAGGGTTGCTTATAGGCGGATCGATTGCTCATGGCTTTCAAAAATCAAACTCCGATGTCGACATCATGATCCTTGTATCGGAAGAAAATTACTTGAACCGCATCCAATCCAATTCGCTCCATTACTATGACAACGAATCCTGTTCTTACGAAGGCGGATACATTGACGGGAAATACATTACTTTAGATTTTTTGGAGAAAGTCGCCCAGAAAGGAAGCGAACCGGCGCGCTTCGCATTTGAAGGCGCCATCATCGCTTTTTCAAAAATAAATAACTTGCAAAGCATGATCGATCGAATCGTTAGGTATCCAGCGGAAAGAAAAGAGACAAATATCGTAAGGTTCTATGCTCAGCTCGAAGCATGGAATTGGTACTGTCATGAAGCGCTTAAACATGAGAACAATTATCTGCTGTACCAGTCTGTGACGAACTTGACCCTCTTTGGAGGAAGGCTGATCTTAGCGCATAACGAAACTCTATATCCGTATCATAAATGGTTCTTAAAAGTGCTTGAAAGAGCGGAATATAAACCGCCAAAGCTAATGGAAATGATAAACTCCTTGATAGAGAAACCGAATAGTGAAACGATCGATTTATTTTTTACTACAATAAAAAACTATACGGACTGGGGAGTAAAGGACGGAAGTTGGCCCAACCAATTTATGAAGGATAGCGAATTGAATTGGTTAGAAGGCGAAATGCCTGTAGCCGATCTCTAAAAAAATCAATCAAACAAACAATTACGAGGTGTCCAAATGATCAACTCTAAAAAACCGAAAATATGGTACGGCGGAGATTATAATCCCGATCAGTGGGAAAAGCCGATATGGGACGAAGATTTAAGGATGTTCAAGCTAGCGGGAATCGATGTGGCTACCTTGAACGTTTTTGCTTGGGCATATAATCAGCCGAATGAAGATACTTATGAATTCGGGTGGCTCGATGAGATGATGGCCAAGCTCCATGCTGATGGAGTCGGCGTGTGTTTGGCAACAAGCACTGCGGCGCATCCGGCGTGGATGGCTGCCAAATACCCTGATGTCTTGCGGGTTGACTTCGACGGGCGTAAACGGAAGTTTGGCGGCCGCCATAATTCTTGTCCGAACAGCCCGACATACCGCAAGTATTCCGTACGCATGGCAGAGCGGTTGGCGGAACGTTACAAGGATCATCCGGCGCTGCTTATATGGCATATTTCCAATGAGTACGGCGGTTATTGCTATTGCGATAATTGCGCGGCTGCATTCCGGGTGTGGCTGCAAGATCGTTATGGTTCGATCGAGACCGTGAATCGCGTATGGAACACAGGCTTCTGGGGCCACACGTTCTACGATTGGGACGAGATCGTACCTCCGAGCTCGTTGAGCGAAGAATGGCGGGGATGGAACGGGCGTACGGCTTCCAACTTCCAAGGGATATCGCTGGATTATTGCCGTTTTCAATCGGATAGCCTGCTCGATTGTTATAAGCTAGAGTACGACGCGGTTAAGAAGCACACGCCTGACATTCCTGTAACGACCAACCTGATGGGCGCATACAAAGAGTTGGATTATCACAAATGGGCGAAATATTTGGACGTCGTATCATGGGATAATTATCCTTCATTGGACACGCCGTTTAGTTATACGGCGATGATGCACGATCTGATGCGGGGGCTCAAGGAAGGGCAGCCCTTCATGCTGATGGAACAGACCCCCAGCCAGCAGAACTGGCAGCCGTACAATTCCTTGAAACGCCCTGGCGTTATGCGGCTGTGGAGTTATCAAGCGGTTGCCCGCGGCGCGGACACCGTCATGTTCTTCCAATTACGCCGCTCCGTAGGGGCGTGCGAGAAATATCATGGTGCGGTCATCGAACACGTCGGACATGAGAATACGCGGGTGTTCCGGGAATGCGCGGAACTTGGCTCGGAATTGTACAAGCTGGGCGATACGCTGCTGGATGCGCGGGTACAAGCGAAAGTCGCGATTTTGTTCGATTGGGACAACTGGTGGGCGGTTGAATTATCTAGCGGTCCGACTATCGCATTGAAATACGTTAACGAGCTGCACAAGTATTACGACTCTTTTTATCAGGCTAATATCGCTGTCGACGTTATCAGTGTGGGCGCCGATTTCAGCAAATATGACCTCATTGTCGCTCCGGTTATGTACATGATTAAGCCGGGTGTGGCAGAGCGGCTGGAGGGTTTCGTTCAGGGCGGCGGGACCTTCATCACGACGTACTTCAGCGGGATCGTGGACGAGAACGACATCGTCACCCTTGGGGGATATCCCGGCGAGCTTCGGAAGCTGCTAGGAATCTGGTCGGAGGAAATCGATGCATTGCTGCCGTCGCAAAGCAATCGGATGCTCATCAAACCTTCGTTCGAAGGGCTTAAAGAGTCTTATAGCTGCGGCATGCTTTGCGATTTGATCCATTCCGAAGGTGCCGAAGTGATAGCGGAGTATGGCGAAGACTTCTACAAAGGGATGCCTGCCCTGACGGTGAATAAGTTCGGCAGCGGGGAGGCGTGGTATGTGGCTGCTAGTCCGGAAGCTGCTTTCTTGGAGGATTGGCTTCCTAAGCTATGCGCTTCGCGAGGTGTTCGGCCTTTGATCGCCTCGGCTCCGGCAGGAGTGGAGACCACCGTGCGTGAGAAAGACGGAGCAAACTATTTGTTCGTCTTGAATCACAATGCGGAAACCTCTGCAGTATCTTTGGGACAGCGAAGCGGTATCGATCTGTTAACGGGACGGCAATTGAGCGGTGAAGCCGAATTAGCCGGTCGGGACTTGTGGATCATAAAGTTGGATGCTTAACGTAGCGTAATTAGAAGGCCCCTTGCGTGCGCCGGCTCGGCACAGCAAGGGGTTTTCTATTTTCATCCTCTATATATTCCAAAATATCCCTCCCGTCGATTAAGGCTTATGGAACCATGTTTAATGAAGTCCCGTATGAGATAATAAGGTATTGAAAGGAGAGATAGATATGAGTTTTTTCAAGAAGTTTACGGAAACCGTCAGCAAAGGGGTAACGACGGCAACCGAAAAAGCGCAGCAGACAGTGGAAGTGACGAGGTTGAATGCCCAAATTTCCGGCAAACGCAAAGAAATAGACAAATTGTTCGCGAACATAGGCGAATCCGTATATGAAGCTTACCAGGCGCATGATTTGTCGTTGGCCGAGTCGAAGGTTATTCCGGGGTGCGAGGAAATCGCGGCCATCCGTGACGAAATCGCCGCTCTCAATGACCGGATCAAAGCGATTCGCAATGAGAAAGAGTGCGTTTGCGGTAAAAGGTTGCCGTATGATACCCGGTTCTGCCCTTCTTGCGGTAACCCGTTCCCCGAGCCGGAGCCGGAAGCGAACGAGAAGTCTCCGATTCAAGTTGATCCGCACGTGCCTGTCGATGCGGCGATAGGTATTGATACATCTCCGCTTGCGGAAGGTCAAGACGTCAGGGTGTCGGAAGCGGAAGACCCTGCGCCGGCAATTACCGCCGATCAACGCCAGATTTGTAAAAGCTGCGATACGCCTCTGTTCGCGGACAGCCATTATTGTCCGACATGCGGGCAGCCAACTCGATAAAAAAAAGGCCAGTCCTCTCTAGTCTAATGACTTGGAGACTGGCCTTTTTTGTTGGATCCTATTATTCTTTAACCGCGCCTGCCGTAATTCCCGAGAAAACGTACCTCTGTAGGAACAAATAGAGCAGCAAGGTCGGGATCAGTACGATCAGGATAGCGGCGGACAATTGCTCATAGCTTGAAGCGCGCTGGCCTACGAAACTCATAAGCGACGTCGATAACGTGTGCAGGTCCTTGGAAGGCATGTACAAGAAAGGAATATACATATCGTTCATAATATCCACCGCTTTAATGATGCCCAGCGTTGCGGATGCCGGCAGCAGTAACGGGAAGATAATGCGAGTAAAGATGTTGACATAGGAAGCTCCGTCGATCATCGCGCTCTCGTCCAGCTGCGACGAGATTTTCTCGATGAACTGGAGGAAGATGAAAATCTGCAGCAGGTCGGTTCCGGCATAAATGAGAAGGGGAGCGCCTATTGAGTCGTATAACCCGAAGCCTTTAATGATCTGGAACCGGGCGACTTCCGTCGTATAGAACGGTACGACCATGGCGACGATGAACAGGCTCATAATCACCTTCTTGAAGCGGAAATCGAAGCGGTTCAGAACATAGGCCGTCATCGCACCGAGGATCGTGTTCAGGAAAACGCTGACCAAGACCAGAATTCCCGTGTTTTTGAAGCCGACGAGCATGTTCCCGTTCTCGAACGCGGATTTCAGGTTATTGAAGTTCCAATTGTTCGGCAATGCGAGAGGGGACGAGTTCATTAAGTCCGAAGGCGATTTGAAAGCCGTAAATACGTTGATCAAGATTGGAAAAAGCACGATGGCGGTAATAAAGGCAAACAGTAGATACAATAGCGGAAGGGAACGGGTTTGATAATTAAGCTTCATGTCTATTCCCCTTTCCCTTTGAACAATTTGCTTTGGAAATAACTGAATAGGATGATCATCAGCATAAGAATGATGGCGAGCGACGAAGCAAGGCCGTAGTTGTTGTATTTAAATGCCGTTTGGATGGTATATACCGTGAAGGTCGTACTTGCAAGTCCCGGTCCGCCTTGCGTCATAAGGAACGGAATGTCGAATACTTGCAGAGCACCCCGGACATTCAAGAACAGGACGATCTCCATCACTCGGGAAATTCCCGGAAGCGTGATGTGTACGAATTTTTTCATTGGGCCGGCTCCATCGATCGTTGCTGCTTCGTACAGGTCATTCGGGATCGATTGCAGCCCGGCAAGAAACAAGATGACATGCAGACCGCTGAACCTCCACAGGGAGACGACGACAAGCGAGTAGTTGACGACGCCTTTGTCGCTTAACCAATTTTGGATCCAGCTTTCCAATCCGACCGCGTCAAGCAGCGCGTTTATCGGTCCATTGATCGGATTGTATAAGAAACTGAATAAGTAAGCTACGGCAACGCCGTTTAGGATGTAGGGCATAAATACGATAGATCTAAAAAATTGACTGCCCCGAATCTTGTTATTCAGAAATACGGCAATCATAACTTCCAGCGGGATAAACAAGGCATGTATTCCGAAGTAGAGGAAGTTATTGTTCAGCGTCTTCCATACATCGGGATTTTTGAAGGCGGCCGCATAGTTTTCGAATCCAACGTAGTTAAAGCTTTTACTGATCCCGTTCCAATCTGTCAAACTGAATTGAAGCAGCCGCAGTGACGGATATAGCAGGAAAATTAGTAGCAGAATGACAGGTATGAACAGAAACGAGACGATTACCAGCTTCTTCTGTACGGAATAACTCATTCCACATCCCCTTAATCATTTGGAGAAAGCCCCGGCAGAGGGCTTTCTCCATTTTGGTTTCTTATATGTCTAATTAAGCTGCAACAGAGCTTGATTACTTGGAGGCTTTGGCTTTAGCCCATTTTGTATTCAGATCGGGCAGAATTTCGTCTACCTTCTTGCCTGCTATCATATCTTGACCTATCGCTTTCACGTCCAACTGGATAGCGTTCGTAATGCGAGTATACTCCGCATCTCCCGGAATATAGCTGAACGCCTCGTTCTGGTTGCTCGCGTAGAACGATTTCAGGAAAGGAACGTTAGATTCGACGCCTTCGAACGTGGATACCAGCTTATGCATATCGATGTAGGTTTGGTAAACGTCGGGAGAGAAGAACCAGTTCAGGAATGCTTTTGCTTCTTCCTGATGTTCGGAACCGCTCGTAATGCCGTAGAAGTGATCAGTGAACATCATGATTTTAAGCGGCTCGCTATCGGATTCGCGATAAGGCATCGGAAACGCGGCCAAGTCGTCGATATTGCCGGCTTTTGCCTCGTAAGTAGGCGCGAACCATAGTCCGGCGGCGATGACGGCTGCTTGCTTGGACGTGAACAGGTCGGTAGCTTGATCCCAGCCAATGCCGAGCGGATCCGGTCCCATTACGTCGCTTGAGTACAATTGCTCGATTTGCTTATATGCTTTGTGAAAAGGTTTGCCTTCGGAGAACGGTTGGTCATCTTTCGCGATATCGCTTAGATAAGTTTCCGATCCTGAAATGATTTGCGGAAGGAATTCATTGAACGGATAGTTCGGCCATGCATCCTTGCCGCCCATCGCGTAAGGAATGTATTTGCCGTTGTCTTTGATCTTCTTCAGAAGGTCAAGGAATTGCGGCCAAGTCGTCGGCACTTGCAGGTTTAATTCCTGGAACACGCTTGGATGGTAGTACACGAGTTCCGGAAATGCCATCGTAGGAACGGCATAAACTTTGCCGTCTATGGCGAATTTGCTGGCGTATTTGTTTTTGGCCAAATAGGCTTCACCATCCAGCGGAAGGAGCTGCTCATGAAAATCATGCAGCCAGTTCGGTTTCAAACCCATGACATCCGGAAGCTCGTTGCCAGTGGCGCGAACTTTCATCGCTTGAAGATAATCTCCGTCGGATTTGAAGGTTTCCAGCTCGACGTTGACGTTTGAAGCTACCGAGTTGTATTCTTTGACTTTTTCGTCGAGGTAAGTAAGGAAATCGTTGTCTTGATCCCAGATTGCCATTTTTAGCGTAACTTTTTCTTTACTGGATGGAGCGGATGCTGATTGCGAAGCTGCTGGTGATGAAGCTGCTGGTGATGAAGCTGATGATGAGGTTGCACCTTGTTCGTTATTGCCGCCGCATGCCGTTAAGACGGTGAATGACGCCAGAATGGCCGTCAGCAATAACGTGACCCGTGACTTTCTTTTCATCTTTGTAAGCCCTCCCAATGGTTGGTGTAATCGTTTTCGAAACTCATTTTATCGGGAATGACGACGCTTTCATATGAAAATCCTTATCCTTTTTTTCTCTCTTTTTATCCTCGGCTATCACCGGTATGTCATTTTGAGAGAAGTTCCTCCCGATATTCGAGCGGAGTTTTTCCAGTTACCTTTTTGAATATTTTGCTGAAATGACCTTGATTCGGATAACCGACCTTCTCAGCTATTTCATATATTTTCATACCGCTGCTCATGTAGAGAAGCGCTTTTTCGACTCTTTTCCTGGTTACATATTCGATAAAAGTTTCCCCGGTTTCCTTGGCGAAAATTTTGCTTAGATAGCTTTCGCTTATTCCTGCGGCTTCGCTGGCGCTCGTGAGTGATATGGGCTCATGGTAATGCCGGTCGATCCATTTCTTCACCTTATCCACGAGCGGCGGTGAATTTTCCGCAATTCGTTTTTTAGGATCAATGCAGTCGAAAACGGTTTGAATCAACGACCGGAACCAGACGTTTAACTGAAACGATTGCTCGAATTGCCCTAATCGTTCCAAGGGAGATTCCTGTTCGCCGATATCAGCCCAGTTAAGGCCTTTAGAATAGAGCAGGGAGCTGACTTCCCGCAGTAAAGCCTGGTAAAAGTGCATTGTCGTTTCAACAGGCACGCCGCATGCGTTCGCGAGAGTATTCAAGCCTTCGTCCAGTTTCTTCTTCCAGTCCGGATTACCGGATTCTAGATTGTGCACGAGCTCCGGCATATTCCAGACTGATCCATGTATCTGACGAGAGTAGGCTGCAATTTCTTCTTCGAAGTAAGCTCGTCCAGAACCGAGATAAAACTTGGTTTCCGCCCATTGTTTGGATTGTCTATAGTGTTCTCCCCAAGAGGTATAATGACCGCATATTCGCGATACGCCTAATGTGGCTCCTAGATTCATATAGTCCCGAATATGGCTAATGATCTTGTTCATCATCTCGGCGATGACTTCCCTTGCTTGCAATTCTCCCAACTGATTCGGAAAGCGAAATAACAACACGAATTCCCATACGCTGCTTCGCGCAATAACGGAATCCAACTTGTATCCGTCTGCCACCTGGCGAACGGAATGGGCGATGAGTCGGCTTCGCTGCCTGTCCATATCCCTGTCCGTGATATTTGAACCGCGGTCGATTAATAAGCAGCATAGGATGTGACGCGTATGATTAGTGGAGAGCAGCCATTCCGAAGTTGTATTCACGTCCTGATCAGGTATTCCGTTCGAGTGGATGATAGAGAGCAGCATTTCCTCCTTGAGCTGTTCTTTGAGCGCAAGGCTTTCCCTTTGTTTCTGCTCTTGCATGTCGTTAACGGCGCTTAACCTTTGAACCGCTCTGTGAATGACTTCGCTGACATGGTCTGCGTTCAGATCCTCTTTGATAATGTAATCGTAAACTCCATATACGAAGGCCTGACGAACATATTCGTAATGCGAATAAGCGCTAAGCACGACAACGGCGATCTTCTGGCCTTCTTCCGACTCCCGGAGTATCTTCAGAAACTCGAGACCGGAAAGGATCGGCATTTGTATATCGGCTATGACAAGGTCGATTCGCAGATGCATAATCATTCTCAGCGCGTCCTGTCCATTGGAAGCTTCCCCTACGATTTCGCATCCGTAATCTTCCCAGTGAATGAGCTCTCGTAACGCCAGTCTGTATATGGGCTCATCGTCAACAATTAATACTCTCAGCATATTAGTCGTCCTCTCGAAGAATGGGCATGGAAACCGTAACGGTCGTGCCCCTATTTTGTTCGCTCTCGATCGTAATGCCATAAGGCGCTCCGTAATTCAACCGTAGCCTCTCATGGACGTTCTTCAACCCGATTCCGCTAAAGCTTTCGTGAACTTTGGGGTCTGTCGCTTCGAGCAGCGTTCGGAGTATTTCGGGATTCATACCTCTGCCGTTGTCGTGAATGACGATTAGGCAATGGTTATGGTGGGTGCTTCCCGTTACTTGAATCATCCCCCTGGTTTCTCGTTCATGAAGCCCATGAATAATGGCATTTTCGACAATCGGCTGCAGCAGGAGCTTTAAGATTCGAATCGACCTTATCTCTGGGTTGATTTCGTAACGGATATCGAATTGATCACCATACCGGACCTTCATGATCTGCACGTAATAGTCCAGCAACTTGATTTCTTCCCCGACGGTCGTATACATGCCGCCGCGGTTAAAGGCAGAGGATAGAAGCTTTGTTAACGCCTCGGTCATTTTCTGGATGTTACTCGCGTTTGAGATGCTAGCCATCAGCTTGATCGTATTCAGTGTATTAAGCAGGAAGTGAGGGTTTATCTGCGATTGAAGCGCAGCGATCTCCGCCAATCGCTTCTGGGTTTCCTTGTCTTCGATTTCCTGGATCGACGCTTTCAACTGCGAAACCATCTCATTGAATGTCACGCCGAGCACATAGGTTTCAATGGGGCCGGATTCCTTGATTTTGGCTTTCAGGTTGCCGGCTTTAACGGAGGCCATTTGATTGACCAGCGAGCCGATAGGTTTGACGATACTTCGGACAAGCAAATAGGAGACGAATAGAAAGACGATCAGTCCGGCGGCAGATAACACTAGAATTCGTTTGTACATCGTATTGATTTGCTTCAGCATGATGCTATAAGAATATACTTGAATGTACTTGAAGCCTTGGCTGGAAGACCTGTATACGACAAAGGATTCGCGCCCATCGATATTTTCCACGTAATGTCCGCTTGTACCTTCGAGAGCTTGCCGGAAATGCGGTTTATCTTTCAGTCCTTGGTGCATCGCATCTGTATTGGTTGAAGCGATAACCGAGCCGGTATTGTTCAATACAAAGCTGTCCCCCGCATCGGATACTTCCGTTTTTAGAAGCTCCGTAATTTCCCTGGCGTTAAATACGAAATAGATCATTTCGACGTTGAAGAATGCCGCGCTGTAGTTCGGGGCTACCGCGACGCTTATGTATTCTTCGTTGCCCGGGAACATGTCCGAATTCGTCTCGACCCCCATGATTTGCACCTTGTTTTTGTTCTGCAGCACCTTCATGTACCAGTCTTGGCCGCGCATTATCGTTTCGTCGATCAATAAGTTTTGTTTGTAGCTGTCCACCCCTTTGCCGTTAAAAGCGAACATGATTGATCTAACGTCGGGGGTGTAGTGGAAGTAGCTGTGCAGATTCGATTCAAGTTTCCTGCTTAGCTCAAGCTGTTCTTGCCGGGATTCGGAAAAATGAACGGAGGAAGCGGCCGTGATCATTCCCCTGTCGTTGGCGATTGTGGCTATCGTATTTTTCATCAAGCGGAGCTTGGAGTCCACTGTATAGGAGATTTGCTCCAGCGTCTGCATGGCGCGTGATGTTGCGTTGTCGAGCAGGATCGTATTGAACGATCTTGCAGAGTAGGCGGCTATTAAGGAGATCGGGAGCGAAACCATAATAACGAAAGAAACGATCAGGATGGTCGAAATTTTCCATCTTTTCTTATAAATAGACGATTGCACGCGTTGCAACGGGATATCCCTCATTCCGCTAGGTTAACTTTATTAATTGTATACAATAGCACTCTCTTGCGAGTCTCGACAAGTAGGAGAGTTACTCTTATGATCCTAGGAACCCTATGCCAAATCACACATGCTGGCAATATGTAACCTAAGTTAACGTAAAATAATATAAAAGGTCCTTCTTTTTAAACAAATCATATAAAAAACTCTTATTATCAGTAATGATTCCTAAAGACTTTTATCTAGTTGTGTTATAAAATATTACATAAAGAATAAAAAGCGATATATCGCATTTTTTTACGTCATGTTAGTTTACTTCATACTTAGCAGAAGCATTAATTCCAGATTTTCGATCTCTGACACAGACGAAGGAGGCAGCATCATGGCCATGATCCCGCGCAAAGAAACGCTCCCCGGAGACCATTCGGAGGAAGCGATATTCACGGTAAGGGAACTGTTAGGAATACCATTGCTGAAGGAAGCGCGGTTGCTTGCGGGAGGCAAAGGCATTCAACGGGCTGTAACCCGGGTTAATGTGATGGAGGTTCCCGATGTCATCTCCTGGGTGAGACCCGGTGAATTCTTGATGACAACGGGATATCCATTCCGGGACGAACCGGAGCGGCTGCAGCAATTAGTGCCCGAGCTTGTAAAACGGGGCGTCGCCGCCCTCGGAATCACAACCAAGCGTTATTTCGACAATTTGCCGCCGGAAGTCATTGAGGAAGCGGAGAAACATGGATTGCCGTTATTGGAGCTGCCGGCGGACACCGTGTTCTCCGACGTGGTCAGAATCGTCATGGAACGAGTGCTGGCCCAGGAAACATCGGAGCTCGCAGACTTGCAGAATCGTATACAGAGCATGACCCGCCTGCTTCTGGAAGGAAGCGGTCTTTATGCGTTTTTGGACGCGATGGAGGATATGCTCGATAATCCCGTGGCGGTCGTTAGGGAGAACGATAAGCCATGGTTGTCCAAGAGCCTTAGAAGCGCGGAGCCGACGGAAGTATGGCCTCTGCTGCAATCTCTCACGTTCAAGCAAGTCGGACGCGGCACGAACAGCGGATTCATGCTGCTGCAGAATGCGTATCGTACATATGTCAATCCGATTCCAACGAGAAGGATGAAACAAGCCTGTTTGGTATTGCTCGAGCGCAACCGGGACATTCAGCCGCTCGACGCGCTTAGCGTGGATCGATTGTCCTCGCTTGCCGGACTGGAGCTAGCCAACGTCGAGGCCGTCCGCGAAGTCGAAGGGAAATATCTCGATCAATTTTTACAGGATTGGCTCTCCGGTAAAATCGTCTCGGATGCGGATTGGAAACTAAGAGCCGATGTATGCGGCTGCGCCATTCCCGAAGGGACTCCGATGTGCGCGATTCTGGTGGGATGGCGGACGCCCGAGCCTGCGGAGAAGCTAAGGGAGATCGCACGACGGCTTCGTTCCGAGAGGCTTCGATCCGTCGATGGTTTACTCGCCGCGCCGATCGGAGACGATTTGGCATTGGTGCTTCCGATCGGACACTTGACGCATTCGGTGACAGAGAGGGAAGATGCATTCGCTCAATTGGTTAACAGGCTTCTGGCCGAGCTTCGGACCGTGCTGGGCGATCGGGAATTGAAGCTGTATGCAGGAAGGATCATTGAACGGTCCGACGGCCTGCAAGGCAGCTGGGCTCAAGCGAAACGGGCGCGTCAGGTGTCGGAGGTATGCGGCTTGCCGGGGGAGATCGTAGCTTACGATCGTCTCGGCGTCTATTCGTTGTTATATTTGATTCCCTCCGGGGAGGAAAGGGAGCAATTCCTGAAAAAATTCGCGTTGCCGCTTCAGCAAGCCGATCGCAAGGGCGGCGGACGTCTCGTGGAGACGCTCGAAATGTTCTTCCGCTGCAACGGCAATATCAAGCTGACTTCGGAAAAGCTGTACGCCCATTACAATACGATCGTATACCGTCTGGAGAAGGCCCAATCCATACTCGGCGTTTCCTTGGACGATCCCGAAGACCGCCTGCAGCTTCACTTGGCGTTAAAGCTCGGCCAGATTACGCCGGGAGCTTCGGGCTAAGATAAGCCTGCAAAAAAACCTTGCCGGATGCCGGCAAGGTTAATTTGGGGAGCCGATACTTTTGGATTAGTAGCCGGCCCGAAGGATGATGACCAGCAGAATAAAGAGAACGAGAGCAAAAGCGGCTGTTCCCATGTAACCTCCATAATGCTTATGACTACCATAATCTGCGGCACCTGCAACTGGATAACCCATTGTGCAAACCTCCCGTTTCGTGTTTGTGATGGCGAATCACAATGTCAGCATATGGCGGGGGGCAAATGGAATCCTGTACGTTTGTACCGTGTAGACATATAATCCCTATTTTTCAGCGAATGTCCCGATAGTTGAAATGGCGGATATGCTTGATCCTGGCTTCGGCCTGCAGGGGACCGCCACAGCCTGCGCGAAGGAGCGAAGAAGCTGCGACGCCTAGTGTCCTTACGGATCCGACCCGGATGCCCGACAATGGAGAGCGGCTTTGGAAAGAAACGGTAAAGCACGGCTTCGGCGTTAACCTCGGGAGGAAAAAAATCGGATAGGCGGCAAATCGAAACTCATCGTCTACGTAATTCGGTATAGCTCTCGCCACGGCAATCGCTCTGGAAGTAAGCTTAGAATATCCATTATCCCCCATTTGAACAATGCTGGAACTACTGACGGAATTCACGAAGAGATTTGCTACGGCGGTGTTTCTGCATTCTATGCTCATGAGACGTCTTCCTCAGGGGGTACGGGGAGCGGGGCTAACGGTCCAACGATGACGGATTCCGGCGGCGTGTCGAAATACGAGTAAAGCGTTAACGATTCCGTGTCGCCGAGCAGGAGTGAGGAAGAGCTGGAGATTCCGATGAGATTGATCGATCCGACATTTACCGGTCCATTGGTAACGTTAAGGCTGATGGGAGTTTTCATTGCGTATTATTCCTTTCCTGTTGCTGACGTAAATTGTTCAAATAAGCTGAGAATGCGCCTTGAATATCGCGAAGTGTCTTTTCTTTTATCATATCACTCCACTTTTGCAACTCCTCTGCCGTTCCATTGGTCGGATAGGGAGCTGTTCTTGCATAATAATGCACGCGTTCGTTTAATTGCTTCTTAACGTCCTCAAGCACGCGCGACCGGTGCTCTTCCGCCAGCGCCACCCCGTATTGCCGCTCCATGGCAATCAGCATATTAGCGGAGTTATCATTCATATAAGCGATCATTTCATTTTGCAAGCTGCGGATGGGCGGATCCGTTCCTTCCTGTTGATCCGAAGTTACGTTCCAACTGGCCGGGTCGGGTGCCTCGAAGGATTCGATGCCTTGAATGCCCTGCGGAGACAGCCCAACATTCAAGGTGCCTTCAAGGCGATTAACTTTTAATTGGTCAAAATGATATTCAATATGGAGGGGAGGTTTGTTTTTGATTTCGTCTAATTGTTTTTGGAGTTGGTTCAACTGCTCAGCCATCTGTTGAAGCTGCCGTTCCGATTGATAGAGTCGTTGTATCCATGCAGACCAGTCCTGAGTAGCCTGTATATTCGTTAATCCGTTCCAAACATATGGTTGCTGCATCGATGTTCCCCCTTTCACGTAGGACTCGGAAGCGGAACGAGCGATAACTCGGTGAGCTCAGGGGCAGGGCCTGTGAAGCCACCGGTATTGTAGAGCTGGGATAAGGATTGAATGCAGCCTGCGCTGCCGATCTGCAGAACGGATGAATTGGTAATCCCGTCAACCCGAAGCTGGCCAATGGTAATGGTTTGGTGTATGTTCCAAATCATCATGCTACCCCCTGGTTGCCTATGTTAGTTTGCGAAGCGTCCTGTACATCCGGATCATTCGTATTCGTCGCGCTAATGGCATTGTTGCTCCGCGATAAATCCCCCGTTAAGAAGGACCCTGATCCAGCATACGTCTTAGATGTGCTCGCTGGAGAAATTTGCAGGCAGTCCCCGAATTGAACGACGCCGCTGCCGCCAACGCTAAGGATTTTAACATTGCCGATGATGCATGGCATGGGCATAACGACTCCTTCGCTGTAGGGTCACGCAATAGTGTATGAAGGCTAAAGCCCAGAGGTTCATCCGTCTATAACTTAAGATGCCTGTGCGCACAGGCGGGTTAACGCAGACATATGTTGAAGGAAGGAAATCGGGGCGTAACGGCTGCTAAGTTTTTTGATTTTAGGAGGAGTAGGAAATGGGTTCCTTTTTTGACAGCGGGCCGCTTCCGGAAGATTGGAAGGACATCCAAAGGTGGCTCGGTAAGGACATTCCGTGGAAACTAGCCGAGAAATGGGATCAGGGGATCGACTCCGCCTGGTTGAACCAATATGTCAAAGATATGCTGAAGAAATCGCGACCGGAAGCGCGCGTCCTTGCTCAAGATTTGGTCAGGATCGATGTGGCGAAGGAGGGGAGCTATGTCAATGTGACGATCCAGCTTCCTCCGCAAACGGATATTCGCAATTTACAGCTATTCGCGACTTCGGATCGACTAAAGCTCACGGGTCTTCCCGGAGATAAAAAGCGAGCCATTCGGTTTCCGTGCTTGGTGTATGTCCGAACCGGCAAGGCCGTATTAAAGAAAGACCGGTTGCTCATTCGCTTCAGGCGAAGGCCGCCGGAAAAATCGGAGTACGAATTGTTTATCCATTCATAAATCGGTATAATGCTAGGGTAAGCAACGAGCCGGAGATAGATGGCAGCGAGGCATTAAGGGGGCACAGGTTGTGGATTTGGTAGACGTATCGGAAGTATCGCCCGAGCTATTCATTACGGGCATTATTTTCATCATGTTGATCGGCTCTTTCTTGAGCTTGGGAGTATTGCGGTTTTTCCAATTAAGGAAACGGCAAGGCAGCATGTTCATGGGGCTTTCGGCGCTCACGTTCATCGCGCTTATTATCGTGGTCAATACTTGGTTTTCGTAAACGGCGATACGGGAGGAAGTCTCTTGGCAACGATTGAAAATATTATGCGGCTAGCCGCTGCAACCGGTCCGGAAGCCTAATGCGCATCATTCGGCGAACGTTGCAAGGTCCTATCTATTTCTACCGCAAATTCATTTCGCCTTTAACGCCGCCTTCGTGCCGCTTTGCTCCGACCTGTTCGGCATACGCGCTCGAAGCGCTTGAAGTCCATGGAGCAGTTAAAGGTTCTTACTTAGCCGTGCGCAGGATATGCAAATGCCATCCCTTTCACCGCGGCGGCTACGATCCGGTTCCTCCTTCCCGAGCCAAGGAATGAGCCGATAGTCCGCTGTCGCTTGACATCGGTCAAGCAAGTCGGTTATATTTTGGCAAATGGCACATATCGAGTTTTTCCGTTGAAGGGATAAGTACGAAGAAACGGGCCTATCGCAGAGAGCCGGGGCAGCTGGAAACCGGTATAGGGCAGCTTCGGAAAATGGTCCTGGAGGAATCGTCTTCGAGCAATGCGCGGAAGCACATGACTGCTTTGCCGCATGCAAGGGGATGACGCGATCCGGCGTTAACGGATGAGTCTTAATGAGCCTTCGCAATGGCAGATTTGCGGGGGGAAATTGGGTGGTACCGCGTGAGTAACAACTCTCGTCCCATACGGACGGGAGTTTTTTGTCTTTAAATTGCAAAGGAGCTGGATTCCATGACGGAAACGAACAAAACCTTTTACATTACGACGCCGATTTACTATCCGAGCGACAAGCTGCATATCGGGCACGCCTACACGACGGTAGCAGGCGATGCGATGGCGCGTTACAAGCGGCTGCGCGGGTACAGTGTCCGTTATTTGACGGGTACGGACGAGCATGGGCAGAAGATCGAGCGCAAAGCTCAGGAAGCCGGTAAAACGCCGCAACAGTTCGTTGACGACATCGTGGTTGGAATTAAAGAGCTGTGGCGAAAACTGGAAATAACGAACGACGATTTTATCCGTACGACGGATCCTCGCCACACGAAAGTCGTTCAAGGCATATTCGCGAAGCTGCTGGAGCAGGGCGATATCTACAAAGGCGAATATGAAGGCTGGTATAGCATCTCGGACGAGACCTTCTATACGGAGACGCAGCTGACGGACGTTGTTCGCAACGAACAGGGATACGTCGTCGGAGGTAAAAGTCCGGACAGCGGCCATCCGGTAGAGCTCGTCAAAGAAGAATCTTATTTCTTCCGCATGAGCAAATACGCCGACAGGCTTCTCGCTTACTACGAGGAACACCCCGATTTTATCCAACCGGAATCGCGCAAGAGCGAAATGATCAACAACTTCATCAAACCGGGCCTCGAAGATCTGGCGGTATCCCGCACTACGTTCAACTGGGGGATTCCCGTTCCGGGAGATCCCAAGCATGTCATCTACGTGTGGATCGACGCGCTTTCCAACTATATTACGGCGCTTGGCTACGGCACGGATTCGGATGAGCTGTTCCGTAAATATTGGCCGGCAAGCGTCCATCTGATGAGCAAAGAGATCGTTCGTTTCCATACGATATACTGGCCTATTATGATGATGGCGCTTGGACTGCCTTTGCCGGAGAAGGTGTTCGCTCACGGATGGCTTCTGATGAAGGACGGTAAAATGTCCAAGTCCAAAGGCAATGTAGTGGATCCGGTTAAGCTGATCGAGCGCTATGGCTTGGATTCCGTACGTTATTACCTGCTTCGGGAAGTTCCGTTCGGCGCGGACGGAGCGTTCACCCCCGAAGGTTTCGTGGAGCGAATCAACTACGATCTAGCCAATGATCTTGGCAACCTGCTAAACCGAACGATAGCGATGATCGACAAATATTTCGACGGCACCCTGCCCGAATTCGAGAGCGGACTAACGGAATTCGACGCGGAATTGAAAGAAATGGCGTTGTCGACGGTTGAAAAGGTGGAATCTGCGCTCGAGAATATGGAGTTCTCCGTAGCCTTAAACTCCATTTGGGCTTTGGTTGGACGCACCAACAAATATATCGACGAGACGAAGCCTTGGGCGCTTGCCAAAGAGGAAGAGAGCAGAAGCGCACTGGCTTCCGTGATAGGACATCTAGCGGAAGGGCTGCGGTACGTGTCTATTCTTATTCAACCCTTTCTTACGCATACGCCAGGCCGTATCTGGAATCAGCTCGGACTTCAAGAAGGCGAGCTGACGGCATGGGAAAGCTTAAGGACATTCGGGAATAAGCTTGCGGGAAAGAAGATTAGCAAGGGAGAACCGATCTTTCCGCGCCTGGAGTTGGCGGATGAGGTTGCATGGATCGTTGGATCGATGACCGGAGGAGCCGTTGCCGCTGAACAAGCGCATTCCGCTTCAGGCGTCAGTGCGAAAGAGGGCGAAGCGGGCACAGCTGCCGCAACGGCAGTTGCACCCGATCTCGCTCCGGAAATCAACATCGACGAGTTCGCGAAGGTGGAGCTGCGGGTTGCGCAAGTGGTCGCATGCGAGCCAATTCCCAAAGCTGATAAGCTCCTTAAGCTGCAGTTGGATCTTGGATTCGAAGTCAGGCAAGTCGTGTCCGGCATCGCCAAATTTTATAAGCCGGATGAACTAATCGGCCGCAAAGTCATTTGCGTCACGAATTTGAAGCCGGTCAAGCTCCGCGGGGAAATGTCCCAAGGCATGGTTCTTGCGGCATCGCATGGTGATCAATTGACATTGGCGACCGTGCCGGATAACATGCCTAACGGTGCGTTGGTTAAATAAGACGTAAATTAGCCACAACCATGACCCGTCCCTAACCAGGAGATGGGTCTTTCTGTTGACAGCGGCAGAAGAGGGGGATATAATCGAAAATGTTAATAATAATGATTACGATTAAGGGGAGCTCAAATTGACTAAAATATTGAAACGATTCCTCATAGGCTTAAGCTTAATTTTTGCGGCATTATTATCCGGGTGCGGCAGCGGCGATAAATCCGATCCGGCCGATGGGAAAGTGGATGTCGTGACCACCTTTTACCCTCTCTACTATTTCGCCCAGGAGATTGGCGGAGACAGGGCACACGTTGTCAATTTAATCGCAGCCGGGGTTGAGCCCCATGAATGGACGCCGAAGAGCCGGGATTTGGAGGACGTCTCCAAAGCGCAATTGTTTCTGTACAACGGTGCCGGCCTGGAGGGTTGGGTGGACGACTTTCTGAATGGTCTTGGCTCCGATAGCAAAGTAATGACCGTGGAGACAAGCAAAGGGATTCAATTGATCCAAGGAAACCCGTTGGAAGAGGATGAGGAAGGCGTCGAAGAAGGACACGAGGATGACGGGCAAGCCCATTCGGAGCTCGACGTAGACCCTCACACTTGGGTAAGTCCTCGATCTGCGCTCGTTATGGCGGCGAACATTCGCGATGCATTTGTCAAAGCGGATCCCGAGCACCAAGCGGAATATGAAACCCGATTCGTTGATTTGGAAAATCGGCTTAAGGGGCTGGATGCTAAATTCACGCAAGAATTATCCGGTTATGAGCGGCGAGATATCGTTGTATCCCATCAGGCATTCGGCTATTTGTGCCGCGATTACGATTTGAATCAGATCGCGATAATGGGCCTCTCGCCGGAAGCGGAGCCGAGATCGCAAGATTTACTTGAGATCGCGCAATATGTGAAGGATCACGATATTCCTTATATTTTCTTTGAGGAGCTCGTTTCCGAGCAATTGGCGCAGACGCTTGCCAGCGAAGCGAAAGTCGATACTCTCGTGCTTAATCCGCTGGAAGGGTTGACCCCGGAACAGGAAGAAGCAGGGGACGATTATATCACATTGATGGAGCGTAATTTACAAAACTTGCAGAAGGCGCTGCAGTGATCTAACATATAAGGATTGGAGCATACGGGCAGCCAAAGGAAGAGGAGGTGTCCTCCATGAACAGCAACGCAAGCTTACAACAGCCGGGATGCCATCGGGAGATTATTAAGCTGGACGGGGTCTCTTTCTCCTTTGATTCCCAGACGATCCTTTCCGATGTTTCCTTTACGGTTAAGGAACGCGATTTCGTCGGATTAATCGGCTCCAACGGAGCGGGGAAAACGACCCTGCTGCGCATGATCGTAGGGTTGAACCGTCCTCAGAAGGGATCCATTTCCTTGTTCGGCACACCAGCCGGGCAATTCAAGGACTGGAATCAAATCGGTTACGTGCCGCAGAGAAACCATTTCAATCCTTTGTTTCCCGCGACGGTGAGGGAAGTCGTATTATCCGGGTTATACGGGCGCAAGAAACTGTTTAGGCGGGTATCCAAAGAGGATATAAGTCGCTGCGAGGATGCCCTTGGCGCGTTGAAGATTCAGGATCTGGGCGACAAGAGAATCGGGGCGTTGTCAGGCGGCCAGCAGCAGCGCGTATTTCTGGCGCGCGCGCTTATCAATAACCCGAAGCTGCTGATTCTGGACGAGCCGTTATCCGGTATCGATATCGAGACCCAGCAAAATTTTTTCCATCTCATCAAGCATATGCATCAACGGCATAATATTACTTTCTTGATGGTTTCCCACGATATGGACATGGTGCGTTCTTATCTGGGTCAGGATCCTAAGGAGAGAGCCGGCAAACTCTCGTTTTATGTCCGTCATTCTCACGATTTGGAAGATTGCGACGGAACGGATTTGCTGCATTCCTTGAGGAAAGAAGGTTAGTTGCATTTGGATATATTAACGGCCGAGTTTTTTCAGAGAGCATTGATCGGAGGAGCGCTAATTGCGGTTACGGCCCCGCTGATGGGGCTTTTTCTCGTGCTTCGGCGCCTTGCCATGATTGGCGACACGCTTGCGCACGTCAGTATTGCCGGCGTTGCGCTGGGATTTCTGATTAACGTGTATCCGGTGGCGGTCGGATTACTGTTTGCTATATTGGCATCCTTCGCGATCGAAATATTGCGTCGTACCTATCGCACTTATGCGGAATTATCCATCGCCATTATCATGTCGGGCGGTATCGCCCTTGCGTCCCTGTTATTCACGATGGGAAAAAGCTTAAATTTCAACGTAACATCGTATTTATTTGGCAGCATTTATACGCTTGACCGTACCGATTTGGCAGTTATCGCGGGTGTTACTGTCATCGTATTGACGATGGTGCTTATACATAAGAAAGAGCTTTTCCTTCTTACCTTCGACGAAGATGCCGCAGCCGTTAGCGGATTGCCGGTGAGATACTTTAATATCATGCTCAGCATATTGACCGCGTTGGTCATTAGCGCGTCTATCAAGATCGTAGGAGCCCTGCTTGTTTCCGCGCTGCTCACGATTCCGGCGGCGTGCGGTCTAACGTTGTCGCGCAGCTTCAAACAAGCCGTTATCCTCGTGGTAGTCATCGGCGAATTAGCCGTATTGACAGGCTTATGGATGGCGGGAGTGTGGAATTTAGCTCCGGGCGGGACGATCGTTCTGCTGTTGATCGGCATTCTGGCCGTATCTATCCTGACTACGCGCATTATGCGTGCATAGCCCGAAGAAGGGGGAATCCTGAATGGCTGACGTAAACGTAGGAATCGCTTTTGCTGCTGGACTTGCATCCTTTATATCTCCCTGCTGCTTGCCCTTATATCCCGCATACCTCTCCTACATAACGGGAGTTTCAGTGAATCAGATCAAGACGGACACGAGCAGCGGCATGCGTTTCAAAACGATGAGCAACACTTTTTTCTTTATCCTCGGCTTCTCCGCCGTATTTTTTGCGCTGGGCTACGGCTCGAACGTCTTCGCGGACGTATTCCGCGACTATCAGGATACGATCCGTAAATTATCGGCAATCTTCATCGTATTGATGGGGCTATTCCTTATGGGCATCTTTCAACCCCATCTCTTGATGAAGGAACGCAAGCTGAATATGAAGTGGAGGCCTACTGGCTACCTAGGTTCCTTTGTCTTCGGTATTGGTTTTGCGGCAGGTTGGTCTCCGTGCGTAGGACCGATCCTAGGTGCGATTCTAGCTCTGGCCGCTTCTAATCCGGGTACCTGGGTCGGCATGACGACGGCTTACTCGATTGGATTCGCCGTCCCGTTCTTCGCACTGGCGTTTTTCCTCGGATCAACGAGATGGATTTTGAAATATTCCAACCTGCTGATGAAGATCGGCGGCGCGATGATGATCGTGATGGGCATACTGTTGTTCACTGACCGGATGATGTCGATTACGATATGGCTGCAGAGCATTACGCCTGAATGGCTGAAATTTTAAGTGAAATATTTGTTGCTGGAAATAGAGCGGCACAGCCGAGTTAAATTGGCGAAAGTTGCGCCTCGGATGGAAATAGAGCGATACAGCCGAGTTAAATCGGCGAAAGTGGTGCCTTGGATGGAAATAAAGCGGCACATCCGAGTTAAATCGGCGAAAGTGGATCCTTGGATGGAAATAGAGCGGCACAGCCGAGTTAAATCGGCGAAAGTGGCACCTAGGATGGTAATAGAGCGCGCACGCTTATTTGACTAGAAATGGCTCAGCCAACTAAGCGATAGCTCCATGAAGCATGAAAGCCAAAAAATGGTTTCAATGAAGTTACTGTCACCTATGAACAGGGGACCAAAACAGTAACCCAATATTCGATCATAGACTCGGGAAAATATTCGAACATGCGCTCCGTGATGAATTCCCGGAGCACTTTGGCTTGTTCGTTGGGATAAACATGACAATCCGGTCCCTAGTGGCTGTATTGGCTTAGACAAGCTATTCTGCGATATTAAGACCGCCTCGATTCTTTTCGACGCTTCGGGACTTGCCCCGCCCCCGTGCCGCAGTGTATGATATTCAAGGAAAGGGGGATTTGCGTTGCCAACCCCAAGTATGGAAGACTATTTGGAACGGATTTATCGGTTGATAGACGAGAAGGGATACGCCCGGGTCTCCGATATCGCCGAAGGGCTGGAAGTGCATCCCTCATCGGTCACGAAGATGATCCAGAAGCTAGACAAGGACAATTACTTAATCTATGAAAAATACCGCGGCCTTGTTCTGACGAACAAGGGCAAGAAGATGGGTAAAAGGCTCGTGGATCGGCATCATCTTTTGGAATCCTTTTTACAAATCATCGGGGTTCAAGAAGATAAAATTTACGGGGATGTGGAAGGCATCGAGCATCACCTTAGCTGGGATTCCATCACCTGCATCGAGACGCTGGTCGAATATTTCAATCGAGATCCCTCCCGTGCGGCAGAATTGAGCAAAATTCGTTCCGAGCTGGACATTGATTGATTTGGAAAGGGTACTAATGAACGAAACGAAGCTGCTGTTCCCCTGACAAGTCCTGGGGAGAGCAGCTTTTTTATGGTATTAGAGCCTCGGGTCCACGCATAAGGATGTAAGTGTGAACGGATGCATGGCAATCCGTTAGGCGGAGGCGAAGTCCGATGAAGACGATTCCCGTTAATGCCGTGTTCGAGGGCGGCGGCGTCAAAAGCATATCGCTCAGCGGAGCGGTGCGCGCGGCCGAATTGTACGGAGTCACCTTTAACCGGGTAGCGGGTACTTCATCGGGAAGCATAGTTGCCGCGCTTATCGCGGCGGGCTACACGGCAACCGAGATGAAAAAAGTGATCGAGAACACTCCCTTCCGGGCTCTTCTGAAGCGCAATCCGATTTTCAATACCAAGTTCATCGGGCCGGCAATCCGATTATTACTGCGCAATGGACTATATTCCGGCGATGCATTGGAGAAATGGGTAGAAGGTTTGCTCAGTGCCAAGGGGATTAAATATTTCGGCGATTTGCCTTTAGGCAAGCTTCGCATTATCGCTTCCGATATTACGAACGGCAGACTGCTCGTTCTACCGGAGGATATATCTCACTATGGAGTGGCGCCGGAACGGCTGTCGATCGCCCGCGCGATACGGATGAGCACGAGCATTCCTTATTTCTTCGATCCCGTTGTCCTGCGGCAGCCGCCGAAAGAACGCAAGAAGAACGTTGTGAAAACGAAGTTCTCTTATATCGTTGATGGCGGGTTATTGAGCAACTTTCCGTTGTGGCTGTTCGAGGACGACGTGCAGGCCGGAGCGCCTTTGCCGGTTATCGGATTTCAGATGGTCGGTCGGCTGGATGCGCAGCCGCATCAGATCGTCGGGCCGATTACGATGTTCCAAGCAATGTTCGATACGATGCTCGGCGCCCACGACGAACGCTATATCGAGAAGCATAACCGCATCCGCACCATCAAAATTCCCGCTCTTGGGGTAAGCACCACGCAGTTCGATTTATCGCGGGAATTAAGCATAGATCTATATACGTCCGGGCTGAAAGCAGGGGAGAAATTTTTCCGAAGCTGGGATCGCAAGCTTGGCACTATTAAGGTTTCCAACTTATCGAATTAATAATAAAACCGCCTCCCCGGCAGGATTTCCAATCCCTGCCGGGGAGGAGGTTTTATTAGTGGTAAGGAGGCGGATCGTCTTCTT